>TARA_R110002096_G_scaffold70943_2_pt1 | contig 21150 bp, 13 predicted proteins | sample TARA_R110002096 | Tara Oceans TARA_R110002096 (sample SAMEA4397295) | marine metagenome | biome: Polar Biome; feature: [DCM] deep chlorophyll maximum layer (ENVO:01000326); material: water (ENVO:00002006), including particulate matter (ENVO:01000060) such as... | depth 35 m
GGCCGCCGCGCAATTTGGCGGATAAAATGAAGCCTTTGAGGGAAGTCTTCCTTGATGTGTATGGCCGGGGTCAGTTTACACCGCCTGCCGGTCAAACGGTCGAGGATATGGCCAATCTGCATGAAAAACGCATCCGCGCCGCCCAGAAAATTGGTTTGTTAAGAGAGGACTGAGTATGAAAGTCGTCAGCAAACTGGCCAATATGAATTTGACGGTCGGGCGCATGTACCGGGAAGGTAATCGTCTGGTGATCACCAATGAAGGGGGGGAGGGCATCCCGACAAAGGTCTATGTCCATCCCCGCGATGTGGTGGGAGCGCTCAAGGCGTTTTTCAAAAGCCTGTCGGCCATACTTTTTATTTTGTTGTTTCCCTGGTTTTACATCAGAGGGCTTCGTGACCGCGAAGAAAAGGTCACGCCGAAATCCATGAACAACCCGTGGGTTTGATACAATGCAGTTGCGCGAGAAATTAAGACATTTCGGGGTGATCCCGGTGATCACCCTGACACAGGTTGAAGACGCCATACCCGTGGCGCAAGCTCTGTCGGAGGGCGGGCTCCCCGTGGCCGAGATCACGTTTCGTACACCCGCCGCGGCAGAGGCGATCGCGGCCGTCAAGCGGGCTTTGCCACATATGATAATTGGCGCAGGCACCATATTGACCTTGGCGCAGCTGCATCAGGCGCGGGTGGCGGGCGCGGACTTTATGGTCTCTCCCGGATTTGACGCCACGTTGATTGAGAAATCCCTGAGAATGGAAATGCCGTTCATTCCGGGGTGTGCGACCGCGACCGAGATTGGCGCTGCGCAGACGTTGGGGATAGATCTGGTTAAGTTTTTTCCGGCGGCGGCGCAAAATGCCCAGGCTGTAATCCCGGCGATGGCCGGTCCTTTTCCAGACATTACCTATATGCTGACCGGCGGAATCGGGTTTAGGGAGCTTAACACCTATTTGTCCCTGCCGAATGTGATCTGTTGCGGCGGCAGCTGGATCGCCCCGACAGTCTTGATAGATGCAGGGAATTTCACTGAAATACAAAAGAATGCGACCGCCACGGTGGAGACAATAACCCGGATCAGGAAGGGCTGTAAAGATGAACAATAGCATGCATTATCTGATGGATTATGAGGATGGCATAAGGGTTGCGGCCTTTGGTGAAATCATGCTGCGGCTGAAATCGCCGGGCCATGAACGGCTGATGCAGTCAGGGACATTGGAGGCGAGCTTTGGCGGCTCTGAATATAATGTTCTGGCTTCTCTGGCCCAGTTTGGCCTCCGTTGCAAACTTGTCAGCCAAGTGCCGGAAAATGATATCGGGGCGGCGTGCCTTGACGATATCAGGTCTTTCGGGATTGAAACTTCTGATATCCGGCGACATGACGCCCGCATGGGGCAATATTTCCTGGAATCAGGATCAAATCAGCGGTCCGGTAAAGTCATATATGACAGAAAAGGCTCGGCCTTCGCCCATTTCCAGAAAAACGACATCACGTGGGAAGACGCGTTGGCCGACAGCCAATGGTTTCTGGTGTCAGGCATTACTCCGGCGTTAAGCGGGGAACTTGCCGAAATGACGCTGGAGGCCATTCGTGTGGCGAAAGCCTGCGGACTGACGGTGGTCTTTGATTTCAATTACCGAGAGAGCCTGTGGCGGGACAACAGGCTTGATGCGCCGGATATCATGCGGAAAATTGTCCAGCATGTGGATGTTCTGATGGCCAGTGAACGGGATTGCATGTTGTGCCTTGATGTTTCTGTGGGGGATACCTCGCCGGATGGTCAGGGACGGAATTACGCCCTGACGGAAAAAATGTTTGAGCGCTATCCCAACCTGAAAGTCATGTCGAGCACTTTTCGGGATGTCATCAGTGCCGACCATCATAATTTAAGCGCAGGCCTGAGAGATCGCAGTGGCTATTATGTCAGCCGTAATTTTTCCTTACAGAATATTGTTGACCGGATCGGGGCGGGGGATGCATTCGCCGCCGGGTTGATTTATGGGTTGATGAAGAATCAGGGAGGACAGAAAGCGCTGGACTTCGCCACGGCGGCGGCCTGTCTGAAACATTCTATTCCGGGGGACATCAATCGGGTGACCCGCAAGGAAATCGTTGATCTTCTCGGGAGTGAGTTTATGGGCCAGGTCAAACGCTGACCTGGCCGGGTTGAGTTCAGAGGGGGCTCACCAGTTCCACATGGTGCCGTCTTCGAGACGGTTCACAGGCAGACAAGCGCGCTGATAGGGGTATTTCGCCGCCAGCTTCTCATCAATATCGACGCCGTGACCGGGTTGATCGCCGGGATGCAGGAAGCCGTCCTCGAAATGATAGGCATGGGGGAAAACGGCGTCTGTTTCTTCTGTATGGCGCATATATTCCTGAACCCCGAAATTAGGCACCCAGAGGTTAAAGTTCAGGCTCGCCCCCATACAGACAGGGGAGAGATCCGTGGCGCCGTGGCAACCGGTTTTCACATGATGCAGGGCGGCAAGGCCGGCGATTTGCCGCAGATGAGTGATGCCTCCGGCATGCACCACGGTGGTGCGGATATAATCAATTAATTCCTGTTCGATCAGGGTTTTGCAGTCCCAGATCGTGTTGAAGATTTCCCCGATGGCCAGCGGCGTTACCGTATGTTCGCGCACGCGGCGCAGGCTTTCCTGATTGTCGACAGCGACGCAATCCTCCATCCAGAAAAGACGGTAGGCCTCCAGAGACTTGCCCAGACGGGCGGCTTCGATCGGTGTCAGCCGATGGTGGACATCATGGAGCAGGTGGGGGTCAAAGCCATATGTGTTTCGCAGGGCTTCGAACAATTTCGGGGTATGATCAAGATATTTTGTCGTTGACCAGACATTGGCGGACGGCAATTCGGCGTCAGCCGGCTCATAATACATTTTATCCTTGGAGACGCCATAGGTTGACGGAATGCCCGGCACCCCGGCCTGGGCGCGTATGGCCTTATAACCCAGATCAATATATTTTCCGACCTCATCCTTGGTTTCTTCGATATCGGCGCCATTGGCATGACCATAGACCATCACGGCCTCGCGACTGGCGCCGCCGAGCAATTGATAAAGCGGCATATTGGCGGCCTTGGCCTTGATATCCCAAAGCGCCGTATCGACAGCGGCAATTGCCGACATGGTCACCGGACCCCGCCGCCAATAGCAGCCGCGATAGAGATATTGCCAGATGTCTTCAATCCGGTGGGCGTCCATCCCAATGATGCAGGGAATGACATAGTCTTCCAGATAAGAGACAACCGATTTTTCCCGTCCGTTCAGGGTGGCGTCACCGATGCCATACAGCCCCTGATCGGTGAATATTTTCAAGGTGACGAAATTGCGCCCTGGGCAGGTAACAATAACTTTGGCGTCTGTGATTTTCATAAGAAGGATTTCCACTGCTATTTGTGATTTTCCCCTTGAAAATATTCACTTTCAAGCTTGCGTGCAAACGAGACTTTGTCATACTGTGGATTAGATTTATTTATGATGTCGCCAAAAAAGGATGAAGAGTATGGGCCGAAAATTACCACCGTTGAATTCAATGCGGGTATTTGAAGCGGCCGCCCGTCATCTCAGCTTTACCCAGGCCGGGGAAGAACTGCATGTCACCCAGGCGGCCGTCAGCCACCAGATCCGGGTATTGGAAGAATGGCTCGGGGTGCTGCTGTTCCAACGGTTGAAAAATGGCCTGAAACTCACCGAGGAGGGCGAAGAATATCTTGGGCCTATGACCCGGGCGCTGGACATTATGTCGGACGCCACCAGCCACCTGATCAACCGGGAAGGGATCAAAACCCTTAATATTTCGACCCTGAGCTCGTTTGCCTCTATCTGGCTGGTGCCCCGCCTGAAAAGTTTCCGGGACCAGTATCCCGATCTGGATGTGCGTATCGTGACCATTGATCGGGAAACCGACTTGTTGAGCAAGGGGGACGTGGATCTGGATATCCGCTACGGAGACGGGAAATGGCAACATGTGCATGCTAAAAAATTCCTGAGCGAGAATATATACCCGGTTTGCAGCCCGGCTTATCTGAAGGAAACGGGCGGGTTAAAAAGTCTGGAAGACCTGAAAGGCCATACACTGTTGCATGATGTGGGGGTTATGGGCTGGAAAGAGTGGCTGGAAGAGGCGGGAGTTGAGGGCGTGGACCCAAGCCGGGGGCCGGGCTTTACCCATTCTCATCATGTGATGCAGGCGGCGATCTTTGGCGAAGGCGTGGCTTTGGGACGCGGCGCGTTGGTGGCGGACGCCCTGAGAAAAGGGGATTTGGTGGCTCCCTTTGAAACCAAGATTCCCTGCACCTATAAATATTATCTGGTCAGCACCAAGACCGCCTCTGACCAACCAAAGATCCGCGCCTTCACCAACTGGTTGATGAAGGAAGCGGATAAATTTATCGAAATGAAAGATGGTCTGAAAACCGACTAGAGACCTAAAGCGCGGTCACCACGGATTTCAGTTCGGTATAATATTCGATGCCTTCCGGGCCGCCTTCACGCCCCCAGCCGGACTGGTTATAACCGCCAAAGGGGATCGCCATGTCGGGAATGCCGTGACAATTAATCCACATCAGACCCGCTCTGATATCTGCGACAGTCTTATGGGCTGTGCTGATATCCCGGGTCCAGACACTGCCGGCAAGACCAAAATCGGTGGCATTGGCGGCGGCGATGACGTGATCCATATGATCGATTTTCATGACAGAGAGAACGGGGCCAAAAATTTCTTCCGCCGCGACACAATTTCCAGGCGTGACATCGGTGAGAATGGTTGGCGTCATGAAGTAGCCTTTGCGGTCAAGGGCGGTGCCGCCTGTGGCAAGGGTTGCGCCCTGGGCGAGACCTTTTGCGATATATCCGGCGACGTGGGCGCGATGTTCTTCAGAAATGAGAGGCCCCATGGTGGTCTCTGGATTTACCCCGTCACCAACTGTAATGTTCTGGGCATAGTCGATTAGCCCGGAGAGAAGATCATCATATATTTCCGGGGCGGCGAACAGACGGGATCCGGCAACACAAACCTGTCCTGCATTGCCAAATATCCCGCCGGCAATCCCGGGGATCGCCTTTGCAAGGTCGGCGTCCTTATAGACAATCACCGGTGATTTTCCCCCCAGTTCCAGGGTCAGTTTTTTCAGATTGCCCATGGCCGCCTGGACAAGGCTTTTGCCGGTCTGGGTTGAACCGGTAAAACTGACCTTATGCACCAGAGGACTGTTGACGAGTGTCGCCCCTACTGTCGCGCCCGGGCCAGGCACAATATTCACCACTCCATCGGGAATGCCGGCCTCGACAATCAGTTCCGCCAGATAGAGCGTTGACAGGGAAGTCACTTCCGAAGGTTTGAGAATAACACTGCATCCGGCGGCCAGCGCCGGGGCCAGTTTCCACGCCGCCATGACCAGAGGACCGTTCCAGGGGGTGATCAGGCCGACAACACCAACCGGTTCGCGGCGGCTGTAACAGTGGAAATCGCCGGGAATGGAAATATCGCTGGTTCTGCCGGAAATTTTGGTGCACCAGCCGGCGTAATAGCGGAAGCTCTCCGCCGCCATGGGGATTTCCCCCTGACGCGCCGCCTGATAAGGCTTGCCCCCATCCAGAGTTTCCAGCAGCGCCAGCCGGTCGCCGTGTTCCTCAATCAGGTCGGCCAGGCGCCATAATATCCTGGCCTTTTCCGCCGGGGTCTTGTTGCGCCACCGTTTGTCGTGGAAACTGTTATGGGCCGCGTCAATGGCGACCTGAACATCGCCCGTCCCCCCGGCATAGAAACGACCAATGATGTCTTCGGTTGCAGGATTAATCGCGGGGAGGATTTCCCCCTTTTGACCCGCACACCACTGCCCGTTGAGGAGCATCTTTTTTTCAGTGGCGAGAAAGGTCTGGATCTGTTTCAGGGCGGTGGAGGTGGGCGTCATGAGGTTACCTTTTCATAAATTCGCTCAGAGCGGCAATCACGGCTTCATTTTCTGAATCAAGCCCGATGGTAACCCGCAGGCAATTGGCGGGACCGCCGGCGCCGACCGGACGGGGAATGATGCCTTTGGACAGCAAAAACCGCCAGGCGCTTTCGGCGTTTTTGGCCGGATCATTTGGAAAGCGCATCAAAATGAAGTTCGCGACGCTGGGAATGACTTCAATACCGAGATCGGTGAGGGTTACGGAGAGTTTCTCGAGCCAGACGGTGTTATGCGCGCGCACCGTGGTTTCATAGGCGACATCAAGAATGGCCTGTTCCGCGGCGGCGAGGGCGGGGGCGTTGGTATTAAAAGGCGTGCGGATCCGTTGCAGAATATCAATGATGCTTTCGTGACAGAGAGCCCAGCCGATCCGCAGGGCGGACAGACCGTAAAGTTTGGAAAAGGTGCGGGTCATCACAACATTCTTTGTGGTGTTGGCCAGCATCAAGCCGGGGTCGTAATCTTCGGCCTCGACATAGTCCGCATAGGCGCTGTCGACGAGAAGCAGAATATTTTCCGGCAGGTTTTCATGCAGGCGGTGCAGTTCCGTTTTTGTCAGATAACGCCCGGCGGGGTTGTTGGGGCTGGCGAGGGCGACCATCCGGGTGTGGGGGGTCAGCAGAGCCAGTATCTGGTCGACATCGGCCACAAGGTCCGGTTCGGGGGCCGTTACAACGGTGGCGCCCTGGGCCAGGGCATGGACGCGGCACATGGCGAAGGCCTGTTCGCTGATGATGATTTCATCTTCCGGCCCGACATAGGCGCGGATCAGCATCTGAATCAGTTCATCAGATCCGTTGCCGCAAATCAATTTGCTTTCCGGCAGGTCAAAACGACCTGCAATCGCGGCAATCAGATCATGCTGCGACCCGTCGGGATAGCGAAACAATTCGGCGGCGGCTTTTTCATAAGCAGCAATGGCGCGCGGGCTGGGTCCCAGAGGAGATTCATTGGACGATAATTTAATCGGACTTGTGATCCCGTCCACTTCACTTGCCCCCTGTTTATAGGGGGCGATCTTGAGAATGCCTGGGCGTGCTGTGAGATGTGTCATATGCTCTTATGTCTTTCTTATTTTTCTTATTCTGGCTTATTTCTGGCCGCGAACGGGCGGTGTTAAAATAAACTCCCACGGTGATGCCATGTCTTCGGTAATTTCGACTTCGATGATGGTCGGGCCATTATGGGTCAGGCCTTTCCGGATAAACTGGCGCAGACCTTCCGGGCTGTTGGTGCGGTAGGCGGCGGCGCCAAAGCTTTCGGCAAATTTGACAAAATCGGGATTATGCAGATCAGATGTAATCAAACGACCGCCGAACCATTCCTTTTGCTGGCGCTGAACATTGCCGAATTTATTGTTGTTAAAGATGATGGTCACCAGATTGATGCCATATTGTACGGCGGTGGCAAGTTCAGTTGCGGTAAAAAGAAACCCGCCGTCCCCGGTGACAGAGATCACGGCCTTGTCCGGGTGGGCCACCTTGACGCCCAGCGCCGTGGCGTATCCATAACCCAGTGTTCCCTGATACCCGCAGGTGATCAGATGGCGGGGTTCATACACCGGGAAACCATACCATGACGTAAAGCCAACCTGGGTGATCTCGTCACAGAAATACCCGTCTTCGGGCAGTTCCTGCCGAATGACTTCAAGGTAGGACATCTGCGGCTGAACCTTGCCGATTTTTTGCAGCATGCTGTGCTTGAGTCCGTTCAACTCGTCTTCACGGCTTTCGCGTTTATCATTATGACGGCCAACTTCCGGGATGAGATTTTGCAGGGACAGTTTTGCATCGCCGACAATGCCGACTTCCGGCACAGTGATGCGGTCAATTTCCACGGGGTCAATATCAATGCGGATGATCTTCAAATCATCGTCGGTTCCCCAGAACTGCTGTTGCAACTGCAGCCTGGTGCCAATTCCCAGAATCACATCGGCGTCAGCCCAGAGTTGATGCCCGGCGGGATAGTTTTGCCCAAGATAATGTTGGTCACTGACAATGCCGCGGCCACTGCGGAAGGATACCACGGGCGCCTGTAGCATTTCGGCAATTTCCTGGACCTCTGCAGCAGCATGAATAGCGCCACCGCCGACCACAATCAGGGGACGTTTGGCGCGCCCCAGGATTTTGGCGGCTGCCTTGATTCTGTCCAGATCCGGTGCAAGCGGGGTGTTTTCATAAGCGGTTTGCAGGGTGACATCACTCTCCATTGCCATGATATCCATCGGCATTTCGAGGGAAACCGGACGGGGACGACCGGATGTAAGGGCCTTGAAGGCCTGATTGACCACATCGGGGGCCTGAGAAGGATGTTCGATCCGTTCAGCGTATTTGGTCAGGCTTTTCAGGGTGGCCAGTTGATCCGGCAATTCATGCAGTTCACCGTAGCCCTTGCCGATGGACCGGGACGGGATCTGGCCGGTGATACAGAGCACGGGGGTATCCGTGGCATAGGCGGAACAGAGCGCAGCGGTGCTGTTGAGCACGCCCGGGCCGGGAACAACCGTGTAGGTGCCAACTTTACCGGTGGAGCGGGCATAGCCAAAAGCCATGTAGGCCGCGCCCTGTTCATGACGGGTGCCGATGAGGTTCACCCGACTTTTTTCATGATACATCGCATCAAAGAAATAATCGAGCTGCCCCCCGGGCAGGCCAAAAATGGTATCGACGCCATTATTGATAACGGACTGCAAAATGGCATCAGCCCCTGACAAACGTGTCATAAAGTTTTCTCTCCTGGAATTAAACGTTAACTCAACAGGTAAAGAAAGGGCGGAAAAACAACAAATGATCCTTTTTCATCGTTCCATAAGGAAAATTAATCTAAGAGCTATTATGAGGAATTCTGGTTCAGATATGGGATGCTTTGTGATGTTACAAGTCTTAGAATTTTCTGGTAGGTGTGAAGACGAGACTGAATTGTGAGCGGGCAAATATGAAATTCTTTGATATTAATTTTGCATTTGAGAAGGTTCAGAGTTAGCACGGTTCTAGCACAAAAACGGCAAAAAAAATGAAGGTCGTGGGGGCGGCCTGTTCAGGTTTTTCGATTATGCCAGTTCATCAAAATAATTGGGGTTGTCATGTTTGACAACAGATTGATTTGCAATGGTTTTTTCACTGCTTGCCTATTAGATTTGTTGCGCTCTATCCGGCTGGAAAAACCTTGCATGTTTTACTCATTCGAATGATCCTTCTGGCTCAAGGATTCGTAGTGAGTGCTGATATCCGTATAAAAAAAGATATTCAGGTGAATCTTCCGTGAGTTAAGAACGTTTTGTGACAAAGCGGTGCCATAGTATGCGTTCCTTTGTTCTGTATTTCTTTTATCCGGAATCGTCCTGACCTTTCCACTGCAGTATGCTCTTGTTCTTTTTTCGAATGACTTCTACGGGGTAAATGGCGGACAAGGCGATAAGGAAATTATCCATCGAACCGGTTTTGAAACTCCCGCTGACCCGCAGTTCCATAAGGGTCGGGTCGCTTACCTGTACTTTATGTGTTGAGTAGCGATTGATTTCAACAACAACATCTTTGAGTATCTCGTTTTTAAAGTCTACCCGGCCTTCCCGCCAGCTTGTCACTTTTTTAAGATCGGCCTTTTCAACCACAGGGGTGTTGCTGACCGAGGCGATGTAACGATTGCCGGGTGTCAATTCAACCACGGGGACCTTGGGCTTTTCTTTTGCTATGTTCAGATCAATCCGTACTTCGTCGATTAGAACCTTGCCTTCGAGCAGGGTGACCGCTGTACCTTTCGCATCGGTGCGTACTTCAAACTGGGTGCCGACCGCCGTGATACGTTGATCGCCAGCCAGCACGATAAAGGGACGTTGTGGGTCTTTTGCCACTTCAAAGACAGCTTGGCCCTGGGCGAGGATAACCAGCCGGCGTTCAGGCGTTAAATGAGTTCTGAGCAAGGTATCGGTGTTAAGATCTATGACCGATCCGTCCGCAAGGGTGACCGTTGATCTTTCTCCTACGGCGGTCTGAAGAATGTTTGTGTCTGCTTGGGGGGGACTATCCAGGAGCCCCGATTGCTGCCCGATCAGAAGAAACAGGAACAAAATAAAACTGGCTGCGATCCCCTGCCACAGGCGAAGGTTTCGGCGAGGGCGGTTTTTCAGAGCCGTGCGGCGCAGAACGAGAATTTCAGGGTCTTCCGCCACACCCTCAAGCATATCGAGTGAGGCGCTTACATTGTCAAAGGCGGCCTGATGTAAGGGGGAGGCAGCTAGCCACTGCTCAAATGCAAGTTTTTCGGCTTGGTCCAGAAGACCTGAACCAAGATGGGCATGCCAGTAGCATGCCTGTTCATGGAGTGCGGGGTCCGATACAGATGAAATACGATAAACCATGCCTCTTATCTCCCCCTCTTCGTAATATGCTTGATCGCTTTCATCATGTGTTTTTCTACGGTGCTTACCGCAAACCCCTGATGGGTCGCGATTTCACTATAACTCATTCCTTCAAAACGTTGTAAAATAAAAATGGTTTGGGTTTTTTTGGGTAGTTCCATCAAGGCAGCTTTTAAAAAGCTGAGCTGTTCTTTTCCCTGCAGGATACGCTCTGGTGAGATATGTTCAAAAGCATGCTGACTTTCATCAAACGTCTTATGGTCATACACCTGTCTTGTATGAGCGCGACGTTGTCGATCTCTCAGGATATTTGCGGCTATTTGGAAAAGATAGGCTTGAGGGTTTTCAATATTACCATCACTTTGGCGCCGAATTAACCGGTAGAAGACTTCCTGAAGAAGGTCATCGACTTCTGCCTGGCTGTGTATGCGGCGTCTGAAAAAACGCGCAAGGGGGGTGCTGTAGGTTTCCATCAATTTGACAACCCAATCTTGCGAAGTAAGAAGTTCGGTAGAGACAGCTTTGGTCACTGTCTCTTCCCCGAAGTGTTATATTGACCTTTAGACGGCATTATTCATCAAGACCCTTTTCAATCAGATAACGGATATAGGCGCGATGTGCGCGGGTTCCCTGATCACCAGCGCGCCGATTGCTTTTCATGGATTGATCAATTTTATTGATTGTCGCCAGTAGTTCGCTTTCGGAAACTGCATCAAGAGTACCGCTTTTAAATGTTTTTACAATGCGTAACACATAAGCAATCTGCAGGTTACGGCGGAAAGAATTCACCGTCCCCTTGATATCTTCTTCAAAAATACTGTTGGTCAGATCCGTAATCATCTCGCCTACACTGTAGGTGTTGCCATAGAGGCCGCTGTCGGTCAAGCGCCTTAGGACACGATGATTGAGGAGATGGGCAATCACTTCCTCTTGTGTACTTCTGATCCAGGCATGAACAAGGGGGTCTTGGCGCGGGAAGCCATAAAAATCAAACCCGCGTCTTTGTTCCTGGAGCGTTTTCAGCAGACCCTCTGGAAAGGCGTAGGCATCGGGTGCGAATAGATGGTCGTTCAAGGCATTCATTGCGCGTTTCCTGACCTCATATTCCACGGGAACAAAGGGGCCTTCGGATGTTGTTGCTTGTCCAACAAAGGCTCGGTCGACATAGACCCCGGCAATATAACGCGAGATCGTCTTGGCGGAGCGTTCCCGAACCGCGAGCAAGACCCGGAAGGCACGTCTGACACTATCCCAGGATTTTCCCACCTTAGCCGCATCAATATGCAAGGTGCGCATGGCGTCATTTGCAATTTCAATTTGCTGAATGGAATAAGCGATAGGGTCATTGGATAAATCAAAAACATTAGCGCGGGGGTCTATCCCCAGTTCTTGATTTACCATGGCATCGGCATCATTGCCAAAACGTAATTCGGGCGACGCCGATTTTGCCAGATGAGCAGCGCGCTGGGCCGCGATATCCATGCGATCATCATAACCAAAAGTGATGGCCCATTGGTCATAGGGACCGGGACGATCCGGAAAATATAGGCCCTGTTCTTCGCCTTTAGGGGCGATGTTGACGGCGGGATAATCCATTACGGAATTTACCAAAAGCTGTTTTTGCTTTGCTCCCTTGCCGTTTAATTCATGAGGAGGACGGTAATAGCTTCCCATCATGTTATGGGTTAATCCCAATGTATGGCCGACTTCATGCAAAACGACATAGTATAAACTTTGACGGATAATTTCGTCCTGATCACGGTCGCCGCCAGGGCCCGTGGTGGCTTGGGCGAGCTGGGCGAAACTGGTTTCTGTAGGCAGTCCCTGGGCCAGGGCGCAAAAGTCCTGATAGCCATGATCGTGACTGGTCTCTTCAATATCAATTTGGTTCAGTTTATCACGATCGCCTGCGCCGTAAATATTACGGTATCTGATAGCGCGGGTGATATTTGCCTGTTCCAGAACGATATCAGCGCCGAGGATTTCTCCGGTTAACGGATTAGTATAACGCGGGCCATATCCCAGAAAACGGGGAAGGGGAGAAGCGATCCAGCGTAAAACATTATACCGGATATCGCCGGCATCCCATTCGGCATCATCTGGCTGGACTTCCACGGTAATGGCATTTTTGAAACCGGCCTTCTCAAACACGGCGTTCCAGGCAAGGACCCCTTCAGCTATTGCGGTGCGGTATTCATGAGGAGTGGTGTTCTCAATCCAGAAGGTGATCGGTTTTACCGGAGGAGACATAGCGGCTTCTGGGGCTGATTTTATCAGGCGCCAGCGTTGGATCAGGTCATCGTATGGCAGGCCGTCCACACGCGTCAGATTTGTTTTTCGTTGAGAAAAATAACCAACCCGGGGGTCGTCTCTTCGTGGTATAAAACCAGGTTCCGGCATGGTCAGAAAGTTATGTTGCAAGGTAATGATCAAAGAACTGGTCGCCGCATTTGAAGCGTCGGATTTGTCAAAGACATATTCTGATAATATTTCTGTATTTCCGGGGTAATTCCGTACAGACAGCACGGATGACTTTGTTTTGCTGGGCTTCTTGTCACCTTTGCGGCTGAGCTGAACAAAAGCGTTGCTTTTAAACAGGATGCCGGCATTAATCACGAAAGTGCTTTTGTCTTCATTCTGGGCAACAACCTTGGCGCTGGCCAGAAGCGGAAAGGCAACGTTGTTATTGGGTTTTGCGGCAAGAGCGTTATCCGGATCAAAGGTATATTGCGTGTTCTTCTGAAAAAAATCGACCCTGTTAAAGTTTCGGCGGATGGAAATGATAGAATTTTCCCGGATATCGCCCAATCCCGGGAAGGCTCTGTAGGATGTGCCATTTTTTGTGTAGCTGAAATAGATAAAGTTCTGTTCCAGCTGGTCCGTAGTAATTTCCATAAAGACTTCGCCGTTTTCCGGATCAATATAGAAAACGAACAGGCCGTCTTTGCGTTCTTTCTTTTCCGCAAATTCCTTGATTGATTTTATCTTTACTTTCTTCTTTTTCGTATTTTTCTCCTCGCAATTCTCATCACAGGTTTCAGAATCTTTTGCCTTTTCCTCTTGAGCAGGCTCTTCTGCGGCCGTGGGCATCACCCCTATTGCTGTGGAGAGAAAAAGGACGGTGAGGGCCGCTGGAATAAAGCGGCCCGTTGAGAGGTAAGAGATAATCTTCGTATTAATCATTCTATTGAATACTCCTGGAATATATGTCTAGAACCGTGCCTGAAGGCCGATTGTTACAGTTCGACCACCGTTATATTGAAGGCTTTGCGGATAATAGAAGTCTGGGGATCCAACACCGAAGGTTGGCGCAATCGCAGAGCGAACATCCACATTTCTAGAACTTTTGAGCAAATTGTCTCCTTCCAGGAAGACTTCCAGCTGCGTGTTATTCAATTCAAAGCGGTAAGACGTTCTCATGTCTAATGTAGCGTAGGAAGGGGTCACTGAATTGAGATTGAACTCATCAAAAGCAGATACTGATTGTGTCTGGAAGGAATAAATCAGGCGACCGGAGAAGCCGTCCCGTTCATAGGCGAGTGAGGCTGTGCCAGACCAGCGGGCCTGATTAAGCAACGTCCCGTCGATGGACAGAGAGATCGCTTCTCCGGCGTCATTACGGGCGCTAACCAGACTGGGGACATCTCCATTGGTGTAGGTCAGGTTGCCCAGGAGACTGAAGTCGCTCCAGAAGCCCGGAAGGAAATCAAGCTGGCGGATGGCTTCAAGCTCAAAGCCATAGATCTTGCCGCCTTCGCCATTTGTCGGGCGGTTCAGGAAGAACTCGGAATCGGCGGGAAAAGCCAGAAGGTCAGGTCGGGTGGCAGCCAAAGGTTCAAGCATTTCCCTGATTCTGGCCTCAACGCTGCCATTTCCTTCATCGGCGAGAAGGACGCTGGTAAAGTTATTACTGACTTTTTTATAGAAGAAAGCGGCGCGCAATATGCCGGGAGAGTCCTTGAAGTAATAGGCGATATCCAGATCCAGGTTATCGGTCTTGGTTGGTTTCAGGTCTGGATTGGCTTCGCGAATGGTGCCTTTGCCGAAACCGGGGCGCAAGTCGATAAAGACCTGGGATGGACGGCTCAGCAAACGGAAGTCAGGATTGATGGTGGACCGAAAATATCCTAACCGGACCACAAGGCTGTCCGAATGGCGGTAGGTTGCGAGAAAACTCGGAGTATAGGTATTTTCCGTGCCCCCCGTATCGGTAAAGTTGATCAGGCCCGCCGTCACGAAGGTGTCTCTCGGTTCTGTACTGTAGCCTGGCAGGTCCAGTCTAATGCTTGGTGTCGAGATTGTAACCGCGTTACGTTGTGTCCGTTCCCAGCGGAGGCCCCCGACAACTTCAAGTTTTCCAATATTAATTTTAGTCTCGATGTAGGCCGCGAGACGCTCTTCAACGGTTTTACTGGGAGCCAGGGCGTTTCCGCCATCTATGATAGGGTCCAGTTTGGTGAAGTCTGTAAAGCTATAGCGTTCTTCGTTTTCCGGCGTATCAGGGTTGTCCTCTGTCAAGCCTGTGACCTGGTTGAAGATGTCATCGACAAGGTCACCACGCAGGACAGGTACGGAATATCCGGACGCGCCGATTGTACCCAGGTCCAGTGCGGTAATGGCATTGTCGGCAAAACTGGTCAGATAGGTATCCCGGCCAAAAATCCTTTGGTAGCGTTCACTGGAGGCAATGGCAGCCGTCGATGTCGCAAATGTATCATCCGCATTGTCACGGGAACTTCGGTCATATTTCGCCCCAACTTCCAGATAATCAAGAACGGTTTCCGCAAAATTATATTTGGCTTTGAATTCACCGATATAGGCCTCTGTCGGTGAATTTGTGAAGGATCTGTTTGCGGAGTTCACACCATATATTGAGGGATCGAAGATGTGATCAAGTCCGTCTTGGGATAAAGACAACATGGGAATGTCACCTACCATAATGACACCGCCGTCAACGACACGGAGTGTGCCAGCGGCATCGTCATCCGGGTTGGTGGCCAAAGTTGACGGATCAATCAGGTCGGTTACATTTGTCGCATTCTGGCCGATAAGGCTGATGAACTGGTTACGTGATTTTGATGAGGCTTTGGACATTCCGATTTTGTAGTCCAGTTCCCAGCGGGAAAGATCCGTTGTTCCTCTGAGGCTGAAAATAGTAGATCGTGTCTGTAGATCAATATCTTCGAGGCCGGCTGTGGGGCGTAATCCGGACAATGTTGTTCTGCGTCGGATTTCTCCGCCGAGCTCAGGAATCGGCATATCAACGCCCCGGGTGAGGAAAGACAGGGTGGATCTGGATTTTATGGTTTGTGTATCGCGCTGGATACGTTGCAGATCAAATTTTAACGTGGTGTGGTCGGCTGCTTCCCAGGCGACATTCAGGGACGCCACCAGGTTTTCTTCCGCCCGTTGAAGTTGGGAGAAATTTGAACCGGTGAGTAATTGGTCGGGCGTTTCAGGATCAAAAGGGAAGTCAAAACTTTCTGGAACCTGAAAAAGACTTGTGTAGCCAGCGGGCAGCACAGGAGGAATTACATCAATGACACCCACATCAAACTTTTGTCGGTCCGTCTTGCGATACTGGAGCGTACCGACAACGCCGAGGGTATCTGACAATTTCCATGCAGCTGTCGCATTGGCTTGAAATTCGTCCCCGTATTTACTGTCAATGCTCTGCTCCCCTTCTATGCCGAGGCTGAGATATTGATCGCCATAGTCAAGTCCTGAACGGGTTTCAATCTCAACCAGTCCACCGGTTCCGGAAGCTTCCTGGCTGGGTAAAAGAGATTTTTGTATGGTCACTTTTGATATGTTGTCGGCGAGAAAACCGTTTAAATCAATGGTACGGTTAAACCCCGTTCCCTGCATTCCAATGCCATTCAGCTGTACATTGATTGCCTCGGAACTGAACCCTCGAATGAGAATGCTAGACCCTTCACCGGTGACGTCGTCTCTGGCGAAAGAAACGCCCGGCGCGCGTCGCAGGGCTTCTGCGACGCTTTCCGCAGGGAAGCTGCCCAACAGGTCAGCGGCAATGACTGTTGAGGCGTTTGCGGCGGACCGTTGTTGATTAAGCGCCTGGGCCAAGGATGAGCGGTTGGCATAGACGATGATATCTTCGAGCAGGGCGCCGGTTTCGAAATTCTGCGTGACACGTTGTGTCGCGCTAATTTCAATCTCTACAGGTTTTGCATTTACGCCAATATAATCAACCGTCAATGTATAGCGCCCCGGGGGCACTGCTGGAAACCGATAATGACCCCGGTCATCAGCAACAGCCGTTAAGGTTGATCCCCCGAGGGTCAGGATTGCCCCGGGAAGTCCCCGCTCGGTAGCCGTGTCATATACCCGTCCTGTAATTTCGCCGGGTTTGTTTGCATCTGGTGAAGATGTGGCGCCTTCCCTGGAAAGGTTACCATTTACAAGAGAGGATTTATCCTGAATTCCGCCGGGTATTTTTCCGTCGACAGGCAATGTGCGGCCTTTTGGTTTTAAAATATATACTTTCTGTGCGGCTTCTTCGAATACCAATCCGGTCCCGACAAGCAAAAGGCGCAAAGCTTCTTTGGGGGCATATGATCCTTGTAGCTTTGTGGCTCTAAGGTTTTTAACCAGTCCGGGGGCATATAGAATTTCACAATTGGTTTTTGTCGCAAATTGATTTAATGCAACTGCCAGGTCCTGGGATTGAATTTCGAACGTGAACTGCTGGGTGGGAGACTTCTCCTGTGCATTTGCCTGAACAACACTACTCAAGGCTACGCCTGCCATCAGTAATGTTCTTAATTTCTTGCTATTCATACTTTCCTCCATGTGTGTGGCTTATGGGATTTATTAGTTTTAGTATTCTTACTGACCTGAGACGCAGGTTATGAAGAACACCTCCAAATTATTTTAGGAAACAAGAAACTTTCTGAGTGACGTGATGGTGTACCCTGAGGAATTCAGGCGGGCCCGCATTGCCTTGGTGTAAGGAGTGGATAAGAAGAGTTGATCGGTGGGGAAGGAGGAAGTCATGCCTATTTGGGAGATTGAACAATCTGGGGGGGATATCCTTATGTGTGTCTTAAGGATGTTTTATCAGATTCTTAGCAGGATTATTTTTTGAAAGATCGCAGCTTTTTTCTGAATTTTATTTTGCATTTGAGGGGGCTTAGAGTTAGCGCGGCTTCTAGCACGGAAAATATTATTTTGACTTTATATCGTTTATTTGCAATGGCTTATGTTATTCTCCATCAGACTCGTAACCTGAAGGTCATAGGTTCAAATCCTACCCCCGAAACCACTTTTAACTATTTTTTTTGTAACATATAATTCAAAATAGTATAAAATATAACCCCCATATATTCCCTTTGTATTCCGCTAAGTTATTGATTTTACATCTAGAACGGTTCTGGCATAAAAACGGCCAAAATCGACAACACTGCCATGGAAAGGCCCATCGGACTCGTGGCTGTGGGGAAAAGAATGGGATGTTTTGTGGAAGGTTTATCTTGAATTCATTTTTTCAACCGGTATCCTGAATAAGTGTTGCTTAGATGTTCTTTATACTGGATATGAAAAATGATCAAAAATGGGGTCTTCGCGGTTATATATGTAACGACTTTAGCGTTCTATGCTCAGGACGTCATGGCGGATGGAAAAGAAAAATTTGCCGATAAATTATATGAATCGGCACGGCTTTATCACCAAGGAATCGAAAAGGCGGATATAAATCTTTTGTTGAAAGCTGCGGAACGTCGCCAGCAGGCCGGGGCTTTTTATGTGAAAAACATAGCCCATACTAACTTTTGGTGGTCTGCGGACCATATCTTGCATCGGGCATCACAGCAGCACCCGGGTGGCAAAATAAAGGTCGCCGCGATTACGGCAGATACCGACCGGGGTAGTTTTACCGGGGGGTATGCTTTGAAGAAAATCAATGTGCCGGCCAAGGGGAAAGTTACGCTGACGGAAAAATTCAAATCTCATCAAATCGCCGTGATTTATGGAGAAGGCCAACCGGGGTCTGAGCTGGATATGCAGGTGAGCAGTCATATCGAAGGCGAGCTTCCCTTATGTGAAGATGTGACACCGGGCGGGTATATGCTGTGTAAATTTACACCGGATAGCAACATGCCGGTCAATATTACGGTGATCAATCAATCTGCAGAAGAAGCAGAACTTATTCTTTTGACCAATTAACTTTGATAAAATATTTTGGGGAATGACTATGCTATTTGCCCGTATTCAGAGAAGAGTAGTGAAGAAAGTCTTCCTCTCCGGTTTCATCATATTATTGCCTTTTGTGGCGATGCCGGTACAAGCACAGGCCGATCTGGAAACGGAGATTTCAGACTATGTTGCTGCGGGAGACCTGAGACAAGCCCTGGAACTGAGTGAGAAGGCCTTTGCACAGGCCCTCGAGCAGGGCGATCACCAGCAAGCCGCCCGATTGGCCATCACATTATCCGATATCGCACAAATAACCGAAGACTTCGCTAAGGCAGAAGTCGCTGCCCGTTCTGCTTTGGTCTTAACGGGCAATGACGAGATAACCCGTTTGACGCTGTCGATCAAGTTGGCGGATGCATTGCTCTGGACCGATAAAATCGCGCAAGCAGAAAGCGTCTTGACCAATGCAATCGCCTTTTATGATCAGAGAGGCGTAGAAGAAGATGCTATTCGGGCGGAACTAACAATTCTTTTAGCGTCCGCCTATAAGGAGCGGGAAGAATTCCAACGGGGTATTGATTTGCTCATGCCGGAAATAGCCAGATGGGAGAACGCCCCCGAGATCAGCATAGAATTGAGAGCTGTCGGTCTGAATACCCTATCGCGGCTTTATCGCCAACTGGGGCATCTGGATAAGGCATACCCACCAATACGCGATGCCGTCAAAATATATGAAGCCCAGGACTACTGGCAGGAAAATAGAACCCGACAGTTGGATTATGCGGTAAAATTAGAGGCCCTGTCGCGCATAGAATGGGGGTTGGAGAAGCGCCGCGAGAGCATTGCACATCTCGAACGGGCGATTGAAATTTATATGAGGCATGATCTGGGAGCTACCCGTGATGTGATTTTGATGAACGCATTTCTGACCAATCGCTTGCGGGCCGTGGGCCGAAGGGAAGAAAGTATTGTTACAGGGGCGCGGGCGGTTGACCTGGCGCGGACGCGGTTTGGTTATCAACTGCAAAAGCCCGCCGGGGTGAACAACAACGACAGGATATATCTGCGCTATTCGGTAAATTCCTATCTGAATAGCCTGTATGAGACGGCGGAGAACCCTCAGGATAATTTCTATAAAGCCTTTCAGGTGGCGCAGCCTTCCGTTTGGTCACAAACGGCGCAAGCCGCTTCGGTGTCGGCGCTAAATTTTGTACGCCGGTCTCCGGAGTTGGCGAGCTTGCTTCAGCAGCGCAAGGTGATGCACCAGAAATGGACTGAAATTGAAGGTAAAATCACCGCGATAGACTTGCTTGAAAATAGGGAAAAGGACAGAGTGGCGAGAAATTTGATTCAGGAGAGTCAATCCATGCGAGCGTCTATCGACGATTTGACGGACCACATTTCCCGACAGTTTCCGGGATATGTGGCGTTTGTAAAACCTCAAATCAGGTCTGCGGCAGAAATCGCCGATTCTTTAGGGACAGATGATGCCGTGATTTTTTTGCATGTGCATTATGATGATGTCTTCGTCTTCACTATCACAGAGGATGGTTACTCCTGGCAGAAATCAGCGTTCAAAAAGCGTGAGCTTTGCGACCTTGTCTCCCGGTTCAGGAATAGTTTTGATCAGGGATATCATTTGCGCTGCACACCCGTCGGTGCGCAAGTGGAAACGGACACTCAAGGAACCTCATTAGCGTTTGATCCTGTTATCGCCCATGAATTATATTACCGTCTGTTCGGCGTCGTTGAACATGAGATCGCGGACAAGAAAAACTGGAAGATTATTCCGACCGGAGTCTTGGCCGCCTTGCCGATGAATGCCTTGATCAAAGACCCGAAGACTTCGGTTCCGGACTGGTTGGTCAAACATCATAGCCTTTCGATACTGCCTAGTGTGGACAGTCTGGCGCTACAGCATTCTGACTTGCAGGAAGGGGACCGTAGGCAATTTTTTGAAAAATACGTCGGGATTGGCGCCCCTTGTATTGGCCAGTGGGCGGGGCCGAATTGTTTGAAGAACATGCAAAGAGGTAAGGAGAGTTCCGTCAGAGGAGCAAATCAGTCTGTTGAATTTATCCGACAGCTTCCCGCACTGCCCTATGCGGTGAGAGAACTTAAACAAGTGGCGGCGCAGATTGAGGGAGACATTAAATTGCTCATGGGGCCGGAGGCCACGGAACCGGCATTTCGGAAACTTAGCGGGACCCACCCGGATTTGCTGGTGATTGCGACCCATGGTCTCGCGGCGGGCATGTTTGATCTGGCGGAACCGGCGCTTGTTCTGACCCCTGTTGAAGGAGGCCTACCGGAGGAAGATGGTCTTGTGACCGCGGGGGAAATATCCAGCCTGACACTGGGGGCTAAAGTCGTTATGCTGTCGGCCTGCTATACTGCCGGTGCGGACGGCTCACCGCGGGGCGAGATGTTGTCCGGGTTGACGCAGGCATTTCTCTCGGCGGGCGCGCGGATATTGATCGTTAATCACTTTGCGGTTCCCGACGGGATTTCGGCTGAGATTACCGCCGCCTTTGTCCGGCATAGCCGAGAGGATGCGGGTATCCGGAGTGATGAAGCCCTCCGGCGTGCTTTAGTTGATCAGGTGAATAAAACACCTGATGAGATTCGTCCCGGCCCCTGGGCGTCGCTTTTTATGGTGGGTGA
>TARA_R110002096_G_scaffold37771_3_pt1 | contig 21107 bp, 16 predicted proteins | sample TARA_R110002096 | Tara Oceans TARA_R110002096 (sample SAMEA4397295) | marine metagenome | biome: Polar Biome; feature: [DCM] deep chlorophyll maximum layer (ENVO:01000326); material: water (ENVO:00002006), including particulate matter (ENVO:01000060) such as... | depth 35 m
CGTCGGTGGCACGATGAAAGCGTCTTCGAGCGTGCCGATGCGATAACGCACCTTGACGAACATGCCGGGCAGCAGAGTGTGATCCGGGTTCGGCACGGTCGCGCGCAGCAGCACCATGCCGGTGGCGGTATCGACGTTCACATCGGTGAAATCGAGGCGGCCGTCGTGGGCATACACGCTACCGTCCGCCAGGAGTACGTTGACCACCGGAGTCTGCCCGTTACTGTCGTTGGCACGCAGGCGCTGAAAATCCGCGAGGGTTTGCCCGAAGCCGGCGTAGATCGGATCGATTTGCTCGATGGTGGTCAGCCAGGTTGCCTCATCCTCACCCACGAGCGCGCCTTCGGTCATGAGCGCGCGACCCGCGCGGCCGGCGATCGGCGCGGTCACCGTGGCGTAACCGAGATCGAGACGTGCCTGGCGCACGGTCGCTTTGGCTTCGCGTACCGCAGCGGCGGACGTGCGTTCAGTGGCAAGGGCGGTGTCGAGATCCTGCGGCGCGATGAGGTTCCTGCCCGCGAGATCCTGGAAGCGTTTCACGATCAGCGCGGCATTGGCCGCCTCGGCCTCGGCGCGTGCGAGCGCCGCCTCGGCCGCATTCAATGCCGCTTCGAGCGGCGCCGGGTCGATGCGAAACAACAAATCGCCCGCGGCAACGTCGCTGCCTTCGGTGTAGGCGCGTTCGAGAATGATGCCGGCAACCCGCGCGCGTACTTCCGCCACACGACTCGAGGCGAGGCGTCCGACCAGCTCACGGTTCAGTGGCACGTCCTCGGCGTGGACGGTTATCACCTCGACCTCGGGCGGTGGCATCGCCGGTGCTTCGGCGGCGGGTTCGCTGCAGCCGGCCAGCACTGACAGAGTCAGAACCGGCAGGAAAACACGTGAAATAAAGGCGGTCATGAATCTTTCTCGTTGTGGTTCCTGTACATAAACCGTTATGCCGCATGGCATCCATAACGATGCAGGAGCCCTCCTGGAAATGGGCACGCAATATCGTCCCCGCCTGCTCGTTCGCACGCGGATCGGATCCGGCAATAGCCCTGAAAATCGGGTGATGTAGCGTTTCTTCTGCAAATTGTTGATGGTTCGACGCGCTGAGCCGTACGGTTACCCTGTTGACAACGATCCGGACAATCGCGGACGCAAGGAAATGCGAAATGGCTCAGCATGAGAATGATAAAACGATTGGCGATGCAGTGGAACTGGTGAAGACGAATGGCCTTGATAGACTGGCCGCGGGGGATATGGTTCAACGGCCGCGAGGATATCCCAGGAGCCGGGGTCAGGTCTTGAATTTCGAGTTCTGAATCGGGCAGGGATTCGGACGAAACCTTAAAATTGTGTGGAATGGGCTGGCACCTCACGCGGCTCACTTGCTTGCCCTCAAGACTCAAGACCTGACCCCGTGTTCGCTGGTGACCCGGGCGCTCGTAAGAATGCGTGGTCGCGAATTACCACGGGGATATCGGGACTGGACTTCCCCCACTACAGCGGTCAGCGGTACCGTAATGAGTGAGGTGAGAAGGAAGTGCCATGAGCAATCAAAGATACAGTCCAGAATTTAAGGATGAAGCGGTCAAACAGATCGTCGATCGGGGTTACCCGGTAGCTGAAGTTGCCGATCGATTAGGCGTTTCAACACACAGCCTTTATCAATGGGTGAAAGCTGTGAAACCAGATAACACCGAGGCGCAGGCGGCCGAACTGATCGACGCAAAGAGCGAGATCCTGCGTTTACGCGCAGAGCTGCGTCGCACCGAAGAGGAACGCGATATCTTAAAAAAGGTCGCTCGGTACTTTGCCAGGGAGCCCGAGTCGACTGCATGGATGCAGGAGGTAGGGAAACGAAGGAGCAGTTACCGAAAAGTACCAATTAATTAACGAACATCGTCAGTCGTATCCGATCCGAACGATGTGTCAGCTCTTGAAAGTGTCAACCAGCGGGTTTTATCAGTGGCTACACAAACCGCTAAGCGACCGTGCGATCGAAGACCAACGTTTGGTTGAATTGATCCGTGCGTCGTATGCGGCCAGCGGTGGCGTCTACGGTTCGCTGCGCGTGTTCCTGGACTTACGGCAAGCGGGAGAGCGTTGCGGCCTGAATCGAGTGGCTCGCCTCATGCGAGTCAATAAGATCAAGGCAATTCGGGGCTATAAAGCGCCGCGGATCATCCGCGGCCGGCCGTCCATCCCGGGGCCCAACACGCTGAACCCGATCAGGCTTGGGTGACTGACATAACTTACATCCGTACCTGGCAAGGTTGGTTGTACCTCGCTGTCGTCATCGATTTGTACTCCCGGCGGGTTGTCGGCTGGTCAATGAAACCGACACTCGCACGCGAGCTCGTCCTGGATGCATTAATGATGGCGGTATGGCGACGTCAGCCGAACGCTAACGTTCTGGTTCACTCGGACCAAGGCAGTCAGTACGGCGCCGATGATTGGTTACGGTTCTGTCACGCCAATCAGCTCGAACCCAGCATGAGCCGTCGCGGCAACTGTTGGGAGCGCGAAGCCTGCCCTCGGGGCGCAATGCCGTCGCCGAATCCTTCTTCAGTAGCTTGAAAAAGGAACGTGTCAAAAAGCGAATCTACAAAACCCGGGAAATGGCTAGCGCAGACATCTTTGAATATATCGAGATGTTCTACAATCGAACGCGTCGGCATAGCCATCTCGGCGGCGTTAGCCCGGAAGTCTTTGAACGGGCCTCGTTGTGAGGACCAGCAGTGTCCATTTATCGGGGTAAGTCCATTCCATATTAGAGGGCTGGATTTCGCGGGTTGCACAAAGCGATTGCGGGGCGCACGCGTGGCAGTCTGGTTGCTGTACCCGCTTCGATCTGGCGCGCGGGCAATGATACAGTGATAGCTACAAACACTGAAGTCATGCGCAACAGCGTGATCGCTGCGAAAATGTGGGATGTCCCCATTTCCCTACGATCGGGCTGGCCGGCTTACACGGGCGGAGGACGCCGCGTACCACACCCCGCTGTGGGAGTAAGACTACTACGGCAACGGCAATCGTACAGAGAAACGGGGGTACGATTCCTCCGGCACACTCATCGGGGAGAGCATCGATGAAGAAATCCCGTTACACGGAATCACCAATCATTTACCTGCTGAAGGAGCTTGAAAGAGGACGCCAGTCAAGGCGTCTGCCGAAAGTACGGCGTCTCGACCGCCAACGTAGTGCAGCTGGTAGAGCAAATACGGCGGTAGGGAAGCCTCAGATTTGAAGAGGCTCAAAGCCCCTGAGGAAGAGAGCAACCGCGTGAAACAGATGTACGCGAAGCTTAGCTTCAAACACAAAGTTCTGAAGAACGTTATCAAAAAAAGGTTTGAAGACGGCGACGCTACGGGAACTCGTTAAGTACGCCCGCGACGATCACGATAAACCCCCAATACGAACCGGGCCATGCTCCCCGGCTTCCTGTCCTCCACAGTCTCCATCATTGCTACGTTGCAAAAGTTGCGCGATCATTCGCGCTCCACAGGAACTGGGGTGGCTGGTCCCCCGAGCACCAGTTTGCGGTAGCCCGAAGGATCCAGATTGGCCGGCGGCGGAACAGTTGCTCTTGATTACGTTCCAGGTTCGAACGCTCAGGCGCCCACTGGAATCAATTTGGATTACTGCTGGTGGGCCGTTATATTGCGCCGCAGGACGCGCGATGCAAACCACGTTTACAGAGACCGGGAACAATATGGCCGATGAGGTATCCAATTTGATGGACGACAACAGGGCAGCAATAACGAGGCTCTTTAAAGGGGTTTTGCGGCGCGATTGTTCTCCGGAAGAGTTGGAGAGCCTGCTGCGGCAGTTTCAAAACGGTCTAACCATCGAGCGCTTGTTGGAAATCATGGTGAATGGACAGGAATTCGCCAATCAGACCAGGGTGAAGACGTTCGTTCCTGCCGGACATTTCTATTCACCCGTAGTCGACCCGGAGGAAGCCGAGGCCTATCTCGACGCCAGGAGCGGCGATTTCGACGCGGATGAGCTAATCGGCATACCTTTGCGGCGACACGATATCGTTGACACCTGGCACACGCTTGTGCCGTACATGAAAGCACTTCCGTTCGAGGCCGGGCAAAAGCATCCGTACCGGTACCAGTTTGACAATACCATGTATGGCTGGGGTGACGGCTCCGTATTGTCCGCCATGATCAGCGTCTACAAGCCGAAACGCATCATCGAGATTGGCAGCGGATGGTCGTCTGCCTGCGCGTTCGACACCGTACAACGAATAGCAAAACTTGATACGAAGCTCACGTTCGTCGAGCCCTATACCCAAATACTCAACGATGTCATGGGAGACGACTATCGGAAGCTGGAGATACTCGAGACCCCGGTGCAGAAAACACCCATTGCCATGTACGAGAATTTAGCGGCAGGGGATATTCTCTTTATTGACAGCACGCATGTGATGCGAACAGGTTCTGACGTTGTCTTCGAGCTGTTCGAAATTCTGCCGCGTCTTGCTCCAGGCGTACTGGTTCACTTTCACGATATGTTCTGGCCGTTCGAGTACCCTAAAAACTGGGCCATTATCGAAAATCGTTCCTGGAACGAGCTTTACGCAGTGCGCGCATTCCTGACGAACAACGACGCGTGGCGGGTCGTTTTCTTTAACGACTACATGCGTTGTATAGAAGGCGATCTCGTCAAATGCACTTATCCGGAATTCTTCAACAACTCAGGTGGCGCTTTGTGGCTGGAGAAAAAGCGTTGATGACCGTGGCGACTGGCGACTTCCGTCGGCGACGATTGTGAGGCGCCCGGTGGGACGGCGGTTTCGTGACAAGGCTTAGCCGTGCTGTCACTGGTCCGATACTGCGAAACACGCACTGCGCAACCCACAATGACAGGACAATTCTCCGGGCTGCGCGTTGTCATCCCACTAGCCTGGCAGGCCACGACGTCAGGCAACTCCTGTTATAAATCCCGGACCTGGAACAAATACGCAGTAGCAGCGACGCCCGAAACGGGGAAGCGATATGGCGCGCCGAACCCGGATGAAAACGAGAGAATCCCTGTGGAATCGTTTTATAAATATGTTCGTACGACTCAAGTGATAGCGAATTGAAATCGGATAATTGCAATCGTTGAGTGATAGTAATTAGGGAGAAGTTTTTTTGATCTACTTGCACATCGGGCGACACAAAACCGGCACAACCCGGCTGCAGGAATTTTTGACCCAGAACCAGCAGCATCTTGCCGAGTATGGTTTTGATTATCCAATCCTGCGCAAGAACGAGATTGCCCACCACACGATCGCGCTTTATTTAATGGATCCGGCTACCGAACACGATTCCGATGCCGCTTCATTGCCGGGCGCTGAGGACATCCGCACGGTTCAGGCTGGTTTCGATGCAACGCAGAACATTTCAATAATAAGCAGTGAAGGTCTTCAAAATATTCCCGCGCGCAGGGCGAGGGAACTTGTTGGATCCAGGCCAACTAAAATCATTGCCTATTTCCGCGAGCAGGCGAGTTACGCCGTCAGTGCTTACAGTCAGCATATCGTAGGCACGCTTTATGCCGGTGACTTCAATGACTTCGTGAGTAATTTCTACCAGTCTGTCAACTACCCTGAGAGCATGAGCGATTGGTCAGGCGAGTTCGGTTTGGATAATCTCAGAATTCGGATCTACGACCGGGAACAGATGGTGGGGAGCGATATTCGTAGAGATTTTCTTGAAATGCTCGGTATCGATCCCGGCAGTAGTGGGTTTGATTTCACTGCCTCCCGTGACACCGATAATGTTTGCGGAGATCTTTTGAAAATGAAGATACTCCTCAACCGCACGGGCTATGATGAAACAAAGTATCGTGCAAAAATCGTCACTCATCTGCGTGCGATCGCCCGGGAACATCCGGAAATGAGCGCGGCGCCACAAATAACCCGGGAAGGCGCACACGCTATCAGGCAACATTATTCCGAGCAGAATCGTGAATTTTTTGCCAACTTCCCGGTCGAGAACGGCAGCCGTTTCAGCATGTCGAACCTGTCGCAAAAGTCCGAAGCACCGTGCCTGGATCGCGATTATGAAGTAATGGACATACCGTTTAGACAGGCGATCCTCGATGAGTTGGTCTCCAGGGATGCGGAAATCGGCGATCTGTTTTCAACGGCAATGAATAACGCAGGGGTTCGTGTTTGATCGATGCGCGTCTGCGTGTCCTGGGAAAGAACCATCAGGTTTGGCGTTCCTCCCAGCCGCGCCATTTCAAACCGGCATTTTCACGACCCTCGAGATATCCGAACTCGGTCAATTCGCGTTCCAGAAAACCATTGAGTTCTGCGACTGTTTCTCGCTTCAGTTTGCTCCGATAGTCCCCCGGGTGAACAGATCTGATGTGACTGGTCACCTCTTCGTTCTCCGGAAAAACATCGTAGCGTGACGCGATGTCGATGGTTTGCTGATCAGTCAGTTCCTTCCATCCGAAATGGCTGCGTATGTCCTTGAGCCATTCTGCTTTTCGATATATCACGTCCTCGTAACGGTACACGGCCACCCGTTCCTGACCAGAGAGAAGGTTGCGATATCTCGTGAACATAGTTCTGTATCCGCGCGCAATGCGCAGTACATACGCGTCGATATCACTGTTCGCCGCGAAATCCCGCATAGCAACTCCCGGCTTGCTAGTTTTGAGCTTATTGCCCCGATCTGGGTGGCTGTACGCCGATGAAAAGAAATGAGAGACAAGCATGTCGCGCGGATCCCGTACGAGGACTACTGCAGCGCATTCACCAATAAGCGGTATGTCGACCTGGGGCGGCACATTGCGAAATCCCCCGTAACAATAACCCTGTCGCAGGAATATCTTCGTGGTTTCGGCCGGCACCATCGGGTCGGCAAGTCCAAGTTTGAAGAATTCTTCCATAATCGAAACGTAAGTAAGCCCAATTTTCGCGCAGGCCGCACTCAGCAGATTGTGCAGGAGAACTGAGCCTGATTTCGGCAGTGCAAAGGCGAAACAACTCGCTTGGTCGGCGCGGAACGTAGGCGGTAGAGTGAACAGAGGCACGACTTCGCCGCCATCGTTGTAATAAATTGTCGGCGAATCGTCCGTCATATTATCTGCTTTCTGCGAATTTGACATTGCAATGAGGGTTAACCGCGAACATACCTATTCGCTCGTAACCCCGGCCTTGCATTCGAGATCGGCCACCAGGGCAGCGATGCGCTCCTGGTTTACGGACAATGAATATTCACGTTGAAAATAGCGAAAACCTGCCAACGACAGCCGATTCCACAAATCCTCGCTGTGATACAGGTTTGCCACAGCATCGGCAAACGGCTCCGCTCCTTCCGTAACGAGTATTTCTTCGCCGTTTTTTAGTCCCGCCCCCTCTACCGCGATTGGCGTCGCAACCGTCGGCAGGCCGGCCTGCAATGAGCTGGCAATTTTTCCCTTGAGTCCCGCGCCGAAACGAAGCGGTGCAACGGCGACTCGTACCATCGAGACAAGCGCATGCAGATCCTCTACATACCCTGTGACTTCTACGCCATTTCCCTGTAGTGCTTCTATTTCGGCAGTCAGCGAGCTACCGACGAGATATAGCCGGGCTTTGTCCGGAAGCTTCGGTCGCAGAAGAGGCCACACCTCCCTAACCAGAAAGATTGCGGCATCGACATTCGGCGGGTGCTGATAAGTGCCGATGAAAACCACTCCGTGCCGATCTGAAAACGCCGTTGTTTCGAGTACGTCGGGCGCGTCGCGTATCAGTGGAATCGTATGAATTTTCAATTGCTGGTCGGTAATCTCCCGATGCAGGAGGTCGCGCTCATAGATGCTCAAAACGATACTTGCGTCGGCTTCGCGAATGGCGGCCAGCTCGAAATTTTTCATCGACAAAGCTTCGCCCGCGATGACGTCATCGTTATTGAGTTCGGCCTCACGCTGTAAACGCAAATAATGGAGATCAACAGTGTTAAAAACCAATTTTGCATTGGGTGCATAGTGCCGGCACGGCCCCATATACCGGGCTGCGAGGGGAGCACGCGACAGCACGATAATATCGAGTTCCGCGCCGAATTCCTGCAGTACGCTCAACGTGCAGACGTATTCCGGCGAATGCAGAACGTTCACGCCCAGCGACTTCAATTCTTCGGTGTATTTAACATCGTATGTAAAGTTATGATTTGGAACAAAAAGCACGTCATAGCCAAGATTCATCAGGATCCGCATTAGATTGACGGCATCGAGTGACCCGGAGTTGCGATCCGGTTCCGGCGTGACCTCATCGACGAAAAGTACTTTGGGCGAAGCTTTTTCCGGTGTCGCAGGGATCCATCGACAGAGCTGCTTGAGATCACGATCGAAGCCCGGGCGAGACAAGAATACGTTCCATTCGCTGGCGAGACATGATTTTGCGTTCTCATCCCGCATAAAGTCTGGTGAAAGGAGAGCCTCGGCATCCGTTGCTATCTTCACTTTCTTTCCGGCCAGCAGGATTCGTGTTGATAAATCTGCTCCGGCTACCTCGAGCGTCGTATACGGCTCCCGAAATCCGCCCACTTCCTCAAATACCTGTCGCGACACCGCGAAGAGTGTCGGGCAGAAATGCGGATAACGCAGATTACGGCAGCGGGAGCGTCCGAATTCACTGTCGCAGCTGTTGTAACGATTTTCCGGCAGTTGATCGAATCGACCGCCGAAAGAAACAATGCGGTTCTGATCGAAGGGGTCCAGAATTTTGACACCAACCATGTCGGCGGTGTCCAGAACCGTACGCAGATGGTCGAGCATGCCCGGCAGAGCAACGACGTTATCTTCCATGAAAACCAGGTACTCGCTTTCAATCAAGCCGGGCAACTGTGCGGTGTTGAATCGGATGCTGGCACCGACTTTGGCCGGGAGTAGTTTCAGGTTTTCAGCGGTGGACAGCGCCAGCGCCGTCACATCGAGCGCATTCTTGTTCAGGATGATGATTTCGATCGGAGTATCGTGGGTACTACGCAAAACTGCGTCGAGCACCCTAATGGTCTCCAGGGCTCCTCGCGAAGCGAGCAAGACCACCGAGAATTTAGGGGGCTCGTCCCCTCCAGGACAATCGACAAACCATTTACTGCTCTTCTCGAGTTCGATCATCAAGAAGAACCTCCGTGAAGATTCCGCGAGCAGACCTTCACATGGAACGGCAGCCGCGCGTAGCTGTTATCCCGCATTCGTGCTTCGGTCAGGTAATCGCTGGCTAGAGGCGTACGCCCGAGGTCAATAAAAGGCCACTCAAGGTGGCCGTTGCAAAAACGACAGGTTCCAGGCATTTCACGTCAATCTTCCGCTGGGGGAATAATAATCATCAATCTGCAACAGGGGCAGCTGGCCGCAATCTGCATGCGGTGGCGCCGCCGCAGAATCCGGGCGAGGTCGACTCGATGGTCGTCGCTAAATCAAACTCCTGACGTCAGCCGATGGTTTCCCGGCATTGCTCGCATCGGTAAAGCCCCCCCCCGTTGCTACCAGACAGTTTGTTGCGGCCCCGTGGAGCCGGCCTCCGACTTGGAGGGCTTCGAGGATTGTGCTGGTTGACTCGCCGACCGTTGCGAACGTTGATTCTGCAGTGTAAAAAACAAACTTTCTTGCATATCCACGCGCCTGCCCAAGTCCCGCGGACAGCACAGATTACTACCGCGGCAGTTTAGCACGTGTTGCCCGGGTCTGACTGCGAAGGGTATTTAGCAGCATCGTTCTCTCGCCTTTGCGCACGGCACGGACACCATCCGGCGCGATGCGGTCTGCAGGATCATCGCTGCCGCCGATAACATTTGCGCCTCGCCCCTGCATCCCTGAAATCGGGTCGAGCGGTGACAGGTAGGCGCATCCCGGCCCGGAATGATTGCTCAGGTACACGTCGCGTTACGGCCAAACCTTCCACGGCGGAGAACCCTCATCCCACATGGACTCGAGCTGGATTTTGTCCCGTAGCGTATCCATTGGCTGCCAAAACCCATTGTGGTGATAGGCCATGAGCTCACCATCACCCGCCAAACCTTCCAGCGGACCTTTTTCCCATACCGTGTCATCACCACCGATGCGGTTAATAACGGATTTTTCAAGGATGAAATAGCCGCCATTGATCAGGCCGCTGTCCCCGGGCGGCTTCTCGTTGAAACTCCTGACTCGGTCGCCTTCGAGCGTGAGGGCACCGAAGCGGCCCGGCGGTATGACGGCCGTGAGTGTTGCCTCTCGATTGTGCGCTATGTGGAACTTGAAAAGGCTCTCGATATCCACGTCGGCGACGCCGTCCCCGTAGGTCATGAAAAACGGGCGGTCGTCGGGAAGGTAATCCGCGACTCGGCGTAAACGACCTCCCGTCATGGAGTCGAGGCCGGTGTCGATCATAGTTATTCGCCACGGTTCCGCTTCGGAGCTGTGGTAAGTCACGTCGTTCGACAAGGCATCGATCGTCAAGTCCGAGCTGTGCAGAAAATAGTTGGAAAAATACTCCTTTACCACATACCCCCTGTAGCCCAGGCAAATTACGAAATTGCGACAGTTGTAGTGGCTGAAGAGCTTCATGATATGCCAAAGGATCGGCCGGCCGCCGATCTCGATCATCGGTTTCGGCTTCAGATGGGACTCTTCGGAAATACGCGTGCCTAGGCCTCCCGCCAGTAGTACCACCGACATGTCTTCAACTTTGATCACTCCGAAATTCCTTATTCCGCATTTTCGTTCAATCACTACTTCGGTACGCAACCGAAACGAATTATCCCACGCGTTTGATCCACGCTTCGGGCCAGTGAGTAGTGTTACCTTTCAGGTCAGATTCATTGAATGGCCACGTTGGCTCTTCGATAACGAAACCGTGATTATTAGCGACAAAATCGATCGCGGCGTTTGCCGGGTTATCAGTAAGCCAGTCGGGACTGCCGCGTGGAACGTCCGTTAACGAACGCATATATCCATCCGTGCAAATAATGTACGAACCAGCCGTTACCATAGGGGCGTATGCGTTTAGTTCGTTTGTCACATGCGCGTAGGAATGATCGCTATCGAGCATGACGAGCACTGTCTCGGCGTCACGTATTTCATTGCGGATCTGTTCGACAATTTCAGGGGCTGTCGAAGACCCCTCGATTAACGTGATGAGAGGCTTCATGGGATGGTTCCGCAGCCGCTCGCGAGCGTGTGGTCGGATATCGATGTCGACAGCGACAACACGACCTTTGCCGATTAGTTTGCACAAACTCGCCGAAAAAACCGCGCTCCCCCCGTGGGCGATCCCCGTTTCAACTATGACGTCGGGCTTGAGGCGAAATACAACTTCCTGATATCGAAGCATATCAGCCGGAAGCTGGATCATTGGTACGTCGAACCAGGAAAACGTATAGGTATATTTCTGGTTCCAGCCGACTTTCAACCACAGGTCAGAAACGATGTGGAATGCCTCGTCACTGAAAAGATCGATCTTCTCGTCTCCAATGGTTAGCAATTTAGCATCTGTATCAATCATGAATTTCATCGACGCAATTCCTTTCTACGAATTGTGGCGCACTACCGCGGTAATAGCGCCTAAGAACCTGGTTGGTCCATTATCTTGGGCTCTCCGAGCTACGCCTACGCCAGTAATCAAGTACGTACCGCAGGCCGCTGTCCAAACCGATGCGCGGGCGAAATCCGGTTGTGGCAAAGAGCTTCGTTGTGTCGGCAACAATATAGGGCGGTTCCCCGGCTCGATCCGGGAGGGCGCCCAGTTCGACAAGATCCGGACGGCCAGCTAATTCGCCGAGCTTGACGGCAATCTGGCTCACCGACACGCCCTGTCCGGAACCGACATTAATCACACCGGTGACATCGCTTTCCGCTATCGAAGCAATTGCCTCACCCACATCGCGCACTTCGACGAAATCCCGCACGGCAGATCCCGACGAACACCGCGCTCGTTCTCCATTTATGAGCGCGCGGGCAACGCTCGCCACGAGTCGACCCGAAGGCTCCGACGGACCGTAGGGGGAAAACACCCGCGCCCAGACGAAGTCAGTGTCGTTTTGCGAAAAAAAGCTGGATAAAGTCCGGCGACAACTGTCCTTCGTAGTGTCATACAGCGTGTGGTTGGCAGTCGGCGTTACCCCCTCGGTGCAGGATTTATCGTCGGGCCAGTCATATTCGTAACATGTCCCGATACCTATAAACCGCCTTACACCCGCTCCTACCGACAATCGAGCGAGCTGTAAACTCGTCGATAACCAGGTGATGTTTTCGTCGGCAGTCCAAAACTTACCGTGTTCCACATACCAGGCAAGATTGATTACTGCCTCGGGTTTAACCGCCGCGATCACCTCTGCGGTTTTTACCGGGTCATGTAAATCGGCTGTGTGTCCGGAGAAATCGCGTCTCCCGCCGGCGAAGCCGGAGCGTGAGATTGCGTGTACGTCGTGTCCTAATCTCGCCAGCGCGACAACTACTTCACGGCCGATGAAACCTTTCGCCCCGGTTACGAGTACACGCATCGCTATTTCCTGAACTGCCTGTTCGGCATGGAATTAATAGTTCGGAGCATGAAGGAGGTCGGCGGTATTGCAGAAGCGATCATCAAAGCCGCGTGCTTCGCGGATGTTTACGCATAATTCCACCGCAGCTTCATTGCGGTAACCTGGACACCCAGCCTTCTCGGATCGGCTTCGGACGATTTCGAGTTTGATCGAATATCAATCCCGAAAATTGCACGTTCGGTTACGAATTTACGGAGCTGTACCTTGATTATCCTGCGCTTCGACAGCTTGTCACTTGTCACCAGACGATCGTTGATCAGAACCTGATACCGGGCATCTCCGACCGGTGAATGCTCTCCAAGTTCGATTACAAGAGTGTGTGGTTTCCACAGTTGCGGAAGCTTTACGATCAGCCGCGCCGCGCCGTCCGTCCATCTCAACGCTTTGCCGCGAAAAACCTCAACTCCGTAAAAGCCGGTTGCTTTCACGAATGACCAGTCGTCGAGTGCGATATCGAAGCTCTTTTTCAGGATTTTCCGGAATGGCCATGAAGCCTTAATCGTCACGATAGCCGACGGCTCCTGCACAATCAGATCACCCAATAATCCTTTGCGAAATAAAATATTTCCTGCCGTGCGATGTTTCGCGGCCAGCGAATCCAGTATTTGCTTCCACGCATCTTGATTAATGGATTCAAGTTTGTTGTTGTAAGCAACTATGGCGCGATGCATTTCATTCGCCTTATTGGCTTCGTACAGCAAAGTTTCAATTCTGTCGACAACGTCGGACGGTGCTTCGAGGTCAATAGTAGAGAACGTCTTCTGATCGCCCAGCCCGGACAAGGCTCCGGCGCTGGCGAGAAATGGAGTTCCGTATGACAGGGCTTCGAGGATTTTCATCTTGGTCCCGATCATATTACGGATTGGGGCAATCAACAGGCCCGAATTCAAATATTGGTCTCTAACCGTGCTGGCGTCGCCGTTACCCAAAAACTGAATATTACGCGGGAGCGTGTGTTCACCGAAATCGTCACTCGTTGCACCGATAAGCGCAATTTTAACCTCCGGCAGTCGGGCTGCGAGTACCGGATTGAGTTCTTCTATGATCCATCGCATCGCTTCTTTGTTGGGATGATGCGCCACATTGCCGACGTAGAAAATTGTTTTACTGCCGTTTGATGCCCACTTTACTTCACTGCCGACCAACACCGGGGGAAGGCGCTCAACCCGGGCACTTTGTTCGATGTTATCTGGAATGTCCCTGTCCGAAAGCGCTATTGCACAATCAAAACTGTGGTAGGCAGCGCGCTCGAATTTTTCCAGCCGCCTGCGGGCAAGACCGGTACAAACACTGCCGGGCGGAGGTTGGTGCTTTTGACACTGGTCAGTGAAATGGCGCGTTTCGTTATTGTGTATAACGATAACCCTGCTGACGGGCCGCTCCACAACACTCCTGACACACAGGTAAGAGTAGAGGTGATCTACAACCAGGACATCAGGCCCCAGTTCATCAACGATGGACCTGAATTCTGTGTCCGTATGTGCCTGGTGACGGGACCACAGCTCCCATGGTATGGGGTGTGTCGTACTGGAGTCGTATCGTTTTCGATTACCGATATCATCGGCAGAATGTTTCAGGATTATGGGATGGTATTTGGCTCCCAGACATTCAATTACTTCACGGTGCTCGTCGATTTGTGCCGGTGCTACAGGTATCGCAACGTGAACATTGCATCCGTTGATGTTCGCGAGCCGCGAAATATGCGAACGGCAGGCGATCATTCCCCCGTTTGGCGTACCGGCAACCTGTACCAACGAAAAATAGAGAACCTTCAGACTGAAACCCCATCCTGTGACGAATCGCGAAGTCCCGCTGGATGTGGACATCATCGATGAGAATACAGGTTAGTCGTGCAACACAACCGTACTCCTCACGGCAGACCGAATAATAATAGCATCTGCCTGCATGAAGTATATCGCAGCGATCATGACTCGCGCCTGCTTTCGGGCGAACGTTTCGCAGGGCGTTCCCGGTCGACGCGGTGCCAGAAAAAGTCCCGCTCGAAATTTGCGAGACGAATTGCCGTCGTGACGTTTCCGTGGTCGCCGGTGCCAAACGTGACAGCGCGGGAACCGCCGGAGGTCCTGCGCATCGGGGTATCGACGCGAGTGGGTCACGCATTCCCGTGGGGCGTCATGACCGAAGGATCTCATCTCATCCCCGGCTGCCGGGGCAATGCACCGGGAATCTGGTCTCGATGCGACGTTTCGTTGGCCCGAACTCCGGGGAAACCTTGCGCCGAACCGGACCATGAACTGTCGCTTCCGTCATGTGCCGGAGCGCGGGGAACCCGGCGAGCCCCTGTGCCGGCACGTCCACGGGGTAGCCGGGGACCCGCGGGTATCAACGTGCGCAAGCGTAACGTTGTCAGGGTGTCGTTCATCGGCGCACCGTATCCGATGAAGCACAAATTCAGCAAGCGGGATCCCGCCATGCACGAGGCCAAAGAAAAGCATTCAGCGGTCCTTTGGCACGAAAGCATGCGTCGGTGTCGACAGCCGTAGCACGGTGATTCATGCCCCTGCAGCTACGGTAACGACCATAACGTCCGCGATGGAGATGTTCGGTTAATGCCATCATGGACCCGTACCACGGCCCTCAATACTATGACTTGGTCAGGGACCCCGGGGACGTTGGCGGATGGGTTTTCCCTGATTGAACGAATGCAATCGTGGATTGATCGCAGAGTCGTGCTGTAAACTGCGGGAATTCTGGTCTGTTAAGCGCGTCTGAATGTCCAAGGTTTCCGTATGAAGGATTATCCCTTCAGATTCTCAATCACGCATCAAACGGAAGACAACTCGGGAACCCTGCGGTTTACCTGCCATCAACCCGAGGCGACAACAGCCGGAATTCGTCGTGCCGCACGCGCAATCGACTCATTTCATCATGTGCAACGCAGGCGCGAGCAACTCAATCGAAAAGCGGATGAACAGGACCTTTGGACCGCCATCGTTGCAAAGGAACTGTTGCCGGCGATTGATCTGATACGCGCATCCGATGAAAAAAAACTGGCAGAGTATCTTGCGTCGTTTGGCTTTGAGTATATGTGGTTCGGCGGTCTCAGCACCGGCCTGGACGGCTTTAATCACTGGAACAGAGAAGAAGCGGTCGCTACCCGAACTTATTTCGACCACTTACTCAACCTGGCCGTTTCACTGGGTGTCTTGCCCGCGGAGCTTCCTAATCCAGGCTTGCGGGGAAACTGGGAACGGAATGTTGCGTATAAGCCTGCGGACGTCGCTGCGAAAATTGAAGCCGAACTTGGGATTAGTATTGCGCCACAACAAAATGTGATCTCCGTTACCGGACTTCTGACCGAAAACGGTATTGTTCACTACCGTCATATCAATGCACTTTATGCCGCCTTGCGTGTTAAGGAACTCGTAAGCGCACCTGCTCCAGTTTGCGAATATGGCGGTGGGCTCGGCTTCGTCGCTTATTATCTGTGGCAGTTTGGTTATCGGGATTTAACCCTGGTCGATTTGCCAGTTACCAATGTCTTTTCGGGAAATTTGCTTATGGGGCTGTTGGGGGAGGATGCGGTCTCGCTGGAAGGCGAGCCGGAACGAGTCGATCAAATCAAAATCCGAAGCAGCTATTTCGCAGACGCACAACTGGCCGGGAAGCGGTTCGAACTTTCACTTAACCAGGATTCGTTCCCGGAGATCGATCAGGCAGTGGTCGACGCGTATTTGGACCTTATTCATTCGACGACCCGGCGTTACTTTTTGAGCATTAACCATGAGGTCGAACATGAAATATCAAATACCGTAAGTCATTTGTCCGTGCCCAAACTGATGCGCGGACGAGCGTCGCAGTATGAGCGAATATCTCGTGTGCCAAACTGGATACGTCGCGGTTATGTAGAGGAAGTTTATCGCCTCATACACGGGTAATAGTTGACGCAGAGGAAAACGGTAACTTTAGATTTAGTCGACGATAGTTTTATATAATCCTGTTTTCAGAAAAATGAAGAGGTATTGACCATGTTTGGACATACACCGGTGAGTGGATACCTCGTGTTCATTATAAGGCGACTTGAAACGCTTTTGGCCTGATGCCACCAAGGCTGGAGTTTGGTTCAGCGCGACTACTCGCCGGCCTCTTGCACAGACAATTTCTGAAACCAGATTGTCGACTTATCCAGCGAAAGTCGCGGTGCCGGAGTTTTACGTTTGAGTTGTATACCTGACGAAGACGCACACGTTACCCACACATACGGCGCGCAATCACAAATAAGATAATGAATGAGAAAATCGAGTCACCGGACTTGACGATTGGCATGCCGGTATATAACGGTGCTGCGACAATCGAAAGGGCCCTGAGCTCGCTCACCAATCAAACTTACAGAAATTTCAATATCCTGATTTCCGATAATGGATCAACCGATGACACAGAGGCGATTTGTAAGCGGCTCGCCGCAGCGGACTCCCGAATAGAATATTATCGCCAGCCAGAAAATCTCGGAGCCGTTGCCAATTTTCATTACCTGCTGGAATCAGCACAAGCGGAATATTTCATGTGGGCGGCTGCGGATGATCTATGGGCTCCCGGGTTCGTTCAAAAATGCATCGAATTTCTCGACGCAAACCAGGACTATGTTAGTTGCCAATCGCGAGTGCTGTTTACCGATCGTGGTCGCCCAAGTCATCTGGCAGGCGGGACATTCGCGATAGAGCATGAGTCGGCCAGTGAAAATGTAATTCAATTCCTGGACAACCCGTCGGACAACAGCCGTTATTACGGAATTTTCAGAACCCGGCCGTTACAGGCGTGCTTTCCGCGCACTCGCTTTCACGCGCTAGACTGGGCGGTGTCCGCGAGTACGCTGCGCTATGGCAAGCATGCCGAGCTGGACGGTATCCTCATGATCCGGGACTCCAGCGATATCAGTGCGTATGAAAAGGGTGTTATAGCCGACCATACTTTTCCTTTGTACCGGCTTTTCCCGGTATTGAAAATGACGTGGTATCTGCTGTCCCGCCGGATCGCTCCCTGGTCCGGCAGAAGCCTAAAAGCCTTATACAAACTCAACCTGTACAGTCACTTCGCATTGAGCCCCTACCGGAGCAAATTACTCGCGCGGCATTTTATGGCTACCGGGCAGATAACCACCGCTTTGAAACGCTGGATAACCAGACCGAACGCTGACTATTTCCCGACAGACCAGGGTGGCTATGAAATCGCTGTTATTGATCGTCGACACGGCGTCAGCACAGGAACATACGGCATAGAACATTATGGGAATGGGCGCCTGAGATGGACGAACGGACGAGCAGTATTCGTGCTGGACACGCGTTCCCTGCCTTTACTTGACCATGCCATTATCTCGATATGGGGATTAGCTCCTGAGCATGGAACGCCTTTTTCCGTTCTGGTCGGCAACAGGGAAGTCCATCGCTCCGAATTGAACGGCACCCCGCTCGAAATCCGCGTGCCACTTGCCGAACACCGCGGATCTCCGAGATTACGTATCGAATTAGTAAGCGACACATTTATTTCACCTCCGGACCAGCGAATTCTCGGTATACCACTGCGCTCGATTCGGCTAATCGAAGTACGGGACAGTGCAGCCTGATTAGCTTCCGCTGTACATACGGCGCCGCTTCGGCCCGGCCGGCGTTTTGCGCGATGCGGAAATGTGGGACGTCCCCATCATACTCTGAGGTTCGCGGTGCCCGGTCGCGCTATTGTCGCAGGCCCGCCTCCTTCAACAATGGCAGTACCGCGCGATCGAAGTGATCCAGCTCCACCAGGTAGTCGTTGAATCCAAGCACGATGCCGTCGATGCCGGCAGCCGAGGTTTGTTGTAACTGATCGACGATCTGTTCCGGCGAGCCCACGAATGTCATTCCGCCCCAGCCGAGCGCGAATTGCGTCTTCAGTTTCCTGACGGACTCGGCGTCACCGTACGACTGACCCTCGACACCAAAAATGCTCGTCAGATTGTCGATGGCTTCCCAATCGATACTGTCGACCATGGCCTGGTAATCACGTTGCGCTTCCCGCTCCGTATCGCGGCACACGATCGTCGCATAGGTCATCGTCGAAATGTCGCGTCCGTAGGCTTCATGAGCACGCTTGCGAACAGCGCTCGCGGCCGCTTTGCCCATCTCGAACGTGCCCATGCCGACAAAGTTGACGTCGCAGCTGCGGGCGGAGAAATCGATCCCGGTGGCGGAGCTGCCCGCGTTCACGAGTACCGGGTAGGGCTGCTGGATCGGCTTTGGCTCCGCGACGGCGCCACGAAGTTCGAAAAATTCTCCTTCGAAGTCGAACGGATCCGGCTCCGTCCACAGCCGGCGGACGATTTCCACCCATTCGCTGCCTAACTCGTAGCGCGCGTCGTGTTCCCGTTGCGAGCCGCCAAACATTTCCATTTCCGCGGCATACCATCCCATGACGAGATTGAGCCCGAAGCGGCCGCCGGAAATGTGGTCGATCGTCGCCGCCTGTTTCGCCGCGACGACGGGATGGACCGTCGGTACGTGCGATGTCGCGAAGACCATGATGCGTTCAGTCGCCTCGGCGAGTCCGGCGGCCCACGAGTAGGTTTCGAACGATGCGCCGGCGAAGTTCGTCTTGCCGCCAAACCCGCGCCAGCGCCCAACCGGAACGAGCGCTTCGAAGCCCATGGCATCCGCTTTCCGGGCGATGTCTCGCGTGTGCTGCCAGGACAACTCGTAGGTACTCGGCACGGTCGTCGCCATCATGCCGCCACTCACGTTGAAACTGAATAATCCGAGTTTGAGTTTCTGCCCCGGATCAAACAGCGGAACCCTGCTGCGGCGCTCGATGATGTCGTCGCGCGTCTCTCTCATTTAAATCTCCTTCACTTCCTGAAGTGGTGAATTCGCGGTCGAAATGACACAGGGGGACATCCCGCATTAAAGCGTTGAACCGCGCGGATCGTGGACCACACTGTGGGGGAATATTGGAACATCCCACGTTAATGTGTTGGCCCCCGTGCGTCGTGCACCACACTCGTGCAACCATCCGCGTAATTGACCGCCAGTACCGCGCATTAAACGCGCGTGCGGCGTACGACACCGCAACAACTCAAAGCGCGCGCATCGAACACCGCAGTGCGATTCGGGAGCCAATGCGGGATCTCCCCATTGTCTGCTTTGTGGGCCCGCGTACCTGGTTCAGCGTCGGCGCGGAACGGGGGTCATCGTGGCTGCGCCCAAACCGAGGTGATCCCGCAACGTGGATCCCGCATAGTCCTTGCGGAACAGTCCGCGTCGCTGCAGTTCCGGCACGACCATGTCGACGAACTCCTCAAACGCCCCCGGGGTATGCCAGGACGAGATCATGAAGCCGTCGCATTCCTCGTTATCAAATGCCGCCTCAATCTGATCGGCGACCTGCGCGGGGGTGCCGATAAACTGCGGCAGAATGATCCCCTGCGCGTACCAGCGGCCGATGTCGCGCAGCGTCAATTCACCCGTGAGGCTCGCGCTGCGGGCGGTTGCCAGGAGTCCTTTCGATCCCGGGGCATCGATATCGCCGAACTTGTCGTCAAGCGAATATTGCGAAAAATCGTGGTCCGTGTGATTCGACAGCGTGATCAGGCCGGCGATCGGATCGGCCATCTCGTTGTGAAACGCATGCTTTTCACGTGCCTCGGCTTCGCTCTTGCCAACGAACGGCAGCATCGCGGGAAGGATCTTGATTTTCGACGGGTCGCGTCCGAAATTCGCCGCGCGGGCCTTGATATCGGCGTAGTAAGACCGACGGCGCTCCGCGGACGGTTCGATCTCGAAAATCAACTCCGCCCAGCGCGCGGCGTAGTCGCGGCCGCGATCGGACGAACCCGCCTGGATGATTACCGGGCGGGACTGCGGTGAGCGGGGAACATTAAGCGGACCGCGCACTTTGAAATGAGGCCCGACGTGGTTGACCTCATGAACTTTCGCGGGGTCGGCGAACGTCCCGGTCTCCCGGTCGCGAACAAGCGCCCCCGGTTCCCAGCTGTCCCACAGCTTGAAACAAAGTTCGAGATACTCCTCCGCGCGGTCGTAGCGAAGATCGTGGTCCATCATGTCGTCGTGGCCGAAGTTCTGCGCCTCCGCTTGCGCAAGCGAGGTGACGACATTCCACGCCACGCGTCCCTGGGACAAATGATCGAGCGTGGCGAACGTCCGCGCGATGTCATACGGCGCGTAATAGGACGCCGATTTCGTCACCGCAAGGCCCAGGCGCTCGGTCGCCGCGATCAGGGCGGTCACGACGAGGGTCGGGTCGAGACCGAAAGCGCCTTGCGAGCCGCGCTCGACGGTACCCTCGATAGAATCACCGTACCGACGCGGGACCGCGAGTACGTCTGCAAAGAACAGAAAATCGAACTTGCCACGTTCGAGGATGCGGGCAATTTTCTCGTAGTACGACAGATCGAGTGCGTCACCGTCCGATTGCGGGTGACGCCACGCGACGTGGCTGTGTGTCACCTGGGAAGCAATCATGAACCCGGCGAGATGTAAGCTTCTTTTCATCGAGGATACCGTTTGAATACTGGACTAGAAGCGGTCTCAAAAATAGAGGGTGTCGCGTTGCAACCCTTCGGGCCGGGGCCATTTTTGCGCACTCCGGCGTTAC
>TARA_R110002096_G_scaffold406782_3_pt1 | contig 21090 bp, 15 predicted proteins | sample TARA_R110002096 | Tara Oceans TARA_R110002096 (sample SAMEA4397295) | marine metagenome | biome: Polar Biome; feature: [DCM] deep chlorophyll maximum layer (ENVO:01000326); material: water (ENVO:00002006), including particulate matter (ENVO:01000060) such as... | depth 35 m
TACCTCTCAATGTTAAAGAACTCGGTATCGACTTGATGAGTGGAAGCGCTCATAAAATCTATGGACCGAAAGGAATTGGCCTTTTATATGTGAAAAACGGAACACCTTGGATTCCATGGTTAACAGGTGGCTCTCAAGAACGTAGACGTAGAGGTGGTACGCTTAATGTTCCCGGAATTATAGGTTTTGCAAAAGCTGTAGAATTAGCAGTTTCCGACTTGGAAAAGAATACCGCTCACTTTAGAAAACTTAGAGAACTATTGTTGCGAACAATGAGCGATAAAGTTAGCGTTAATTATTGCATTAACGGAGAAACCGAAACTGGGATGCCACATATTGTCAACCTTTCATTCTATGATGATGCGAAGCATTGCATTGATGGAGAAATGCTTCTTCTTAACTTAGATATAGAAGGTATCTGTGTTTCAAATGGCTCGGCCTGCACATCAGGTGCAGTAGAGCCATCCCATGTTCTTTCTGGAATTGGAATTCAAGATGACATCGCTAAATCAAGTATTCGTGTTAGCTTTGGCAAGCATACTACTGAAGAAGACATTCATTATTTTGTTGAAAAACTAGAAGCAATTACAACTAGAATGTTTGCTTTAGCATGAGTAAGAATGTTTGTATTTATTGTGGCTCTAGAACACCGAAAAGCGTTGAACTTCAAAATTTAGCTATTGGTATAGGCAAAACGCTAGCTCAGAATAAATGGGGCTTAGTTTTTGGTGGCGGTAAAGTTGGTATGATGGGACTTGCTGCTGATGCAGCTCTCGAAGCTGGAGGAGATGTTATTGGTATTATCCCAACTGCACTAAAAAGAGTGGAAGTTGTACATACGAGCTTAACAGAATTACACGAAACCCCCGATATGCACTCTCGCAAAGCAATGATGGAACGTAAATCTGATGCGTTTGTAGTTCTACCTGGTGGTTTTGGAACACTCGACGAATTTTTTGAAATCTTAACATGGCGCCAGCTTGGTTTTCACAGTAAACCTATTATTCTTATTAATGCTGAAGGTTATTTTGATGGGTTAGTTAAGTATGTTACTAATGCTATCGAAGAAGACTTTATTCGAGAAAATAATCTAGACTTGTTTACGGTTGTATCAACACTAGATGAAGCAACAGAAGTGTTAAAAACTCATTTATAACGTACGGATTAAAATGTCACTTAGATATTTACCCATCTTTTTATTCTTATTGATGAGTCTTTCATGTGGTTCCAAATCAACTGACTTAAATTTATCCATGGCTAATACACAAAATCCTTTACCAGCTTGCCCCGACTCCCCTAATTGTGTGCTAACTGAAAGGGAATACGAGTTTGAAGCCCTAGTTATATACAATGCATTTAGAGAAGTATTAACGGATATTGCTTCAGAAACTCCCTCTACAAAAAACCAAGAGCTAAAGATTGACGCTGTTTTCAATATCCCTGTTTTTGGTTGGAAAGATGATGTTGTCATTCAACTAGCAACTCAGAAAAACAAAACTATTGCCTACATTAGGAGTGCAAGTAGAGAAGGTTACTCGGATCTTGGTGTAAATAAAAGAAGAGTAAAAAAGATTTTATCAAAAGTAGACCTTAAACTTCAATCAAAATAATATGTATAACGGATTATTACACGCACATTCAGGGATTAGATGGGTCGTATTGGCTCTATTGATAATCACTGTTATTAAAGCTTTTTCAGGGTGGCTAGGAAAGAAAGAATACTCATCTGGCGACAGTAAACTTGCCATGCTAACTTTCAACGTTATTAACGTTCAATTCCTACTTGGTGTAGCATTATACTTTATAAGCCCGAAAGTAGTTTTTTCATCTGAAACGATGGGTAACGATGTTCTTCGCTTTTTTACTATGGAGCATATAACATTTATGATTATCGCCATAGCTCTTATAAGTATTGGTTATTCTAAAGCTAAAAAAGCTAGCGCAGACCTTATCAAACATAAAAAGATTGCCATTATGTACGGCATTGGTCTTTTGCTAATTCTTGCAGGAATACCTTGGCCATTTTTAGGTTTAGGTTCTAGTTGGTTTTAATTAGTTACCAATTTTAATTCTAGAGATAAAGACGACGTTTAAGCGACGTCGTCTTTATAAATATCAGCTATTTGCTTTCCATATTTTTCTGATATCACCTTTCTTTTCACTTTCAATGTCGGTGTAATTTCGCCGTTATCTACCGTAAACTCTTCTTCTAATAACCTGAAGTCTCTAACTTTCTCGTGAGATGCTAGTTCTTTAGAAAAACTCCGCATTTCCTTTTTGTAGATTTCTTTTACTTCATCAAGATTTATTAGCTCTTTATTTGAAGATGCTTCTAGCCCTTGGTCTTTAGCAAATTTAGCCAACGCTTCAAAGTCAGGGACAATAAGAGCCCCCATATATGCTTGTGCTTCACCTACAATTACAATTTGATCGATCCATTTACTGGTTTTGAACATATCTTCGATAGGACCTGGATAAATATTCTTTCCACCAGCGTTTACGATCATATGTTTGATGCGATCAGTGATTTTAAGATTACCTTCTACAAATCTACCTACATCTCCAGTGTGTAACCAACCATCTTCGTCAATCATCTCTTTGGTTGCTTCTTCATTCATCCAATAACCCTTCATCACATTTGGACCTTTGCATAAGATCTCGCCTGCTTCAGAGCTAAGTATTGTTGGATAATCTTCGCCACTTATTTCAGCGATAATCTGCTGTGTGTCCAAATCCTTAATAGCTACAGTTACCCCAGGAATAATAGAACCTACAACGCCCGTTACTTCATCTCCAACCTTGTTGGCCGCCATCACCGGAGAAGTTTCTGTTAACCCATAACCTTGCAGAATAGTTAACCCAGCTGCTTTAAAGAAATTATCGATGTCTGGAGGCAATGCCGCACCACCCGATACAAATAATCTTACATGCCCGCCTGTTCGTTGGCGTAGTTTATCAAAAACTAATTTATCTGCTATTTTCTTCTGCAGAGTTACAAATCCGCGTTTACCAGCTGCGTATTTTTCCCCTGTTTCGACAGCCCATTTAAAAATTTTCTTTTTTGTATCACTTCCATCTTCTACACTTTTAACAATCAGATTGTACATTTTCTCGAACAAGCGAGGCACGCTAATCATGATTGTTGGCTTAGCTTCCGGCATATTTTTCGAAACGGTATCCACACTCTCTGCATAATAAATTTCAACACCACTAGAAATCATTGCGTAATAACCAGCAGTGCGCTCAAAGGAGTGGCATAAAGGCAAGAACGAAAGCAATCTGTCTGTATCATCCCAATAAATATGTTGAGTAGCTGATTTCACATTACTCACTATATTACTGTGTGTAAGCATCGCTCCTTTAGGGTGGCCTGTTGTCCCAGAAGTATAAATAAGTGTAGAAATATCGTCTACCTTAACACTATTAACACGTTGGTTGATAGTTTTTCTGTGTTTCTCAATATGCTTCGCACCCTCAATTAATATATCCTCATAGAGATTTACGAAATCCAGACCTGCTAATTTTTTGTTTTTAGGTGTTTCAAAAGAAACCACTTCTGTAAGAAATTCGCAGTTCTCAAAAACATCAACTGCTTTTTTAAGTTGGATACCCGTTGATACGAAAAATAATTTTGTTTGAGAATCGAGCAGAATAAATTCGCACTGGCTCGCTGGTAGTGTTGTGTAGAGAGATACATTAATTGCTCCTAGCATTTGAATGGCTAAATCTACAACCGCCCATTCATATCTATTCTCGCTTAAAATACCAACTCGATCACCATGTTCAATTCCACGCTCAAGCATGTAAGAAGCCATAGCATGGACATCGTCAGTTACCTGATCCCAATATATAGGTTGGTAACTTTCATTAGCTGAAGGTTTAAAATAAAAGGCTGCCTTATTATGGCCGCCATATTTTTTTTGGAGTTTTTGGGGTAGCTCTGCAAGTGTTTCAAAAGCGACTACTGTTGGCATATGTACTAGTTTTGTTCCTGATTACTCTGCAAAGAATATAGCAATCCTATAAACAAATGCACGTCACTTCAAAACCAGCTAAACAAGTCTTATATTAAGGCAAAATAATTCATGATTATGGCACATCCAGCACACGAAGAAACGATCCAACTTGTTAAAGAAATTTTTCGCTCTTATCTAAAAGAGCGAAACCAACGCCAAACGCCTGAGCGTTTCATGGTTTTGGAAGAAATGTATCGTGCTGATGGCCACTTTGATGCCGACGATATTTTCTTTCGTATGAAGGAAGGTGGTACACGTGTTTCGCGCGCAACAGTATACAATACTCTCGATCTTTTGGTTGAGTGTGGCTTAGTACAACGCCAGCAATTTGGGAAAAGCCAGTACTATTACGAACGCGCCTATGCTTATCAACAGCATGATCATATTATTTGTAGCGAGTGTGGCCACGTGCTAGAGTTCTGTGATCCTAGAATTGGAGAAATCCAAGAAATGCTCGGAAAAATTCATGGAATGGATATCAAATCTCATTCCTTACATTTTTACGGTACATGTACCGATACCGAAGCATGTGCAGTTAGAAAGTCGTTAAACGACAATAAAGTACCTGTAGATAAAGCTTAAACAAGTTTATAAATCGGGTTTGAGTCGAGAAACTTCCTCGATTCTTATCCTGAAATATATGTTTCAGCTATGAATTTTCGAGAGGCAAGTCTGCTTCCCCACCATCCCATAATTATAGATAATCCAAGCATAGCTGATACTAGGAAGTACCAACGCCCAAAAGGCCACGCTACAATTCCTATGTTTGGTAGGTACATCGGGATAAAAAATTCGAACACTGCAAAAACACATAATACTGCTAGCGATCCCGCAATAACGCCTTGAATAACCCCTTCAACTATAAATGGACTTCTAATAAATTTATTAGTAGCTCCAACTAGCTTCATTGCTCTAATTAAATCTTTCTTCGCGTAAATTGTGAGACGTATAGTATTATAAACCAAGATAACAGCGGCTAGTAAAATTAATACTCCAATTCCCACCCCCATTAAGCTAAAAATGCTCAAATTAGACTCTAACACTCGTAGCAAAGCTGCGTTGTACTTTACTTCATCCACTCCACGAATATTTTGAAATCTAGAAGCGAGCGACTCAACTAGGTCGGCTCCAGAATCAGTATTAACCTGAACTTTGAATGAGGCGGGGAAAAAGTTCAATTCTATTAAGTCTTCTACTCCTGCGCCTAGATCTTTTGCTGCAACTGTAGATGCACTGTCTTTTGAGATATACGAAATTCCCTCAACAAGATCTTCTTTCACAATTTGATTTCGAACTTCGTCGGTTGAGCGTTCGTCCATATCAAATATAAAAACCTCAATCTCAACTTCTTTGAGGCTCATCGCTTGAGTATACACGTTATAAAAAACGCGAGTTAGAATTCCCAGAAGGAGTATGGCCACAAATAGAGAAAAAATTGATGTGGTAGCAGCTAGTTTTGCCCTTCTTATGCCTGCTATGCCTTCTTTTACAATGTATTTAAGATTCATTTTTAGTTTCTAAATTGTGCTCTGATTCCAACCAATAAACGTCTGGGCGACATAGGATATGAAGCCGACTCAAAGTAGCCTGCCTGACCTACACCGTCAAGTGCATTTTCCCATCTTATTAAAACCATCATTGACCGAACTCTTGCAGAAATTTCCACATCTAATCTAAAGAATGAAGGAGTTTGTTGCTCGAGCGAATTATACTGCCAGTAACTTAACTCGGTATTATATTTTTGGCTTTCAAAATAAAATGGAGAAAAAAGCGTACGAACACCCATTTTTATGAAGGCTGCTTTATCAAAAGCATACTTCTTTAGAAATATTGAGTTCCGAATAGATAGTTTATTACCTCTAGCATTTAGAGAGTCGACACCAACTATGTAACTCTCATTAAGAGCATATTCTGTGGTAGCAGAGCTTTCAATCTCTAAGCTCTGAGAGTGATATTGCCCAAATATAGTTCCGTTCAATAGTTCAATGTCACCACCATTCACAAATGTCTTAAATTGGGATAATAGAATAGCATCTTCTGTTTTTTTATACCTACCAGATATTCCAATTTCAAACTTTTCCCCCAAAGTAATATTCAAATCTCCGTAGATGGATTGAACCTGTTCATTATTCAATACCGGATTTCCGAAATAATTACGCCCGCCCCAATACATAGACTGTATGCTAGGCATTCTACTTTCTTTTGATGCTATAATTTTTCCGTCTAGAAAACTGGCGTTAAACAGTATTCCCGCTGAAATATCATTACTCGACTGTTTATCGTTCCTGCGCTCTAACCCACCAAATAGCTTTGCGCTAAGGTATTTTGAAAATGTAAACTGCGAACTCAATGAAACAACACTTCCTCCCCAATCTTTTTTGGCAATGGTAGAGCTATCTGATGTTGAAGTAATATACGCACCAAATTCTCCTTTCAATCTTAATGATCCAATATTTATGCTTTTGAAAGCTTGTGCTCGATGCTCACTCAAGTCCCAGAAAAGAGTATCTAAGGAAAATGAAAGATTATAATCGTTTCTTGTTTTGGTAAAAACCAATCCTCCTGCTTCTGTACTTGAAGAATCGGCACGCTCATAGATTCCGATTTTCATATCAGTTCTCAGATGTTCGGCCTTTGCTGAGCTTTCATTTGATTGTGCAGTGAACTCATCAAAACTAAAAAAAGTAGGGTCACTTACCACATAACCAAAAGGTTCTTCATTCTCGAACTGATTGCGTAAATACATTCCTTGTATTTGGAATTTATCTCCCAGATGATGATAAATTTTACCAAAAACCTGACTCCCTTGTACTCCACTTCTAGAGTAATAACCTTCTTCCCTTCTATCCCAAAACGAAAGTTCAACATTGGTAGTTGGGCTAGTATTTTGTGCCAACATAAATTCCAAGTTCCGATAACCAGCCGAGCTTTCATCATAATTCAAATAGCTAATGGGCTTTGTTATATAATAGTCTTTAGAAGTGATTTCAGATTTCAAGTTTCCAGAATACGTCTCTGAAACAGATTTAATCTTATGATGAGGAATGAAATTATAATTAATCGCTCCTGTAATTGGATTATTCAACCCAACTTCGTCAAAAAATACGTTCTGCTCGTGCATATCGTATCCATTTATAGAAAAAGCGTCAACTCTACCGATGGTACCTTGCCGATAACTCAATACGTCTTTTCGATAGGCGTAGAAATCGCCCCAATTAGGCCATATCTGCCACCTCAAAAGACTATCATTTGTAATTACATCAGAGAACGAATCACTTTGTTTTATCCAAGGGCTCACTCTCTTAATCACTTTTTCTTCTTTTTTGGGAAGAATGCTTTTGTTTTTTGACGGAAGAACAGAATCTGGAGTAGTAGTGGTTCGAAGAGTGTCCACTTTTAATGAGTCTGACACTTGAGCTGTTACGCTTACCGAATAGACTACGAGAAAGAAAACGATATGGAGAACACAAATTTTTCTCAAGGAAGTTGCTTTTCCAAGTTATAAGGAATGCTATCAATTCCCGTTAGATTCCTACGTAAAAGTTCTAATACTGTACGAGTTGTTCTTTCTTTATTAATTAAGCGATCTTTTGTGAACATCGCTTTTATAGCAAAATGTTCATTTTTGCTCCAGAAACCAATCCAAACAGTGCCCACGGGTTTTTCGCCGGTTCCACCTCCAGGCCCTGCAATTCCTGTAGTTGATATTCCAATATCAGCTCCCAAATTTGAGGCTGCACCTCTAGCCATTTGCAAAGCAACTTGTTTGCTCACGGCACCATAAGCTTCTAAATCTGACTGGGTAACTTTAAGCTGATTCACTTTAACGGAGTTTGAATATGCAACGATTCCACCCAGTACATACGAACTACTTCCGGCAATATTTGTTAGCTCGTTCACAATCATTCCTCCAGTGCAGCTTTCTGCAGTTGCAATAGTTAACTTTTTCTCAATTAGTAACTTTCCAACTACTTCGCTAACAGTAAGGTCTTTTCCCTCTCCAATTATAAACTCTGCTGCCTTATCTAAAATATAATTTAAAAGAGACGATATACTTGCTATGGCTTTTTCTTTGGTGGTGCCTTGTCCGTTTAAACGGAGCATTACCCCCCCAGCCATTGGTAGAAATGCTAAACTTACTCCGTTGTTCAAAAATCTATCTAGATTTCCCAGCACGTTATCACTTAAAGTACTCTCACCAATTCCTGCAGTTTTGATGTAATGAGAGTATAAATAGCCAACATCACCAAAACTTTCTCTCAATTTTGGGGCAACGCCGTTTTTCATTATGTACTTCATCTCGTATGGTACACCAGGCATAACGGCTAGATATTTCCTATCTATGTTAAACCACATCCCAGGCGCAGTACCCGCTTTATTAAATAAAACTTCGCAATGTTCTGGAACTTCGGCTTGTCCAAAGTTTGATTGTGAGAACGGAATTTTACGCTCAGCGAACATGATTTTAACAAAATCTAGAACTTCGTGATCAGTTCTCATGTTCATTTCAAAAAGTTCAGCTAACGCTTTTTTGGTGATGTCATCGTGTGTTGGACCTAAGCCTCCTGTACACAAAACAAGATCTGCTCCACTAAGCGCTTGTGTAACTGTTTCTTTTATATGATTGATATTATCTGATATAGTATGGACTCGAACTACCTCAAATCCATGTTCAGTCATGAACTCTCCCATCCATGAAGCATTCGTATTTATAGTATCGCCGATGAGGAGTTCGTTGCCAATTGAGATGATTTCTACTTTCATATATACAAATTCTTAATTCCTTAATCCAAAAGCTAGTTTTGATAGTATTATCTCAATTGTATTTCATATCTTCATTCAGATGAAAAACGTTCCAAATATACTCAGCGCCCTAAGGATAATCCTAGCTCCTATTTTCTTGTATCTTTATTTACAGGTTGACTTGTTTTGGAGTGCTATAAGTATTGTGATTTTTACGATTGCAGCCATTACCGACTTTTTTGATGGCCACATTGCTCGCAAACACGAGATAGAAACACCGTTGGGTGTTTTCCTTGATCCTCTTGCCGATAAATTCCTCACATTTAGTGCTTTTATCGTACTTCCTTTTGTAGATGAGCAGCAATTCCCATGGTGGGCAGTATTTGTAATTATTTTTAGAGACGTATTTATTACAAGCCTTCGCATCTTCGCAAGACGTAGAAAGATGGATATGGAAACTCGATTTATTGCCAAGACTAAAACCACTGTGCAAATGGTTTTTCTTTACATAGCACTACTAGTGGGCGTTTTTGCTGGGCACGAGATTTGGCTCGGAAGCATAGCCGACTCCATCCTGAGCACCGACTTCATGTACTACCTTATGCTATTTGTTACTGCTTTAACTGCATACTCAGGGATGGAATATGTGGTTATAAATCGTGATTTATTTGTAAAATCTAGAGCATGATTCGAGCATTAAAATTATTGGTTGGGTCTGGTTTTGGGTCAGGTTATCTTCCTAAATTTCCTGGCACCTGGGGAAGTTTATTTGCTCTCATTCCAATCTATTTTATATTTCACTCTCAGAATGCGCTCATTTACTTAGTGATATTTATCGCTATTAGCTCTGTTTTAAACCTTTGGGTTAGTGACACTTGCGAAGAACATTGGGGAGAAGACCCTGGAAAAATGGTTATTGATGAATGGGCTGGTCAGGCCGTAACATTTCTAACAATTGCATCTATGGGTTCCTTAAAAGCCGACCTAATCATACTTTTAGTAGGCTTTATACTTTTTAGGTTTTTCGATATTCTGAAACCTTTAGGTATTAATAAACTCCAAAATCTGAAGTCGGGATTTGGTATCTTAGCTGATGATTTATTGGCAGGATTGTATGCGCTTATATGCCTAAAAACTCTTATTTTTATCTGGGCTGAATATACTGGGATGGCTTAAAAATACAGACTCATCGCCATAGCCTAACAAAAAGAATTTATTTTGATATGATTATTGATAACTCATTTGCACGTGAGCTTGCGGCTCACTTATTAGATATTAACGCGGTTGTTCTTAGACCAAACGAACCTTTTAAATGGTCTTCTGGATGGAATTCGCCTATTTATTGTGATAATAGGCTAACATTACGCCACCCAGCAATTCGCAAAAAAATTGCTCAGCATTTTAGCGCTTTTATAAAAGAGAATTATCCTGATGTTGACGTTATTACTGGAACTGCTACTGCAGGAATTCCACACGCAGCTTGGGTTGCACAGGACATGGACAAACAGATGGCTTATGTGCGCGCTAAAGCGAAAGCGCATGGAATGGGCAACCAAATCGAAGGTGGTGTTGATAAAGGTCAAACAACCATCGTAATTGAAGATTTGATTTCAACCGGTGGATCAGCAATTTCTGTGCTCGAAGCGCTACATTTTGTGGGAGCTAAAGTAAGCGCCGTTGTTTCTATTTTCACTTACGGCTTTGATAAAGCTCAAGAACGTTTTGACGAAATTAATGTTCCTGTTTATAGTTTAACGGACTACAATACACTTATTGATGTTGCCGTAGAAAAAGGGATTGTAAACGAAAAAGACTTAGAACTTCTTTCGAGTTGGAGAACCGCTCCTGCAACATGGCCTAAAATTCTATAACTTATAGAACTGTTATTCTCTTCATTTCATAAAAAGATTTTATCGTGAACTCAAAAAGATTTTATATAGAAACCTACGGCTGTGCAATGAATTTTGCAGATACGGAAGTAGTAAACTCCATTTTGATTAACGATGGGATGTCACCAGCTCTTAATGCAGAAAGTGCTGATGTAGTACTCGTTAATACATGTTCTATTCGTGAAAATGCAGAAACTAAAGTTTGGAATCGCTTAAAAGAACTACGCTCCATCAAGAAGTCCAATAGCAACTTAACCGTTGGTGTATTGGGCTGTATGGCTGAGCGTATTAAAGATCAAATTTTGGAGCAAGAGCATTTGGTTGATATCGTTGTAGGCCCAGATGCCTACCGCGATATTCCTCGCCTTTTGGCTGAAGTTGATGACGGTAGAAAAGCTGTAAACGTACTTCTATCTCTCGAAGAAACCTATGCAGATATTGCGCCTGTACGTACCATTAGTAACGGCATTAATGCATTCGTTTCAATTATGCGTGGTTGCGACAATATGTGCTCTTTCTGCGTGGTTCCATTTACTAGAGGGCGTGAACGCAGTCGCCCAATGGAAAGCATTCTAAAGGAAATTAGACAACTGAGCGACGAAGGTTATAAAGAAATCACCCTTCTTGGACAGAATGTAAATTCCTATAAGGACGGTGAAAACTCGTTTGCTAAATTAATGTACGAAGCGAGCCAAGTAAACAAAGAAATTCGTTTTAGATTCTCTTCTCCGCATCCAAAAGATTTCCCAGATGAGTTGCTTCATATTATTGCCGAGCAACCAAATCTGTGTAACTATATTCATATGCCTGCGCAAGCCGGTAGCGACACCATGCTAGAACGCATGCGTAGACCGTACACACGCGAACAGTATTTAGCTTTAACAGACAAAATCAGAGCTATTATTCCTGGCGTTTCTCTTTCCACAGATGTAATTGCTGGATTTTGTGGAGAAACAGAAGAAGAGCATCAAGGTACAATGAGCTTGATGAAAGAAGTAGGTTATGACTTAGCTTACATGTTTGCTTACTCTGAACGTGAACGAACTCTTGCTTATCGTAAATTTAAAGATGACGTACCCGAAGAAGTAAAAAAACGTCGCCTATCTGAAATTATAACTCAGCAGATGGACATTCAGGAAGCTCGTAATAAAGCAGAAATTGGAGTTCGTCATTTAGTATTAGCTGAGAAAGTAAGTAAGCGTTCTGAAACTCAGCTTCAAGGACGAACCGATACTAATAGAATGGTTGTTTTTGATGCGCTTGATTTCAAACCTGGCCAATACGTAGAGGTTGAAATTACAGGTTGTACTTCAGCTACATTGATTGCTAAACCTATCAAATTAAGTAGTATTGCTGAATTTGCAGAAGCTTTAGCAGTAGCCTAAATGAAAGCCAGGTGGAAATACCTGCTTTCGGTAGCACTATGGAGCTTGGGTCTTTTGTTAATTCCAAGCTCTATACAAGCTCAAACAAAGTTGGGAGTAGTCTGGCAGCCAGAAAGTATCCAAAAAAATACCTCCAACCAGCTTTCTACTTTTAGCGATTACTCCGTTGGTCTTATAATTCTAGATCACCCCGTTTCTGATAATGTGTTATTTGAATTAGAGAACACTGGAATTCCTTATTTGATAAACTCAGGATTTGAGTATTACACTGCCACTCGCTTTGTTGAAAACAAATCCATAGTTCTTGAAAAAGTAAAGAATATCCATCAGCGATACTCTTCTTCCCCCACTTTTTCAGGTTTGGTTCTCTTCAATAACAGCCAAAGTTATAGTGATACATTTGAAGCTCTTGAAAAAGATTTCATTCTTGAATCTGGTTTAAAAGATTCCCTAAAATTCTTCCAGATTTTCAACCATGATCTTTTGCAGATCAACAGCAACCATCCGGTAGCACAGCTCCTACAAACCGATCGTATTGAAAAAGCATCCATCCATGAATTTGTACAGGGCATACAAACTTCCAATAATTACTTAATAGTTAAAGATACTTGGCTTCTTGGAATCAGTTCACAATTCCCTTCTTTCTCAAATGCTATTTCAAATGCTTCAGACTTAACTTCAGCACACATTCCTTTGCCTGCATTAGAAGATTCATCAGCTCCATTTCAATGGGCTATTTTGTTAATCTTATTATTGTGGATTAGCGTTGCCATAAATATTATGCTCAATGCAACCTATCAAAGCACCATTCTCCGGTATTTTGTGGCACATCGCTTTTTTGTGGATGATGTTTTAAGCTACCGACATCGCTCTTCGATAAGTGCTGTTTATCTCCTTTTCCAGCACGCCTTATTTGGTGGACTCGTTACTTATTTCCTCGCAAAAGTATACCTCAGTGAAACTGGGTTAAATGCTTTGTATGACTTAGCTCCAATTTTATCAATAGCAGGCCATAGTTACTTCTCTCTGTTTTTTATCTCTGTGATAATTATCCTACTCATTGAGCTTATAGCAATTCTTTGGATTTATATTCCCAACCCAGGCCTGGTTCATTTTAATCAAGCTATGAATATCTTTACATGGATTTTCCATCTTGATTTCATTGTAGTAACCATAATGGGAGTTCTTTTTATTGCTCAGGCTCCTCATTATTACCTGTTATTTCTAGCAATAACTTATCTAGTTACTTGGTACGCGAGTTTCAATATTTCAGTTATTGGCACCTCCAAAAGGCTCTCTCTTGCACGTGGCAGGTATCTTATAAAAACAATCTTTTTGCACACTGTACTTTCTGTATTAGCACTGGTTTTGCTATTTACATACAATTATTGGATGGAAATTCTAAACCTTGCTATCAGAGCCTAAAGTAAGATTACAGATTTTAGAAAATTCCTTGGCGGTTTCACAACGTGAACAGTCATTCTTTAATAAGTTAGATATTGCGTTGACGAATCTAATAAATCAAACAACGCTTACTGTCGTCCAGATCCTGATGCCTCGGGAGAAGGATCTTTCCTGATATTAAATAGTAATGGTTTTGTTCGCAGTTGATAACTAACCTTTCCCTGACATTATTTCCGTGCCACTAATGCATTCATCTCATTAATAGGTGTACTTTTGAACCGCCCCCGAATCTCGGGTTTAGCACGTACCAAAAACTCTCGACAAGAATAATTGGAGCGAACTCCATTGCATCGACTCCATTGCGTTCTTTTTTCGCCAATAATTCTAACCGACGGTGTGGTTTGGTGGGCACATTGACAATCTGGGTCTTAAAAGACTATAGTTACTTTGTGAGCAATCAAAAAATAAATTTTGCCAACGAATTATCAAACACCTACAAAAGCACTTTCGCATTTACTTTTGTTTGAAGGTAAGCAACCTCCGCTCCCGCACTCCAGCAAGTAGGAAAAGAATTCCCGTACTGAACATCAAACCCCAGCAAACTACAACTGCTAAGCCTTCCCAGAACTGATCGGTTCCATAATAAATCATGGGCAACAACCCAACTACTGTAGTTGTGGTAGTAATTAGAACGGGACGCATTTTCTTACGAAATACATTGTGCCAACACCGTAATCCAAAAACTCCCGCTTGATGCTCCAAGTCTCTTTGGTGAACTAGAAGTATCGCATTATTTACTACAATACCCACACACAACAAAGCTCCGGAAATCGCTCCTTTATCAAAAGGAATGGCGTTGACCAATGTGCCTAACATAATCCCAACTGAGCTAAATGGAATGGTTAGTAGTACAAAAAATGGACCCGACCAACTTTCTAACAACGCAGAAACGATCATCCAAACACTCAATACACTTAGTAAAATCACTAGCCATAAATTGGCCGTTTTACCTTCATTATCAAAACTGAAGAAAGACTGACCATAGCTTATTTTTGCGCCTACAGGCACGGGCACTTCTTCGAGAACACTTTCGATATAATCTTTCGCCATTCGGTAATTACCGAGATAGTTTAGATCAATATTTCGTTCATAAGACTGGTCGGTACGACGTATTGAAGTAAGAGCTTTTTGTTTTTTTATCTTTCCAATGGAAGACAAATCGAAACTAGCGGATGCCGACGTTCGTGTTTTCTTCATTAAGTCTTCTTCGTAGAAGTTTTCCGCTTCACTTCGTCCAATTAGAAGCATTTCTTGCCCTTGAAACTCTACTCTACCGTAAGTATTTACAGGATTGATATCTATTGCTAGAGCAGAAAGAACCTCATATTTATTCAAGCCTCTCGCTAACAATTTTTCTTCGTCAAGATCCAACTCATACTGATGGAAATCGTCTCTTCCGTAATAAGAACTTGAATTCACATCAACGTCTTTAACTCTCCTATTCTTGGTCAGCCTCCGCTCAATTTCTCTAGCTAATTCATAGAGCTCATCATAGGAGTAACCTGTTAACCGAATAGCATGCGATGACGAAGAACCTCCAAACCCAATGCTCGTTCCATCACCAAAACCGCTTACCGATGTAGCCACATTTCCAGTTCTGGCTGCCAAATACATCGCTTCTCCAAAATAATAATATGGAGCTACATCGTAAAAATAATCAGGATTTATAACAAACTTCATCCTCGCTCCATAATATTCCGAGAGATTCGCTTCGTAGTACAAAAAAGAATGAGCATACGGTTTTGCAAGCATCTCATAATTCTTAACAATCTTATCAATTTCAGATAGTGGAGTACCTTGAGGAGTTCGTATGTATACACTAATTACCTCTTCCGAATATCCTCTCCAAGGACTTCCGAAATAGGTATCCTTTTTGAATTTATAACTCAGCCCTCCAATCCATGGATCGACATCTTCCCTATTATCAAAATACGTTTTTGTGAACTCTGGCCATTTGGTTTCTTTGTCCCAGTCTGGAGTTTTAATAAGAAAAAGTGGGATGCCTATGGTACCAATTAGGGCTAGAATAAACACCCATCTCAACCTATTTCGCCAAATTAACACCCAAAGGAGAGCTCTTTGTATAATGGATGATAAATTTATTTTAGAACTTTTCTTTTTTGCTCTGGATATGGGCGTTAACCAAATGAGAGAATATGGAATCCAAGTGAAGGCAATGACTACAGAGCTAATAAGGGTGATAGTGAGCGCAACAGCTAAAGGCATTAGGAAGATGCGTAATTCATCGAGTGCAAAAAGAAGGGGTACAAAAATTCCAACTGTAGTAAACGTACTTCCCAAAACTGGGATTACGGATTTTGGAAGTTCTTTTTTGACATGTGCAATTCGTTCATCTTTGGTAGCAGGTAAGCCTGGATTAATCTGCTCAAAAACTACCACAGCATTATCTATGAGCATCCCTAATGCAATGGTTAGCCCCGCCAACGTAATCACATTTAAAGTATAATTACTGATATAGAGCACGGTTAAACTCATTAATACCGAAAATACAACACTTCCAATAATCACAATGGGCGCTCTAATTTTCCGAATAAAAACAAGCACCACTAAAAACACCAGTAGAGCGCTAAACATAGCTTGATAGCCCAATTGATCGAACTGTGCCCGAAGCTGCTCTGTGGAGTCAACCTGAAGCCGTAGCTCCATTTCTGTGGGCAAGCTCTCCTTCAATTCATCCATCACTTCAATAACCGTTTGAGCGAGACTCATTGCATCTGCGCCACTTTCTTTTACCAAATCAATTGTCAGCGACGGGCTTCCATTTATTCTTCGAATACTTTTTGATGGGGAATCTCCTACCGATACTTCCGCAACATCAGATAGATACAATTGTTTCAGAGAGCCCGGAATTCCAATTCTCATATTGGAGATATCAACCGTATTCTTGTATTCGGGCGGAATGGTTATACTAAATCGAGAAGCTCCTGAGTCTATAAATCCTGATGATCTCCAGTTCAACTTTGCTCTAACTTGACTAAGTATTATTCGTCCGGAAAGCTCATATCGTTCTAGTTTATCTCGGTCAAACTGAATAAATAGTGCAGGGCTTTCCACTCCTTGAAGCCTCACATCCGTAAGCCCTTCTAAGCCCAATAATTTTGTTTTTATAGATTGGCGAGCATACTCAAGCAAGTCTCTGGAAGGTAAATTTCCACTTAGAGAATACACCATAAAAGTTTGTTGGTCTTGAATTTCCTCTGGCACTTGACGGGTAATTCGCGCCGGTAGTACATTGGTTGGCAATGTTTGCTCTAAAGCATATAAATATTCTCTAAGTTCTAGCGATCGAAACTCGACGGGCGCGTTTTTTGCAAATTGTACTGTTACAACAGAGCGACCTTCTTGCGTATCTGAATTGATTTTGGATACATCTCGAAGGCGATTAGCTGCACTTTCTACTTTTCGAGTAATCTCTTTTTCCATCACCTCGGGGGCAGTACTTCCCCAGTTATAACTTATTGTTATGGACGGAAGATTGAGTTCTGGCGCATTTTCAACAGGAATACTTTTCCACGCCGAATACCCCACAATGCAAACCATCAGGTAGAAAAAGGAAATCAGATATTTGCGCCGGAGTAGCTCTTCCATAATCTGTAATCAATTTGCCATAAGCGGAATTACTTCTTGCTGATGGCTAATACTGAAGTGTTTATCTACCGCAAGTGTATCCCCTGGATTTATTTCCTCATGGTTGATAATAACCCACTCGTTATTCATCGCTTCAGGAGTTACATAAATCCACTCAACTTCAGTACCATATAGCTTAAATATCAATGTTCGGCCGTCACGTTCTAGTAAAGCAGCTCTAGGCATCCGTACTTTTCCGACTATGCTATTCACAAAAACTTTGCCCTCAACTGTCATGCCAGACTTGAGATTTCCATCTTCATTATTAACTTCAACAATTGCTTGCCCCGTTTTAGTTTTTTGGTCTATTTCTGGGGAGATGGCAACAATTTCACCCGTAAACTCTTTCCCGCTCGGGTCGGTTAACTCCACTTTCATTCCTGGTTTAAGTGAAGTAATCTCAGATTCCAGCACATCAAAACGAACTCGCATTTTACTTGTGTTAACGAGTGTTCCAAGCTCCTTTCCAGCACTTATATATGCCCCTTTACTAATCACTTCTTTAGTGGATATTACACCAGAAAAAGGTGCTATAATTTTAGTGTAACTCAGATTCAGTTTAGCTCTTTCATACGCTAGTTCAGCATCTGCCAAACCAGTTGTAATTCTATATCCGTCATTTCCATTTGTTGAAGAGCCATCTTTCTCGCGCAATCGAATTTCTACATCATACAGATTCTTTGCTTTCAAATATTGGTTATGGGCGTCTTCTTTGCTGTTTTCCCATTCACTTACATCAAATTCTAAAAGTAACGCTCCTTTCTTAATCTGTTTACCTGCAATAATGGAATGTTCCTCTACATAACCACTTACTCTTGGGATTAAGGTAATTCGCTGGATGGGCTCCACCACTCCGCGGCTTTCAATAAAAAAACGCAGTGGTTCTCCATCTACTTCAGCAAAAACAACTTCTGGTAGAACTTCAATACTGTCTAAATCAGGTTTTTCTACCGTGGGTTTCTCGCCGGTGCAGTTTGTTATAAGTAACAGTGCCCCAACGAGATATATCGATTTTTTAAAAAACGTCTTCATAGAAATTGGGTTAAGCAGTCTTAGATTTAATTTTTCGAGCTTCAATCCATTTAAATACAAGAGGAATTAAGTACAGCGTTAGTAACGTACTTGTTATCATTCCTCCCATTAAAGCGATAGCAAGCGATTGGCGTAATACATAACCATCACCAAAAGGTATAAGCATGGGAATAAGTCCTAATATGGTCGTTAAGCTGGTCATTACTACAGGACGAAAACGATTTATACCAGCTTGGCGAACCGCTTCTTCCAAATCTCCTGTTTCATCGTAATAGCGCCGCATAAAATCCACTTTCAAGATGGCATCGTTTACAGCAATTCCAGTGAGGATCAACACTCCCATAAACGACAGAGCATTTAAGCTTACTCCGCCTAGATACAGCGCAAAGATCGATCCTATCCAAGCAAAAGGAATCGCCAAAATGATAATGAGGGGATATTTAAGATTCTCGTATTGAATGGCGAGTATTAAATAAATGAGTAACACACTAATAGAAAGTAGCATCCCTAATTCTTCTAGCAAATGGATAAGCATTAGCGCAGAACCACCAATTCGAACTTCATATCCCGTTTGCTGCATAAACTCACTCACTCGCTGACGGATGAGGCTTGCATTCCACCACCAATCCATAAACCCAAAGCTGGAATTAAAAGTCAATATCGCCGACTGCCCAGCTCGCTCTAACTGTTCCGCTTCTTTTACTATTTCAATACTAGCAAGCTCCGAAAGAGGAATTACTTTATTTTTGATGTCGAGCTGAATCTCGCTTGGGTTATTAAACATCCTACCTGCACCCAATAAACGAATGGATATTTGTTCATCTTGCCGATTCCAATCCGTGACTAAACTTCCTCTAGTAAGCGATTCTAAATACAAAATCACTTCCTGTTCTGAAATTTCATAAAACAAGAGTTTATCTGGTTTAAGGCTTAATCTGAAAGCATCTACCGTTTGTGGATATTTCTCGGAAAGCTGAAGGTCTGAAAACGATTCTTCTAAATAGACTTCTAATGCTTTACCAACTCGCTTGCTCAGCGCTCTATCCGTTCCTACAATACTAAACTGTACAGGGACTTCAATTGAACTTCCTGCTTCACCAAAATTGGAATCACCTTGCTCCGTAAAACTCCAAGTTTGATAGGCTTTTTTCAATCCACCAAAAATACGTTCAAGATTCCTAATTTCAATTTTATTCTGCACTGGAATTGAAAGTGTGAATTTGTTCAACCCTTCATTTTGTATAGAATTTAAGCTGGTATTATCGGTATAGCCACCTATTGAAAGCACACTTGCTTGTGGCATTTCTTTCATCAATAAATTGGTGATTGTTACCGAAGCATCTTTGGCTGAGCGTAACGCCGTGTTACCGGGCATAGTTACCAAATATTCTACACGTTCAGGTTCACTTTCTGGCAAAGCTGATTTTTCCACGGTCATAAACATCCAACCCGCAAGTACTGCCAAACAAGCGGATACAATTACCGCAGGCCAAGGTTTTTTAATCAATCTCGTTAACCCTCTTTCATATCTCTGTATGATTGAGTCCAATCCATCAGATATTTTGGATAGAAATCCTGAATTGCCTTTTCCACTAAACTGAACCACAAAAACGGGCAAAATCACTAGTGCCACCAACAACGACGAAACCAAACTAATCGACAGTGTTGCAGCTAAATCACGGAAAAATGCCCCTTCAAATCCACCTAAAAATATTAGCGGTAAGAATACTGAAATTGTTGTAAATGTAGATGCCGTAACCGCCAAGGCTATCTCGCTAGTTCCTTTTCTGGCGGCTTCAAACTTATCCAAACCTTGTTTTTTGTAGCGGTTGATATTCTCCAACACCACAATAGAATTATCCAGCAAAAGCCCAATTCCAAGCGTAAGACCACTTAACGAGATAATGTTAAGCTGGATATCGAAAAGGAACATAATCACAAAAGTGAGGAAAATACTTACCGGAATGGAAACGCCAATGGTAAAAGGGCTTCGAACATCATCCAAGAAAAGAAACAGAACGATGAATGCGAGAACACCACCAAATATGAGCGTTTGCAATAAATTGGAAATAGAGTTTTCTATATAGGTAGCATCTTCTCGAATTACGCGGATATCGATATCTGGATTTTGGCTACGAATTTGATCAAGTGTTTCTTGAAGCGTTTTAAATACCTTTACAGTATTTGCCCCGTATTCTTTCTTCACCAATACATTCAATACTTCTTGATTATCTAGAAGGGCAAAAGATGTAGGGTCGGCCTCATTAATTTCTATATCGGCAATTTCGCGTAATAGTAACACTCGTCCATTTGCTAGCGATATCACAGGGATATTCTTGATATCCTCGAGCGACTCAATTCTACTTTGAATCTTAAGCGCATATCTGTACCAACCATCTCTAAGTTCACCATTCGATGAAAAAATATTCGCATCGCGTATAACCTGCTGAACTTGAGACAAGCTCAGTCCATATCGATCAAGAACTTTAGGATCATAGCTGATTTGAACTTCGGGCTTAACTTCCCCCACAAGCAACGCCTGTGCAATACCATCCTGTTGCTCTAATCGCCTTGAAAATACCTGTTCAGCCCACCGCTTGAGTGAAAGTCGATTCGAAAAATTCTGATTTGGGGCATTTTTTAAAGTAAGAGCGATGGTTGCTATAGGTTCATCAGATGCTGAGGAATAAATAAGCTGTGGACGTTCGGCCTGAGTTGGAAGCGCCGCTCGTGCTAAATCTAATTTCTCACGAACATTCAGAAAAGCAAGGTCAAGGTCAGCGCCCCAGTTAAATGTGAGGAATATCAAACTTTGTCCTTGCCGAGCAATACCCCGTGTGCTTTGCACTCCACGAACCGAAGCTAGAACTCCTTCTAGTGGCTCGTTAATTCTGTACTCCACATCGGCAGCTG
>TARA_R110002096_G_scaffold428258_2_pt1 | contig 21088 bp, 24 predicted proteins | sample TARA_R110002096 | Tara Oceans TARA_R110002096 (sample SAMEA4397295) | marine metagenome | biome: Polar Biome; feature: [DCM] deep chlorophyll maximum layer (ENVO:01000326); material: water (ENVO:00002006), including particulate matter (ENVO:01000060) such as... | depth 35 m
GCCACGGGGTTGAGGATTTCCTTGCCCGGTTCGTTGGCGGCTAGGACGAGGGGTAGAAGCGCGATCCCGGCTGAAATTGCGGTCATTAAAACGGGAACGAGTCGTTCTTCGGTTCCGCGAATCACCATTTTGAGGTCAAACTGCTCACCTTCATGCGCCATGAGGTGGAGATAATGCGAAATCATCATGATGGAGTTTCGCGCCGCGATGCCGGAGATCGCGATAAAGCCGACGAGGGTTGCGATGCTAATATTATCCAGTGTTAACCGGGTGTAGATGATGCCACCGATGACTGAGATGGGAATATTGCTCAGCACCAAGAGCACGAAGCTGAAGCTTTGGAAATAGCTATATAGCAGGAAGACGATGACCACCAAAATAATGGCCGACATGACGAAGATGGTGCGGCGCGCTTCCTGTTGTGCCTGATATTCGCCCTCAAAAGCGATGGAGTAGCCCTCTGGCAATTTGACCTTTTCAGCGACCTGGAGCTGAAGCTCCTCGACTACCGCGTTCAGATCGGTGGTAGTCGGGTTGATCGATACGACAAAGCGCCGCAGGGTGTTTTCGCGTAGAATCGTGTTAGGGCCACTTGCTTGGCGAATTTCGGCGACGTAGCTCAGCGGAATTCGTTGGCCGTCCTGGGTATCAATATAGAAGTTGCGCAGCTTTTGCGGATCTTCACGCCACTCGACCGGAAGGCGCACGACGAGATCGTAAACACGCTGATTTTCGTAGATTTCCGCGACGTAGCCTCCGCCAATGAGTTCGGCCAGCTCCTCGTTCAATTCACCGGGAGTCACGCCATAGGCGGCTGCGCGGTCGCGGTCGATTTCGATCCGCAATTGGGGCACGGAAGCTTGCTGCTCGGTGCGTGCCTCATCCATGCCGGGGATTTCCCGCGCGATACCCGCGATTTGCGTGCCAAGACGCCGCAGCTCTTCCAAATCCGGGCCGTAAATTTTCACCGCGACCTTGGCGGAAACACCGCTGAGCATGTGGCCGATGCGGTCGGCCAGCGGCGTGCTCATCGCGCTGAAGGTTCCCGGAATGCCGCGCATCGTTTTGCGAATTTCCTCCATCACTTCGTCGCGATGCTCCTCGCCATGTTCATCGAACTCAATGTCGAACTCCACGGTAGAGACGGGCACCACGTGGTCGCCCCGCTCGGCCCGGCCAACGCGGTAACTCACGACTTCGACGCCTTTCACGCCCAAGAGGAGATCTTGCGCGGTTCGCGAAATCTCGGTCGTTTTCTTCAGCGAAGTGCCGGGAGCCATCGTCGTGGCGACGAGCATGGTCGGTTCGCGGAAAGGCGGAAGAAAGTTGCCGCCCATCTTGGTGTAAATCGCTCCAGCGACAACGAGCAACCCTATCGTGAGCGCCAAAAGCAGCAGCGGCTGGCTGAGGGAGAACTTCAGCCAGGTGGCGCTGAAGACCTTTTTCAACATTCTCACGATCCAGGCGTCGCCATGCTCCTTGCCCGGCTTCGGATTCAGGAGATACGAACTCAGCACGGGAATGACGGTGAGCGAGACGACGAAAGATGCCGCCATGCTGATCATCGTGGCTACCGCGATGGGGGTGAAGAGCCGCCCTTCGACACCGCTCAAGGCGATGAGCGGCAGGAAGACTAAAATGATGAGAATCGTGGCGTAAAGAATCGACGAGCGCACCTCGGCCGAAGCGAGCGCGATGACTTCCAGTTTCGGCTTCGGTTCCTCCAATTCGGCGTTTTCGCGCAAGCGGCGGTAGACGTTTTCCACGTCCACAATCGCGTCATCGACCACCATGCCAATTGCCACGGCCAATCCACCGAGCGTCATCGAGTTCACCGTCATCGCCATGAAGTCGAAAACCAAAATCGTGATGCCGAGCGAGAGCGGAATCGCGGTAAGCGTGATCAGAGTCACCCTAACATTGAGCAAAAAGAGGAAAAGCACGATGGACACCATGATCGCGCCATCGCGCAACGCCTCTTCCAGGTTCCCAATCGAAAGCTCGATGAAATCGCGCTGACGATAAGTGGTCAACAGCTCGACGCCATCGGGCATCGTCTTCTGCAATTCGTCGATCGCAGCCTCAACCTTTTTGCTCAACGCAATCGTGTCAAAACCGGGCGATTTGCGCACGCTCATGACGATTCCTGAGTTGCCGCGGTAACCATCCGCGCCCGGCTCATCGCCTTTGCGGCCGACGCCAGCGTCTCCGCGCATCGGCTCGATGTCCCAAACCACCTCAGCCACATCGGAGAGCCGAATCGCGCGGTCGTTCTCGTATTTTACCACCGTTTTGGCAATCTCATCGACATCGGTCGTCATCGCCAAGTTGCGCACCATGATTTCCTGATCGCGTTCAGTCAGGAAGCCGCCGGTGGTGTTTTTCACGGATCGTTCCGCCGCCAAGCGGATTTCCTCGAACGAAACCCCCAGCGCGAGCATTTCATTCGGGTTAGGCTGAACCTGAAGTTGTTTCACCCCGCCGCCCATCGACAGCACCTCCGCGATCCCCGCAATCGACTGCATGCGTCGCGCGATCACCCAATCGGCCAAGACGCGCAAATCGCGGTCGCTCGTTTTGCCGGTGGGATCGCGCAAGCCGACGAGCATGATGTCTCCCATCAACGAGGTTACCGGCGTCATGTAAGGGGTAATGCCGGGCGGCAAAAAATCGTCCGCGCCGGACATCCGTTCCTGGACGAATTGGCGAGCGCGGTAAATGTCCGTGCCCCACTCAAACTCGACGAAAATGAGCGAGAGCGAAATATCGTTCACAGTGCGCAAACGGGTGACGCCACTCACGCCCATGAGCGCGGTTTCCATCGGGACGGTGATGAGCGTCTCCACTTCCTCCGGGGCGTAACCGGGAGCCTCGACCAAGATCGTCACCGTGGGCTTGGTGAGATCGGGCAGCACCTCGACCGGGAGCTCGAGCGTCTTTTTCACGCCCAATACGAGCAAGACCACCGCTGCCGCGAGAATGAGCGAGCGCTGCGCGAGGCTGAATCTGATGAGTGCGTTTAGCATAACAGGTTAGGCGGCGACAGGTTGGCTTTTGCGTTTGCGCAGAATGGCTTGCAGCCAAACCAGCAGGAGCACGGTGGCCACGGCGGCCCAAATGCGAATAATCCAATCGAGCATGCCCGGTTCGCCTCCAGCTCCGTGTCCGTGGCCGTCTCCTTCCGACTCAGCAGCCGCTTTTTGCTCTGCCGTCATTTCGGAACCATCCTCGTTGTGTTCGTGGCCGTGGGCCGCGTCCAGCGCCTCTTTGAGCGACATCCCGCCGCCGCTACCGGCAAAGCTCAGCTCGTAGGAACCTTTCGTCACCACCTCGTCACCGGGAAACAAGCCCTGGATCACTTCGAAATAGCGATCGTTACGTTCGCCCAATACCAGCGGCGCTTTGACGAATGCGTTGGGAAGGTCGAAATCCTTCACAAACACCAGGCGCTTGGTCGGATCGCCTTGCACCGCTTCCCGCGGCACCGCCATGACCCAATCGCGTGTACTCGTGATGATGTTGAACTCGGCGCGCATCCCCGGCTGAAGTTTTAGGTCAGGATTCGGTATCTCAAAAATACCCTCCACCGTCCCGGTTTTGTCATCGGCAGACGTTCCGTATCGCGTCAACGTGGCCACAATGGTTTCGTCGCCTAACGCGGGAACCCGGATACGCGCCTTGGCCCCGATTTTGGTCGCGGCATTCTCCTGCTCCGGGATTCGAGCCACGGCCCACATGTTGCTGCGGTCGGAAATGTCGAGCAACTCCTCCGCCGGCTCGACCGGCTGACCGATGCGCACATGCGAGGCGATCACCATGCCGGCAATCGGCGATTCGATTCCGACTGATGGAGGAGGGTTCCCGGGTTGGCGACTTTCCACCACGGCAAGGACTTGGCCCCTTTTCACAAAGTCACCTTCGTAAACATTGATGCTCTTGATACTGCCGGGAATTCGGGAAGAGAGTGCCGCGCGTCTCGCGGGAATTTCGTGAATCCGACCAATCGCGAAGACGGTGGTCTCGAAATCGGTTTCCAGTACCGGTTCGGTTTTGATGCGCAGGTTGGCTACGCCAATGTCATCCAGAATGATGGTGTTGGCGGCGCGCTCGGGATCGATCGCCTCTTCGGCGAAGCCGGTTAAAGGGAACAAACAGGTGAAGGAAAAAAATAATGTTCGGGATATCATTTTTGAGGTCAGTGAGGAGTATGCGAGAAATGTTCCAGATCCAAAGCGGCAGCTTTGCGTAGTTTGACCAAGAGCAGGAGATAGTCGCGCAGTGCTTCGATCGCACCTTTTTTTGAGAGCCAACGGGGGAAGAAGTTTTCCTTGCCAAGTTTCCGCACTTCGCGCACTTCGCGAATGTATAGCGAGAAGGTCGGTTTTCGCCGATGGAGGTTGTTAATGGTGTCCGTGATGGCTAAAGCCACCACGGTGTCCGTGATGGTTATGATGAAAGTGATGGGAATAATGTCCGTAATAGCCGTATCTTCTGTAGGTCGGAATTGCATAGTAGCCGTGGTAAGGTGCAACGCGCTTGTAACGCCGGCGAGTTGTGCGCCAATTACCTTTTTTCACCGCCGACGCTTTTCGGTGAGAATAATACGGAGAAGTCGCACGGGTTGATTGACCAAGCGCCTTAAGAAAACAGTTTGATTTTCTTGAAGGCCCCGCCCACCCCGAACCCATCATCAGGGCTAGAGTTGCAATCATGGCTAAGCAGATTTTCTTGTTCATTGTTAGGACTTTTTGGAGGTTTTGGAGGTCTCCATGGCTTAAACGCCGCCAATTCGGCTACCCCACACAATTTTCGAATTTCTATGCCTGTTTAAGTCTCGCAAGACTCCGACTCGTCTCGGCGACGGCGAGAAGGTCCGCTTCCAATGCGGCGAGGTCACTCATCGCTGCGACGAGATGATCGGCGTCGCTCCCGGCTGCATCAATCGCGGCGCTCATGTCCGATCGAACTTTGCCCAAGTGTCCGATTGCTCGCTCAAGCGGCGCGTTGTCCGGCGCTGTTTTCAAGCGTCTAACGAGCAGATTTACGCCTTCGGCCACCGACCGAATTTCCTGGATCCGAGAATCCATTTCGAGGGGCTCAAGTCTTCCCGAACCGATTCGGTAAAGGTGCCCGAAAATTTGCCGGACCGGCTCCACTACCAATTTGTGGAGAAGCACGGTCAGGGTCACCCAAACGATCGATCCAATCACCGCGGCAGGCAGGAAGTGGTGAGCCCAGAAATCGCGGGCACTCATCGTTGAATCCGTGAAGAATAATTCGAAGGCTGCGTAGGCGGTCATTCCAACAAGAACTGACGCCAGCGTTGCGGAAACAATCGTCAGGTTGAGAGTGAATTCGGATCGCCCGCCGTGCGATCGTCTGTTGGGTGGTGGGGTGGAGTTGGTCACGTGAGCTTAAACGCCTCTGTTCCAGACACCCCACAAAAAAAAGATTTGCAAGAATCGCCAACTCGCGAAGAAGCACAAATCCTGCCCGCTGCTATTTCACTCTTTCGATTATTTCTGCACAATTTGAAATCGACCCAAAACTTTCCAATAAAAAAGCGTTGGCTGGCACGAAAAGTTGAGGGGTAGGCGAGGCCGGTGGCGTTAAACCTTTGAACAACAAACCTCACACCAATGAAATACCCAATCTATATCGCAACCCTTCTTGGAATCTCTGCCGCTGCGGCGTGGTCCTTTCCGCCCTCGAAGAGCCACTACTCGATGTTCATGAACAAAGACAAGAAGGAGCGCCAGGAGCAGAAACAACAAGAGAACCAATCCGGTGCCCAGCGTCCGAAGACGATCGCGTTGGACGTTAAAGGCAACGCTAAGACCAAAACCACCGAGAGCCGAAGTAGCCAGTTCCAGGCTTATCATCACCGCAACAAGGGACACTAACATCCCTGCCCAACCTGCCCTAACCAACCGGAGAGTCGAAGCGCACCGCTTTGGCTCTCCCTTTATTTTTTCGACGATACCATGGCGTTGGATTAAAGCGCAATTCGGCGGTCGTGGAGTTCGCACCAGGGCTTCCGTTCCCCCTATATCGGCATCGATGATTGAGGCAGTTCTGCCAACTGACCACGGACGGAAACCGGCTTTTCCCGGTAGGCGAGGAGTCGCAGGGCATTGAACACGACGAGAAGGGTGGAACCTTCGTGGAACAACACGGCGACCCCCATTTTCAAACCGAACATGGTGGAGGGAATGAGGATCGCGACCATCCCGAGACTGAACCAGACGTTCTGTTTGATGATGCGGCTGGTCTTACGGCTGAGCCCGACGGCGAAGGGCAGATGGTCGAGATCGTCGGCCATGAGAGCGACATCAGCGGTCTCCAGCGCGACGTCAGATCCCGCCGCGCCCATGGCGATGCCGACGGTGGCGTTGGCCATGGCGGGGGCGTCATTGACTCCATCGCCGACCATGGCGACTTCCTGCTGCTTACGCAGTTTTTTGATCGAGGATACTTTATCCTCGGGCATGAGATCGCCCCACGCTTCGTCGAGTCCGACTTCTTTGGCGATCGCGGTGGCGACTTTCTGGTTGTCGCCGGAGATCATGATCATGCGTTGGATGCCGAGTCCACGAAGCCGTTCGATCATGCCCCGAGCGGACTTGCGTGGGGTGTCCATCAGACCGAGCACGCCGAGATAGCGATTTCCCCGGCGCACAATCATCGTAGTGCGTCCCTCGGTTTCGAGCTTCTCGACGGTTTGTCGAATGGCATCAGGAAGAGTAGGACCTTCGACTTCTGAAAAAAGGTCGTCTTTGCCGATGTGGACAATCTCCCCTGCGATTTCCGCGCTAACTCCACGACCGGTGATGCTCTGAATATTGGAGGCTTCGGTTCCGGCGGAGCGACCGAGCCGTTCGGTGCCATCGCGGACGACGGCGGCTGCGAGGGGGTGATCGCTAAGTTGCTCGACGGCGATGGCTGTATCGAGCAGATCCTCCTCGGAGGCTTCACCGGCAGGCACGACGTCGGTGAGACGAGGTTTTCCCTCAGTCAAGGTGCCGGTTTTGTCGAAGGCGATGGCTCCAAGTTGCCCTAGATTTTCGAGCGGGCCGCCACCCTTCACGAGGACTCCTCCACGAGCTGCCCGTGCCACTCCACTCAGGACGGCGCTGGGTGTCGCGATGGCGAGGGCGCAAGGACTCGCGGCGACAAGGACCGCCATGGCGCGATAGAATGATTGAGCAAAAGTTTCGTCAACGAGAGCCCAGGCGAAGAGCAAGAGCACGACGAGAATCAGGACGGAAGGAACGAAGACGCGCTCGATCCGGTCGGTGAACTGTTGGGTCGGTGATTGTTGCGTCTCGGCCTCGCTAACCATCTGGACCACACGGGCCAGAGTGGATTCGCCGGATAGTTTTGTCACCTGCATTTCGAGCGCTCCGCTCTGATTGATCGATCCGGCGAAGAGCCGATGCTCGGGAGCGATCTTCCCGGAATCTACGGTGGTCGCAATCGGATCATCGACGGGTCGTTTATCGACAGGAACGCTCTCGCCCGTGATCGGGGCCTGATTCACGCTACTCTCGCCCTTAACGACAAATCCGTCGGCGGGAACGCGTTCGTCGGGTTTGATGACGACGATATCGCCTACTTCCAAATCCTCGACCGACACCTCTTCGAGCGAATCACCCTGCCGGACGAGGGCCGTTTTCGGGGCAAGCTCGCCGAGAGCCTCGATTTCCCGGCGGGCGCGTCCCATCGCATAGTGTTCCAGAGCATGACCGAGGCTGAACAGAAAGAGAAGTAGGGCACCCTCCGCCCATTCGCCCAGCGTTGCCGCACCAATCGCGGCGACGAGCATGAGAAAATCGATCTCGAACTGGCGTTTCAGGATTTTTTCAAGGGCTTCTTTCGCGGTAAACCAGGCCCCGAAGAAATAGGCCGTGAGATAGAAAACCCAAGGGATGAGGGTATTACCAGACGAGATAGTTTTCGAGAGCACGAATCCCACAAGGAGAAGCGCGCCGCAGATGAGGGAGAATATCAGTTCGGTTCGTTCCCCGAAGATGCCGCCGTGGGCATGCGGAGCCTCGGAATCCTCAGTGCCTTGATCGTGAGCGTGGTTTTCGTGGGAGTCTTCCATTATTCATGATCTCATTTTAAGTCCAGGAAAGGCGTCTCCATCGACTGGCCTTCGCTATCAATCCGATCGCTCCGAAACATCTGCGGCCGCCGCTTTGCGCAATCGGGCGAGTGCCAGATGATACTGATGGAGCGCTTCGATCGCGCTCTCTTCGATGTCCAGCGCGCGCTCCTGAGCGCGTTGCAGCCGGACGAATCCTTCCTTTCCCAGACGATAGGATTCGCGCACTTCCCGAACATTTTGGCGAGCGAGCGGAAGAGTCTCCGCTGTCACTTGAGCCCAGGCTTGGCGACGCTGCGCCAGTTCCTCGTTCGCCGTGGTAATGTCGTTGCGAATCATCGCGGCCAGCGCGTCCGTGGAAGCTTCCGCCGCTGCCAGTTCCTGGCGGGGCGCATCGGTCAGGCGCGCTTCCGGCGTGCGCAGGGGAAGCGGCAAGGAAAAGCCGACGCCAACAAAGGTGTTTCGCTCCAGACCCTCTGGTTCGTCCACTGCCGCATCGCGTTCCAAAAACAAGCGCACCGCTACATCTTGCCAGCGCCGCGAACGGGCCAGTGCAATCGACGCCTCGGCGCGGCGCTGTTGCAGCAAGCTCAGTTGCAGATCAGGACGCTGCGCCAGCACTTCCGCGTCCGGCGCAATGCGGTAGCCAGATGGTTCATCCAGGTTTCCGGAGACCGCTACAGCGGATTCGGGCGGCAGTCCCAGCAAGCCTCGCAAACCGCCCATCACGCGAACCAGTTCCGCCTCCAATTCGCGGATCGTCCGCGTTTGCGTCTCCACCTCCAGCTTGGCCTCGGTCAAGTCCAGTGGCGAAGCCTCCGCGACTTGAAACGCTTCTTCGATCTGCCCGGCCAATTCCGCCAGCACCCCTTTCAACTCTTGTCGAAGCCGGATTTGCCGCTGAAGCGCCAATGCATCGACGGTCGCCTGGCGGACTTCGGCAGCCAAGTTCCATTCGGCCACATGCACTTCGGCCTTGGCCAGGGCCAGGTCCACTTCGGAAAGATTGCGCTCCCGCTTGAGGCGGTCGGTCAGCGGAAATTTCTGGGAGAGGGCGACTTCGACCAGACTTTCGTTGTCGTTCAGGCCCCATTGGTCGGTATTTGCTCCCAGTTCGAATTCGGGATCATTCAGCCGACCCGCCCACTTTAAGTTTGCTTGCGCCACTGCGATTTGATAGCGCGCCGCCCGTAATTCCGGGTTGTTAGCCAGGGCGTGATCGATGGCGCGTGCCGGGGTGAAGCTGGTCGAATCATTTGTGGGGCCAGAGTTCGCGACGACACTGGGTAACTCAGCAGCCTCCGTTTCGGAATGGGCCGGGATGGCGCAACTGGTGACGAAGCTCGCTCCAAAGAGCAAACTCAGATGGGCGATGAGGAGGTGGATATTCGGAAATGAGGGCATGACTTAAATATCAGGAAAAAATTAACAAAATAGGCGCATCCTAACATGACGCAAATGCTTTTGGTGGTTGGAGGGGCGACGGAACACCGTCTTAAACGCCGGTCTTGCACCCACCCCACAGATTATTTTCCCAGGAATCGGCACTTGCGAAAAAAGTCCGAAAATTTGTGGGATTCATATCCACTCGGCGTTTACCCCCCTAAACACACACATCATGACGCCACAACACATCGACGAATTGTTGGAGAACCTAAGTGTCACGTCGCTCCCCGTTGCCCCACCTCCTCATCAAGTGCTTCGGGCGGTGCGCAAATTGCGCGATTCCGAAGCGACTCCCGAACCCTGCTTTGCCTGGCTGAGTTTCTCGCAGTTAAGTGCTGCCTTGGCCTGCGTGGCTCTGGTGTTCGGCTTAGTTTGGGGAGGGATCTCAGCATTCTCACAAAACAAAGACTCGACCGATCCCCTGCGCGATTCATTGAGGCTGGCCGTTTTCGACGCAGAAGCCTCCGGCATGCCGTATCAAATAATCTTGGGCCGATGAGTTTGACCTGGAAAAACGGGGCGCTTCTCTTTTTGTGCGTTTTGACCGCCGCTGCGCTGGGCTGTGCGTTGGCTCTCCGGTTTTTCCGGCCAGCCGATCACCATCCCCAACTTCACGCCCATGCTCACGAAGTTCTCCAGCGGGATTTGGGGCTGAGCCCGAAGCAAGTAAGCTCGCTGGAAACGATCGAACAACACTTTCTTGACCGCGAAGCCGAACTGAAAGCCGCTAACGCCAGGGCGGTCTCCGAATTGGCCGACGCACTGGAACGCGACCGCGCCTACTCGTCCCAAGTAGACGCCATCATCACCGAGATCCATGAAATCCAAGGGGAACTCCAGAAGGCAACCATCGAGCACCTTTTGGAGATGGAAGCCGCCCTCACTCCAGAGCAATTTGAAAAGCTGCTAAAGCTGGTAACGGAAGCGCTGCGCAACCGGTCAACTGGTCCGAGCAAGTAACCCAAAACTTCTCTATGTCCGGGAAGGAGGATGACGATTCGTCGCTGGTCGAGCGATTCAAGACGGGGGATGAAGCTGCCCTTGAAGAGCTGATTGAGCTTCACAACGAAGGTCTGTTCCGCTTTATTTACTGGCACCTTCAGGATGCCCATGAGGCATCAGATGTCCTTTCCCAAACGTTTTACAGAGCGTATTCCAAACGTCACCGCTATCGAGTAAGATCGGACGCTAAATTCCAAACCTGGCTCTATGCCATCGCTGCCAATTTGTGCCGCGACCACCTCCGAAAACGGAAACGGCGTCCGGGAGACTTTGCCGCCGTCCTTCAGGAATCCAACCTTGAAAATGACGGAAGACTCGCGCTTGAAGCCGCCCCCGATGAAGAAGCGTCGCTGTCTGAAGAAATTGCCCGATTGCACCAAGCTATCTCTACCCTACCGCCACCGCTAAGAGACGCATTAATCTTGTTCGCGCTGGAAGGTCACTCCCAAGCTGAAACCGCAAAAAAGCTGGGATGCACGGTGAGGGCGGTGGAATCCCGGGTGCGCCGGGCAAAACGCTTTTTGGCCCTGAAAATGACGAAAGAGAGCTGAGCGGCGGAAATTACCAACGCCTCTCCAGCGGGCAAGAGCGGTCGAATGAGCGATCGTGCCCATAGTAGCGATCGTGACCTTCGGAATGGTAATCATCGTAACGCGAAGTGTGTCCGTGCAGGTAATCGGATGAATCTCTGCGGGAGCGAGAATGGGAATAATCATCGTCGCGATGGTATAAGTCGTAGGAACGGGAATGCGTGTAGTCGTGATGGTCCCGCGAATACCTCTCGCGGGGAGCGGAATGTGTGTCGCCGTGCTGATCAAATGGGCAGGAAAACGAACCGTGCTGATTGTCGTCGGGTGCATATCTGGAGTCGTAACGGGGCTCTACACGCTGACTGAACTGGTTCGTGCGGTTTTCGTTGAATTGGTTCGGTTGGGAAAAAGAAAGGCCCGGAGGTGAAGATTCGGCGGTTTCGGAGCCGGACTGAGTGAGGAGTTCCGTGCCGTTTGCCACAATGTTGTCGCCAGGGAAAACGCCGCTCACGGCCTCCACAAATTCAGAATCGCTAGCTCCCAATTTCACTTCCCAACGTTCGAATTGGGATTTGTCATTCTGAGATTGAGCCAGAACGTAGGTTTTGCCGTTTTCTTGAAATACGCTGCTTTTCGGAATCGCGATAACCGCGTCAGTCCCGTTGCCAAACTCTCGCAGGTCAACCATGCCTAGCCGGATTCCCAGTCGGTCGCGAGTTTCCTGATTCAGAGTAATTTGGTCGCTCTGATTGATTTGTGGTGACTTGGCAGCGGCAGAACCATGAACATGATTATGGCTGGAGTGGTCGTGACCGTCGTGGTTTTGGGCAAATGCGAAGGGAACGGAAAGGGCAGTGAACAAACCCACGATGGACAAACGGAGGGGAGGTGTCATGCGCGGGTAGACGCTAGGAAAAGCGGGTCCTGCGAAAATGCCTCAAGAAATCGGTCGTCGCTTCGAAATTGGGAAGCCAGCACTAACGTTTACTCAAGGCGTCACCAAGAATCTGAAATCCTCGAAGCACGACAACCGGTGATGGAAATGCCGATCGTGTCGATCGGTCTGTGGTAGCGGCATTCTACGGCGATGATGCCGATGAGTTCTCCTCGTTCGTAAGCTGTTCGAATTCGCTTGAACCGTCGTATATTGAGACGGCTCAATGAGTTTGCCCGCCCAACCTTTGCCGCGAATTTCTGGGAATCTTGGTCGCGCAAATGGAAAGTTTAAACAAAGACTCCGGCACCTACACTTGCTGACCAAACCAGCCCCGCGCCTTCTGACAGACACGAACTAGAAAGAGCATCAGCGGCACCTCGATAAGCACGCCGACGACAGTGACGAGCGCAGCCCCTGAAGATAGGCCGAAGAGCATTACCGCCGTAGCGATGGCTACCTCGAAATGGTTGGACGTACCAATCATGGCCGAAGGAGCAGCGTTTTCGTAGCTGAACTTTAGAAACTTCGCTGCGATATACGTCAGCGTAAAAATCAGCAGCGTTTGTACGGCAAGCGGGATGGCGATCCAGAGAATGGTGAGCGGATTCGCAAGGATGGTTTCCCCCTTAAAGCTGAAAAGTAGCACTAAGGTGGCTAGGAGTGCCGTAATCGACACCGGCGTCAGGAGGTGGAGAAATTTTTGCTCGAACCACTGTGGGCCTTTGGCCTTCATGATCCAGCGGCGCGATAGGTAACCCGCTACCAACGGCAGCGCGACGTAGATGGTGACCGAAAGCAATAGGGATTGCCAAGGAACAGGCATTCGATTGACACCCAGTAGCCAGCCCCCGAGGATGCCGTAGAGCAGCAACATCGTGAGGGAATTGATGGCTACCATTACCAAAGTGAGTCCTTGGTTTCCACGTGCGAGGTATCCCCATACCAGCACCATGGCGGTGCAGGGAGCAATCCCGAGCAGAATCGCACCGGATATATAAGAGCGGTAGAGTTCAACTTCTGCGCCACCTTTGAACTTCAGTGCCTGGAAGGAGGTCTTTGAAAAAGTAGCTGAGAAACAACGTAGCGATCCCCAGCATGGTGAAGGGTTTGATTGCCCAATTGACAATCAGGGTGAGGAGAACCGGCTTGGGATTACGGCTTGCCTGGACCACTTCGCCAAAGTCGATTTTCACCATGATCGGGTACATCATGAAAAAGAGGCAAATGGCGATGGGAATGGAAACCACCAGAGCGCCATTCACGTCGATTGCCATCCCGTCGAGCGTTTGAGCGAGATTAGGCGCAAGTTTGCCGAGGGCAATGCCCGCGATAATACAAAGCGCCACCCAGACGGTAAGATGGCGCTCAAAGAAGCCCATCGAAGATTTGTCGACACTCATGGTGATGAATATTATTGGGATAGATTCTTGATCTCCCCCCAGGTCAGAACGCTTTCTGTAGCGCAAGCTTTGCCATCGATAGATTGTAGCATGCTAACTTTTAGACTAGTCCTCACCGAGAATCCGAAAGTCGCCTTTGCAAAAGAGCTTGAGACCATCGGCTTCGCCGTATCGCTTGGCTAGGGTTTGGGAAATGCTCGTCAATGCATGTCGAAAGTCCCAGCGTTCTCCCTCTTCCCCATCATAACATAGCGAAAAAGCAGGAATTTCATGGTCAAATCCCTCGGACACAATATCTTGGACACTGCCGCTCAGACCGAGAGGGCGCATCGACTGAAATACTCTTTCACCTTTCGAATATGACCACGCCATGTCCTTAAAAACTGGCTGTCTAACATAGAGTGTTTCGGTATTTGAATCCTCTGCATAACATCCAAAAACCCACAAGGTTTTCAGTTTCTCAGATTTTCCCGCCTTGCTCCCCTCGCCATTCACGATTGAAGAAATGATTTGATGAAGCAACTTGGTGCCTTTCCTGATTGAGACGAGTTCGTCTTGATCGTCGGAAAGTTGATCTATTTGTGGAAGTGATTCAGGGAGCGGGACTACAACCAACTCGTTTTTTTCCCGTTTGCCCATGCTAGGCGTCCTCAATATTTTGGAGTAGTTGAGTAGGTAGTGGGCAAATTGGCCCTTTAGGATTGCAATTATATCTTCGGCATTTTCAAAGGTATGAAGCCAGTTTGATTCGTGACCTGACGAAACATATTCGATGAAGTGAAATACTTTTACATTGTCCACAATGCCGCTAAAATCACCCTTTGGATTCTTTTTGTAAATCGGAACTGCGTTGAAGACCGACCGTCGGACAAAGGCAATTACAGGAATTTTCAATTTCTGTGCCTGATTGAATTCTTCGTTCGTGATAGTGCTGAGGGATTCGATGTAGGCACTACCAGCACGCCCCCCAATTATCAGCAGTAGATAGTCACTATTCGCAACCTCTTCGATGCAGGCCGTATGTGAATGAGTCCCGGGATTGACTCCGAAGCCACTCGTATCTTGTGAATTGAGAACTTCGAAGCCATAATCAGACAAGAATGCAGACAGACCAGATCGGACGTCGTTCAAATCGAAACATGTGGAACTGAGGAAGGCGCGGGGCTTTGCCATGATTACAGGTTTTGCCTCTTTTAGCCAAACGATTATAGGTGACAGAAGCAACTGCAGATTTCAATTCTGCGACAGCGAGATCGCCTGCTTCCTGGCAAGGATGGAATCCATTCCCATTTCACGGAACCAATCGTTTCAAAGGCTCTTGGTCAACTCGAATTTGGGTGAGGGAGTGGGAATTACGCGGAAGCTTTCCCGTGTTCAGCAATGAAGTGACTAGCAGGGTGTTGAAAAACTGTTACTCATCTAAAAAGGTTAGTATCTCAAAATTTTGACTGCTGAAAATCAACGAGTTACAAATGCCGCGACATAACGAAATATCCTCGACGAGAAAAATACACGACTAAATCAACACCCTGCTAGGCGAGCAAACCTTTTCTTCGGTAAAATGCACTTGAGCAACACGCCAACGGGACTTGTACATCCGCCACAAGAATCCCCCTACGATTCATGGAGAGAGACGTCCGATGACATCATTGAGTCCTTCGTTGGGGCAACTCGTATTCCAGAAACTACGCCATAACGTCGCCAACGGCATCCTTCAGCTTGTCCCGCAAAAGCTTCCGCGCACGGTAAAGTCGTGTTTCCACGGCTTTCGGTGTGCAACCTAACACGTCACCTATCTCCCGCTGCGTCATCCCTTCATACTCGGAAAGCAAGACCACCGTGCGCAAATCGCCCGGCAACTCGCGGATCGCCTCGCGCACCATTCGCGCACGATCGTTTCCCGCCGCGGCATCATCGGGCCGAATTTCCGCGGAATCCAACGCAGCCAACTGCCGTTCGTCTTCAGCCGCGCCCGACATCGCGCTTTGCGGATTTCGTTTGCGCCAACGCGCCTCATTTCGGGCCAAGTTCATCGCGATTGAAAAGAGCCAGGTCGAAAACTGCCCCTTGGGCCGATAGCGCATTCGGCTCTGAAACACTTTAACGAAGGTTTCCTGCGCCAAATCCACCGCCACGCTCCAATTGGTGGTGTAGCGATAGAGAAACGAAAGCAACGGCTGCTCCCAATGCTCCATAATCGCGTTGAGCGCCAAATCGTTGCCCTCGCGAAGCTGAGTCATCGCAGCCTTGTCTGCGGCGTCACGCTCGGATCCCTCCTTGTCGCTTTTCATCTAGTGGTTCGCTGGCTGATGACCGTGTGAGCCCTTCCAATCCAGGGAAGTGGGCGAAATAGCGGTGCGGTGGTGCAGTCCGGAATCCACCAAGCGCGCCGTCATCGTCTCACGGTAACGCTGCGCAGATTCGGTGTTCATGTGTTGGCTAACCTCGTAGATGTGTCGCAAAGTCGAACGTCGGCATTCTTCGCGCAGTTCCGTTGCCGCTTGGAGGGCCGTTTCGATTTCTGGCGTGATCTCCGTGCTCTCCCGCATCAGGCGAAACAACCGATCATTGCTGAGCGCAAGGGCTTCGCAGTGTCTGAGGCATTCCAAATCGTGAGCCGCGTGAAGTTCGCGCACCGTTTCAAACTGATCGGCCGAAAGAGAGAATTCGTGGCGCAGCCACTCCAATTCGGCGTCTTGCGACTGGCTCATCATCGCGGTATGGGCATACGACCAGCGAAAAACTGCGCAATAGGCGACTGCGCCAGTCAGAAGAATAGCGACAAAGATCAAGAGTCCCTTTTTCATGGCTTCTCAGGATGGAAATGGCTTCTCAAAAGCGGGTCGATGCTGACGACGTATTGTTCGCTCAACTCGTGCATTCTTTGTTGGGCAGCGATCCCTGAATGGACTCGCGCACTGGCGACGGCAACGCCGATCACCAAGAGTGCCACCCCTCCGGCGACCACGGGGTGGGCGAAGAACTCGCCAAAAGACTGAAAGTGACGCACCCAAAAGGCCTTGGGTTCGCTACGAACTGCGATCCGCTGCCAGACTTCCCGGCGAAAACCGGGCGGAGCGGTCATTTCGACATCCCAGGATTGCAGCGTTTCGCGGAGCTTGGGATCGTTATCGGAATCTGGATTCGGAGGATTCATGATTGTCGTAAGATAAAACACCAAATGGTCGGCAAGCCCTCAGAAAAGCTGAATTTGGCTTGGTTGCCGTTCTTCCGGGCCCCAAAAAGACCGAAATTTCAACGAACGTGAGGGGTGATGCTTTGGGCGGGTTTAAACCCTATGAACAACCTCTATATCAATGAAAAAACCCATCTACTTAATATCCTTTTTGGTCTTGGCAGTCGGCGTTTCCTGGGCTGTACCTCCAACCAAGTCCAACTACCAATCGTTCCAGCGTGTTCGTAAGGAGCACCAGGAAAAAGCGAAAGAGGCAAGGGAATCAGGGCAAACCGTGCAGCAGTCCACGCAACGCCAATCGACAGTCGGCCTCAACATCGGCAAAGAAAAGAGACAAACCTCAATCATCCGAAGGCATCTGCAGCGCAAGGGCTACTAATTTCCCTACCCTCCCAACCTGACAACCAATCGGAAGCCGGAGCGCGAACCTGCCCTCGCGCTTCGGCTTACGCCTCCGACAGTTTGGCAGCCTTTCTGGCTTCCCCAACGATCTCGACCCCGCCGCGAAAGACGACGGTGACGATGATCAAACCAATCGCGAGGTCAGGCCATCGTAATCCGGTCAAATGGACCAAAACCGCCGCCGCGATGTTTCCGATATGGGCAATGACATCGTTTTTGGAAAAAATCCAGCTGGCACGGATGAGGACTTCGCCTTTGCGATGCTTGGCGGGGAGCATGGGGCAGGCGAAGTTTGCTCCTAATGCGACGAAGCCGACGACAAACATGAGGGTGGATATTGGTTCAGCGGGCCAAAGACTTCATTCGCCTTGAGATGTCGGAACTCGAATGAAACTCTCATTCAGGCGTGGCGTCGCTACCAGGCGTTCCGCCTGAGCGGACACTGGTCGACCTGATTATCGCGATCGGGATGGGACAAGCGGTCGTACCCGCGATCTTGGTGATCCAGTCCTCTACGCGCATTGAAAACGGACCGGTCGTAGCGGCACCCTCGGTCAAACTCTTTTGCCAGAAACTTTTCCATGTTTCAGGTTTCGGCTTTTGTTGAGTCGATTTTGTAGACTCGATAAAGATTTCCCAGTAAATCGTCATTCGGGCGGTATCCGGGCCATTTTACGATCTTATTCTGCTTCACCCAGGATTCCGGAATCGGTTCCCCGACATTGAGGATGCGTTGGAAATCGTCTGGATTGCCGAAAAGAACCGTGATTTGCCGGGGATGATTGCGCAGGGAGTCGGCCAAGTTCACAATCACGCGATCCAAGGTCGGTCCGCGAAACGGATTGTAAAAATGCAGGATGGTAGATTCCGCGGGTATCGAAAATTGTTCGGCATTTGTTTCGACGACTTCCCAACTTTTGCACCGCAATCGTTTTCGGGCCAGTTCCATATTGCTGCGGGCTTGTTGCGCCAGTTCGGGAACCAATTCAACGCCGATCACCTTCCGAAAACGCCGGGTACCGGCAACCACGAGACAACGGCCACGGCCAACGCCGAAATCGACAAAAACGTCTTCCGGGACAATCCGGCAACGGTTCAGGGCAATCCAGAACGCCCAGTAGGTTATCGGTGCGTAATCGACAAAATCCTCGGATTCATAGCCAAGGCCGGCCAAATTCACACACCGCCTTGTGCCAATTCCAAACCAGGCGTCCGCCGCGCGGTCCACGCCATAGTGGATCAAGACGCCAACTCCTTCGGACAAACCATGTTCCCGGAACACCGCCGCCAGCTTTCCGGCAAGGCTAATCGGATTAGAATTCGCAGAAAGTTTGCCCCCATTCGTTGCGTTGTCAGAATCAGTCATGTGCGCTGCTCTTTAAACGCCGGATGCACGTTTACCCCCCAAATTTCCCACGGAAAAGTTTCTCCCTGGGAATCAACCTTCCGACGCCGCCCTTTGCCTGATGGTAGAGAATGGGTGCATGGCTGAATTCCCGCAAATCTCTTGCACCGGCGTATGGTTAGATGTTAATTGACGGTTGCGATGAAGCGGAAAGAAATTCCAACGAAAATCGCGGCTATTCTATTGGCGGCAACATGTCTTCTTGGTCTGACGAGTTGTTATTTATATCCCTATGGGTACGGCGGACACTATGGATATTACAGTGGTCACGGTCATGGCTACTACTCGAATCGGCATTATCCGTCGCGGTACCATAGCTATGGTCATGGCCATCATGGTCACGGTGGTCATTTCGGCTACGGTGGGCACCACGGCCATCACGGGCACGGCCACCACTGAATTACGCGAGGCAATCCAACAGACTCCCACCATCACCGTCTCTGAAGCCGCCGCCCGGCATGTTGGACGAAGGGCTGGACCAGTTTAGGAGCGCCCAGCTGCCGGGTATTGGTTCCTCAACACACATCAAAGGACTGAGGATAAACGAGAATTCTTGCGAAAGCTGTCACCGCAAACGTCATCCGAGGCTGAATAAATCAGTCTTCATAGTCAAGACAGCTCTCGTTCTTGGCATCCTTGGTGATCTCCAACCCACCACGAAAGACGACGATCACGATTAGAAGACCGATTGCAAGATCGGGCCATTTTTGACCAGTCAGATGAACCAACACTCCAGCGCCCATCACCCCCAGATTCGCGATGACGTCGTTTTTGGAAAAGATCCAGCTCGCCCGGATGTGCACCTCGCCTTTGCGATGTTTGGCCAGCAGCAAGAGGCAAGCCACGTTTGCCGCCAAGGCAACCAGCCCCACCCCAAACATCAGCGTCGAAACTGGTTCGCTGCCAAAGATGAACCGGCGAACGATGTCGAGAAATACGCCGATCGCCAAAGCAATCTGAAAATAGCCACTCAAGCGCGCGGCATTCGTCTTGACACTCGCTGCCCGGCCCACCGCATACAGCGAGAGGCCGTATACGGTGGCGTCGGCCAGCATGTCGAGCGAATCGGCGATCAGGCCGGTGGAGTCGGCCAGAATTCCCAGGCCAAACTCGGCGGCGAACATGAGGCCATTGATCGCTAACAGAGTCGCCAAGACCGACCGCTGAAGAGTGTCGGTTTGCTCTGAATGACAATCGCAACTGCTCATCGGGACGAGCCGGGTTCCCAATCACTCGTCGCAAGTGCAGGCATATTCGGGATTGCCGCAGGTGCCGCCGCAGATGTGATTCAAAAACGTGAACCGAAAGTTCTCCGGGCGCGAATCGGCATCGGGGCGAACCTGGACCACCAGGTTGTAGCCATCGCCTTCAGGCAGCGGCTCGGTGGAGACGAGGGCGTCCTCTTTCTTGGTCAGGGCCAGTTTGGCTTTCTTGGCTCCGGTTGCGATGACCGTGACTTGCTGCGTGGTCGGCGCCACGACTTCCTTGGCTTCGTTGTAGAACTTCACCGAAACAGTGTGGTCTTTCTCGACAAAGAACTCGGGACGGGGGCTTTCGGTGGCGAGGAGACGCCCGCCGCGGGCTCCGGCTTCGACTTCTTTGGCCTCTTCATCGGCCATCGCCGGGAGGGCGACAGTGAAAGCGAGACAGGCGAGGAGGGTTTGGATTTTTGGTTTGGTTTTCATCGTTTATTTGTTTTGGGTTTGGTTAAAGGAAATTCAGGAGGCGGCGACGGGATCGGCTGCTTGCGACGGTTCGAATTCTTCGCGCTCGATGAGCTTTCGGCGCTCGGAATTTTTCTCCAGCCATTCGTAAAGCGTGGGCAGCAGGACGAGGGTCAGGATCGTGGAGGTGATGATTCCGCCGATCACGACCGTGGCGAGCGGTCGCTGCACCTCGGCGCCAGGTCCGGTGGCGATGGCCATGGGGATGAAGCCAAAGGAGGCGACCAACGCGGTCATGAGCTTGGGGCGGAGGCGGGTCAGTGACCCCTGGACGACGGCGTCGCGCAGGCCCATGCCGCCCTCGCGCAGTTGGTTGATGAAGCTGATGAGCATGATCCCGTTGAGGACGGCAATCCCGCTCAGCGCGATAAAACCGACACCGGCGGAAATGGTGAAGGGCATCCCGCGCAGGTAGATTGCGAAGATGCCGCCGGTGATGGCGAGCGGAACGCAGGTGAAGATCAGCGCCGCCTGCCGGAAACTGCCGAAGCTCATGAAGATGAGCACGAAGATGAGTCCCATCGCGACAGGAACGACGACGGAGAGGCGCTTTTTGGCTTTGATCAGATTCTCGAACTGGCCGCCGAACTCGAAATAGTAGCCGTCGGGCCAATCGACCTGTTCGCGTAGAGCGGCCTGCGCTTCCTCGACGAAGCTTTCGGTGTCGCGGCCTTCGTTGTTGATGAGGATCGAGACGCGCCGTTGGGTGGCTTCGCGGGCGATGGTCCCGACCTGCTGCACCATCTCGATGTTGGCGACCTGGCCGAGGGTGATGAGCCCTTCGTCTTCGGTGCGGAGGGGAAGACGCTTGATGGCTTTGATGTCGGTGCGGATTCTTTCGGGCAATCTCACCACGATCTCGTAGCGGCGGTTTCCGTCGATCATCATGCCGGTTTCCTCCCCGGCGAGGGCGGCACGGACGACGGCGTTGATTTCGTC
>TARA_R110002096_G_scaffold420745_1_pt1 | contig 21048 bp, 18 predicted proteins | sample TARA_R110002096 | Tara Oceans TARA_R110002096 (sample SAMEA4397295) | marine metagenome | biome: Polar Biome; feature: [DCM] deep chlorophyll maximum layer (ENVO:01000326); material: water (ENVO:00002006), including particulate matter (ENVO:01000060) such as... | depth 35 m
TGGAACTATCAACGGTACGGCGTTCTACAGACCGCTTTCACCACGCACATTCCAAGTGTCTCTGGGCGCAGAATTCTAAGATATCCAAAAACTACTAATCGGGCCGAGATTTATATCTCGGCCTTTTTTTTATCTAATCCCCATTTTGTATCACATACGTAAGTTATTGACATTGTTTGATTGTTCCCCGTCAAAGCCTATGAGGCGATCTAAAGTATTTGCCTAAGAGAGGTTTTGGTCTCAGCGTATTGACGTAAGGAATGAGGATGAGAGCTAAATCCAGTTGAACTAAACACAATAAGCCTTCTACCACTCAAATGATAAAAATATTCGTCGAGCGAAAAGCCCATCAATAAACGGTATGTTTTTATATCCAGTGTTTTTCACTAAACTTGATTGTAATCAAGTAAATTGTTTTAGCTTTCTTCTACAATGGTTTCAACCAAACATAAAATAAAAGGCATAAAATCATGACAAAACATAAAAAAAACCACGCTTACACTGAGTGGGCCAAAAGCCGTCTTGACGAAATGGACGCGACTATTTTCGTACTTGAAGATAAAGTAGAGAACTTGGAAGCTGATGCCAGTAAAAAAGCAGAAACGGCACTAGACGAAATGCGTTCTTGGCGCAATTCCTTCAAGGCACGCATAGATGAAAACCTTCAAAATAGCGAGGAAGCCTGGGCCGATATAAAAACTCATCTGGATAATGACTGGGACCAGTTCGAGAGTTCTGTTCAGGCGCGTATAAGTGCTGGCAAAGATGATGCCGAACAATATAAAGAGGCGTTCAAAGCCCGTGCCGAAGCACAAGTAAAGGGGTGGCAAACCGCGATAACTGAACTCAAGAACGAAGCTGTCAAATTTAAAATTGATCGCAGTGCTGATGTTGAGAAAGCAATAGCGAAAATGAAAGCTAAAGCCACTGATGTCGAAGTAAAATTAGATCGTCTTAAAAAAGCTGAGAGCCAAACAGCCACAGCCCTAAATTCCGCATTATCGGAAACACGTAAGGCATTCGAAAAAGCAAATAAGAAAGCTCACAAGGCATTCAAGGACGCCTTGAAATAAATATAATTCTATATTATTAATTTCTCCATGCTATTTGTTTATAGACGCGAAAAGTCCACGAACACCATCTGGAAGGTACATGAATGGCAGAGTTAAAAATAGGAATTGCGCTGGGCAGTGGTGCCGCGCGCGGCTGGTCACATGTAGGTGTTCTTCAGGCACTCATAGAAGAAGGTATTGAGCCCGACATTGTATGTGGTAGTTCAATGGGGGCACTGGTAGGGGCGGCCTATATTGCCGGTGAACTGGAAACGCTTGAAAAATGGGCCTGCTCAATGGACTGGCGGGATATTGTTGGCTTTCTTGATATTGATCTAACGAGTGGCGGCCTCATACAGGGCAAGCGCATCATGAACTTCATGCAAACGCTTAAGAAGGATGCTCCTATTGAAAGTTTCGAAAAATCATTCATAGCCATTGCAACGGATCTTGCGACAGGCCGGGAAGTGTGGTTGCAGCAAGGTTCTATTGTCGATGCTGTGCGCGCTTCTATTGCTCTACCTGGGATATTCTCGCCGGTGAAGCTAGATGGTAAATGGCTTCTGGATGGCGGATTGGTTAATCCGGTACCCGTTTCTGCTTGCCGTGCCTTGGGGGCGGATATTATTATTGCCGTTAATCTTAATGGCGAGCTTGTTGGCAGGCGTCCTCATATCCCACCAGCCCAAAAAATAATTGATAAACCATCATCAAACCATTTGGATGTTTTTGATAAATTATTTAAAAAAGTTCCTTCAAACATTAGAGATAGTCTTGAAAAGATTGCTCCCGACCTTTTAGCTTCGGGAAGTAAGGCACCGGGTTATTTTGAAGTTAGCGCAGGTGCTATCAATATCATGCAAGATCAAATTACACGCAGTCGTCTTGCCGGTGAACCACCACATATTATACTCACTCCGCAAATTAGAGACCTTGGTATACTGGAATTCAATCGCGCAGAAGAAGCGATTGATGAAGGCCGAAAAAGCGTAAAAAGAGCACTGCCGTTACTGAAAGAATATGTGTGAGAATGACGCTTGTAAAATTGGTTAAGAGACTACAACCAAGATGCATATCGTATTTTTCACATAATCTTCATCACATCATCTTTAACTGTATCCTATTGAAGTTATTAATATAGTGTGAGATTATGAGTTTTACCGTCGGAAATTTTTCGTTATGAAAAAAGGTTAAGCAAATGAAAAAGAAAAAGTTATTTATTCCCCTTATTGTTATTTTAGCAATCTCTGCCGGTGGCTATTATTATTGGCTGAAACAGGCACGGACACTATTGCCGGATGGTTTAATTGAAACCAATGGCAGGATTGAGGCGGAGCAAATTGAAATTTCCACCAAATCCCCGGGGCGCATTGCAGAAATATTGGTCAATGAAGGCGATATGGTTACGGGCGGAACTGTACTTGTCCGCATGGATGATAAAACCCTTCAAGCCCAGATTAGTGGCGCCAAAGCACTTGTCAATCAGGCCCTTCAGTCACGCGAGATGTCCAAAGCTGCTGTGGCCAACACTCTGAGCCAAAAAACTTTAGCCTATCAGGAATATGATCGGGCCATTGAATTGCAAAAAAAAGGTAATATTTCAACAGCTGTTCTTGATCAACGGCGTAGTCAAAAAGATTCTTCCGATGCCATTTATGCATCTGCTCAGGCCGGTTTTGAGCAGGCGAGTGCCGCAGTCCAAGTTGCCGAGGCCAGCGTTGCACAATTCAATTCACTACTTGATGATACCATACTGACTGCACCTCGCAGTGGCAGGATTCAATATGAACTTGCTCAGGCTGGTGAGGTTGTCGGTGCTGGTGCACGGATTTTGACCTTGCTGGATGTAACTGATGTATATATGACCGTTTTTATTCCAGCGAAACCCGCAGGCCAACTTGCCATAGGCAGTGAGGCTCGGCTTATCCTTGATCCGGTCCCGCAATATGTTATTCCTGCCAAAGTTACTTTTATCGCCTCTGAAGCCCAATTTACCCCAAAGGCAGTGGAAACTGCTGACGAACGTGATAAATTGATGTTTCGGGTAAAATTGACGCTTAATCCTGAATTACTCAAAGAAAACCAACAAAAAGTTAAAACAGGTTTACGTGGCACCGTTTATATTGCCGTTGATCCTAATGTTAAATGGCCGGAACAACTGACTGTCAAGCTGCCACAATGACTGAAAAAATTGTTGCAAGCCTGACAGATGTCAGCCACTATTACGGTGCTGTAGCAGCTCTTGACGACGTAAGTTTATCCATTCCGGCCGGATGTATGGCAGGCTTAATCGGACCGGATGGTGTCGGAAAATCAACCTTGCTGGCCCTACTGTCCGGCGTGCGTCGCGTGCAGACTGGAGATATCCACACACTTGGTGGTGATATCAGAAAACGGTACCACCGTAACCGCTGCCTTAAACGGATTGCTTATATGCCACAAGGGCTTGGTAAAAACCTATACCCGACATTGAGTGTTTTTGAAAACCTGGATTTTTTTGCCCGTCTTTTTGGCCATTCAGAAAAAGAACGCCTCGCCCGAATTGATACCCTTCTCAGAGCCACTCATCTAGATCCCTTCGCCGACAGACCGGTGGCCAAATTATCTGGGGGCATGAAACAAAAACTTGGCCTGTGCTGTGCCCTTATTCATGATCCAGATCTGCTTATTCTCGATGAGCCAACGACCGGTGTTGACCCCCTCTCCAGAAGACAGTTCTGGGAACTTATTGACAGCATCCGCAACCGCCTGCCGGGGATGAGCGTTCTGGTGGCAACCGCCTATATGGAAGAAGCCGAACGGTTTGACTGGTTGGCAGCAATGGATGACGGAAAAATAATTGCGTCAGGATCTCCCGAAGAAATCAAATTACAAAGCGGACAGACGACTCTGGAGGCCGCCTTCATTGCTCTTTTACCGAAAGAAAAACAGGCAGACCATATTGATATCAACTTGACGCCTCGCCAGGATGATGCCAATAACATTCTGGCTATTGAGGCCAACAATTTGACCTGCCGGTTTGGAGATTTTACTGCGGTTGACCATGTAAGTTTTCAAATTGAGAAGGGTGAAATATTCGGTTTTCTCGGCTCCAATGGATGCGGAAAAACGACGACCATGAAAATGCTAACAGGCCTTTTACCTGCAACGGAAGGGGACGCCAGTCTGTTTGGACAACAACTAGACGGAAATAATCTGGAAACACGGCGTCGGGTTGGTTATATGTCCCAGTCCTTTTCACTCTATAGTGAGCTCACGGTTCGACAAAACCTTGAACTTCATGCTCGATTATATCATTTGCCGGCAAATCAGATTGCACCGCGCATTGAGGAAATGCTCAATGCTTTTGATCTGAAATCAATGGCCGATATACAGCCAAATAACCTGCCTCTTGGTATTCGACAACGGTTGCAACTGGCAACAGCGGTTATACATAGACCTGAAATATTGATCCTTGATGAACCAACATCCGGCGTTGACCCCATAGCCCGAGATCAATTCTGGTTTTATTTGATTGACCTGTCCCGGAATCAGGGTGTAACCATATTCATTTCTACCCATCTTATGAATGAGGCTGAACGCTGTGATCGGATATCACTCATGCACGCAGGAAAGGTCCTCGCGGTCGGCAAGCCTTCCCGGCTTATAGAAGAAAGACAAACGACCACACTTGAAGATGCCTTTATTGCCTGGCTCAAAGAGGCTGTCAATGATAACTCCGATGTAATAAGCAACACAGAAGCGCAGGTCGATGGCTATTCTCCGGATACTAACGTTTTTGTAACTTATCCAAAAAATCACAATAAATATTCATATTTTGACCTCAGGCGATTGTGGGCTTATACCCGCCGGGAGACGATGGAACTTCAGAGGGATCCAATCCGGCTGATTTTTGCGCTCCTAAGTCCACTATTTATCATGCTAACTTTTGGTTATGGTGTTTCTCTTGACGTGGAAGACCTGCCTTACGCCGTATATGATCAGGACCAATCACTGGAAAGCAGGACATTTTTGGAGAATTTTAACAGTTCTCGATATTTTGTCGAGAGACCTCCTGCCCTTAGCATAGAGGAATTGGATAAAAGGCTTGAAAACGGAGAACTTGAACTAGGGATAGAAATTCCTGCTGATTTTGGCAAAGACCTTATGCAAAATGCCAAACCTGAGATCGGTATATGGATAGATGGTTCTATGGCGTTTAGAGCAGAGACCGCCAGAGGTTACGTTACAGGACTGAGCCAGACATATCTTAAAAATCAAATACAACAAGGGAACATAAAAATTCCAGCCATTCTTCCTGTCAATATTGAAACGCGTTTTCTTTATAATCAAAGTTTTGAAAGCGTTTACGCCATCCTGCCTGGTGTTGTCATGCTCATGCTCGTTCTGATCCCTGCGATGATGACCGCTGTTGGTGTTGTCCGTGAAATAGAAACAGGATCCATCACCAACTTCAGGGCAACGCCTGTAACACGTCTGGAATTTCTTGTTGGCAAGCAAATTCCTTATATTATTATTGCTCTGGTCAGTTTTGCTAGCATGTTAATCATGATTTTGTTTGTATTTGATATGTCTGTCAAAGGGTCATTTATCGCCCTTGTGACCGGGGCTACTCTTTATGTCATCGCTTCAACAGGTTTCGGTCTATTTGTCTCAAGTTTTACGAAAAGTCAAATTGCTGCACTTTTTGTCACATCCGTGATTTCGATTGTGCCTGCTATACATTTTTCCGGCCTTCTGGTTCCGGTGTCATCACTGTCCGGGGCTGGCCTCTTTACAGGCCTTAGTTTTCCCTCCGCATGGTTTCAGCAAATCAGTGTCGGCACTTTTACCAAGAGCCTTGGCTTTGAATTTCTCTGGCATAATCATCTGGTTTTAGCAGGGTTTGCAATAATTTTTATTCTTGCAGCGGTAATCAGTCTTTCAAAACAGGAAAAATAAAAATGTTGGGACATGTAGCAAATATTTACCACCTTGGCATCAAAGAATTACATAGTTTGCGTAATGATCCTATAATGATGATTTTGATTGTTTATATATTTTCCTTCGCTATTTATTCTGTCGCCACAGGTGCAAAATTAGAGGTCGAAAATGCCGCAGTAGCCATTATTGATGAAGATCGTTCAGAAATGTCCCGTGAAATTCGGGCAGCAATCTTACCACCATATTTCAAGGCCGCTGACTTAATTAACATTCGTGATGTTGAAAGATTTCTCAATCAAGGAAAATATGTTTTCATTATTAATATCCCTCCCAAATTTGAGGCCGATTTACTAGCCGGAAGGCAACCTTCGATACAGCTCAATATAGATGCAACTGCCATGGGCCAGGCGGGTAGTGGTGCTAATTACCTTCAGAATATTATCAATCAGGAAATTCTCAGATATGGGGGGCAATATAACAATGCTATTCTTTGGCCGGTCAATTTCGTCATCAATGCCAAGTTTAACCCCAATCTAAAGTCCAGCCATTTTACATCGGTCATGCAGATTATCAACAACATAACTATTATGGCAATTATTCTGACAGGGGCAGCCTTTATACGCGAACGCGAACATGGCACTGTTGAACATTTATTGGTCATGCCCATTGTACCTACTGAAATCATGCTGGCAAAGATCTGGGCGAACGGTATGGTTATAACTGTAGCGGCTATTTTATCTCTCTGGCTTATCGTTCAGGAAATTCTTGCTGTACCAATTACGGGATCCATATTGTTGTTTGTCTTGGGAACGGTAGTTTACCTCTTTTCAGTAACCGCACTCGGTATTCTTCTCGCGACTTTCACTAATTCCATGCCTCAATTCGGTCTGTTAAGCATCCCCGTAATGGTAGTGTTGATGATGTTATCAGGAAGCACCACACCGATGGAAAGTATGCCCGTCTGGTTACAGAATACCATGCAACTTGCGCCTTCAACTCATTTTGTTGCTTTTTCCCAGGCGATCCTTTATCGCGGGGCCGGGATTGAAGTTGTCTGGCCGGATATTATCGCTATCATGCTTATCAGTCTGGTGTTTTTCCTTATCGCATTATACAGATTTCGCAAAGCCATTGCAGCCACCCAGTAATTCAGAATGTTAATAATATGAGCCCCTGTAAATAAGCGTTTCTTTATTTTTTGGATTCTTTTAATCCATGCTGCCGCCACGCCCTCATACCTCCGCTCAATTGTGATACGTTCCGAAAACCTTGACTACGCAATAGCCGTACAGCAGGAATACTACGATGAGCACTGAGGCAAATAGCTACAACCGGCTTATCTTTAATGAATGGAAGTTCGTTCTTTTTTGATCGCAGTTCGGTAATAGGGATATTTATAGTACCTTTTATATGACCTTTACTCCACTCGTTACGGGTACGGACATCTAATAATTGGGTTGACATATTAGGAATTTGCATCTCTTTAACAAGATCCTCAGGCCCAGTCTCTGCTACCCGACCTATAGGTAACCACCAAAAGAAGCGGCTTATTAATGAGGGCGAATTTGTTGATGTCATAATTCTTTAATACCTCTATATATTTTCTCTTCTGAAATTTTATCAAGCCATAGTACTTTTATATATTCCATAATACTTCCCTTGTACCCCTTTTAAGAAAATAATCTAAAAAAGAGGATTTAATTGAAATTTAAATACAGAATATATTACTGTTTGTTTAGCTCTGCGGCTACAGCATTCACTCTTTCCCATAATGCCAGAGTATTACCGCTCCAAATTTTAGCGATATCCTCCTCGGAATAACCGCGGGCAACAAGCTCCTTTGTCACGTTAAAAGTTTCCGCAGCGTTTTTCCAACCATTTATACCGCCTCCGCCTTCAAAGTCAGATACGATCCCAACATGATCAATACCAATAAGTTTCACGGCATAATCAATATGATCAATATATTCTTTTATGGTTGCCTCCGGATTTGAGGCATCAATGGCTTCCATGCCTTCTTTAAATGCGTCGGAAGCCATATATTTACCAAAATCGAACTTCTCATCATCATAAGTCGCCGCAACTTTATAAATTAATGCCATCATTAATTCATTGCGTTCGGGGTCAAATTTAACATATGGACCAAAAGCTACGACCTGCATAACACCGCCTGCATCAGCAAGCGCAATCATTTGTTCGTCCGTCATATTTCTTACATGCCCGGCAAGTGCCTTGACACCCGAGTGAGATGCGATAGGAGGAGCCTTGGAATATGAGGTTGCCTGCATCATGCATTTTTCCGAAACATGAGAAATATCAACCATCATGCCAAGACGGTTCATTTCATCAATAACTTTATAACCGTATTCACTAACACCACCGTGTTCTTCCTCACCATCACCGAGTTTTTCTTGGGGCTGGGCACTATCACAAATATCGTTATGACCGTTATGAGCCAATGTCATATAACGAGCACCCCTGTTATAATAATCTTCTAACAATGAAATCTCTTTACCTATGGCATAACCGTTTTCAATGCCTATCATTGCTACCTTACGGCCACTAGCGGCAATTTCACGAACTTCTGCCGGAGAATAAGCAAATCCGATACGGTCCGGGTATTGCTCCGTCATTCTATGGATGGCATCAAATTTGCGCAGTGCCCTTTCCTTTGCTTGTGCATATCCCTCAGGTGTTCTCTTTGTTTGCTCCATATAAACAACGAAGAATGCCGAATCGAGGCCGCCGGATTCCATTTTTACCAGGTCGACCTGCTGGCCGGTTAAAGTCCCGGGGTCATATTTCGGATCAAAAGTCATATCTTCATTAATATCCACATGACTATCCAACGTCATTACCCGTTCATGAATAGCTTCCGCACTGTTATCTTGTTCTATTATTTGGCTTGTTTCTTGCGGAGCGGCTTGCTCACTATTTGATGCGTTATCATCTTGATAACTACAACCCACCATCATCATTGATATAATAAGAACCGACCCGGAAATTATTGTATGCTTAATTCTTCTATTTGGCATGTTTTCTCCTATTACAATTTTTTCAATATTGTTATTATGTGATATTGTGGTGGCAATGATCCGATGACAATCATCAATAAATGCCCCTTTTTATCTGCTAATCAATCTAATATAACTTCCCCATGTCTAATAGAGCATCAAATTGTTATAATCCTCTATATATTCATTTAGACAGCCCTACATTATTGTTTTATTCTTAAATTTAAATATAATGTCGTCTTATATACAGCGTCTTGAAATTTTAGACTGCTTCAGTGGATATTAGGGGATTTTATCATGGGAAAAAAAATATCTGGCGTTCATAAGGTTATCTTCATCGCTGTTATGCTTGGAATAACCATATTATTAGGGGGGATCGGGGCAAAGGTCGGATTATGGCTACCTATGGCAGGTTTCTTAATGACATATGCCTTTGGTCTTATTTCATTCCTTGTTATGTTCTTTGTTTTAAATAAATATTTGATTGATAATTGGAGGAAAACAGTTCTTTTTTATATTTCTGCAATTATTCTAACGGGGGGAGCTTATTTTATAATGCAACAAAATGCGCCTGTAGAAAATAGCTTGCCTGGAATTCATGACATTACAACAGATATTGAAAATCCACCTGAGTTTATTGCTCTTTTAAATGCTCCCGGTCGGAAAAATAGTTTTGACTATCCTGACGAAACCGCAGAAAAGCAAGTCGTTAAATATCCTATGGTTAAACCGTTGATGACGGATTTAACACCAGCCGATGCCTACAGCAAAGCGGTTCAGGTTGCTAAGCAAATGAATTGGACAATTGTGGGTGAAAATCCGGCATTAGGGCGGTTTGAAGCAACCGATGATACAAAATGGTTTAATTTTCATGATGATTTGGTAGTTCGCATTGTAGCATTCGATGGTGGTAGTCGGATTGATTTGCGAAGCTTAACAAGAGTTGGCACAACTGATCATGGTTTTGGAGCAAAAAGAATTATGGCTTTTCAGGAAAGGTTTAATAAATAAAAGGACTGCCTTGAATAATCAGGGGAATATTTACTAACAGCCTAAAAATATTATGATACTCGTATCTTATTATAATCATCCTGGACAAAAAAGACGGCGGGGTAAATCTTAAATCATGATCATTATAAAGATGTTTAGCTAAAATGCCCGGATAGTACGCCCATTAATAAGCCCAAACAATGTGTGTATGTTTAAATTCTGCTGCAAATGCACTGAATAATCTCTCTGACCACTCCGGCTTGTGGCTTTTAATTTCCATAAAGCTACGCCCGAAGTTTATTGTTCATTTGATCGGGAATTTTAAATTTAATGTTACTACTTCGCGACACCTGCATTTACCGAAAGTTCTTTTTCTTCACGTTTCAAAGGGTTACTTAAGAAAAATACCAATGGCATAATGAATATAACAATCCACATCATAATGGAAAAATCATTGATATATCCAATAGTTGCTGCCTGTTTGTTGATTTCTGCATTAAGAATATTGAGAGCGGTTGTACTATTATTTAAAGCCTGCGGCATATATTGCTGAGCCAGCCCGGTATTATAAGGTGTTATATTTTCCGACAGATATGAATGATTGGTCTGGATGCTTATACCCAACATGGTGATGACGATAGAAACCCCGATACTACTTCCCATATTACGCACTAGGCTGAACAGGCCGGCAGCTTCGGTACGGTATTTTTGATCCAGTGTGGCAAAGGCAACTGTACTGAGCGGCACGAAGACAAATCCCAGTCCCAATCCCTGAAAAATACCACTACTTATGATCCAGCTTTGCGGTACATAGCTGTCAAATTGTGTCATCTCCCACAAAGAATACGCAAGTAAGGCCATGCCCAACAGAATCATTTTTCGTGGATCAATTTTCCCTGATGCTTTTCCTACGATTATCATACCGATCATGGTGCCAACTCCCCGTGGTGCCATCATTATACCAACGTCCATAACCGGGTATCCCATCTGATTTTGCAAAAATGGCGGTAACAGAGCAAGGGTAGCCAGAAGAATAATTCCAACGAAAAACATAAAAACAAGTGACATAACATAATTCTTGTCACGAAACATCTCAGAACTTAAAAAAGGATGTTTGGCATATCGCGTATGTGCCAGAAACATCCAAAACATTCCGGCGACAAGGCTGCAATAAATAATAATTTCTATGGAATTGAACCAGTCTTCCTGATCCCCGCGATCAAGTATCAGTTGAATTGCCGCTATAGTAATGCTCAGGGTAAAGAAGCCGAACATGTCAAAAGGACGATCCTGCTTTTCTGTTTCAGTCAAGAACGCAGATACGCCCATCAAACAAAGAACGCCAACAGGAAGATTAATATAAAATACCCAGCGCCAATCGAATTGTTCCGTTAGATAACCGCCCAGAGTAGGGCCGAGAATGGGGCCGACCATAATGCCTACTCCCCATAATGCCATAGCAGAACCGTGTTTCTCTTTTGGATTGATATCTAAAAGGATTGCCTGTGATACCGGCACCAGAGCGGCACCGCTCGCGCCTTGAATCAATCGGTAAATTACCATTTCATTAATAGAGGAAGCTAATCCACACAACGCGGATGCCAAAGTAAATCCGGCAATTGCTATAAGAAAAACTTTTTTTCGTCCAAAACGTCCTGCCAGCCATCCCGTCGGTAGTGTCATAATTGCAGTGGCAACAATATAAGACGTCAACACCCACGTTATCTGATATTGTGTGGCCGAAAGACTGCCCTGCATATGTGGAAGTGCGACATTGGCAATCGTTGTATCCAGCACCTGCATAATGGTGGCCAGCATCACAGAAATTGTAATCATGGTTTTGTGCTTGACCTTAGGATGCAACTGCTCGCCTGGCATTTTATTATCCTTTTGTACCCATATAACGATCCATCATTCGATCCAGGCGACTGGCACCAGTGTCAACTGTAACGGCTATACTCATACCTGCTGCTAAAAACGATTTTTCATTTTTGTCTACTATTTCTAATTTTACCATAATGCGTTGAACCACTTTCACCCAATTCCCTGAACTATTTTGAGCTGGAAGAATGGAAAACTCTGAGCCGGTAGCGGGTGTAATGCTTAGCACTTTCGCAGTCCATATCACGCCTGGATAAGTGTCAACTTCGATTTCCGCCTTTTGCCCTAGCCGCATATGGGTTAAATCTGTTTCCTTGAAATTAGCCTCAATCCATTGGGTCTGGTCATTCACCAGTGTGAATAATGGGATCCCTGCTGTTAAATACTCACCCGGAGCCACAGTCACATTAGCGGCGATTCCAGCGGAAGGAGCTACAACTTTTACCCGGGACAAATCAAGTTTCGCTTTTTCCAGCTCAGCTTTAGCCAGCTTAAATCGGGGGTGATCTTCTGTATTTATTTCTGGATTGCCCCCAAGTCTTGCTTTCAGGACTTCAATTTCCTGTTTGGCTGTGTCATATTCTCTTACTGCGGTATTATAATCATAATATGCCTGATCTCTTTTTTCCTTTGGCACTAGTTTCTTTTCATCGAGATCTTTGAACCGTCTGTATTCATCCTTTCGGTAACGTACATTTTCTTCCTCCGTTGCAAGCTCCGCCACTGTTTTTAGATAATCAGAACGCAGGCTTTCAATTTCCGACCGGGCACTTGTTACATTTGCTTCGGCACTATTTACGGCGATCTGAAAGATTTCAGGGTCAATAAGGAATAATTCGTCACCTTTGGCAACATGTGTGTTATCCTCAACATTAACCTTAATGATTTTTCCCGATATTTCAGAACTAATAGATGTTTTTTCTGATTTAATATAAGCATTGTCTGTGGTGATATAACGGTCTCCGGACAAGTAGAGCCATAATCCTGCGGTGATAATAATCAGGGGCCCAAGTATTACTAAAAATACTTTTCGTATGGTGGATTTTCCGTCCTGTTTCCATTTTTTTGTATCGATATCGATATCGGTATCAGTCTCAGTTTCCGTCATTTTTTAATCCTTTGGTTCGGCAACGTTAGTACGAATCTGAACAAGCATTTTCATTAAAACTTCGCGCTGTTCATTTGATATGCCGAGGAGGGATTCTTCACGTATTTTTAACCCTATATCCCTCAATTTTCCTATTAACGGCTCAACTTTATCGGTAAGATATATACGTTTGGCGCGCCTATCCACAGGGTCGTCACGGCGTTCTACCCAATCATCTTTAACCAGGCGGTCAATCAAACGTGTAATCGATATGGGCTTAATTTCAAGCAATTTTGCCAGCTCGTTTTGGCGCATTCCGTTCTTCCTTTTCAGGTGCATCAGCACCATCCATTGTGAACGGGTTAATCCGAAAGATTGTGCGCGGCGGTCAAAGTTCCTGCGAAGCATGCGCGCTATATCATGTATGACAAACCCGAAGGTCGTATTGAGATCATTTTGCAAAAGGCGTGTCTCCGGTCATGAAAGCGATTTTCTCCTATATTGACTTAATGATGTCATAGCTTATTATAAGCAAGCTTATTAAATTCACAATTGCAAAGAAATAAAAAAATAAGCAAACATTGTAAAGATAATTTTGTGGAGGCGGAACAATCCTAAGGGAATATCAAATATTGTTTTTAATTTGCAAGCATTTTAAATTGGAGGGTTCTGTACTTTCTGATCTACCTTAAATTAGATTTATCAATAATATTAGATTTAGCAACAATATATGAGGGAAAAACAAATGGAAAAGAACAATAACAAAGGCGGCTTTGACAGACGATTATTTATTAAAAGTGCCGGAGCAATGGCATTATTCGGCACACTGGGATCAACCAAGGCGATCGCCGGCGGCATGGGGCAGGCGTCTTCTATGTCGATGTCATATGATCTGGATGTAGAATATAACCGCGTCGGCTTTAATAATGCCAAATGGGACATGATTATAGCGCAGAATTCCCCTGCCGAAGTTAAATGGCCAATGGGTGTGGCTGATATGGATTTCATAACAATTCCTCAAGTGACATCAGCCCTTAAGAAACGCCTTGAACATAAAAACTGGGGCTATGAACTTCCGCCAAAAGATTATACTGACAATATTGTTGCATGGAATAAAAAACGTTATAATCAGGATGTTCCAAAAGCCAATATTTTAAACTGCCTGGGTGTTCTGGACGGAGTGCTCAGCATTTTAAAAACTTTTAATAAAGATAATGCAAAAGTACTTATTCATACACCGGGCTATAGCGGTTTCTTTTCCGTTATTCATCAAGCAGGTTACGGGGAAATTGAAAATCCGTTGAAACTTGTGAATGGCCGTTACCAAATGGATTATGATCTTATGGAAGAACAGTTGGGGGATGATATAAAAATCCTTCTTTTCTGTAATCCGCAAAACCCGGTTGGCAATTGTTGGACTGCTGATGAAATGAGAAAGATGGGTGATATTTGTAATCGTAAGGGCGTTCTTGTCATTGCCGATGAAATTCACTGTGATTTTGTTAACAAGCACGCAAAATATGTACCGTATTCCACAATCGGTAAAGAATATGCCATGAATAGCTTTACGCTAAAATCAACCAGCAAATCATTCAACCTTGCCGCCCATAGAACAGGTTATATGTTCTCTGACAATGACGATTATATCAAAAGAGTTATTGATGGCGGGCATCATAGAGAATTGCTCAATATTATGGGCCTTATTGCGGGTAACGCAGCCTATAAGCATGGTGCAAAATATATGGATGATATGCAGGCGTATATTGATGGTAATTCGAAATTCCTTGAAAAAACTCTGAAAGAGAAAATTCCTCTTATCAAATATAATGTTCATGAGGGAACCTATCTTGCATGGCTGGATTGTAGCGCACTGGCAGAAAAGCTTGATGCTGCCAAAATGGCTGAAGAAGAAACAGCTTATAATATGGAAAATAATGTGATGAGAACCGGCTTTTTTGGCGATAAGTCCATAAAAACTATGGAAGTTGGTGACATTCTGAATAGATGGTTCATAGAAAAAGCAGGAGTGAACGTTAATCAGGGTGAACATTACGGTAAAAACGGTGTTGGCTATATGCGTATGAACTTAGGAACAACCCGCAAGAAGCTTACCGATGCCTTAGCAAGCATTGAAAAAGCGATTAATAAAATCTGAAATGGTCTTTAAATTTTCTCCAGATTTATGTAGAAGGTTTTGTCACATTAACTTTTTCAAAGGCACCGTCAAAGGAGCTTGAGTTACGGTTCTTTCTTATTTGTGCAAGCCAAGCGCGTTTTTCCGGATATTTCATCTGCCGTGCTTGGTGCTATAATTGGATGCGGATCATTTTGGATTTTTTTCATTTTTACAAAATTAACCACAAAAAAGAAGCTCTGAGGCTCAGGTCAAGTATGTCCGTCCTTGATTGATTTGAGACTTAATTTAGCTTATTTCATCAGCAGGCTTTGATCACTGATTTTGCCGACCATAACTGTTTATCAAGTGTTTCAGAACCTTTAACGCCGCTTTTTATCTTGTTTCTTTGTGACAAGTGATTATGTTTAAAATATTTAAATGGTATGTTCAGTGTGCCAAAACATCAGATAAGAAATTTGGAACACCAAGCTCCTTTGACAATACAAATTTTTGGTTTAAAAGGAGAAAAGATTGTAAGAGGTAATACCGTGATGATAGATAAAAATAGCACCAATATGAAAAAGAAAGGGAAAAAAAACCGTAAAGCGGAATTAATAAATGCTGCGGCAAAGCTATTTAGGGCCTCAGGTTATGATGGAACATCAGTGCGAGATATAGCGAAGGAAGTTGGCATCACTTCTGGGAGCATATTTTACTATTTTGAAAGTAAAGAAGATCTTCTGGAAGCTATTATTTTACATGGTATTTCAACAGGTGTGAAAATTGTAGAAAACGAATTGAAAAATGAAGTTACACCAGTTAACAGGTTTTATGCACTTGTTTATGCGCACCTACTTGCTCTGCATAGTGACCCTGATAGTGCACATGAGGTATCTGTGCGAGAATGGCGCCGCCTCCCGGAAGACGCACGAAAAAGGTTGCGAAGCTTGAATGAACGATACAAGTCAATTTGGCGGCAGGAGCTGCTTTCGTTGAAGGACGCAGGCTACTTAAAAAGCGACCATGAGATATGTCGAAAAACATTGATAGCGGCATTAAATTGGTCTTTAGCATGGCTTAAACCAAAGACAAAAAAATCATATGAGGATGTAGCAAATAATTTATGTTCTGTAGTCTTAAACTTGACCAAACAGGAATTTATATCTTTGAAACAAGACGATACTAGAATTTGAATAGAGTTTTATAACACGCTTTAAAAAACATTAAGGGGTTAAATATCATTTTATATTTTTTTTAAGCAATCGCTTGATTGAATTTATTTTCCATTATATGTTTCTGCAAATGAGCTATAAAAGATATTGTTTTGTTTTTAAACGTCGGAGAATTCTTAAGGTGTAAGATAAAATGTTTGTAAAAGTATGTAAAAAATCACAACTACCGTCAGGTGAAGTGTTTCGGTTTTTACCGGAAAATTCAGAAATTGCGATTGCCGTATGTAATGTCGATGGTGAATTCCTTGCTATTGCCGATAAATGCTCTCATGGAAACTGGAGTCTATCTGAGGGCTATCTGGAAAATTGCCATTTGGAGTGCGTTCTGCATGGATCCTCGTTTGATCTTCGAACCGGATGGCCTGATAAAATGCCGGCAACGAAACCAGTCAAGGTCTTTGATGTAAAAGTAGACGGTGATGAGGTGTTCCTTGATATCGATTCGGGTATATATAAGGACAAAGTCGGGTGAATTAGTTTTGTTTCTGATTGCCCATAACAAATCCAATATTAAATAAGAATCACCATTGGAAAATGAAATCTTAGTAGTTTTCATGCCTAGGAAAACATGACTAAATGGTACGTTATAAGATTTTGTTATCTTGGATATTAGAGTTAATAATATTGACATTATTTATTAAGCTAACTATTTATTGATCAAGCGATTAGTTAAATATTATTTTCACGCTATACGTAATGGAGATGTAAATGTCTGGAATAGATAATTTAAATAGTGAATATAACTACGGTGAATTTTTGCAAGATGAAAAAATTCATTCGTCAGTTTACACGGATCAAAGGGTTTATGAAGATGAGATGGATAGGATATTCCGCGCGGGCTGGGTATTCGTTTGTCATGATTCAGAGATTTTGAATGCTGGTGATTATGTCAGGCGTCGACTTGGTAATGACGAAGTTTTTGCCATACGCGGACGAGATGGTGAAGTGTCAGTAATAGAAAACCGCTGTGCGCATCGAGGAAACTTAATGTGTGTGGAAGAAAAAGGAACAAAAAAAGCACTAGTGTGTCAGTATCACGGATGGGCGTATGACACAAAAGGTACGCTTATTGATGTTCCATATTCAGGAGGCACTGCTAAAGAAACCTCTTGTCTTAATTTGAAGCGTTTGCCGAAAGTAGATAGCTATAATGGATTTATTTTTGCGTCTTTTAACGATTCTGTCCCGCCATTGCTAGAGCATCTTGGTCGTTCTACGGAATTGATTGATCGTGCTGTGGGGATGTCGCCAGTTGGTAAAATAGATTTATCTGGTGGCTGGGTTAAGCACCAATTGGAATGTAATTGGAAGATGCTGCCTGAAAGCGATACTGACGGCTATCATGTTGGATTTGTTCATAAGTCTTTAGCGCAAGTGATCCGGTCTAATTACGATAGCGCGGCTCTGGAAGAAGAGGAAGACCTAAAGTCAGTGACTAGAGATTGGGGTGGAGGACATGTTGAGCTGGATTTTTCTCCTGCATATACTAAGCCCTTAGAGTGGTTCGGTTGTAAAGAAGACCGTTATCCATCTTATGTAAAGTCCATGTTAGAGGCGTATGGTGACGAATTGGGAAATAAAAAACTTATAGATGGTCCGCCGCATTCTGTAATATTTCCTAATCTATTTCTTGGTGAAATGACTGTAATTATTTTTCAGCCTGTTTCATCAACTGTGTGTCTGCATCTTCATACACCTTTGATGTTGAAGGGTGTCGATGACGATGTGAATAGAAGAATTCTGCGTCAATCTGATGGTGGGGTTGGTCCGTGTGGACTTTTCCTGGCGGATGATAGTGTAATTGCGGAACGTGCGCAGGTGGCAATCCAGGGAAAAGGTGGGTGGCTAGACTTGAGCCGTGGAGTTGATCGAGAAATAAAAAATGAAGACGGCGTGCTTGAAGGGCATCTCACGGATGAGACGTCGAATAGAGGGTTTTGGCAACATTATAAAACTGTGATGACACAGGCCCCTTCTAAAATTGACAACGTGGCTGAGTAAAGCAAGAGAAAATATTCTAATTAAGTAAGGAAAAGTAAATGCAAGTTACAGTCGAAGAATACAGGGCGGTGGAAAGCTTTATCTATAAGGAAGCACGTCTTGCGGATGAATCAAAGTATTCTGATTGGGAAGATCTAGTTGATGATGATATGCATTATTGGGTTCCATTGTCGGAAGGGCAAGAGGATGGAGTACTGCATGCCTCCATAATGAATGATAACAGATCCCGAGTAGCTTCACGTATAAAGCAACTCAATACTGGAAATCGCCATGCTCAACTCCCCGTATCACGTATGCGTCGAACAGTAGCAAATATCGAAGTTGAAAAAGAGGGAGATGACGTTTTTATTGTTTCCTCAAATGTGGTTATCTATGAAGTGCGGCTACAGACAGGTTATGAGCTTGCTACATGGCCTGCTCGTGTAGTACATAAACTGCGTAAAAAGGATGGCGGGTTTAAAATGTTTCAGAAAAAAGTTATGCTGCTAAATTCTGAAGGCCCAGTAAAAGGTTTTGGATTTTTAATTTAATAGAATATAGATAATCATTTTATAGGATGGATTGAAATGGGTGCTAGGAAGCCGATGGCTGCAATTTGCGGGATGGGGACAACGAAGTTGTCTCGAAAACCTTCAAAGAAAAATGTCAGAGAGTTAGCGGTGGAGGCCTGTTTGTTGGCCATTGAAGATTCTGGACTTAAGAAAGAAGATATTGATGGGTTGATGTTAAATCGAAGCCCGCTTGAGCCTTCAGAATCTCTTCCCCTACATGTTCAAAGGGATATTGGTCTTAAGGACCTTACACTTATGACCTCTATAGAAGGGGAAGGTAGCTCCGCCTTACAAATGATACAATATGCATCTTTGGCTATTCAGGCTGGAATGGCGTCAAATGTAATTTGTGTGTTTGCAGATTGCCCTATTGGTCAAAAAGCGAGTGGTGGTTCAACCTTTGGTGTATCAATGGAGTTCACAGGTATTCCCGGCTGGGAAAATGAGCATGGTTTTTTCGGTGCGACGGGTACGTTTGCGTTAGCTGCTGCTCGGCACATGCATCAATATGGTACAACTCATGATCATTTATATGCTTTTGCACGTTCAAACAGAGAATGGGCACAGTTAAATCCAGATGCTTTTTTGCGCGATGAACTAACAAGAGATGCTTACTTTTCTTCACGGTGGATAGTTGAACCTTATCGGCTTTTTGATTGTGCTTTTCCCGTAAATGGGGCTGTTGCCGTTATTGTAACATCGGCAGACAAGGCGCATGATTTAAAACAACCGCCTGTATATATTCATAGTGCAGGGCAAGGTCACGGCGGTACGCCAAACTTTGCTGAGTTTGAGCCCGAAACTCAGACTGGAGCTGTTCTAGCCGCTAAGTCCGTATATGAGCAAGCCGGCGTAACGTCAGATGATATTGATTTTTGTCAATTATATGATGCTTTTACGTTCGCTGGTATTTTATCGCTAGAAGATTACGGATTTTGTGAAAAAGGTGAAGGGGGTCCGTTTGTGGCTGACCGTAATACCGCGCCCGGCGGAAAGCTTCCTACTAATACAGGCGGAGGACATTTGTCGGGATTTTATTTACAAGGAATAACACCAGTACACGAGGCTGTTATTCAAATTCGAGGCGATGGTGGTGAGCGACAGGTGCCTAAAAATGACTTAGGACTAATTACAGGTTTTGGGGGACGTATGGAATTTCATGCAGCAATGATCGTCAGTCCTCATATAAAGATAAATTAACAGAAATATAGAGGAAAATAAGTTATGAATATTAAAGTAATCGATGACTTAAGTGACCATATTCATGACTTATTCTATAAGGGTTTGAGTGAGGGCAGTCTGTTATATTTTGAATGCGGGAAAAATTGTGGTCCTGTAGAGTATGCTGCGCGAGTTTGTCCTAAATGTGGTTCGGACCTGAGAGTGAAAAAGGCAACAGGACGTGGTCAGGTTCATAGCTCAGTCGTATATCATATCCAATATAGTGAAGATAAAAAAACGCCATACTCGGTTCTTTTTGTTGAGTTGGAAGAAGGACCGAGATTATTGGGTTCAACATTTATAGAAAATGATCTTGCGCTTGAAATTGGCACTGATGTTATTGCAGTGATAAAGCCAAACGGGGTATTAACTTTCAAAGCTTCCTAACGACATATGTCCCATAAAGATACTCTGAAAAACATCTAATTTATTAACAACCGGCTTACTGCCGGTTTTTGTTTTTTACCTGCATGATTAGTACAGTCAATCTATGGTAATTTTTCATTCTATAGCTAGGCGGTTAGCGTAATTTCGTGGATTGTAAAACACCTTATAGGTGCGAGTTCAAGGTAATGATAAATTGTCTTCAAGCAATGAGGCGAATTGAATTTATTCACTTTACATGCAAATTGTATCAAATTCAGGGTCAAGCTTATGTTCTTATATTTTAAAAGGTTAGGTATAGATTTTGGAACCTTAATGCATGATATGCGAATTAGTTATATCATATATTACAATTAATTATTCTGCTAGAGGCGGTGAATATGATAGAAAAGTCCAATAATTTGTATGATTTTGGAACTATCTAAGGTTATAGAAAATTTTGGTGAACTCCGACATAGAAGCGGCGAGCGAAGAAATAATTGAAATTAAGTTTATTTTTTTATTCTAAAAAGAATAATTTTGAAGCGGTATAACTTAGTGTGAAAATTATTGAATACACAACTTTAAAGAATACACAACTTTAAAGAATACACAAC
>TARA_R110002096_G_scaffold203240_1_pt1 | contig 21026 bp, 19 predicted proteins | sample TARA_R110002096 | Tara Oceans TARA_R110002096 (sample SAMEA4397295) | marine metagenome | biome: Polar Biome; feature: [DCM] deep chlorophyll maximum layer (ENVO:01000326); material: water (ENVO:00002006), including particulate matter (ENVO:01000060) such as... | depth 35 m
AAAGAAAATTTTACTATTATCAGATGATTTAAGAATGCATTCTGGCATCGGAACAATGTCAAAAGAATTTGTACTTGGCACAATGGATAAATATGATTGGGCACAATTAGGAGCAGCAATTAAACACCCAGAACATGGAAAGGTTGTAGATATAAGTGCAGATGTTACAAAAGAGACGGGTATAAAAGATGCTTATTTAAAGATCTATCCAATGAGTGGATATGGTAATGAACAAGTACTAAAAGAAATAATAGCAATAGAAAAACCAGATGCTATATTACATTTTACAGACCCAAGATTTTGGCAATGGTTATATGATATAGAACATGAAATTAGACAACATATTCCTATTATGTATTATAATATTTGGGATGATCTTCCTTATCCTCATTGGAATGAACCATTCTATGAGTCATGTGATTTAGTAATGAATATATCTAGACAAACCGATAATATTGTAAAAAATGTTTTACAAAAATTTCCAAAACCAGATTGGGCAGTTCGATGGGTACCACATGGAGTTAATGAAGATAAATTCTTTCCGATCAATAGCCTCCATGACCAATATACAGAATTTCAGCAGTGGCAAACTAATTTTAAAACTACTCATAACGTAGATTTTATAATATTTTGGAACAATAGAAATATTAGAAGAAAACAGCCAGCCGATTTAATCTTAGCATTTAATGAATTCTGTAAAAAATTATCTCCGGAACAAGCATCTAGATGTGCATTATTAATGCATACACAAATATCAGATGAAAATGGTACAGATTTATTAGCTGTTAAAGAGGCGGTATGTCCTAAATATAAAGTATTATTTTCAGATCAAGCAATTGATACAAAAATGATGAATTTTTATTATAATTTAGCTGATGTAACTATGAATATTGCAAGTAATGAAGGATTTGGTATTTCATGGTGTGAGTCTCTTCATGCAGGAACACCGATTGTTAATAACGTGACCGGTGGTTTACAAGATGGTTGTAGATTTGAAGATGATAATGGAGATTGGATAGAATTCAATACAGATTTTCCAACTAATCATAATGGAACATATAAAAATCATGCTAAGTGGTGCAAGCCAGTATTTCCAGCATGTCAGTCAATACAAGGATCTCCACAAACACCTTATATATTTGATGATCGATGTGATTTTAGAGATGTAGCAGATGCAATTAAATATTGGTATGATATGGATAAAGACTCTCGAGATGAATGTGGATATGCTGGACATGATTGGGTATGTGGTAATGAGTCTAATATGTCAGCAAAAGGAATGAGTAAGATGATGTTAGAATCAATAGAGGATTGTTTTGAAAATTGGACACCTCGAAAGAAATTTAGTATCTATAAAATAGAAAAAAAACCAAGAATCGAAAAACCCGGAGTTATATCATGAACAAACCATTTATAGTAGTACAAGGACCAGTAGCAACTAGATCCGGATACGGAAATCATACAAGAGATTTAGTTACAGCCTTAATAAAGGCAGATAAATATGATATTAAAATTATATCATTACCATGGGGTCATACACCGAAGAATGCATTAGAACTCGGAAACAAAGACCACGATGAAATACAAAAAAGAATTATTACACAAAACATTACTCAACAGCCTGATGTATTTATTCAAATATCAGTTCCGAATGAATTTCAAAAAGTTGGGAAATATAATATAGGAATTACAGCAGGAATTGAAACAACCATAGTTTCTCCAGAATTTATACAAGGATCAAATAAAATGGATTTACTAATTACAACATCGGAACATTCGAAGCAAGGATTTTTGAACGCTGTTTTTGAAAAGATGAATGAGAAGACAAAACAAAAGATTGGTGATCTAAAATTAGAAATACCTGTAGAAGTTCTATTCGAAGGTGCAGATCTAAATGTATATAAAAAGACATCAGAAATACATAAAACAGTAACTGATGCATTAAAAAATATACCAAATGATTTTTGTTATCTATTTGTAGGACATTGGCTCAGTGGCAATTTAGGACAAGATAGAAAGGATATAGGAATGATGATTAAAACAGTATGTGAATCATTTAAACGTAAATCAAAAAAGAATCGTCCAGGATTAGTACTAAAAACTAGTTCAGCAACATTCTCTATTAAAGATCGTGATAGTATTATATCAAAAATACAAAGACTAGTTGAACCATATGGTGATTCGGCTGTTGATATATATTTGTTACATGGAGATTTAACGGATGAAGAAATGAATTCATTATATAATCATCCTAAAATGAAATCAATGGTATCATTTACAAAAGGAGAAGGATTCGGAAGACCATTATTAGAATATAGTATTACAGGTAAACCGGTTATTGCGTCAAATTGGTCTGGTCACATAGATTTTCTAAATAAAGATTATTGTACATTATTGCCTGGTAAGTTAACTCAAGTTGATCCGTCGGCATCTGACAAATTTATATTAAAAGAAGCTAAATGGTTTACCGTTGATTATCAATATGCATCACAAGTGATTCAAGATGTTACAACTAATTATAAAACATACCTTTCAAAGTCTAGAAAACAAACTCAATATGTTAAAGATAATTTTAGTTTAGAAAAAATGTCTGAAGAATTTTGTAAAATGGTAGATAAAGGATTGACAAATGTACCTCATGAAGTATCTTTAAATTTACCTAAACTAAAAAAGATTAAAAATGTTCCTAAACTAAAATTACCAAAATTAAAAAAAGTTGAATTATGAAAATAGATTATGATGGAATATCACCTATCACAGGTAACAAATGTGTTGTAGTAGAGGCAGATGAAAAAATGAATATACAATCATATCTTTGTATGGAGTCAGGATATACTACAACAGATCAATTGATAAAGGAAGGTTCTTATATAGAAAAGCATGAAGCTAATTTAACAGAATTAATGGTAGACGCAAAACATGAAGATGTGTCTACAAATTTAGTATGGTATCCAACATTCATGCAGATGCCTGGTGGGATGTTATTTCCGGAGGGAACAGTTAATAATTTAACATGGAAGGTTGCTAGAGTAATTCCTTTATTCGGAGATGATAGATTACAGTACCCTGTACCAGGTAAAGATGGAGAATACTTTACATCTAAATTGGATGTAGATAATGCAAATATATATGATACGGGTGACTTTAAACTAGCATTAGAAGACCTATATGATATAGTAAAAGAGGCAATAGACAATGAAAATAAGTTACGCGATAACAGTATGCAACGAGCATAAAGAAATAAAAAAATTATTAACATTTTTATTTGAACATAAAAGAAAACAAGACCAAGTTGTTGTACAAATGGACGTAACAGCAACTAAAGATGTATGGAAAGTTTGTGAAAGTTTTGAAACAGTACCATTCGATGAATATAAACTTATTGAACATAAACTAAACAAGAATTTTGCAGCTCATAAAAATAATCTTAATATATCATGTGATGGTGATTGGATATTTGCAATTGATGCAGATGAAATACCAAATGAATATTTAATTGAAGCATTACCGTTTATTCTAGAAGCAAATTCAGATGTAGAAGCATATTGGGTTCCGAGAGTAAATACGGTAGCAGGCATAACAGAAGAACATATCGCTAAATGGGGATGGAGAGTAAGTGAAGATGGATGGGTAAATTTTCCTGATTGGCAAATGAGGCTATATAGAAATTCTGAAAATATTTATTGGATTAAGCCAGTACATGAGCAATTAAAAGGTTATACTAAGTTCGCTAATCTCCCAGCCGACGAATCATATTGTTTATACCATCCAAAAAATATTGGAAGACAAGAAAAACAAAATGCGTTCTACGAGACAATTTAGTTATGATTAAAATAAAGTTACTAAATCGTACAAAAGGACGTAACGAATTAACATTTCGTCCTTTAGTAGCAGCAAATCATATTTTACGTGATTATAGTATTGAATTAACAGATTCAGATTCTTTTGATTATATGTTTGTAGGAATGGAAGATTTTTATGATAAATCAAAATCTATAAAAGAAAGTACTCAATGGGGATTAGAAAATTTAGAAAAAGTGACATTGGGAGGAGATTATTTCTTAGTAGATGGTCAAGACTCAACATCATTACTTGGAGCATATGATACATTTGAGAAGAGTAATGCTATCTATCTTTTAACAAATTGTAAACTTTTTAATAAAGAAGAATATAAAACAAAATATAATGCTAATAAATTCTTTTTCGGAGAAGGTGGTGATGTATCATATGATATACCTACCGATATTTGGAATAGAATAAAATTAACCGGTTGGAATGTAGGTTACTGGAATCAAAACTATTCAAAGTTGGTACCAATTAATACTAACAAAACAATTGATATTAGTGCTCTTTATAATATAGGCGGAGAACTTCGGACATCTGAACATTTGATTCGTAATGACCATTATTATAATGAACACAGAAGTGGAGCCCTTGATAAGTTAAAATCTTTCGGAACTAAATATCAAATGGAATTAGGTAGACGTTCTATGCAAGATTATTATAATATAACTCATAATTCAAAAATTTGTTTATCTCCATATGGAATGGGTGAAATTGGCGAACGGGATTATGAAGCTATGATGCTTGGTACAATTATCTTAAAGCCTTCATGTGAACGGGTTGATTCGATACCTAAAATGATGATTGAAAATGAGACTTATATACCATGTAAATATGATTGGTCGGACCTCGAGGAAAAGATTGATTATATTCTAAGTAATTATAAAGAGTTAAATGAAAGAATTGTTTATAATTGTAGAAAAAAATATCTAGATGATTTTACATATGATCATATAGGAATGCATTTATATAATATGTTTAAAAAATTACCTAAAATTGAATCAATATAATTCGGATATATGAAAAAAAAATGTTATATTAATAATATGAAAAATCAAAAAATAATAATCACCGGAGGATTGGGGTACATAGGAACAGAACTATGTAAATTATATTCCGGAGAGACGAGGTATACAGATATTATAGTCATAGATAATAGATTTATATCAGAACGAGTGAAGCAGTTAAGAGAATGGGGGTTTAATTTTAAACAAGGTGATATCCTAGATAAAGAATTCATGCGTAGTGTTCTAAAAGGTGCAGATGTAGTATATCATCTAGCTGGGGTAACAGATGTTGCATATACTAAAGCAGAAGAAAATGGTAACAGTGCACAGATTACGGAAGTTGGGATTCAAGGTTCTAGAAATATAATCAATAATATTTCTGATTCATGTAAGTTGATATTTCCGTCGACCCATGTGGTATATGAGGGATTCAAACAAGCTGTTTATGATATTTCAGAAGAAGAACCAACATGTGCACAATTAACATATGCTTGTGGTAAAGTTCAAACAGAGATAGATTTAGAAGCATCTACAAGAAATTATACTATACTAAGATTAGCATCAGTTTATGGATATTCAACAGATACAATGCGTATTGGTATAATGCCTAACTTATTTTCAAAAATAGCTTCTCAAAACGGTACAATTAAATTATTTTCAAAAGGTATTCAATTAAAGAGCTTAGTACCATTAATAGATGTTGCGAGGTGTTTTAAGTTTATGGGCGAACAAAAAGGTATTATTAGAGAAACATTCCATCTTTCAAAAGAAAATATGACCGTTAAAGAGGTAGCAGAAGTATGTAAAGAGATTAATCCTAGTCTTACTTTAATAGAAACAGATGATGCGATACCTAACTTAGGATATACAATGTCAAATAAAAAATTATTGGATACTGGGTTTAAGTTTAGGTACAACCTAAAAGAAAATCTTACAGAGATGATTAATAATTGGTCAGAGTGTGATATACAACCTGATTTAGAATATACAGTTCAAGGAGGCAAAGAGTATATTGATAATCGTGGTAAGATAAGTAATTATGAACTTACCGAACCTATCAATTTAATTGGATATATTGAATCTAAAAAAGGGACAGTTAGAGCCAATCATTATCATCCTATACAAGAACAAAAGTGTTTGTTGGTAAAGGGTAAGTATGTTAGTGTAATAAAAGATTTAGCAGTCCCTAACGCTAAAATACAAACACAACTAATTAAACAAGGTGATATAGCTATCATTAAACCTAATGTAGCACATACGATGGTATTTCTAGAAGATTCAGTTTTCTTAAATTTAGTAAGGGGAGAAAGAGAGCATGTAAATTATGGAGTAACTCATACAATACCATACGAGTTAGTTAACGAAGAGTTTAGATTGCAGATAATGGAAAATTATTCTGATAAATGTAGGGCAACTAATAGCGAAAACTTAAAGCCAGTTTTATCTTTAGGTATGTCTCCATTAGCTAACAACTTATTAAATTCACAGGAAGAGAAGGATGACCTATATCCGTTAGAGATGATGTATTGTCCAGATAGCCATAATTGTCAGTTATCATATACAGTACCGGCAGAAAAAATGTTCGATCATTATTTATATGTCTCATCAACAGCAAAGAGTTTTAGAAAACATTTCGAAGATGCGGCTACAACATATATTAAAGAATTTAAGTTAAATGACAATTCATTAGTAGTTGATATAGGTTCTAATGATGGGATTGCTCTGAAACCTCTTAAAGAGAGAGGTGTACAAGTATTAGGAATTGAACCAGCAAAGAATATTGCAAAGTTAGCTAATGACAGTGGTATAGATACAATAAATGAATATTTTGATCAGAACTGTGTACGTAGAATATTAGAAACAACAGTTGGTGCAGATTTAGTAACAGCATCAAATGTATTTGCTCATGCACATGATCTAGAAAAAATTGTAACATGTGTATTTGATTTATTGAAAGAGGGTGGTACTTTTATAATTGAAGTTCAGTATATATTAGATACTATAAATGATTTAACATTTGATAACATATATCATGAACATGTAAATTATTGGAGTGTAACATCATTAAACAATTTCTTTAACAGATTAGGTTGTAGTATAGTAAAGGTAGAACATATTAATACACATGGAGGATCTATTAGAGTATATGTTGATAAGTCAGGTAATCCTAGTAGTAGCAAAGAAATATTTTTACAGAAAGAGAAGGAACAGGGTATAACTAAATATGAAACATATTTAGATTTTGCAAAAAGAGTTGAACAAGCCAAATCAAATGTAGTTAAAAATATTAAAGATCTTAAAGATAAAGGATTAACATTAGTTGGATATGGTTCGCCTGCAAAGGCTACAACATCATTAAATTATTACGGAATAACATCGGATGATATAGATTATATAGTCGATGATAATCCATTAAAACATAATAAAATTTTACCAGGAGTTAGAATACCAATATATTCTCGAGAAAAGTTGAATGAAAAACTACCACATGTTATTATAGTAATGGCATGGAATTTTATTAAAGAAATAAAAGAAAGTAATCGAGATTTAATTGATATGGGTGTAAAATTTATTTCTATCAAAGACTTAACTAAAATATTATGATGATTAAAATTAAAAAATGGTTATACGAAAGTTATTCAACAAATATACCAGAAGATATAGTTTCTATCCTTTTAAAAGAAGGCATTCCTGCAGATAGACTAATACCTGCTTCAAAAATAATACATTTCTTATCAGAGATGCCATGGTATACTCAAGAAAATCTTTTAGAAGATACGGACCTAACAAAAGAAGAATTAATTAAATTAAATAAGATAATTCGGAATTCAGATATATTACAGCAGATGATAGTATTTGAGGGCTTAGGTAAAAAATATTGGAATACCATGTTATCACATATTAAGAGTGGAAATATTGAAAAAGTTATAAATTACGAATATTCTCTTCCTTTACGCCTAACTTTATTTCCTGGAATGTCTTGTATGTATTATTGTGGATTTTGTGGTAGAAATCAAAAAGCAAAATATAAAGCTAAAGATGTTCTAGAATCAGGAACACAAAAATTTAAAGACGCTATTTCAAGCCTTCCGGAAGGATCAACAATATCAATCTCAGGTGGATTAGAACCTTTAACAAATATGAAATTAGGAGAGATAATATCACATGGTAAAAAATTAGGCTATAAAATTCCTTTGATAACTAATGCACATATGTTAACTCCTAAACATTTAACAAACCAACCTGGAATCTGGGATTTAGATTCTTTAAGAATATCATTATATGGAACTGATCAAGATTCTACATATGATGTTACTAGACATCCTAAGGCATATGAATTAGTAAAAAATAATATAATTGAATTTTTAAAAGAAAGAAATAGAATAAATTCGGATGTAAAAGTAGGACTTAACTATATTATTATACCGGAAAATATACATACAGTATTACCTTTACTTGATTATATAAATGAAGTTAATTCTAAAGTAGATGGCCCTGGAATAGATTTTCTTACTATAAGAGATGACTTTGGTAGTGTAACAGAGATAAATGATGATGCTGATAAATCAGTTGAAGGGAGAAAATATCATCTAGAAGGATTTCTATCAGATACGCAGAGGAAAAATTTATTATCTCTCTTTAATAAATTTAATAAAAGAAGAAAGGTAGAATGTCCTAAACTACATGTTGATTTTGGTTATGCAATGATGGCTTTAGGAGAAGGCATTTTAGGAAAGCCGTTGGCAAGAGTAAAGGGGACGGAAATGAGAAAATCTGGATACCCCCAACTATCAGTTGCTATGGATAGTCATGGTGACATCTTTCTTCATAAGGAAGCCGGCTTTTTAGATAGACCTGGAAATGATAAATTTATAGCAGGTAGAATCACTGAAGATAACTCAATCGAAGATGTTTTTAAAGAATTTATAAATAATAAACAAATAATTGACTTACATCATGATGATGATAGATTTATGGATTCATATGACCATCTAATAACTCTTTTGATTAATCAAGCAGAGTCTGATATAAATTTAGGAATTCCTTTTGAAACTGGTCCTATTAAATTAAGAAGTAAACACCACTATGGTTCAAATACTGACTTAAGTAATAATTGGTATAAAGATGAAACAAATTAAAATAGGGCAAATAGGTAAGGGAGGTTTTGGTAAAAAGATATTATCAAAATTAGAATCTATAGATAATATATCAATAGAATGGATCTGTGGCTCACAGGATAAATGGTGGAGTCAAGAAACTGTTGATTGGGTTGTAATAGCATCCCCTAATGAATTTCATTATGAACAAGCTAAATATTTTCTAGAAAACAATACTAATGTATTCTGTGAAAAACCGGGCACATTGTGCTCCAAGTCTTTGAAAGAACTTATTCAAATATCTAAAGATAATAATCTTCATTTTTATATTGATGATGTGTTAATATATGAAGATTCAATACCCCAGAATAATTTTATATATAAAAAATGGGGCGGGTCATCGGCTAATATAATAGACAGAATGGCATATCATCATTTTTATTTAATACATGATGTTGTTGATTCATATGAAATAGAAAATATAGAAATTATAAAAAATAAATCAAACCATAAAATATTTAAGATAAAGTTTACAACAAATCAATATAATGGTTATGGAATTGATTCAAAAGAGTATAAATTTGAATATGATTTTAATTGGCATAAGACAAAGATACATAACATATCACCAAGATACAAAGGAGATGCTCTAGAGAAAATGTTTTTACTAGTGTTGTCGGAAAAGGTAGATTTTGATTTAAACTTGCAAAGAAGTTTATTTGCTACTGAGATAAGTGAATATGTAAAAAAAGAATTATATGGGAAATGTGCTGTTGTTGGTGCAGGTATTTACGGAATTACAGCAGCAACTAAGTTAAAAACTAAAGGATTTGAAGTCGACTTATTTGAAGCTGAAGATGATATCCTTAAGGCCGCGTCAGGCATCAATCAATATAGAATTCATAGGGGATATCATTATCCGCGTAGTTTAGATACTATTAAATCTTGCAAAGACAATGAACAGTCATTTATAAAATATTATAACCAATCTATATTAGATAGAGGCAGTAAACATTATTATTCAATCGCATCAGAAGATAGTTTAACAACGGCCGAACAATATCTATCAGTATTAGATAAAGCAGGATTAGAATGGAAAATAACTGATACATTGCCTAACTGTGATTTAACTATAGAAACTAATGAAAAATTTTATAATCCAACTATATTAAAGGACATATGTTATAATAGAATAAAGGGTAATGGAATTAATTTAAAAACAAATACTCGTGTTAAGGAAGAACTAACAGGATATAAATATAATATACACGCTACATATTCAGCATTAAATAGTTTAACTAGTAAAAAACAAGACTATCAATTTGAATTATGTGAAAAACCTTTATTAAAATTACCGAAACAATATAAAAATAAAAGTTTAGTAATAATGGATGGACCTTTTATGTGTTTTGATCCATATGGAGATACAGATTACCATTTGGGAGGTAATGTAGTACATGCTATACATGTTCGTAATATAGGAGAAGCTCCAGAGATACCTCCGCCATATAAAAGATATATCAATAAAGGAATAATAAAGAACCCAAAATATACAAATGTGAGCAGATTCATCGAATCAGCAAAGAAATTCTTTCCAGGGATAGAAGAAACAAAGCATATAGGTTCGATGTACACTATCCGTACGGTGTTACCATATAAAGATGATACCGATGAAAGGCCTACAATTGTAGATAAACAAAATAATAATATAATCTTATTCAGCGGCAAAATAGGAAATTGTGTAGAAGCAGCTAATAGAATTGAAGAAATAATTAACGAATTATGAAAAAAATAATAGTAACAGGGGGAGTTGGGTTCGTAGGAACTAATTTAATTAAAAGATTATTATCTGAGGGACATGAAGTACATTCAATTGATAATTACTCAACAGGTAATAAAGAAAATGAACAAGAGGGGTGTACCTATCATGATTTAGATATTAATGACGAAGAGTTATTAAGGATGCATAATTGGCCCCTTAAAAATGTAGATGTTATATTTCATATAGCGGCATTAGCAAGAATACAACCATCACTTATTAGACCTCAAGAAACTATCGAAGCTAATGTAAATGGTACTTTAAGTATATTAGAATTTGCAAGAAAAGATAATATACCAGTTATATTTTCAGGATCTAGTTCATTTCATCATGGATTGTATGGTAGTGCTTATGCTTGGTCTAAACATGCCGGCGAACAATTATGTAAATTATATTCTGAAGTATATGGCCTGAATACATCAATATGTAGATTTTATAATGTATACGGTCCTCATCAATTGGAAGAAGGCGAATATGCAACTGTATTAGGTATATTTGAAAAGCAGATAAGAAATAAGTTGAATTTAACAATAACAGGTACGGGTGAACAAAGAAGAGATTTTACTCATATTGATGATATTGTAGATGGATTATATAGATGTATGGATAAAGATTTTAAAGCGGAAATATTTGAATTAGGTAGAGGTGTGAATCATTCAATAAATGAAATTGTAGATATGTATGGAGTAGAGAGAAAATATATTCCGGCACGAAAAGGAGAGTATCCTACTACATTATGTACTGATACAAAAGCACATGAAATGTTAGGATGGTCTCCTACTAAAAACTTAGAAGATTATATAAAAGGTAAATTATGAAAAATATAGTATTTATACCGAATGTAAAATTAAATGATAATAGGAGTACTCCATACCATTATTCTATTAAGAGTTGGAAACGGTGGTCGGAGCAGTATGATGATGTAGAAGTTATAGAGTGGGATGAGCCTATAATGGACACCAATAAATTTAAAATTACACTGCAACGATATTGGGTTCATGATATATTAAATCACAATGAAGTAGAATATGATCAAGTATTGTTAGTCGACGCTGATACTATTATCCATCCAGATTGTCCTAATTTCTTTAAAGAGACACATGGTAAATTAGGAGTTACACTCACTAATGGATGTTATGAATGGGTAACAAGGAGTATTCGGGATTGGGGCAAAGCTTGTTTTCCAAATGAACCTAAAGTAAAAACATGGAAGTATTTTAATGGCGGCTTCCAAATAACAAATAAGAGCCATATACCTTTTTATAAAGATGTTCAAACATATTATACCGAAAATATCGATCATATTAATAATATGAATGATCAAATTAAGGCCGGCACAGACCAAACAATTATAAACTATTTGGTTCAGCAAAATAATATTGATACCGAGTATATGTCTGAATCATATAATCTTCAAGATTTATTTAGAAAAAATTTATTACATATACCTGGCCATAGCTGGTGGCCCGATACATTAGAAGGGATGTACAGTGCAGGATGGGTGTACCATTTCAATTCAATACCACAAAATGATAGACATGTAAGTTATTGGATGGAACGGATATATAAAGAGTTGTATACATGAAAAATATAGTTATATTACCTATTTTTATTCCAGAAGATATAAAGTTACATAAGTTTGGCGGATGGGAATGGATGGAATATTCAAAACAGGCATGGCAGTACTGGTGTGATAAGCACGGGTACCAATTGGTAATATATGATTCTCCAAGAATAAAGGATACCACAAAATTTAAAATTACAATACAAAGATGGTTTGATATTTTTGATTTCTTAAGAGAAAAAAATATAGAGTTCGATCAGGCTCTAATGACAGATACCACATCTATACCTAGATGGGATTGTCCTAATTTCTTTGACTTAACCGAAAATAAATTAACTGTGAGACGAGAAATAGATAATCTAAATTGGGTATATGAAAGTATACAAGGATATAAAAATATATTCAATGAATATGAGTTGGATATATCTAAATACTTTAACTCAGGTTTTGTGATATTTAATAAATCACATGAACCATTATTTAATAAATTTAAAGAAATGTATACATCCCAATCAGATAAATTCTTAGACCTACAAAATACAGTTAAAAGAGGTACTTGTCAAACTCCAATTAATTATATAATGCAAATGAATAATGTTGATATGAAATATATTTCGCCTTCTTTTAATATGTCACATTTGCCCCGAAAAGAATTATTAAGTTATAACTGGCAATTAAATGAAAGTAAAACTCCCCATTTCATTAAGTATGGTTACATATGGGTATTCAGTGGATTTGATAAAACTCAAAGAAATAATTTAATGAAACAAGTATGGGATATAGTTAAACATAATTATCTAAATATTAGGAAATCATGAAAATTTTCATTATATTAAATAATATATAAAAATTTATAACAAGAGAATTATATGAACATTGATAAAGAAAGTTTACGAGACGAAATAATTAATAAGACACAATTCCCGTACGGAGCACGTGATATACAATATCAAACAGTAGATCCATCCTTACCAGGTATTAGGGATATGGAACATCGATATCAAATTATGAATTTTCCAAAATCTTTCAACGGCGAAACAGTTATAGACATTGGATGTAATATAGGAATGATATGCTTCGATGCTAAACGTAGGGGAGCTTCTAGGGTAATTGGCATTGATAATAGATCTGAAACTATTGAAGTTGCTAAGAAATTGGCCATTGAATTAGAATTAGATGTAGAATTTTATACTTTTGATGTCAATGATGGATTAGATGTTCTTAAAGGTTTAATAGGAGAAGACCAGTTTGACCATGTATTTGCATTATCAATATGGGGCCATGTGGATAAACCAACATTAGCAAATCTAATTAATTATTATAGTAGTAAAGTATGTTGGTTTGAAGGGCATGCTGCAGGATGGACAGGTGATAGGAGAGAAAAGATGGAACATGAGTTAAGTTCTTTATTAAATTTTAAATATTATGAATACCTCGGAGAAACTACAGATAGAAATCCACGACAGAATTTCAAATTGAGTAATTCCTATAGAGTTGTATTAGACCAAAAAAATGATTATGTTTATTTTGATGGCGAAACATATGAAGTAATTAATAAGAGTATTTACACCTTACCAGAATCAGGAACACTTTCTTATCCGTCGGGAGATTTCGATAGTCAATACTATAGTTATAGAGGTAAATTTTGTAATTATATAGCGAACATTGATAGTAAAACTGGTTATAAAATATTTACTGCCAAAAATGATAGTATTTCTTATTTAGAGCAAGACATATTAGATAAAAAGGTAGTAGTAGAAAAAATATTTAAAATTCAAAATCTATTACATTCAAATAATTTTGCTCCTAAGGCACATGAAATTATTACATGTCATGATGATGAATCATTTACATATGGAATTAAAATGGACAACATCAAAGGAAAATTTGTTGATCCACCGGAGGAATGGAAACAGAACTTAATTAACTTTTGTAAAGAAAATGGTATATCAAGAAAAGGTAGGGATATAGAAGTAGAACTTAAGAGCAATAATTGTATAGAATCAGATGGTAATATATATTTGATAGATATTGACCCAAAATGGGATATGATATGAAAATAGCATTATGTTTACATGGGCTAGTAGGAAGTACTAATAGTTTATCATATCTAAGAAATGAAGGAGATGATGATGGTAAAAGATTATGTGCTGAATTATCTTTCAATGATTGGAAAAGGTGTGTTATAGATCCAAATGATGTCGACGTATTTTTTCATACATGGGATGAAGAACTAGAAGAATATTTAGTAGAGTCTTATAAGCCAAAGAAATATCAAATAGAAAAACAAATAATTTTTAATGTAGAACATAAAGATGATACTCCCCGGAACCAAGCATGTTATAGTAGATGGTATGGTGGTAAGAGAGTTATAGAAATGAAATCAGAGTATGAAAAAGAAAATAATTTCATATATGATTGTGTGATAGATGCTAGATTTGACTTAGCATGGAATAGGCCATATGATTTTTCTAAACTTGATATGGATTATTTTTATGTTCCAATAGTAGAAAAGGATGGAGTAGCGTATGGTTGGCCACATACTGGTCAACAAGAAGTAATGGATTGGGTATTTTTCTCTAATTCCAAAAACATGAATGATTTTTCTCCTTTACTATATGATAATTTAGGTGAATATAATAGAACCATTTATCAATGGAAAGGAATGTCTCCTCATTTTCAATCTTTTGCTCATCTTGTTAATCTAAATTTACTTCCTGATAAATGTAAAGTAGGAATTAAATTAGCAACGCCTAATAGAAATGTAAATGAAGCAAAGATGACAGAGAATGATCATTGTCAATTAATAAGACGGCAGTATTTTGGAGAAACTTTAAGAGGTTAAAATGAATTATAAAGAAGAAAGGCCATGGGGCACATTCGAAAACTTATTAGATACAGATTATTGTAAAGTAAAGGAAATTGTTATTAAGCCCGGGCAAGCACCTAGTTATCAATATCACTTCAAAAGAAGTGAAGTATGGATAGTTGTCAAAGGAAATGGAGAATTAAAATTAAATGATGAACTAATTCCTGTAAGTACCGGACAGGTAATTCAAATACCACTTAAGGCAAAACATCAAATAAAAAATAATTCATTTGATGAAGACTTAGTGTTTATTGAAGTACAACAAGGTAGTTATTTTGGAGAAGATGATATTATAAGATTAGAAGATAGATATGGCAGAGTATAAAGTTTTAATAACAACTAGTGGTATAGGAAGTAGGTTAGGTGAATTAACTGATTTTACTAATAAATCTTTAGTAAGAATAGGTGACAAACCTGCCATCTCTCATATCATAGAATATTATCCTGATGATACTTCTTTTGTAATTACATTAGGACATTTTGGGACGTATGTAAAAGAATTTTTAGAACTAGCATATCCTGCTAAAGACTTTACCTTTGTAACAGTTAATAACTTTAAAGGTACGGGAAGCAGTTTAGGACATTCTATATTACAAGCTAAATATGAATTACAATGTCCTTTTATATTTCACGCTAGTGACACTGTATTAACAGAGATAGATACAATACCTAACTTAGATAATAATTGGTGTGCTGGCGCATATAAAGAAGAAACATCACAATACAGGACTTTAAGAATTAATAATGGATGGGTAGATATTATAAATGAAAAAGGAGAATTAAATTTTGATTTTTCTTATATAGGATTATGTGGGATAAAAGATTATGATTTATTTTGGAACAGATTAGAAAACCTGCCAAATAAATCATCACTCTCAGATGTACATGTAATAAATGAAATGTTAAATTCAGTTACTTTTAATTTCCATAAAATTGATAATTGGTTAGATGTAGGTAATAAAGCAGAATTAGATAAGACGAGAAAATATTTTGGTAGTAGTATAAAGGTATTAGATAAAAGTAATGAATCAATATATTTCTTTAAAGATTTTGTTATCAAGTTTTTTTCAGATTCAAATATAAATAAAAATAGAGTAAAACGGTCTTCAATACTAAAAGGATTAGTTCCTAATATAATTGATTCGACTTTAAACTTCTATAAATATAAAAAATCAGAAGGTAATTTATTTGCAAATTCTGTTAATGAAAATACATTTACATCTTTTCTAGAATGGAGTAAAATTCTCTTATGGAAACCTAAAACAACAAATAATTTTAATGCTAAATGTTTTAATTTTTATATCGATAAAACAAATAAAAGAGTAGATCAATATTTAGATGGAAAATTAGATATCCCTGAAACTATAAATGGCGAATTGATTCCTACGATAAATGAAATTTTATCAAAAATAGATACGGATTGGCTATGTAATGGAATACCTACTCAATTCCATGGTGACTTTATTTTAGATAATGTAATCGAAACTAGTGAAGGATTTTGTCTTATAGATTGGAGACAGGATTTTGCAGATGATTTAGAAGTAGGAGATGTATATTATGACTTAGCTAAGTTAAACCATAATCTAATGGTCAATCATGATATAGTAGATAAAAAATTATTTGATGCATCACCAACAAATTGTTATATTTTATGTAATAGTACTTTATTAAAGTGTAGAGAAATATTGCATAACTTTATTATAGAAAATGGATATGATCTTAAAAAGGTAGAAGTATTAAGTTCAATTATATGGATCAATATGGCTCCTTTACATTCATATCCTTTTAACAAATTCTTATTTAACTTTGGAAAGTATAATTTATATAAAACATTAAAAAATGTATCCTAAATTTTATATAGGGCCAATGTCTTTAAATATTGTAGATTCAATTCTAGAATATACACAAGAAACAGATAATCAAATAGGATTAATACCATCTAGGAGACAAGTCGAATCAGATGGTGGGTATGTAAATAATTGGACAACAAAAGGATTTAGTGAACATTCTAAAAATCTTATTTTGAAACGAGATCATGCAGGGCCAGGTCAAGGTAATTCTAATGATGATGGATATGAATCGTTAAAACATGATTGTAAATATTTAAACATGATTCATATTGACCCATGGAAAAAATATCCTAAGTATGAAGAAGGGTTACAATGGACTATCAATATGATTGAATTTTGTTATAACCTTAATCCTAATTTAGAATTTGAAGTTGGTACTGAAGAAGCTATACGAAGATTTGAACCTAAGGAATTAAATTTATTAATTAAAGACCTTAAACTCAGTTTAGAAGAAAAGATTTTTAAACAAATTAAATATTTAGTTATTCAATCGGGTACATCTTTGAAAGGTAATTCAAATACCGGAGAATATGATAAAGATAGACTTTTATCAATGATTGGTATTGCAAAAAAATATAATTTACTATCTAAAGAACATAATGGTGATTATATTCCTGTAAATTTAATTAAGGAAAAAATGGAACTTGGATTAGATTCTATTAATATAGCACCAGAATTTGGACAAATAGAAACTAAAACATATATACATAGAATTAAAAAAGAAAAGCCGGAATTATTAGGAATTCTGTATAAAATTTGTTATATTAGTAATAAGTGGAAAAAATGGGTAGATGCGGATTTCGATCCAATTGAACAAAAAGAAGAACTCATTAATATATGTGGACATTATATATTATCGGAGCCCGATTTTTTATTGATGATTAAACCTATGTTTCCTAATATAGATTTGGAAATTAAAAATAACATAAAGAAAAAATTAAATGAGTTATATAGATAACAGACCAGCTACTATATTCTGTGATATCGATGGCACGTTAGTAATTCATTCTAAACCCACTGATGCACAATTACCATCTCATCAATTAAGTTTATTAGAAGGTACATTAGAAAAGCTTCTTGAATGGGATAAACTAGGATACAACATAATCCTTACTACAGGAAGAAAGGAAAGTTTAAGAAACGTTACCCAATGTCAATTGGAAAAGGTTGGTATAATCTATGACCAGCTTATAATGGGCATAGGAGGAGGAAAGCGTTATTTAATAAATGACTTTAAAGAAAATAATAACGAGCCCTATGCTTATTGCGTTAATGTGAGAAGAAATGGTGGCATAAAAAATATTAATATATGAAAACAATACAAGAACAATATCAACAAGATGGTTATTATCTAGCCAAATCAGTTTTTAATGAAAATTTTATTAAAAACCTATTAGATCATTTATCAACTTTAACTCCGAAAGTTACATTACCTTTCACGAACGTTCCATGGGGTTATGGAAATTTAGTAGATGAAGGCCCATTTACACAAATTGCAACAGATTCAAATGTTACAGATTTTTGTAAAAATGTTTTAGGAGACAAATATACATTTAATCATTTATTTGTTCATAACAAAGCACCCTTTGTAGGAGCTAGTATAGAATGGCATCAAGAAGTATTTAATATCGATAGTTATGCGCCAGGCTATTCTAAAGATGATTGGAAAGGATTCCTACAAATTTATATAGCTTTAGAAAAACAAGATTTAGATAATGGTTGTTTAAGAATATTTCCAGGCTCACATAAAGAAGGATTTTTGCCTCATGAGGATGCTATAAACGAACATTTTTCTCATAAAAGACGAGTACCATTTGATGTGTTACAGGATTTAGAAAAGAAATATGGACTTCATAATTGCGAATTGAACCCAGGAGATGTTTTGTTTTTTAATCATTTATTAGTACATGGGTCTGCATCTAATGCTAGTTCTAGATCTCGTAAGGCTATTGTATTACAAGGAAGAAGTGATATAAAAGAAAAGAATGATGAAATTTTTGAAAAGGAATCCCAATATAGAACAAATTTTGTGATAGATGGATTAACGGATAGAATAAATAGTTTGAGTAAAAAGAATATATATTTAGATTCAAATAAAAAATAATAATATGCAAAACTTACAAATAAATAAATGGATTAAAGATATTCGCAGAATTTTTATACCTAGGCCAACTAAAGAAGTAAACAAACGGTTTGATATGGCCGAACGGATTACAAACTTCTCTGATGAACTTTTTAGTAAATTTTTATCTACAATTAAGCAAGAAGACTTTATAGCATATCCTTCGTATAAAGAATATAACAACTTAAAAGAAAAGATAGCAACATATAATAACTTACAAGAAGAAAATATATTCTTATCAACAGGGTCTGGAGCATGTATAAAGGCACTATTAGAAGTAACAGTTCATTCAGGCTATAATGTAGTATCACCGGTACCTAGTTATCCTATGTATGGTATATATAGTAAAATCTTTGGAGGAGACCATATTAGTGTACCTTACCCAGATTCACGAGTATATTCTTTAGATCATTTAATGAGTAAAGTTAATGATAAAACAAGGTTAGTTATAATTTCAAATCCTTTTAGTCCTGTCGGTGATTATAAAACAATAGAAGAATTAAGAAAGGTATGTGAGTTTTTAAAACAAAAGAATATTATATTTTTAATAGATGAAGCTTATGTAGATTTTGGACCAGAGACTATATTACCTTTAATTCATGAATATGATAATGTAGTTGTATCGAGAACTTTTTCTAAGGCATTTGGGGCAGCAGGAATAAGAGTTGGATACTTATTAAGTAATCCTAAATTAATAGAAACTATAACAAAGGTACAATTAACATATCCTTTATCAGGAGTATCTGTAAAATTTGCATCTTTCCTAATTGATAATATTGATGAAGTAAATCAGTATATATATCAATCTAAAAAAGATAGAGAGCTTTTATGTGATATGTTGGAAGATAAAGGATATGATGTAATTAGAAGCCATACCAATTCAATTCATTTTCATGAAGGGTCAGGTGATAACACAAAAACAATTGCTAAATTAAATAAAGAAGGATTGGCATTTAAAAGTGGAGATATGAAGACAGGAACCCCGGTAAAAGTCCCAGGTGATGAAAGAGGTAATTGGATAAGATTATCTATAGGTCCTAAAATAAACGAAATAATAGAAAAAATATTATGAAAAATATAATTTTTATAATGGATGTGGATCTACAAGGATCAACAACTTCTTATAAATACTCTATTGATAGTTGGAAATGTTGGGCAGCAAAAAATGATGCAGAAGTTTTTATTCTAAATGATACTCTAATGCCTAATAAAGATATGGATATACGTTGGCAGCGTTATTATTTATTTGATATACTAGAATCTAATAACATAGAATATAATCAAATAGCAATGGTTAATGCTAATACAATAATTCATCCGAACGCACCTAATTTCTTTGAGTTAACAAATAATAAATTTACAGGAGTTTTTTGTGATTCTAATTATGACCAGGTTATTAGAAGTTTAGAAAATTATTCAAAATATATATTTAACGGACTAATGCCAGACCTTTTTAAATATATTGATAATGGGTTTATGATTGTAAATAAAAAGCATAAAGAATTCTTTGTTAAAATTACTAATTTTTATCATGAAAATAGTGAGTTGTTACGAGAGATAGAAACTAAATTACAGGGAGGAGTAGACCAAACACCAGTTAATATTCTAATTCATAAAGAAAATATTGACTTAAAATTATTGCCATATGAATATAATATGGTTGATATGAGAAGAAAGGAAATATTACAAGAAAATATGGTATTTACTAAGATAGGCTACATATACCAGTTTAATGATCAAGCTACATATTATTGGATGAAAAAAACCTACGAATACTTATACGGAGAATTAAATGACTAAATTACGAAATAAATATGTTATAGGATGTCATGTGATGTTTTATGAAATAGAAATA
>TARA_R110002096_G_scaffold104996_2_pt1 | contig 20978 bp, 17 predicted proteins | sample TARA_R110002096 | Tara Oceans TARA_R110002096 (sample SAMEA4397295) | marine metagenome | biome: Polar Biome; feature: [DCM] deep chlorophyll maximum layer (ENVO:01000326); material: water (ENVO:00002006), including particulate matter (ENVO:01000060) such as... | depth 35 m
CTTCGGGCCCGTCTCCAACGCGGCCTCGAAGTAGGGAAGCGCCAGCGCGAAGCGTTGTCCTTCGTGGTGCAGCCAACCCATCAGGAACGTCGCCTCGCCCGTCGTGTCCTTCGGTACAAGAGCCTCGAGTTCATTCAGCGCCTTGTCGGCGCGTCCTTCCTGGATCGACTTGCGCGGACCGGCGAGCGCGGGGGAGGTGTCCGTCGGAAACGGAACGCCTCGGTACTTCGGAAGGGCAGCGTGTATGCGCGTGACCGAATTCGGGACGACCGTTTGCACAACCGGAGCCGGGTTCGGCGTTGAGTCGTCGGAGCAGCCGACGCTCAATGCGCACGCACCAACCACGATGAGTGCAACTGCTGCGCGGCTCACTTGCGCACCACCTCGAGGACCTGGTCCGCGGCCACGGCGTCCAAGGTCTGCACGTGCCCATCCGGCCAGCGAACTTCGACCTGCAAGGGACCGGGATCTTGGCCTAGGCCGAAGTGGGCCTCCATGGCCGACGCCGATTGATAGGACGTGCCGCTCGCGATCCACCGGTGACGCGTCTTGGCACCCCACGTCACCGTCACCTGGGAACCGAGCCCGCGCCGATTGCCGACACCCGGGCGCTCGTCCCGCAAGCCGACACGCAGCCAGGATCCAACGGCCGCGTCGTTGCGCAGGAGTCGCACCGGACCGGCGAGTTCATGGACCACGACGTCGAGGTCGCCGTCGCCGTCGAGGTCGCCGAACGCAGCGCCACGATCGCGATGCGTGCTGGACAGCCACGCGCCGCCGTCCTCGGGCGGTACCTGGACCCAGCGTTGCTCTACGCGCTCGAAGAGTTGCGGTTCCTGGTCCCGTCGCCAACCCATCGGAGCCGTGATCGCCTCCGGGTAGACATGGCCGTGGAAGACGAGCAGTTCCTCGGTGCCTTCCTGGTCCAGGTCGACGAACGCGCACCCCCAACCGAGGAAGGGCATGGTGGCGAGCGCGAGTCCGCTGCGGCGCGAATGGTCGTCGAAACGCAGTCCTCCGAGGTTCACGTGCAGCGTGTCGTGGTCGGACATGAAGTTCGAAGTGAACACGTCGGGTCGGCCATCGCCGTTCACGTCGCCGATGGCGATCCCCATCGTGGCCTGGCCCCAACCGTTCTCATCGAGGGCCAGTCCGCTGTCCAAACCGACGTCCACGAACCGACCGTCGTCCCCGCGGTGGAACAGGAAGTTGGGCTGCGAGTCGTTGCCCACCAGCATTTCGGCGCGAGCATCTCCGTCGAGATCGATCACGACGACGCCCAGTCCGAAGGAAGGCTCCACCGCGTCGAAACCCCAGGCCGCGGTGACGTCGCGGAACCGGCCATCGCCCAGGTTCTCGTGAACGCGATCGCCGACTCCGGGGAGTCCCATCGGCCCGCCGAACACCCGCGCCCCACGGAAGTTCATCGAGGGCGGCGGCGTGGCGGGGTCGAACTCGACGTAGTTGGTCACGTACAGGTCGAGGTCCCCATCCCCGTCCAGGTCGCCGAAGGCGGCCGACGTGCTCCAGGCCTCGTGTGTCAGGCCGGCCGCGTCGGTGATGTCCTCGAGCGTGCCGTCCGCACGACTGCGGAACAGGGCGTTGCGCCCGAAGCACGCCACGAACAGGTCGTCGCGGCCGTCGCCGTCGATGTCACCGACGGCGCAGCCCATGCCCCAACGCCGTAGCGTGAGGCCGGCGGCCTCGGTCGAGTCTTGGAACTTCATGCCCCCGAGGTTCTCGAACAGGCGCGCGCCCGGACCCTGCATCGGTGCATCCAGCGTCGCGCCGTTCGGCACGAAGACGTCCAGGTCCCCGTCGCCGTCGTAGTCGATCAACGCCAGGCCACCGCTCTTGACCTCGAGCAGTTGGCTCGACGGCGTGCCCCCCGACGTCGGCGTGAACACGAGCCCGGATGGGGCGGCGACCTCGGTCATCGCGAACCGCGGCGTTCCGTCCGAGGTGGCGGAGTCGTCGCGACCGCAGGCGACCATCAGTAAGAGGGTCGCGCAGGAAAGGGGGCGGGATGCAAACACGAGGAAGCGGTTGGGTGAAAGGAGGGTGTCGCGTCGACGTCCAACGCGCTGCAACCCGGTCTTCTGGTGCGAACCGAGCACGCGAAGCCCTGGGCCCAAGTGTGCCTTCCACGCCGCGACTTGCCCACCCGCAACTCCTGGGTGCGTTCACGCGAGAGAGCTCCACGTGCGGTGCGACTCCGTATCGGATAGGGCGCCGAATCCAGCCGCCCATGCTTCATGCCGGGACCCGACTGACGCGCAATGAGAGCGCCTTGGAACTCTCGACTTGGTCCTCCAGCCCGACCCAAGGGAATTCCGATCTCAGAGGAGTTGGCGGGGACGATTCGGGTGCGCCATGTTGAGGGGTAAGAATGGGTGTTTCTGTGCGAAGTGATTTCAGCCGTGCGCTGGGGCGCGAGCTTCGAAGGGGATCGGCGAGAGGTTCGGAAGTTCGTGGAATCGGTGCGCGGAGCGTCGCGGCCCTCAGCTTTGCACTTCTCCCTCTCGTTGTCGGTTGCAGCGGAGGCGGCAGCGGTGTCGCCGTCATCGAGTACGAATCCACGGTTTCGTTCACCTCGAACACGTCCACGTCGTCGGAGGCGGGCGGTGATGCCACCGTCACCGTCGGACTGCTCACTCAGCTTCCCAGCACGACCAAAGCAATCGACGTGGAGGTCTATGACCTGGGGAGTGGTTCGGCCAGCGCGGGCGTCGACTACGCCACGTTCGATCCCGTCACGGTCACGTTCCCGGTGGGTTCGATCACCGGAGACACGGTGGTGCTGCACTTCGCACTGCTGGCGGACACCGTCGCTGAGGGCGCGAGCGAAACCATTCGGTTCGGGCTCAGAGACGCCTCCGGAGCCGTGATCGTGGGCATCCAGCAATCCACGGTCGAGATCGTGGACGAGGACTCCGCATCGCTCTCGTTCACGAGTGCTGCGACGGTGACGCCCGACGAGTCGTCCTCGGTCTATCCCGTCACGGTGACGTTGAGCTTGCCAGCGGGCGCCACCCTAGGATTCGACGTGGACACGCTCCTGGTGGACGACCAAACGGGGAACGCGGAAGCTGGTGTGGACTACGTCGCCATCGCTCCGACCCCGGTGCAGTTTCCAGCGGGCACCGCGAACGGCGCCCAGCAGGTCGTGAACGTGCAGGTGCTGGACGACAGCGACTATGAGAGCTCGGAGTTCTTCGCCGTTCACCTGACGGGTGCCGGACTGGCTGACCTTGAACTCAGCGGCCCGACACGTCACGTCGTGAACATCTCCGACGACGAGTCGATGCCCTCACCGCTGATGACCGCGACGAGTGGAGCCACGGGCACGGAAACCACCCACGCGGGTGGTGGCGATACGTTGCAGTTGGGATCCGCCAACAACGATGCAGGTCCGAACCAGGGCAGCATCCTGATCGTCTCCAACACGGGAGGCTTGCCGATGCAACTGGGTCAGCCGCTTTTGATCGGCGCGGACGAGACCGACTTCAAGGTCGAGGTCGAAGCCGCTTCCTTGACGGCCGCGATGCAGTCCAACACGAGCCTTGCACCGCCGTCTGACTTCGTGGATCTGGGTGCGCCCTTCGTGCGCCGCTCCGCGCAACTTTCCACGATGTCTGGTGGCGTGTCGCCCGCCGCAGGGGAGGGTCTTCCGGGCATCTCCGTTCTGTTGGATGAGATCGCTCTGGCGGATCTCGTTGACGTGGATCGGGTTCGCTTTCACGGCTTTCCGCTGCCGAGTGGCTTCGGGGACGTGACCCTGGAGTTGGAGCGCATTCCGCTTCCTATCACGAGCGACGCCGTTCTTTCGGTCGACGGTGAGCTGGTTGCAGGAGGTCCGGCGGCGTTGCTGTCCGATCTTTCGACTTGGCGCGGCCGTGTCCTGGAGATACCAGGGAGCTTCGCGTTCCTCGCGTTGAACTCCAGCGTTGGCCCGCGCGGTTACGTCAAGTTGCCGTTCGACCAAGAGTCCACGATCCATATCACCTCCGAGGCTTCGGCAACGGCGTCCTCTCCGGCCGTCAGCCGGTTGATTCACGAGGCCGATCTCAAGACTCTCCCCGCATCGGACCGGGCAGCCATCTGTGGCGGAGAGATCCTGTTGCCGAACGCGAGCCCCGTGCTCGACCTCGCCGCGTTGGGGTTCGATCCGGACGAAGGCGTTCAACAGCAGAGCCCGGGCGCATCGGTCGCCCCACAGACCAGCGCGACGGTCACGGTCGCGAACTGTCGCCTTGCGATCGAAACCGATTATCAACTGCGGCAGAAGTTCGGGTCGAACTCGGAGCTCGTCGATTACGTGACCAGCCTCATCGCGGCGATCAGCGATCAGTACTTCGAGGACGCGCAGACGACTTTGTCGATCGCTTATCTCGGCATCCATTCCGACAGCGACGACGGTTGGACCAGCCCGGATGGGGCGGGAGATGCCGGTGACGTGCTGGGCGAGTTCCGGGCGGCCTGGACCGGCGCCAACAGCTGGCCGGTGACCGCCGACCTGGCGCACTTCCTCTCCGGAGCCAGCTTGGGAGGTGGCGTTGCCTATCGCGACGTTCTCTGCAACCAGAGTTATGGATTCGGCGTGAGCGGAAACCTGAACGGCAACATCAACTGGAGCAGCTGGACCGGCAACGCTGGCAGCTTCACTTGGGACTTCGTCGTCGTCGCCCACGAACTCGGCCACAACTTCGGATCGACGCACACGCACGGCTATTGCCCGGCTTTGGACAGTTGCTCGTCCGGTACGTGCGTCAGCTCGACCCAATGCACGCAAGGCACGATCATGAGCTACTGCCACAGCTGCGGCGGCATGGACAACATCGACCTCCACTTCCATCCCGTGGTGGCCGACCTCATCCGCAGCAAGATCGAGAGCAGTTGCTTGGGCGACGCCACGATGCCAGCAGGCGACGAGATCCGTTACCGATTGCGCTTCGACCCACGATCCGGAACGGGTGTCAAAACCACGACCCTACAGTTCGATCACGACGCCCCGAACGCTCCTGATCCGTTCACGATCACGCTGACCGGAACATCCAACTGACCACATGCAAGGACTCGGCCTGCTTCCTAGTTGGCGCTAAGACTCAGACTTGGTGCGAATGGGTACTCGGCACCGTAGACCCAGCACGCAACGTCGTCATCTGGGCCATTCGAGGGTTTCGTGGATGCCCAGCGGGTGAAAGCTCAGGACATACAACCGTTCCCGGCCTGCCATGACACCGGAGTAGCGGAAAGGGTTCGTCGGTCGCCTGGTGAACGAGCCGTCCTGGCCGACGGTCTCCCACATGTCCCAACCCGATGTTGTGAGGAGCGGTGGCGCCTGGAGGATCAAGGGAGCCTTGCCGCTGGACAGATTCACGTGAAGGCACCCTGCGTAGCGCGTCGAGGCGTCCATCGCGTACGAATCCCCGAACGCCAGGTCGAGACGGCCATCCCCGTCCAGGTCTCCGAGGGTCTGCATGAAGTCCCACCCTCTGTACTTGGCGTTGGTCCAGGTTCCGTCTTCCGAAATGCGGTACACGACGTCGGATCGCACGGCGAAGAGCTCGCCTCCTGGAGTGTCGTCGGCGAGGCCTTGAACCGATTGTCCGAACCATGGCATCTCTGCGGAGGCGCGAATCAACTCGTGTGCGTCGACTCGGTCAGCGTTCGGCGTCAGCGACCACATGGACCGTCCATCGCGATTGAGGGTGAAGACAGCTAACGTGGAGTCCCTGCATCCTCCAGCGAACGCGGCGCTTCCAATCAGTCGATCCGAAGCCGGTAGCGCGTGCGAAAGCCCGGGATCTCCGGTGTCGACATGTAGGAACTGGACGATGGACCGGGCCTTAGCTTCTCCCGGCGTGTATCCATACGCCAACCACGGTCCGGTTCGATCGGAGGATACGGACATCGGGCTGAGAGAGTCGTCCCAGGGAAGCGGCGTAGACCAGAGTTCGACCCCGTTCGACGACCCGAACGCGCGGAGCTCGAGGATGGAATCGGCGCTCACGCTTTTGACGGCTACGACCACGTCTTGAACGTTGTCCCCATCAAGGTCCTTCACCACGTGGAGTGCACCAGGTTCCAGCCCACCACCCAGCCACGTCGAGCGATGCAGGACCTCTCCACTCACGCTCATCCAGGTGAGGGTCTTCGGGCGATCCAGTGAATTTATCGCGATCCGTGGGCGAGACCCGTCTAGGAAGACCGCCTTCCCATTCGGTGGTGTGACTCCGTAATGGCTGCCGGTCCAACCAGTTGCCGGTCGAAGCATCAGGGGCGTGGCGCTCGCTTTCGTCGATTGCACCTCGCCATCTGCGGGCGAACACGCGGTCGCCAAGGCCGCAATCAGCAATCCAAGTGTCATCGAAGGGGTCATTCAGGCATGAACCCGACCTCCAGCATCACGTTTCGAAACCAGCGTTGGCGCTGATGGATTCCAGGATGGTGCTGCCGGACCTGGCTCGGTTAGAGGGCGTTCGCCGCTCCTAAGTCTCACGGTGCCTCGCCAGCAATCGAGGCATCAACGAGCTTCGGCGAGCAGTTGCAGTCGCACGTCCAGGCGACTCTCGCGCAGCGCCGGGTCCGCGTTCTCGACGGCCCACGACAGCGCGCGCTGCGAGCCGACCAGAACCAACAACTGCCGCGCACGCGTGATCGCCGTGTAGAGCAAGTTGCGTTGCATCATCATTCGGTGGCCGGTGACGAGCGGCATGACCACCGCCGGGAACTCGCCGCCCTGACTGCGGTGCACGGTGATCGCGAACGCGGGGCGTAGATCGCTCAACTGTGACGTCTCGTACACGACATCGCGATCGGGGAACTTCACGGTCAGCAGTCCATCGGGGGCGATCGAGCGGATGTGACCCATGTCCCCGTTGAAGACCTCTTTCTCGTAGTCGTTGCGCGTATGGATCACGCGATCGCCGACGCGCCAGCGACGTTGACCGATCTCGACCTCGCGTCCACCGTGACCCGCCGCATTGCGCAAGCGGTCGTTCAGGTTGTCGGCGCCGCACTCGCCCTTGTACATCGGCGTCAGGACTTGCACGTCGCTCTGCCAGTCGAGGCCGAATCCGTTCGGGATGCGCTCGGTGACGACTTCGACGAGGCGGTTGGCGGTCGCGGCGGCATCCTCCTCGGGGAAGAGGTAGAAGTCGGCATCCTTGACGCCGCGCGCTGGCAACTCGGGTCCCAAGCCCTGCAACAGGCGGTGCGCGTTCTTGACGATCAGGCTCTCGGCGCCCTGGCGATACACCTGCGACAGGCGCGCGACGGGCACCTGGCCGGAATGGATCAGGTCGGCCAGCACGTTGCCCGCACCGACCGAAGGCAGTTGGTCGGGGTCGCCGACCAGCAGCAAGCGCGTCGGCGGCGCGATCGCTTTGACCAACGAGTTCGCGAGCGCCACGTCGAGCATCGAGATCTCGTCCACCAGCACCAGTCCGGCCTCGATCGGGTTCTCCAGGCCGTGTTGGAAGCCGCCGGGAGGTTGATAGCGCAGCAAGCGATGCACCGTGCTGGCCGGACGTCCGGTCGCTTCGGACAAGCGTTTCGCGGCGCGGCCGGTGGGGGAGGCCAGCAGGACCTTCAACCCCGCGGCTTCGGCCAGGGCTGCGATCAAACGCACGATCGTCGTCTTGCCGACGCCCGGGCCACCGGTCAGCACCCCGACCGGTTTCGCCAGCAGGTCGAGCACGGCCTTGCGTTGATCGGGGTGCAGCGTGATGCCCGCCGCCAGTTCGGCTTGTTGCAGCGCCGACGGGGATGCGAGCGATTCCGCCTCGCCCATTCGCATCAGCCGATCGATGCCGACCGCGACACCGTTCTCGCAGCCGTGCAGCCACGGCAGATAGACGGGATGCTCGTCGTCGTCGGCGGCGAGGTCAGGCGCCAGAGCGCGATCGATGCGCACCTCCTTGGAGTCCTCGAGCTCGGCCAGCGCGATGGTCCAAGCGGCGCGCGGCGCGACGTTGCCCAGCAGATCGTCGGCGCGCATGCACAGTTCGCCCAAACGCACCAGACTGTGTCCTTGATCGGATGCGCGCTCGAGCGTGTGCAGCAATCCGGCGCGCAGGCGGCGCGGGTCGTTGTCCTTGATGTCGAGCTCGCTCGCCACCTTGTCGGCCGTCGCGAAACCGAGGCCCTGGACCTGCGTCAACAGGTACGGGTTCTCGCGCAACGGCCCTTCGCAGTCACCGCCCAGTTTCGACACGACCGACTGGGCCTGGCGCGGGCCGAGGCCCTGGCCCAACAGGAACGCGATCGTGCTGTGCATCGCGAGTTGTGCCTGGACGGTCGCGACCAGCCCTTGTTTGACCGACGCGCGCAAGCCGGTGACGCGATCGAGCGACTCGGGGTGGTCGCGGATGGTCTCCAGCGTGGTGACGCCCAGGGTGTCGACGATGCGCCGCGCGATGGTCTCGCCGATGCCGTCGAAGGCCTTGCTGGCGAGGTAGCGCACCAGCCCGTCCTCGTCGACCGGCGGCAGCGGATGCAGGGCCTCGAACTCGAACTGGTGGCCGTGGTCCTTGTGCTTGCCCCACTTGCCGACCAGGCGCACGCGCATGCCCTCGATCGGGTCGATGGCCCGACCGACGGCCGTGGCGCGCTCGGAGGCGAAGGGGAAATCGCCCGAGGGGACCTTGTAGCCGGCCTCCGGGACGATCCGGAGCACGGTGTAGAGCGACCCCTCGTCGTGGTACGTGACACGATCGATGCGTCCCCGAAGGGTCTTCTGGGCCTCGGAATCGGGGTTCCGGGAGCCATGTGTGGCCGAGGGCGTCACCGGTGGAGGATGGCAGCGCGGGCCGGGGATGTCCACGACCCATAGCCACGACCCAGCATTCGGGCCCAGGGGCACCAGGCCCAGGTTTTCTCCTCCAGCCACTGGCCCCCCGGGCCCCACATCGTTAGCTTGTTCCGCCCCAATCCGTGTGTGCCCCTTGCGGCGCCCCGGACGGGCCGGTGTCCTCGGACGCCACCTTCACCCCTCCAAGCTCCACAACCCTTTCCGACCGGTTCCCCGTGGCGATCAAGGTTTCCGTCCGCTCGAATGAGTCCCTCGAAGCAGCACTGCGCCGCTTCAAGCGTCAGTGCAACTACAGCGGAGTCTTCCGCCTTGCCAAGGCCAACACCTGGCACGAGAAGCGTTCCGACCGCCGTCGTCGTGAGCGCCGCGAGCGCCTGCGCACGATTCAGAAGGCGACGCGCAAGAACGACCCGAACCGCAAGGTTCGCCGTCGTCGCACGCGCTAGCGCGATCACCGCGCTCTGATGTTCCTGGGCCGCCTGTATTGGGCCGCCAGCTTGGGAACGTCACGACCAACCATCTCCACGATTCCCGGAGGGGGACGCGTGGACGCATGAGGGCCGCCCACTCGGGCGGCTTTCTTCGTATCGACCGCGACGTCGGACCTCTTCCCCAACCGACCACCCATGGCATTCTTCGAGAAGGAGCGCGATCTCAACCGCCCGCCCGAGGACCTGATCCTCGAGGTGGACGGCAGCTTCTTCCAGGCCAAGGCGAGCGAGTGGACGTTGCGCCTCGACCAGTTCCTGGCGGCGCACCTGACGTGGCGCTCGAGGTCCTCGGTGCGCGACCTCGTCAAGGACGGCTTCGTCGAGCTCGACGCGTCGACGCCCGACCAGCCGCTGGGCTCTGGCAAGTTCGTCCCTGAGAAACGGCCGGGCAAGAAGCTGCGGCACGGCTCGAAAGTGCGCGTGATCATCCCGCCCCACCTGCGGTTGCCCGTTCCCGAGGGCGTCAGCGCGATCGAGGTCCTGTACGAGGACGACGACGTGACCGCGGTCGAGAAGCCGGCCATGGTGCCCGTTCACCCTTCCGGTCGGTACGTGAACGACACGCTGATCCAGCGCCTGCACGGGCACTACGCCGAGCAGTTGACCCAGGAGGGCGTCGCGCCGCGCCTCGCGCATCGTCTGGACCGCGAAACGAGCGGCATCGTGCTGGTCGGACGCCGTCCGGGAGCGCACACCGAGCTGCGGCGCCAGTTCGAGGCCGGCGAGATCGACAAGCGCTATCTGGCGATCGTCGAGGGCGTGATCGAGGCCGACCGCGGCAGCCTGAACTGGCCGATCGGTCCCGCACGCACCAGCGTCATCCGTTTGAAGATGACGGTGTGCGAGGACGGCCTGGACGCGCGCACCGATTGGAGCGTGGTCGAACGATTCGACGACGTGACGTTGGTCGCCTGCGAGCTGTTCACCGGCCGCCAACATCAGATCCGCGTCCACCTCTCCGCGATGGGGCACCCGATCGTCGGCGACAAGCTGTACGGGCCGGACGAGGAGATCTTCGCGCGCGCGGCGGACGGGGAACTGACCGATCAGGACCGCGACCTGCTGCGCCTCGACCGCCAGGCCCTGCACCACACCCGAGTCGCCTTCGATCAACCTAGGACGGGCGAGCGCATCGTCGTCGAATCACCCCTGGCGGCGGACTTGCAAGCGTTTCTCGACGGCTGCTCCCGCGCTGGGGACGCTTCGTGACAGAGCGCGCCGAACAGGCACGACGCCGTATCGATCTGGCTGCGACGCCCGGCGGTCGACGCGTTCTGTTCGCTGCGCTCTACCTGTGCGAGGGCGCGCCGATCGGATTCCTGTGGTGGGCGCTGCCGACGGTGATGCGCAGTCGTGGAGCGGACTCCGCGCGCATCGGCTCGCTGCTCGGCATCCTCGTTCTGCCCTGGGCGCTGAAGTTCCTTTGGGCGCCGCTGGTCGATCGGGTGCAAGGACCGCGGTTCACCCTGCGGGGCTGGATCGCGAGCGCCCAAGCTCTGATGGTCCTGACCTTGGTGCCGTTGCTGTTCGTCGATCCGGCGCGGCACTTCGACATGCTGGCCGTGCTGCTCGTCTTGCACGCGCTCTTCGCATCGACCCAGGACGCCGCGATCGACGCGCTGCTGATCCAGACCGCGCCGGAATCGGAACACGGTCGACTGACCGCGTGGATGCAGGTCGGGATGCTCACCGGACGCTCCCTGCTGGGAGGCGGCGCCCTGCTCGTGCTCGACCGTCTGGGCGACCGCGGATTGATCGGGATCCTCCTGGGCGTGCTCACCCTCGGCATCCTGTTGGCGACCGTGTATCGCGCGCCGTCGCGGCTGGCAGGACGTGCATCCGGCGACGTGCCGTTCCTCGCGGCGTTGACCCGCGTGCTGCGTCGCCGAACGACCTGGATCGGGCTGGCGTTCGCCGCGACCGCTGGCGCCGGGTTCGAGGCCTTCGGCGGATTCGCCGGTCCCCTTCTGACGGATGCCGCCAGGGGAGACACGGACGTCGCGGGGAGGTTCTTCCTGCTGAACGCGGTCCTGGCGTCGGCTGCCGGTGGCCTGATGGCGGGCGCCCTCTCCGATCGCGTCGGACCCAGGTCGACCTGCGCTTTCGCCGGCGTCGTCCTGGCCGGTTGCTTGGGTTGGGCGCTTCTGGCGATCGGGCACGTCGGGCTCGTCCTGCCCTCTACCGCCGTCTATCTGGCAATTGGAGCGTTCACGACGGCCAGCTACACCCTGTTCCTGGCGCACACCGACCGGGCCCTGGCCGCGACCCAGTTCAGTGCGTTCATGGCCGCCACGAACCTGTGCGAGTCCTGGTCGGTCTCGGCGGCCGGGCACTGGCTGGACGATCATGGGCCACGTTTGGTCCTCGGGGTCGCGACCCTCGTCGGCCTGGCGTCGCTCGCGTGGTTGATCGGCCTGGGGACGACGGCGGCCCCGAACAGGAAAGAAGGCGAATCTTGATGGACAACCCCGGAGATCGAGGTATTTCGAGCCCATGACCAAGCCCACCCACCGCGATCCCGAGGACAAGCTCCACCTCGAGGACTTCGAGCGCGAGATCCTGATCCGTCCCCTGACGATCGAGGACTTCGACGACCTCGTCGCGATGCAAGAGCAGTGCTTCCCCGGAATGCTGCCGTGGGGGCGCGAACAGATCGAGAGTCAACTCGTGATGTTCCCGGAGGGGCAACTCGTCGTGCAGTACGAGGGACACGTCGTGGCGTCGGCCTCGTCGCTCATCGTCGACTTCGAGGACTACGACGAGTGGCAGAATTGGAAGGAGATCGCCGACGAGGGCTTCATCCGCAACCACGATCAGAACGGGGACACGCTGTACGGCATCGAGATCATGGTGCACCCGAAGTTCCGGGGCCTGAAACTCGCGCGCCGTCTCTATCAAGCGCGACGGGACCTCGTGCGACGCTTCAACCTGGCGCGCAGCATCGTCGGTGGTCGTATCCCCGGGTATCACAAGCATGCCGATGATCTGACTGCGCGCGAGTACGCAGAACGTGTCGTCGACGGTCAGATCTACGACCCCGTGCTGACGACGCAGACGGTGAACGGCTTCGTGTTGAAGCAGCTCATTCCGAACTACATGCCGTCCGACGAGGAGTCCCGTGGATACGCGACGTTCCTCGAGTGGACCAACCTCGACTACATCTCCGACCCCAGGCGGCGTTACCTGCGCGTCCACAACGTCCGCATCGCGGCCGTCCAGTACCTGATGCGGCGCATCGCCAACATCGAGGAGTTCGAGGCCCAGTGCGAGTTCTTCGTCGACGCCGCCTCCGACTACAAGAGCGACTTCGTCGTCTTCCCCGAGCTGATGTCGACGCAGATGTTGTCGTTCCTGGGTGCCGGCGAACGCCCCCAGGACGCCGCGCGGTTGCTCGCGGAGCAGACGCCGCGCTATCTCGAGTTCTTCACGCGGATGGCGATCAAGTACAACGTCAACATCGTGGCCGGGTCGCAGTTCGTGGTCGAAGGCGACCAGCTCAAGAACTGCGCGTACCTCTTCCACCGCGACGGTGGCATCGACCGCCAGTACAAGCTGCACATCACGCCGGCCGAGCGCCGTTGGTGGGGCGTCAGTCCCGGTGACGACGTCGAGGTCTTCGAGACCGACCGCGGTCGCGTGTCGATCCAGATCTGCTACGACATCGAGTTCCCCGAGGTGACGCGCATCGCCGCCGCGAAGGGCGCCCAGATCGTGCTCGTGCCGTTCAACACCAACGACCGCGACGGCTATCTGCGGATCCGCACCTGCGCCCAGGCGCGTTGCATCGAGAACCACGTCTACGTCGCGATCTCGGGTTGCACGGGCAGCCTTCCGTTCGTCGACAACGCGGACGTGCACTACGCGCAGTCCGGCATCTACACGCCGTGCGACGTCCCGTTCGCCCGGGAAGGTGTCGCGGCTGAATGTACGCCGAACATCGAGACGCTCGTCGTGCGCGACGTGGATGTCGAACAATTGCGACGCCACAAGTTGCGCGGCACCGTCCAGAACTGGAACGACCGCCGCAAGGACCTGTACACCGTCGACTACACCCCTCCCGGGGAGGGCGGCCTGAAGGTCTAGGTCCGGGCTTCCTGGGTCGTCACGAGTGGTTCGCGAGTGCCGACTGTCGGCCCCGCGTGAACTCGAAGGCGATCCAGGCCGCGACCAGCGCGATCGTTCCGACGCCGGGCAGCAACTGCATCGCGGCGAGCGACACGACCGCGCCCAGGATCGCCACGACCATCAAGCCTCCACCTCCACCGTCGAACGCGGATCCCAATTCCGAGGCCGGCGTCGACAAGGGGCGTTGGGGGACCATGCTGGTGTAGCTGGCGCGCAGGACGATCGCGCCGTAGATCAAAGCGGCGGGCGCGAGACGCAAGGCCATACCCGGCGCGCCCAACGAAGCCACGACGATGCCCAGGACGACCTCGAACGGGACGAGGAAGCGCACGAAGATCGCCTTGATCGTGGCCGCGTCCTCGACGCGCGGATCCAGGGGCGAGGCGTCGACGATCCAGCGCGCATTCGGCGTTGCCGTCGTCGGAACGAACATCAGCAGCACGGGCAGGTACATCGCGGGCGCGAACAACAGGATCGCCAGCAGTCCGCGACCGTGCAACGTTCCGGTCTCGGCGCCCAGTAGCAGGAACGCCAACGGCGTGATCAACAACGGATACACGCGCACCACGAAGTCCCGTTCCGCGGGCAACGCGTCGTAGACGAAGCGGAACACCGCGCGCTCCTCGGCGCGTACCCAAGTGCGTTCGAGCAACTTAGCAAGGGGCGCGCACAGCAGGCCGATCGGCGTGCGCGTCGAACGCGCGGTGGATGAGGGCGGAAAGGGCGCGAAGGCCAGCAGGATCGCGGCGAGCACGATCACGCCGCCACCCAACGCGAGGGCGGTCGGGTAGGCGCCCGGGTCCGCGTGCGACACCAACGCGAACCAGGCGACGGGCGCCCATGCGACGAGGCCGGTCGGCCCTTCGATGGCGGCCAACTCGGGCAGCTTGCCGAGCGCGGCCAGCAGTCCCGCGATCAATCCCAACATCATCAACGTCTGCACGGCGACGAGCCAGCCTTCCGCGCGCTCGCCCAGCACGACCTGGATCCCCAGCAGGAAGGCCGCCATGACGGTGGCTTGCACCAACCCGATGCCGACCAGTCCGAAGCGCATCAGCCAGGTGGCGTCCGTCGGTGCGAACAGTGCGGCTGGAATCAAACAGGCCAAGGTCAACGCGAACAGGATCGCCAACAACGTCCCGAGGCGCGCAGCTCGTAACTCGATCGGACGGACGGGTTGGGCGGCGACCCAGGGTTCGGCGGGATCCTCGCGCAGCAAGGGAGCCAGCTCGCCGAGCAACGGGATGGCGGTCAGGCCCAACGCGAGCGTGAGCATCGCGATCGCATAGGGGTAGGGTCCCAACGCATCGCGCACCAGCCCGGCCGACAACGCGGTCATCGACGCGACGAGCAACATCGGCGCGATCGGAGCGCGGGCGCCCTTGTCGGAGAACCATTCCCCGGCCAGGCGGGCTCGAATCAGGATCCAGATGCGTTCCATGGGTAGGCCGATGGTGCTCAGCGTACTAACGTGCTGCCACGATGCGAATCGACTTCGAAGGACCTGTCGGCCGGCTCGAGGGAATCCTGTGGGAACCCGAGGGTCCGCCGCGCGCAGCAGCCGTGTTCTGCCACCCGCATCCCCTGGGCGGCGGCACGATGCAGAACAACGTCGTGTACCGGGCCGCCCGTGGACTCCAGGAGGCCGGCCTGGCCGTTCTGCGCTTCAACTTCCGCAGCGTCGGGCGCAGCGCGGGCGAGCACGACGGCAACGGCGCCGAGGACGGCGACCTGTCCGCGGCGCTGGATCTGATGGCCGAGCGCTATCCGAACCTGCCGCTCTGGTCCGGTGGGTTCTCGTTCGGCTCGCGCACCACCTGCCGCGTCGCCGCGGTCGAGCCGCGCATCGTGCGCATCGTCCTGGTCGCCCTGCCGGTGCTCGCGTACCCGTGCGACATGGCTCACCAGGTCACGCAACCCGGCTACGCGCTGATGGCCGGCGAGGACGAGTACGGCACGCTGGCCGCCCTCGAGGAGCGCTTCCCCGAGCTGGCCGCGCGGTTGGAGACCCACGAGATCCCCGGACAGAGCCACTTCTTCCCCGGCGCGTTGCCCGAGGTGACCCAGCGGATCCGCGCGTACGCCGAGAAGGTGCTGGGCGCTGGATCGGGGAGTTCGAGCACGGATGGGACGAGTCCTCCGTCGGACTCGTGATCGCCGGTCGCCCAATCGTTGCCTTCGCGCGGCATGGGGCCGCGAGACCACGCTCTTGCTTGGCGCTGGAATCGCGCCAGGTCGTCTCCGTTGGGCGGACGGCTGGAATCGGACGCGAAGGGATCGCATTCGTGGCAAGCTCGGAAGGCCTGGCAGGCTCTCCACCTCGAACATGCTCGTTCCTTTCACCATTCTCCTGACTGCGTCGATCGCACGAGTCCCCCAGGACGAGGCGCCGGCGTATCGCCCTTGGATCGTCGAGGAGGTGGTTTCGGTTCTGCGGGAAACGACCTCCGGCGGCCGCGAGACCCTGGCGACGTTGGAGAGCGAGTTGCTTCCCGAGGCGCGCAAGGCGTGCTCGGCCGACGAAGAACTGCGCGTCGCGCACCGACTCCTGTCCGCGATCCCCAGCAGCCACGTCGCGCTGTTCTCGAAGCACGCCCACGACGTCTTCGACCACGAACTGCTGGGCGAGGACGCCGCGACCTTGGGGTTCACGTTGCGTCGGCATGACGAGGGCTACGCCGTGGTCGACGTCATGGCTGGCGGTCCTGCCAGTGTCGCCGACCTTAGATGCGGGGACCGGGTCCTCGCGATCGACGGCGTCGCCGTCAGCGAGAGCCCGCGCTTGGGCTTGCGGACCGATGACGCGCACCTCCCGGATCGCGCGAGTCATTGGGTCCTGGGCGAAACGGGTGAGTCCGTCCGGTTCGCGATCTTGCGCGGTTCCGAATCGCTGGAGGTCGCCGTCGTAGTTGCACCCTATTCGTCGCTGCGAGGTGACCGCGCTGGGGCAAGGGTGATCGAGGTCGACGAACAACGCATCGGGTACGGGCGCCTGACCTACATGTATCGCCGCGACACGTCGAAGCTGATGCGCCCTTGGCTCGAAACGACGTTCCTCGACTGCGACGGCCTGGTCCTGGACCTGCGCGGGCGCGGCGGAAGTCAGATCGCGATGTGGGCGGTGATGGCGATGTTCAAGGACGACAAGTCGGTCTGGACGAAGCCGGTCGTGGTCCTCGTCGATCGCGAGACCCGCAGCGCGAAGGAACTGCTGGCCAAGTGGTTCCAGGACAAGCGACGCGGCACGGTCGTCGGTGAGCGCACAGCAGGGGCAACGAGAGCCGGAGCGTTGCATCCGATCGGTGACGACTACTTCCTGATGTGCCCGGCTGAACCGTTCGCCGATCCGGAGGGTCTCGAACTCGTCGGTCTCGAACCGGACGTGGTGGTCGCCTGCACCTGGCCGAATGCGACTGGGGGCGACGCGATCCTGGAGCGCGGCATCGAGGTGCTGCTGGCCGAATGAGGAGCTGTGGGCGCATCCGGGGCGATCACGGCGCGCCGCTCTGGGCCATCTCAGACTCGTTTCGGGTGATCCGGGTCGACAATTCGCAATCGGACGGGGACCTCAGCGGGGTCGGGTCGTAGTGACGGTCATGAGCACCGCCAAATGGCTCGTTCCGGTGGCCCTGGGCCTGTCCCTCCTGCTGTGGATCTCCAGCGACGGGTCCGATGGGCCGCGTGTCGTCGAAGATCTGCCCAGCGTGGCGATCGCACCTCCTACCGACGACGTGGTGCTGCGCGCCGCTCCTCCCGAGGCCCGTCAGATCCAGCCCGTTCGGGAACGCGAGGAGACGCCCGAACCCGTCGAACCGGTGGATCCGTTGCGCTCGCGCGTTCAGGGTCTTGGGCTCGTCCTGGACGAGGGCCACGAACTCGCATGGGAAGCTGGGGTCGAGTGCCTGGCGGTGCGCTTAGGACAGGAATCGGTCGAGGCCTTGATCGAACTCGCCTTCACCCCGGACCTAGACATCGACGAAACGCTCGTCATCGCGTCCGTACTGACGCGATTGCAGGACGAGCGGCAGGAGCGCATTCTCGGATTCCCCGACCGCGCTTACGTGCAAGTTCGACGCTCGCTGAAAGGTGGCGGACCGACAGATAACGACGCGCGCGACCTGGCGAGTTGGCGCGCCGCGGCTGCGTTCGGCAGCACGAGCGAGGTCGCGAACTTGTTGGACATCGCGCGCGCGGCCGAGGATCAACCGCGCTATCTGAAAGCGCTGGAGGTCGCGCCCAGTCTCGAGGTCGCCATGGCGCTGGTGGGCTGGGAGAACTCGATCGCGGACCCGAACCTGCTCGAATGGATGCGCCTGCGTCAGTGGGTCCTGGATCCGCGCAGTCGAGACGCGATGGCGGATGAGTTGGTGCAACGCGCGACGAACAGCGAACTGTCTTCGACCCGGCGCGATGGAACGTTGCCGGTCCTCAAGTTGATGGGGTTCGAGACGACCGAGGCTGCCTTCCTGCGCTCCCTCAACCTGCTGAACCTCGAACTCGAGGACGTGAAGCCTCTGGTCCTGGCCATGTACGAGGAGTGGCCCGAGGAGATGGTGCGCGAGTCTCAAGTTCCGGTGATGTTGAAGGCCCAGCGGATCCAAGATCGGTCCATCCGGAGCGCCAACAAGATCGCGCAGGCGATCGTGCGGGGCCACGGTCGTCGGTTCACTCCCACGGACACGTACTCCACCTCGTTCCAGGACGCGGTCGACAAGACGGAAACTCCGATCGATCGAGCGGCCATCTCTCATCGCTTGGCCCGTTTGGAGCCAGCCGATGTGATGTCCCAAGCCCGAGCGATCGTGAAGACCGAGAACCGCGCTGCGATCACATTGGCCATCTTCCTCGTCGCGGACGATGGAACGCGACGCGCGCACGACTGGCTCGAATCCCAACTCGAACTCGAGTTGATGGAGGTGCATCACGCATTCCTTCAACAGCAACGGGTGCGGTTGCGCGCGCTGCTCGGGATGGCGCCCTTGGTGGACCTAGCTGACGCCGATCGTTCGCGTTAACCGCGATCCGGTTCGCTGGAGTCGTTGAAACTCTGGACCCGATGGTGGATCCGGCGCGCGGTCTGACCCAGACTCCTGCAACGGAACCGCTGCGAGCGTTCCAACAGGAGCACCATGACCGACATTCGCGAGCATCCCGATACCTACCCCGAGGGCAAGGACCCGTCGATCCGCCGCATCATGATGCCGCGCGACTCGAACGCGGTCGGCACGATCTTCGGGGGCGTGATCCTCAGCGAGATCGACCTCGGGGCGGCGATCGAGGCGCACAAGCACCACCAAGGTCGCGTCGTCACCGTCTCGATGGACAAGGTCGACTTCAAGGCGCCCGTCCACATCGGGGACCTGGTGTCGGTGTTCACCGAGACGTGTCGCATCGGACGCACGTCGATGACGATCCACGCAGCGGTCTGGGCCCAACGGCGATTCGGCGGCGGCGAGCGCAGTTACGTCACCAGCGCGCAGATCACGATGGTCGCCGTCGACGAGAACCTGCGCCCGATCCCGGTCGGCCAGGGGACCTGAGGTCGACGAGGATGTGGACAGGCTCCTAGAGGAGCAAGAGGGCTAGGCCTGCCAGCAGGTACATGAACAGCGAGTCCATGACGTCGATCTCGCTGCGTTCGATCATGACGAGCTCGGAGTAGGGGAACGTGCGCTCGGGGCCCGAAATACTCGCTTCGTCGATCGAGGCCACGCGGAACGCAAACTCCTCGCCCGCCATCGTCGTCACGCGCACACTTTCATTCTCCTGGATCCGTGTCGGCGCTTGCGTCATCAAGACGTTGCGATACGACGTACAGGACGCGGCGAAACAAGCGAGCAGGACGAGGAGCCCGCGCGTTGTGCGCGTGAGCGGCTGGGCGATGGAATGCATAGAGCGCATCCTTGGAACCTCATATCCGCGGTACAAGCCCCGACGCCACGACCTCCGGTTGCGAGCCGCCGTGGGGGTCTCTGGTTCCGGTGTCCGGATGTCCCGGTGAGCAATCCCGCCGTTCGGCATGTCGAACGCGCCCGCAACAGCCTTCTCGCACCGCCCGAGGGAGTTCACCCCCGGAATCGGTAATGGCGCGATCGGAATCGGAATAAGAGAATCGAAGCCCCGTCCAGGGGTTCCATCCGGACCCCTAACCCTGCCCACGTCATGCGCTATCTCCTTGCGATCCCGCTGCTTCTCGCCTCCCTGTTCTCGTGCAGCCAGACGTCGTCCCAGTGGTCGGTGCCGCGTCGCGACGGTCCTCCCTTCGCCCAGACGTTCCCGGATGCGGCCGTCCTGGCCACGACCAACGACGTGCGCGCGACTCGCGAGACGCTGTGGACGACCCCGCTGCCCGAGACGCGCGAGCACCATGATCGCTTGATCGTGGTCCTCGAGCAGACGCCCTCGATCGACACGGACCACTTGCTGCTCTTGACCGATGCCGTCGCCGTCCCCGGTCGCCTCGCCAGGGACGCCAAGGGGAACGAGTCGGTCCAGGTCAGCATCGTCACCGGTAGCGACGGAATTCAGATCGTCCACACGCGTGGCAAGGGCGAGTTCACACCGGTCATCGATCAGCTGCTGACGATGGGGATGAGCAAGCTGTCGGATCCGAACGCGACGAACCTGGGTCGACTCGTCGGCGAGGCCCAAGCCACGGAGACGATGATCGCGCTCAGCGATCACCTGCTCGAGACGTGCGACTCGGGTTCCGACCGGGATCTCGAGCGGATGCTGAATGGCATTCCGTTCGACGAACAGTGCGCTGATTTCGCAGCGCTCGTGCTCCTGCCCCGCGACCGGCTCACGGGGGATCGACAGTTGATCGCGCTGAAGACGCTCAGCTTCGACTCCACCAAGGAACGTCTGATGAGCGCCGTCTATGCGAGCCTCGACGACGTACCCGTGACGATGTTGATCGAGCACATCGAGCTCCTCGACTTCGACTCGGGAAGGGTCAGCGTGGCGAGCGCCGCGAGCCCGCATGTCCGGTCCATCAACGGAGGCCAGTTGCTTCAGCTGCTCGAGGGCTTCGACTTCGATTCGGGCAAGGTCGGGGCGGTCGACGCGATGCGTGGCAAGGTCGCCCTCGCTGGGTTCGGAGATGCGCTGCGGATCATGGAAGCCAGCGATTTCGACTCGGGCGCGACCCAGATCCTGGACCTGCTGCTCGCCTCTTCGTTCCCTTCGGTCACGGTGAACGACCTCTGCGCGGCGTGTGACGCTTCCAGTTTCGACTCGGGCAGCCTCGAGACCCTGCGAAAGCTCGAGCCTCTCTTCCAGGGCCCCTTCGATGGCGAGGGCGCTCGCGATCTGTTGAACAAGCTCTCGTTCGACTCGGGCAAGCTCGAGTGCATCCAGATCTTCGCGGCGCACATGCGCGCGCTGTCCTACGACGAACAGAAGGTCGTCCTGTCGGCGTTCACTTTCGATTCGGACCGCGAGCGTGCACGCGATCTGCTGAACCCCTGAGGTCGCTCGGGCATGAGGTCATTCTCGTTACGCGTCATGTCGTCAGGCTGGAATACCGGGAGTACCGCGTCAGGCAC
>TARA_R110002096_G_scaffold191185_1_pt1 | contig 20958 bp, 12 predicted proteins | sample TARA_R110002096 | Tara Oceans TARA_R110002096 (sample SAMEA4397295) | marine metagenome | biome: Polar Biome; feature: [DCM] deep chlorophyll maximum layer (ENVO:01000326); material: water (ENVO:00002006), including particulate matter (ENVO:01000060) such as... | depth 35 m
GCCAAGGATGCCGCGGCGCTCTACATGCGCGGACGCATGTACATGCTGGCGGGCGAGATCGGGCCTGCGATGGAGAGCTTGCGCAGCGCGCGCGAGGCGGCGCCCGACGATCTGGCGACGCGGTTGCTGCTGGGGCTCTGCCTCGAGTACCACTCCGAGGACGTGGACGACTACGTGCCGGTCATGGAGGAAGCCCGCGATCTCTTCCTGTCGATCGAGGACATCGGCATGGAGAACGGCGGCGCCTGGTACGTCACCGCGATCTATCGTTTGACCCAGCTGGAAGAATTCCTGCCCGCTGACGATGTGCAGCGCTACCGCATGCTGCGCGACAGCTTGCTGAGCCTGGACCTGAAGGCCGCCTCGGACTCGATGCTGAACCTGGGCGAGCTCGCTCTCCTGCGCCCTTCCACACCGCGCGGCAATCACCTGGACAGCGCGCCCATCGTCCCCACCTTCGAACGCTCCGGCGCCGGTCCCGCCAGCCTCGCCGGTGCGGATCGCGTGCGCTTGCACGACATGAACGGCGACCGCAAGAACGATATCGTCACGTCGGGTCCGCGTGGCCTGTACGTCACGAGCGCGGGCACCGACGGCAAGTACACGGCCGTTCCCGTACGCAAGGAACCGACCGGCCCCTTCGCCGCGATCGATCTGAACCGCGACGACGATTGGGACCTGATCTGGGCTTCGGGTCGCGACCTCGGGTTGGTCGAGTACGACGAGGGCATCTGGAACACGCGCCATGGCGTGACGATCCCGCGCATGCCCAGCGACATTCACGATCTGGTCGCGGTGGACTACGACCACGACGGCGACCTGGACCTCTTGGTCGTCGGCGACTTCGGCGCGCGCCTCTTGCGCAACGACGGCGCCGGCATCCTGCCGAACGCCGAACCCGATGCTCCGCGCGGTTCGTTCGTCGACGCGACCGAGGGCACGCTGCTGCCCCAGGGCGTGGCGCTCACCTGGTGCGCGACCGAGGACCTGGACAGCGATCAGGACGTCGACCTGTTGGTCGGCGGCGCGACGCGCACGGCGATCCTCTCGAGCCAACGCGGCGGACGCTTCCTGGATGTCACCAAGGACGTCCTGGGCGATGCGGTTTGGGCGCGCAAGCCGCTGCTGGCGGACCTCGACGGGGACGCGCGCGTGGATGCGTTCGTACCTGGCGCGCAGGGCTCGACGCTTTGGCTGCAAAGTGCTGCCGGCAAGCTCGTGTCCCGTCCGCTCGACGTGAACGTGCCCGCGAACGCGACGCCCGAGGAGACCGACCTGGATCTCGACGGCCTGGTGGACCTGGTGTGGAGGCCCGAGACGGGCGTCCTCGGCGGTGTCCTGGCGATCGGTCTGGCCGAGCGTCTGCCCTTCAACGTGCCCGGCGAAGGTGCCGGCCCGTGCACGGTCGGCGACCTGGATTTCGACGTCACGGACGTGCGCAACGAGATCGTGCGCATCGGCCCCGAGGGCCCCGGGTTCTGGCGCACCAACGCCACCAGCGGCAAGGGCACGCGCCTGCGCTACTGGGGCGACAAGGACAACCGTCAGGCGATCGGCGCGATCGTCGAGGTGCGTGCGCGCGGGACCTACCGCCGCATCTACTGGCGCGGCGACCAGCAGATCGTCGGCCTTGGCCAGCACCCGTACGCCGACGTGATTCGCGTGACCTGGCCGAACGGCGTCAACAACAACCGCCTCGCCGTCGAGCCGGGCGATCAGATCCTGTTCAGCAAGGACGCCGACATCCAGGACGGCACGCTGATCGGTTCGTGCCCGTTCCTCTATGCGTGGAACGGCACGACGTTCGAGTTCATCAGCGACGTGCTTGGCATCACACCGCTGGGCCTGCCGATGGCGCCGGGCATGCTGGTGCCGCCCGACCACGACGAGTACGTGTTGATCCGCGGCGACCAGTTGGTGCCCAAGGACGGCGTGCTCGAGATGCAGGTGACCGAGGAACTGCGCGAGGTCACGTACCTGGACCGCGTGCGCCTGGACGTCATCGATCACCCGGCGGGCACCGAGGTGCAACCGAACGAACGCTTCACGTTCCCGCCCTTCCCCGAGCCGCACGTGCATACGTTGCGCGACCCGCTGTCCCCGCTGAAGGTCACGGGCAGCGACGGCGAGGATTGGACCGCCGCGCTGCAGTCGGTGGACGGCGAGCACGCTTCGCCCTTCAAGCCGATCGGCGGGCAGTACCAGGGCATGGCGCCCCACCACTTCCTCGAGCTCGCGTTCGACCCCGAACGCACGAAGGCCGCCAAGAAGCTGCGCCTCGTCTGCACGGGTTGGTTCTTCTGGTCCGACGCGTCGGTGAACATGGCCACGTCGCGCACGCCCGGCCTCGAATTCATCCCGCCGATGCTCGAGGTCCCGGACGGCAAGGGTGGCTGGAAGGTCGCGGGCCCTCCGCTCGGGTTCCCCGCCGGCAAGACCAAGACCATGGTGATCGACGTCACCGAGATGCTCGACAGGTCGGACCCGCGCATGCGCTTGTCCTCGACGCTGCGTTTGTACTGGGACTCGATCCGCCTCGCGGTGGACGACGACGATGCGGGATATCGCACGACGTCGCTCGAGCCCACGTCCGGCGACCTTTGGCTGCGCGGATTCAGCAAGCCCATCATCTCGGAGCGCGAGGACGAGCCCGAGGTGTTCCTGTGGGACGAGGTCGTCGGCGAGCCGCGCTGGGACCAGCACCCTGGCATGTACACGAAGTACGGTGAGTGCGAGGCGTTGCTGCACGACATCGACGACCGGTTCGTGATCCTGGGTTCGGGCGACTGCTTGACCTTGCGCTTCGACGCGAACGAATTGCCGCCCGTGCCGGACGGTTACGTGCGCGACTACCTGCTCTTCCTGGACGGTTGGGCCAAGGACCGCGACCCGAACACCGTCGAAGCCCTGCGCGTCGAGCCGCTGCCGTTCCATGGCATGAGCGGCTATCCGTACGGCCCGAACGAGTCGTTCCCGAACAGCGCGGCGCATCAGGAATGGAACGCGACGTGGAACACGCGTCCCGCCCGTTGCTGGATCGCACCGTTGTCCCCCGCCGCCTGGGACGCCTGGGCCAAGGACCAGTAGGCCTCGCTCCGAGCCCAAGATCGGCGCATGCGTCGCTTTCGTCGTCCGCTGCTGGTGCTGGGCGTCCTGCTGCTGCTGGACGTGTTGATCAACGTGACCGTTCTTGCGGACGGGCAGGTGTTCGGTGTCCGTGTCGCACCGTTCTCGCCCCCGCTGTTCACCGAGCATCAAGAGCAGCGCATCGAGCGAGCGCGCGCGCAGTTGGCGCGTGGCGAGATGGACGGCTTCGTGGACGCCGACCTGGGGTGGTGCCCTCGGGCCGACAGCGAGCTGGGCCTGTACGCGTACGACGTGAACGCGGCGCGCCGCTCGTCACGCCCCTTCCCGGACACGTCGACCGAAGGTATGCGGCGCATCGTGGCCGTCGGCTGCAGTTTCACGCGCGGGGACGAGGTCGCTTCCGATGAAGGCTGGGTCGCACGCCTGCACGACGGCCGCGACGACGTCGACCTCGCGAACCTCGGCATGGGTGGCTACGGCCTGGATCAAGCTCGCTTGCGCATGGTGCGGGACGGGCTGCCGCTCTCGCCGGACGAGGTTTGGCTCGGCTGGACACCCGCGGTTTCGTATCGCGTCACCACGGTCTTTCCGCCCTGCCTGCGCCACGAGTCGGGCTCGGCCGCGTTCAAGCCGCGCTATCGCTTCAACGCTGCCGGCGAGCTGGAACTCGTCCCGATGCCGGTGCGGGACCTCACGGACTTCGTCGCTGCTTTCGACGAGCCGGAGCGCTTGTATCGAACGTTGCTGGCGACCGACGACTGGGTCGCGCGTTCCCCCGAGGCCTATGCGACCTACGGCGAGTCGTGGTGGCACTTCAGTGCCGCAGGCCGCTTCGTAGCGACGGTGCTCGAGCGTGGCGAGCGCGATCCGTACCCCTCCTTGCTCGATTCGGAAATCGGTCTGGCGACGTTGGTGACGGCGATCTTGAACGGTTTCGCCGACGACGCCCGGGCCAGGAACGTGAGGCCGCGATTGGTGATCCTCCCTTCGCACCCCGACCTGGTGGCCGCGTCGAAGAGCGAACGTCCGTGGGCAGCGGTCGTGGATGCGGTCCGCGACCACATGGATGTCTGCGACACGACCGACGCGCTGCTCGCCGCAGGTGCGCACCAGGACGACGCCTATTGGGCAAGTGGCGGGCACTACTCCGCGCAAGCGAACGCGGTGGTCGCCGACGCGCTCGCTGCGACCTGGCTCGACTAGAGTCCTTCGCGTTCGCCGATCGCCTGGCGGAACACGTCGGGCATCGGGCGGCTCTTCTTGGTGTCCGCGTCGTAGCAGACGAGCAAGGCGACGGCCTCGCACCAGACCTCACCTTCGGGACCGCGGACGCGATACGCCTGTTCGAACGAACTGGTACCGAGGTGCGTGGTGGCCATCTCGACCGTCGCCTGCACGCCGCCCACGCCCGGGCTGACGAAGCACAGCTGGGTCTGCGCCAACAGGAACGGGAACGCGTTGCCTTGGAGCTGGTCGAGCGACGTGAAGTAACCGTGGCGTGCTTCTTCCAGCAACGTCAGGTACACGGCGTTGTTCAGGACGTTCTGGTTGTCCTCGTCCGACCAGCGCGTGTGCACCGGAACGTGGTACGGCAGGGACTCGGGCAATTGCGGTGCTTGCATGATTCAGGCCTTGGGTCGCTCGATGACCAGGACGCCACCGATCAGCAGGCCGATTCCGGCCCAAAGATAGTTGCCGGGCGTCGGCTCTTCCAAGAAGTAGTACGCGCCGACCGCCGTGATCATCGGTTGCAGGTAGATGTAGAACGCCGTCGTCGAGGACCGCACGCGCGCCAACGCGAAGAGGTTCAACAGGTAGGAGATCACGGTCGCGCCGATCAACACGTAGGCCATGGAAGCCCACGGGACGACCTCGAGCGGCGCCGCGGGGAGCGGCGAGCGCCCCCACATCATGAACGGCATCGCAGGGAGCGAAAGCAGGTACACCCAGGCCAGAACGACGAGTGGCGGATACTTCGCGGTCAACGGTTTCGCGATCACCAGGTAGATCGCGTAGCAGAACGTGTTGGCGGCCATCAACGCGTTGCTCATGCCGTGCTGCTCTGCGAGCGGAACCATGCCGGCGAAGGCGATGACGACGCCGAGACCACGGCGCAGAACGAAGCGCTCCTGTCGAATGCCCAGTGCGATCAACCAGGTCCAGACGGGGATCAAGCAGATCACCAGCCCCGCATCGACGGCCCCCGATTGGTTCAGGCCGATCAGGAACAGTGCCTGGTTCGCGACGATGCCCATCAGCGCGCAGACGGCGAAGCGTGGCAGGTCCTCGCGCCGCGGTCTCCATTCGCTGCGGTGCAACCAGAACGCGAGCGCGCCCATCGCCACCGCGCCGAACGTGATCCGCCAGGCCGCGACGACCCAGGGGCCAAAACCGCGTTCGGGATCGAGCGCGATGCGCCCGAAGACCGGGAACATGCCGAAGAAGAACTGAGCCAGGAACAGGGCGAGGTGCCCTTGGACGAAAGGGCTCAGGCCCCCTCGGGACGCTTCGACGGTCGTGGGGTCGGAACGCGAGGTGCTGGCGGAGGACATGGGGCGCAGAGGGTATCCACCGCACCTGCCGGGGACCATCGCTCGGCCGCAGATGTTCTCAGGAGAGACGGCTGCCGAGCGGGGGGTCGAAGCCATCCGCCCCTCGGTGCAAGGAACGCCGCATCCGAGCGCATCGAGCGCCACGGGAGCGATTTCACGATTCGGGATTCGAAGAGAAGACTTAGACTGCTGTTCGTTCTATGTCGAAGTCCACACTCCCCGACCCTGGCCTGCCGACGCAGGTGCTGTTGCGCGATGCCCGTCATGGCGATGCGGAGGCGTGGCAACGCCTGGACGCGCGCTATCGCAACGCTTTGCGCATGTTCGCGCGGGGTCGCGTTCCGGACCGAGCGCGGGCTCGCTTCGACACGGACGATCTCTTGCAGACGACGTTCTTCGCTGCGTGGCGCGAGCTCGATCAGTACGCCTGGAAAGGCGACAAGAGCTTCCTCGCCTGGCTGCGCAGGATCCTGGACAACCGGCTGAAGAATCGGATGCGCTACGAGAGCGCGGTACGTCGCGGTGCCGATGCGAGCGCGGGACCGCTGCCGTCCGAGGTCGCTGAATCGGCGCGCCGCGTTCCGCAAGCCTCCCCCAGCGAGATCGCCGACCGTTCGGAACGCCAAGCGCAACTGATGGAGTGTCTGTTGCACCTGGACGATCGAGATCAGGAGTTGATCCTGCATCACGTGATGGACAAGAGTCCGACGGCCGAACGCGCCGAGCGCGAGGGCGTCCACGTCACGACGATTCGTCGCGAAGTTCGCCGCGCGCTCGACCACCTGAACGAAGCCTTGGGACAGGGATCGGGAGACTCGCAGGAGTGACGGAGTCCGCCAGAGACCCGGACCGCGAGGATCGGTTCGACGCCTTCCTGGAAGCCTGGGCGAGCGGCGCCGATTCCGATAACGCCGATTGGGCCACGGACGACGATCCCGATCTGGCCGCTCGGGTGAGCCTCATCCGCGAATTGAGCGGCTTGCACGAGATGCTCGCCGAGGAACCCGCGGACGACGGGACGTTCACGCCGCTGGATCGCCTCGGCCGCTACGAGAACCTGCAACCCCTGGGCGAGGGCGGGCTGTCCCAGGTGTACTCCGCGCACGACTCCCAACTGGGTCGTGACGTCGCGCTCAAGGTCCTGGATCCACGCGGCTTCGACGTGGATCGAGCTCGCGAATGGATGTTGTCCGAAGGCCGCGCCCTCGCCAAAGTCGAGCACCCGGGCGTCGTACGCCTGCACGAAGTCGGCGAGGAGGACGGAACCGGATTCGTCGTCATGGAACTCGTCCATGGCGTCACGTTGCACGAGGTCGTTCAAGGCCTGCGAGCTGAGGACGAGTCCGAACTGTCCGCCGAAGTCGCGCTGGCCGTCCTGCGCTTGCAGCCGATCCAGGCCCGACTCCGACTGATCGCGGAACTCGCCCACGCGCTGCACGCGTGCCACGCGGAGCAGGTCCTGCACCGCGACATCAAGCCGGCGAACATCCTGGTCAACGCCAAGGGCGAACCCCGGCTGATCGACTTCGGTTTGGCTCACCTGGAGGGTTCCGAATCGATCGGCCTGACCCAGCAGATGATCGGTACGCCCGGGTACGTCGCACCGGAACAGGTCGATGGCAAGCGCACGGGGACGGATCCAAGGAGTGATCAGTTCTCGTTGGGTGTGGTGATGTATGAGTTGCTGACCGGCGTGAATCCGTTCCTGCGGGAGACGCGGGAGGAGACGTTGGATGCGATTTCGAGGTGTGATCCCCCGTCGATGGCCGGCGCGCAGCATGCGATACCGAGCGACGTGGACCGGATCTGCCTCCACGCACTAGAGCGCAGACCACAAGATCGGTTCGTGGACCTCGCAGCACTTGCATCGGATGTCGAGGCATTCCTCGAGTTTCGGGCGATTGCAATCGGCGCACCGTCGTTCATGCGGATACTCGGACGCCTCGCGCGCCGCCACCGCAGGAACCTGATCATCTCGCTCGTCGCGCTCATCATCTTCGCGACGATCAGCGTAACGACGACGATTCTCGGGCATTCCGCCGACTTACGGGAGCTCGAAGAGGACATCGCACTCGAGACGGCTCAGCTCACCAAGTGGACGACTCCGATGGAATTGGGAATGGCCGTCGAGCAGTTCGGATCCTTAAAGGCAAGGGCGAATGCACTGGTTGGGATGGCGCTCTTGTTCGGGGAGTCGGACGTACTCATGGACCTGTCGAAACTGTCCATCGACCTCACCGCTCGGTTCGAAGAGCGAATGATGGAGGACTGGCAATCGGTCGAATCCTCTCAGTACACGGACTCTAGGGACTCACGATTCACAACGACCTTCCGTCTCTGGAGTGGGCCTCTTGTATCCCTGAACCAACACATAGGTACGACGAAAGTCACGGAGCGGTACTACCTCGCTGGCACGCTGGACATTGACTCGAATGCAACCATGCACCGAATCATGACGACGCCGGAAACCCGCTTCTACTCCAAGCCAGAAGACCCTAGAGCCTTGGGGTATGGCAGGATCAGGATCTTGCTCGAAAGCGAAGATGGACTTCGTGAGACTGAGATCGACAGCATCCCCTGGCTCCCACGCCGGAGAGTCGACCTGAACAAATTCGATGGATCATTACGCCAAGGCTCTATTGAACTCGACCGCTGTTTGCTCGAAATCCCCGACCAGCCGGGCAATCAGTACTCACAACCAAGGGCCTGGATTGGACGCGAACCGATCAAATGGGCTCAATTCTTCTCCCAGTTCCAAGACGGGGACCTTGGGGAATTGGCACCGAGTTTGGTAGCGGATAGATACTTCGAAGGTCGATCCGATGATGACTACGCAATCGTTCCTTGGTTCCTGGCCGACGAGTTCCTTCGACGCGCTGGAGCACGGTTCCCAACCGAGGTCGAACTATGGCTCGCGAGCTCGGACCCAACCTTCGTAGCTGGAAAGGGCACGGGAAGCTCCGCTGGGATCGAGGCGGAAATGCTCACTTCTTGGGCCTCCCCCGGGAACCCGGAGCAACGCACCGTAGCTCGCACCGAGAAGTTTCGCCGCAAGGGACAGTCTCTCGACTGGGAAATTCTGTTCGGGCTCCGATTCGAGACGAAAGAGATGTATCCGCGGGACGTGAGCAACCCCTGGGCCCCCTTCCGCGCGGCACATTCGATAGAAGCGAACCTGCCAGGTTCCAAATTCTGAGCTAGTCCAGCCGGAGTCAAATCTACGGTGTAGCTTTGAATGCACCGCCCCTCCGCCGTCACGATAACCGTGGTCGTCCTTGCGGGTGCAGGGATTGAGTTGGCTGGTGCCCAAGTTTGCTTCCAACCTGGCCGTAGGCCGGCACTATCTCGATGTCTATTCGCACTCCGCTGACTTCATTCGGAGGTCTGGCGCTTCTTTCCTTGATCGCAGCAACTCAGTCCCTCTCTCAATCTGCTGCTCCACAGCCATCCGTCTCAAACAAGATCATCATTGATCGATTCTCCGCGTGCACCAGCCAGGCGGATGTTGAGAACGATATTGAGATCCAAAATCTAAGTACGCTTCTCATGCAGTATGACTCGACTGGAATCGATGTCACAGATGGAGCGCTGATCCAGACTAAACTCGCGCAAGAGTACGGTGAGGCCTACCTGCTACCAGGTATCAACCGGTACTACACGTACTGGGATGAACCCACGGCCAGCATGCGAACCGTATGCATCAACGAGTCCAAGATCTACCTCAACCGGAGTACGGATCCTGACCCGTTGATCATGACGATTCGCAAGACGGTCAACTTCTTCTGATTCCGGACAAGACCCGCGCGGTTCCCATCGCGTGAAACCGCCTTGAGCTAGAATCTCCCCCATGCGGGCGGAGACCTTGATCCTCGGTGGCGGAATCGCCGGACTCTCCATCGCCCGGGCCCTCACTCGATCCTCCGATCGGCGCGCGGACTCGGGCGTGACCTTGTTGGAGGCCGAGTCCACGTTCGGCGTGCACTCCAGCGGGCTCAATGCCGCGATTCTACGTACGGCGATCGATGCGCCGGCGACGCGGGCTCTCGCTTTGATGACGGCGGAGGAACTGCGCAGTCCTCCTGGGGATCTAGGAGGGGCACCCTTCGTCGACGATCGCGGACTCGTTCTGCTCGAAGGTTCACCGGAGGGGCCGGCTCCCCGCTGGCTCGCCGACCACGAGACGCGCGGTGCCGTCGAATCCTTGACGCTCGAGCAATCCGCCGAGCGGCTGCCTGGCTTCGTTCCGGAGGGATCCCGAGCCTGGTGGCTGCCCGGAGGCGGGCGCATCGACATCCAACGCTTGCTCCAGGCGCTGGCCGAATCCGCGACTTCGGCGGGAGCCCACTTGCGCACAGGGACGCGCGCCGAGCGCATCCTCTGCGACGGAAACGGGCGAGCGACCGGTGTGCAACTGGCCGATGGGACGACCCTCGAAGCCGAGCGCATCGTGGTCGCCAACGGAGGGTGGGCCGGACAACTGGCGCGCACCGCCGGGGCAGCCTTTCCGGCTCGGCCGACTCGGCGGCATCTGTTCGTGACCGTACCGGACGACTCCATCGACCCGAACGGTCCCGTCATCTGGGACGACGTTCAGGGCTTCTACGCACGCCCCGAGACCGGCGGCCTGCTCGTTTGCCTGTCCGACCAGGACGACTGCGAGCCCGATTCCTGCGCACCGGATCCCATGTTCTGGCGGGTCATGGAGCGCAAGCTCGCGACGTGCCTCCCCCATCTGGCCGGCGTGCCCCGTGCCCGTGGCTGGGCGGCGATGCGCACGTTGACCGAGAACGACACGCCGATCGTCGGCGCGGATCCGCGCGTGCCCGGGCTGTTCTGGGCTGCGGCGTTGGGAGGCCACGGCATGAGCGTTTCGCTCGGTCTCGGTCGCGTGGCCGCCGATGCGATCCTGGGAACGACGCGCGACGAGGACCTGCTGGCCCGACTCGCCCCCGACCATCCCGAACGCGACTACCAGCCTGTTCGGAACTGGTAGACCCGGCGGAACTCAACCGAGACGTTCGGCGGCCAGGCGCCGGATCGCGCCCAGGTCGACCTTGCCCGAAGCCAACTGCGGGATCGCATCGACCTCGATGAAGTTCACAGGCTTGGGTCGGAACAGCGGCGGCAGGTCGGTCGCGTTCAACGCGTTCGCCAGGTCAGCCAACGGGATCGGCACCTGGGCGCAGAGCACGACCAGTTGCTCGCCCCGGCGCTCGTCCTCGATCGCGGTGACCGCGATGTCGGTGTCCGTCCCGGGCTCGAGTCCTGCATCGCGCAGATGAGCAGCGAGCGTCGCGCGCAACGTCTCTTCGACCCGACCGTGCGGCACCATCTCGCCGCCGATCTTGCTGAACCGCGACAGGCGATCGGTGATGACCAAGAACCCGTCCGGTTCGACGCGGCCGATGTCCCCGGTGACGTACCAACCGTCGCGCAGGACCTCGGCGGTCTCCGCGTCTTGCCCCAGGTAGCCGACCATCATGCTGGGGCTCTTGACCTCGAGCAGGCCCTCCTCACCCGAGGTCAGCACCGCGCGTGTCTCGGGATGAACGGCGCGCACGACGACCCCCGGGAGCGGACGACCGACCGAGCCGACCTGATGACCTCGATGGCGCGGGGACGTGCCCTCCGGAGCTTGCACGTTGCAGGCGACGACCGGGCCGAGTTCGGTCGCGCCGTAGCCTTCGAGCAGCTCGTTCCCCGTGGCTTCGCGCCACGCGTCGGCCAGGTCCGCGGGCAAGCGCTGCGCACCGCAGACGCACATGCGCATCGCCCGGAAGATCTCGGTCGGGCAGCGCCGCAACCAGGTCTGGAAGAACGTCGGCGTGCCGATGACGGCGGTGCACGCGTGCTCTTGGCAGAGCTTCGTGATCGCGTCCGTGCCGAGCGGGTCCGGGTGCGTGCAAGACTTGGCGCCGGCCAGAGCCGAGGCCCACATGCCGATCGTGTAGCCGAAGGCGTGGAAGTAAGGCAGCACGCCGAGCAACGCGTCACCGGGTCCGAAGGCCAACACCTGCAACGAGCTCTGCACGTTCGACAGCACGGCGCCGTGCGTGAGTTGCACGGCTTTGGGCGTGCCGGAACTGCCGCTCGAGAACAGGACGGCGGCGATCTCGTCGGACGAGCGTTGCGGCGAACGCAGATGCGCCAACCAGCCGCTGGGGAGCAGCGTCCAAAGGAAGGCGGCAGCCTTGTCCGCTCCGCCCACGTCCTTGAGCAGGTCCTCGACGAAGAGCGCGTGGTCGGCAGCCACAGGTGCTTCGCGTTCGAGCACCTTCAGGAAGCGGCGTGACGTGATCACGTAGCGCACACCGGAACGCTCGAAGCAGCCCTTCAAGGTCGCGTCGTCGAGCGTGTAGTTGCCGTGAACGGCAGTCCGCCGCTCCAACGTCAGCGCGGCGTTCGCGAGCAGGTTCGCGGGTCCCTGGGGCAGCAGGATGCCGACGTTCGAGGTGTCATCCAAATGCCTGCGCAACACCCGCGCCAAAGCGAGCGATCCGGTCAACACCTGGCGGTAGTTCAGCGCGGTGCCGGACGAGTCGACGACCGCATCGCTGCGACCGTGGCGCTTGGTCGTGTACAGGAAACGCCACGCGAGCGAGCCGCGCCGGCCCTTGCGGGACAATCGCATGTCCGCGATCTCCTCGGCGATGGCCTGGCGAACCTCGGGTGCCTTCGCCGTGTACGGCAGCGGCTCGCCGAACCCAACATCGATCGGGCGACGCCACAAGCGCGGCATCTTCCACAGCGCCTTGCCTCCAGCGAAGCTCCAGATGCTGCCCCATACGCGGTCCAGAGCGACGGGGACGATCGGGGCCTTGGCGTCCGCTGCGATGCGCTCCAAACCACTGGCGAAACCCAGGAGCGAGCCCGTTCGAGTGATCGCCCCTTCGGCGAAGATGCAGACCAGCGAGCCTTCCCTGATGGCCTCGGCGGCCAACGCCAGGGACGCGCGCTTGCCTTCCTTGGTGTCGCTCGAGGACACAGGAATCGCTCCCATCCTCCGCGCGAACCAACCCACCAGAGGCAGTGCGAACAGGTCGCGGTGCATCAAGAACCGCACGGGTCGGCGCACGGCGGCCGCGACGAGCACGGCGTCGGCGAAGGACACGTGGTTGGCGACGAGCAAGGCCCCGCCCTCTTCGGGGACGCGGCTCAGGTGGTGCGATCGCAGTCGATAGACGGTGTGACTCAACACCAACAGCACGACGCGCACCAGGTACTCACCGGCGACGATGACGCTGACGACCGCGGCAAACGCGACGAGCGCGCCACCCACCAGGAACTGGATCGGCGGCGACAGGTCCAGCGCCTCGGCCAGCAAGTAGGTCAGGCCACCCGCGAGTCCGATCCCGATGAAGTCCATCGTCTCGGCGAGCCCCTGGACGGAACCGCGATGCTCCTGAGCCGGAAGACCTTGAATGAGTGAGCGGATGGGCACCGTGAACAACCCCGAACCCACGCCGATGACGAAGAGCGCCCCGCGCAGCAACCGGGCCGAGTCCGGGTCCACCTGCAGAATTAGGGTGGCGATCGCCATGAGCCCGAGGCCCACGGGGATGAGCCCGCCCTCGACCCGGTCCCCGGAGATCTGACTCGCCAGGACCGCACCGACGACGATGCCGACGATGGTGTAGGCGTTCAGCCAAGCCGTGACCGAGGGCTTGAGGTCGAGCCAGGCGCCATACTCGTTGATGCCAAGCATGAAGACCGCCGCCAGCATGTAGAACCACGCGCTGGCGCAGATCGCCAACACGAGTTCGCGGCGTCCTTGGGTCGCCTTCCAATGATGGATGAACTCGTTGACCGGATTCAACGTCACCTTGCGGTCGGGCGAGATGGCGGGCAAGGGTGCCATCGCAAGAGCAGCGAACCAGCCCACCAAGGCGATCAACATGTAGAAGAGGCCAGCGGTCCAGTAGGCGCTCTCCAGGTCGGCGGCGTATCCGGAGATCACCATGCCCGCCAGGATCGCCACCATGGTCGAGGCTTGAATGAGCGCGTTGGCGCGCGACAGGTCCTTCGCGCCGACGAGTTCCTTGATCACACCGTACTTGCTCGGTCCGAAGATCGCGCTCTGCACGCCCATCATCAGCGTGACCAACAAGAGCCCGTCGTAGCTGCGCATCGCAAGCGCGACGGTTCCGCCGGCCATGACGACCAGCTCCATCAGCTTCGCGAAGCGAATGACGGTTGTCTTCGACAGCTTGTCCGCGAGGCTGCCGGTGATCGGCCCAAGGACGATGAACGGCAGGGCGAAGAGCGCCGCGGGCAGTGCGGTCCCTGCTTGGTTCGCCCAATACGAGTCGGCGAAGATCGCCGAAGCATCGTCGCCCGCCTTCATGTAGGTGACGAGCAGGATGATCAGTCCCTTGAAAGCGTTGTCGTTGAACGCCCCCAGGAACTGAGCCAGGGTGAACGCCCCGAAGGAGCGTTTCTTGAGCAGGGACAGCATGGAGCGCTAGGTGAGGAGGGCCTGGAAGCCCGCCTCACCCATGCGAATCAGGCTTGCGTCCCGGCGCCGTCGATCTTTCGATAGATCTCGCCGCCGGTCTTCTGGAACTCGTCCTTCTTGGCCTGCATGCCGGCTTGAAGCGCGGCCTCGTCCTCGAGGCCCTGCTCCTTCGCGAACTTGCGCACGTCCTCGGTGATCTTCATCGAGCAGAAGTGGGGTCCACACATCGAGCAGAAGTGTGCGACCTTGGCGCCGTCCGCGGGCAAGGTCTCGTCGTGGTACGACAAGGCCGTCGGCGGGTCGAGGGACAGGTTGAACTGGTCCTCCCAACGGAACTCGAAACGCGCTTTCGACAGCGCGTCGTCCCAAGTGCGCGCGCCCTTGTGACCCTTGGCCAGATCGGCCGCGTGCGCCGCGATCTTGTACGCGATCACGCCGTCCTTGACGTCCTTGCGGTTCGGCAGGCCCAGGTGTTCCTTGGGCGTCACGTAGCACAGCATCGCCGTCCCCCACCAACCGATCATCGCCGCGCCGATCGCGCTGGTGATGTGGTCGTAGCCGGGCGCGATGTCGGTGACGAGAGGACCGAGCGTGTAGAAGGGTGCCTCGTGGCAGACCTCCATCTGCCTGTCGACGTTCTCCTTGATCTTGTGCATCGGCACGTGGCCGGGGCCTTCGATCATGACCTGAACGCCGTGCTTCCAGGCGATCTGGGTCAGCTCACCGAGCGTCTCGAGCTCGCCGAACTGGGCTTCGTCGTTGGCGTCCGCGAGGCAACCGGGACGCAGGCCGTCGCCGAGGCTGAAGGACACGTCGTAACGCGCCATCAGCTCGCAGATGCGCTCGAAGTGCGTGTAAAGGAAGTTCTCCTCGTGGTGCGCGAGGCACCACTTGGCCATGATCGAACCGCCGCGCGACACGATGCCCGTCACGCGGTTCGCGGTCAGCGGCACGTAGCGCAGCAGCACTCCGGCGTGAATCGTGAAGTAGTCGACGCCTTGCTCGCACTGCTCCTCGAGCGTCTCGAGATACATGTCGATCGTCAGATCCTCGATCTTGCCGTTCACCTTCTCGAGGCATTGGTAGATCGGGACCGTTCCGATCGGCACGGCCGAGTTGCGAATGATGTGCTCGCGCGTCTGATGGATGTTCTCGCCGGTCGACAGGTCCATGACCGTGTCGGCGCCCCAGCGCACGCTCCACTGCAGCTTGGCGACCTCCTCCTCGATCGAGGACGACACCGCCGAGTTGCCGATGTTCGAGTTGATCTTCACCAGGAAGTTGCGGCCGATGATCATCGGCTCGAGCTCGGTGTGATTGACGTTCGAGGGGATGATCGCGCGGCCGGCGGCGACCTCGTCGCGCACGAACTCGGGCTCGCAGTCCTCACGCACGGCGATGTACGCCATCTCCTCGGTGATGATGCCCTGGCGCGCGTAGTGCATCTGCGTGATGCACGTGTCGCCCGACGCCTTGCGCGGAGCGACCCACGGCTCGCGCAGGGGCGGCAGCCCCTCCAGCGCCGTGAAGCCCTGGGGCCCGGTCGTGTCGTAGACATCCACCGGCGGGTCGTCGTTGGTCAGGTGGATCCGACGCAGGGGCACGTTCAACGTGTGCTCGCCGTGTTGGATCTGGACGTGATGCTTGTGGGAGCTCGGGAAGCTCACCTCGAGGGATTCCAGCTCTTCGCTGCTCTCGGGCTCAATCGTGTTGGTCATAGCTGCTTTCCTACGCCGGTACGAACCGGATCAGGTTCCAGGGGTGCGTCTCAGGCATGCGCCACCGTGGCGAACACCGCCCCCAGCAGGGTTGCACGGGCAGGATACGCGGGCTGCCGTCCTGAGCCCAGGCGGATCCGGTGGCTCTGGGTGCGGCGCCCCGCGAAGGAGTCCGAGAGCGCGCTTGGGATCGCCGCCGCGGATCCGCATTCTGTCCCCCATGGCTGCCCCCGAACTCTTCGATCGCATCGTCATCGGCGCCGGCATCGTCGGGCTGGCGACGGCCAAGGCGCTGCTGGAAGGCCAGGGGGGCAACCTTGTGCTGGTCGAGGCCGAGGACCGCCCGGCCGCCCATCAGACCGGCAACAACTCGGGCGTCATCCATGCGGGCCTCTACTACCGACCTGGTTCGATGAAGGCGACGCTGTGCGCGACCGGACGAGAGGCGTTGGTGGAGTACTGCCAGGCCAAGTCCATCTCTTACGAGCGCTGCGGCAAGCTGGTCGTCGCGACCCAGCCCGAGGAACTGCCGCGACTGGACGAGCTGATCCGGCGCGGTGAAGCGAACGGACTGACGGGCATCGTGCGCCTGGGCCCCGAAGGCCTGAAGGAGCACGAGCCGCATGTCGTCGGCATCGGCGGCCTCTTCGTTCCGGCCACCGGCATCGTCAACTACCGCGACGTCGCCGCCGCGATGCTCCAGGACGTGCGCGCCGCCGGAGGGGACGTGCGACTCCAATGTCCGGCCGGCGCCATCCGGCGCGAGGGCGGAACGTGGATCGTCACGACGCCGAACGGTGAGGTCTCCGCACCCCACCTGATCGCGTGCGCCGGTGTCCAGGCCGATCGCGTCGCACGCCGTGCCGGCACGCGACCCGACTGTTCGATGGTGCCGTTCCGTGGCGAGTACCACGTGCTGCGGCCGGAGCGCGAACACCTCGTGCGCAACCTGATCTATCCGGTTCCCGACCCGCGCTTTCCGTTCCTGGGCGTGCACTTCACGCGCATGGCGAAGGGCGGCGTGGAGGCCGGTCCGAACGCCGTCCTCGCGCTGCATCGCAACGGCTATCGCTGGCGGGATGTGTCCCTCCGTGACACGCTGGATGCCGCGCTCACGCCGGCGCTCTGGCGCATGGGACTGCGCTACTGGCGCACGGGGTTCGGCGAGGTGCACCGATCGCTCTCGAGGCGGGCGTTCGCCAAGGCGTTGCAGCGCCTGGTCCCCGAGATCACGGCCCAGGACCTGCGGCCCGGAGGTGCGGGCGTACGGGCTCAGGCGTTGGACGCGGGCGGCACGTTGGCGGACGACTTCCGCATCACGAAAGCACCCGGTGCGTTCCATGTGCTGAGCGCTCCGTCGCCTGCCGCGACGGCCTCCTTGGCGATCGGCGAGCACATCGCCCGCGAAGCAAGAGCACACTTCGCCACCAGCTGAATCGAGGCCGAGACCGGCCCCCATTCCACTATTCGGGCACGAACTCGAACCGCGCGCCGGGCGTCGGGCAGCGCATGCGCCACACCTCGGTCGCCGTCATCGCGAACAAGGTCCGGCCGTCCGCTTCCCCGAACGCAAGCGCCCGAGCGTGTCGAACGTGGGGCGTGGTGGACAACGCGGTGCCGTTCGGGGCGAAACGCTCGATCCCAGCGCGCGAGGCCACGTAGATCACGCCCTGGGCATCGAGCTCCAGCGCTTCGGGATCCCGGCCGGTCGTCGCGAGGATGCGCGGTTCGCCGGTGGGCAGCCCCGCGTCGTCCAAGGACAACTGAACGACCTGTTGCTCACCCGGAACGAGGATGGCCAAAGCTGTCCCGTCCGCGTTGCAGGCGACGCCCGCAACCTTCGTTCCCGGCTGCATCTCGATCAGGTCTCCGGCCGCGTTCATGTGCAGCAACGAGCCCTTCCGCGTGACGACGTAGAGGCAACCGGCGCGGCCCCATTCGAGGTCGCGCGGAGCCTCGAACGAGAGTCCGTCGAAGCTGGCCGCCAGCACGCGCACGTCCTTGCGATTCAGGTCGATGCGCGCCAAGCGCCCCGCCGCCTGTTCCGCGGCGATGAGCCCTTCGTCCTCGCCAGCCACCAGCGCACCAATGCGCTCGGTTCCTTCACGCCAAACGCGCGGAGGCTCACGACCGGGCTCCCAGCGGTACACGCGATCCGTGCCCACGTCGGCGAAATAGAGTGCGCCTTGTTCGGGAGCCCAAGCGAGTCCAGCCAGATCCGTGAAGCGTCCGGCCATCAACGAGGGCGAATCGGGCTCGAGATAGGTTGGACTCGAGGCGCAGGCGCACAGCGTCAGCAGGGCGAGCATGACGAGCGCGCGGGGCGATCGGAGCTGTTGAGAGTTCGAGGGGCGGGCCATGGCGGGGTGAATCTAGCCGCCTCTCCAGCAAGGTCCAAGAGCGACCTCGGATTCGGCCACGCCTCGGATGGTTGCCATCACCTGGGCGCCGAATCCAGGTCTCGGCGGTCGACTCGCCCGGGACACGCGAAGGCTGCCCAGGGCCCCTGCACGGAACCATCTTGACATCGAAACATACTCGACATGTTGCCGAATCGCCTCGCAGGCCCGCAACGGCGGTGATTCTGTGGTTTCGGGCCGAATTCGGGGCAAGTCCGGGCTCTTCCAAACCTCCGGAATCACCGATCCCTCTGTACGTTGGAGGTACGAATTCGTTCACCGGCCCGTGCCCTTCCGCGCCTGCGCCGCCCCCCCATTCCTTCAGAACTCCTTAGGACTCCCAATGCCGAAGACGTTCATCGCCGTAATGCTGTCCCTCACGGGCGGCCTTCTCCTTTCGAACATCGCGGACGCGCAAGGCTGCTGAGGCCCCGCGAAAGCTCCCGCCGGTGGCGGGTCTGCAGGTGGTGGTAAGGGTGGTGGTGGTGCCGCGGGCGGACCGCGTGCGGGCGGAGGTCCTGGCGGCGGATTCGCCGGCGGACCCGGATCCGGTGGGGCTGCTGGTGGAGGAGGTGGCTGGGGTGCGCCCTCATCACCCGCCCCCGCTCCTTGGCTCCTCGACCCCGGCAAGACGTACACGGGTGCCGAAGGCGAAGTCGTGGACGACCCGACCGCCTGGCAGATCTGGTGGATGTACAACCAGGAGCGCTTCCTGGGCCGCAGCACCTTCGCCATCGACGGCAAGAGCAGCGCGGCGGACCGCAGCGAGACGCGCGTGTTCGGTCGCCTGTCGCGCGACGAGGTCCAGGCCGAGGTCATCCCCGCGATGACGCGCGGCCTCGAGGTCGGTGGCAACCTGCGCTATGTCCGCGCAGGCATTCTGGGTCTCGCTTCGGCGGCCGAGAGTCACAACCAGGGTCAGTTCGACTTCCTGTTGCGTCACTTCCTGACCGTCGGCGATCACACTCCGATCCATCACACGGCAGCGGTCGCGCTCGGCATTCTCGGTAGCGAAGGCAGCCTGGACACGTTGCGTGACCTGGCCCTCAACACCGCCGCCGGCAAGAAGCTCGTGGCGGCCGAGGAAGTCCCGATCGGCTTGCGTGCGCACGCCGCGTACGGGCTCGGCATGCTCGGCAACGGCAGCAGCAGTTCGGCCGAACGATCGGGCATCGTCTCCGACTTGATCGGCCTGCTCGAGAACGAAGCCAGCAGCACCGACCTGCAGGTCGCGGCGATCACCGCGCTCGGCATGGTTCCGCTCGAACTCGACGCGGCAGCCACGGTCTGCATCTGCGGAACGTGCGAGGTCGAGGGTCCCGAGACCAGCTTCCAGTCCCAGGTGACGTACTTGATGCGTTACTTCACGGCGGATCGCGAGTTCGACCCGACCGTCCGTGCGCACACCGCCACGGCTCTCGGTCGCCTCGTCGAAGCCGGTTTGCGGGATGCCAAGTCCTCGATGCTCCCCCACGTCGAGGAGATCAAAGGTGGTGTCGTCGATATTCTCATGTCCTCGCTGCAGCGCTACGCGAAGCAGCCCGAGATCGTCCAGGAGAGCGCCGTTCTGGCACTCGGCCTCGTCGGCGATTCGGACAACGACAACGAGGACAAGTGGATCCGTCACGAGCTCGGCCGCATGGCCAGCCATGGCGATCCCCTCTGCAAGCGTTACGCGATGATCTCGCTCGCCGAGGTCGGCGGTCGACCCGGTCGCGGCGAGGATTCGTGGGCCGGTGCCGCCGAGGCGCGCGCCGATCTCCTGCAGCGTATGTCCCGTGGCAAGCGTGGAGAGAAGGCCTGGGCCGGTCTCGCGCTGGGTGTCCTGGGTCATCACCTGACGCAGAACCACCAAGAGCTCGATGCCAACGTCGATCGTGCACTTCGCCTGGCCGCCAAGAAGGCCAAGAGTTCGGAAGACCTCGGTGCGTATGCGCTCGCCCTCGGCCTGCGTCGTCACACGGAAGCGGCACCGGTCCTGACCAAGAAGCTCGGCAAGCTCAAGGACGAGGCTGCCCAAGGATGGGTCGCGCTCGGATTGGGTCTCATGGATGCGCCCGATGCGTTGGAGTCGATCGTCAAGGCGATGAACGACGAAGATGCGTCACCGGTTCTCTGGACGCGCGGTGGGTATGCGTTGGGCATGCTCGATGATGGCAACGCCGTGGGTAAGATCGCTGAGATGATCGACGCGACGGATGATATTGAGCGTCAGGCCGCGCTGGCTTGCGCGCTGGGTTTGATCGGTGATGCGAGTGCGGTGAAAGTTCTCGAGGGAGTTCTCGAGGACGACGACAACCGTGGCGTTCATCGTCAACAGGCGATGCGTGCTCTTGCTCGTCTTGCGCATCCGGGTCAGGCGACTTGGTTCTCGGCGTTCGCGCGGGGTTTGAATTACCACGCGCAGACGGCGACGCTTACGTCGGAAGAGGGCGTGGGGCTTCTGGACCGGCCTTAGGTTTGCGTTCGTGGGCTGATGGCTCACGGACTGGGTTTGTGATTGCGGCCTCTGCTCTTTGGAGTGGGGGCTGCTTTCGTTTTGGGCTCCGGTTTGTTGGTGGGGTTCGTTGGTGCGCGCTTGTCTTGAGATGGAGTTGATGGGGATGAGGCTTGGTGGTCGGACCTGGTGCGTTTGGGGTTGTGGTCTGGTCGAGGTTCGGGTCGTGGGTGTTTGAGATTGCTTGCGGGGTCAGGGATCGGGCTCGGTTCGAGAAGGGCCCTCCCTCCGTCACCTCGCCGTCACCGCT
>TARA_R110002096_G_scaffold114770_1_pt1 | contig 20915 bp, 19 predicted proteins | sample TARA_R110002096 | Tara Oceans TARA_R110002096 (sample SAMEA4397295) | marine metagenome | biome: Polar Biome; feature: [DCM] deep chlorophyll maximum layer (ENVO:01000326); material: water (ENVO:00002006), including particulate matter (ENVO:01000060) such as... | depth 35 m
GAGCCGAAGGCGTTCCTTCACCACTTTGTAAACCTGCTGTTGATCTTTGCGGCTGCGCATGTCGATGAAGTCGACCACGATCAATCCGCCGATGTTCCGCAAGCGCAATTGACGAGCGACTTCTTCCGCTGCCTCCAGGTTTGTTTCCAGAATCATCCTGTCACCCGTGCCCTTGTTCCGGCCGGTGTTCACGTCGACCGTGATCAATGCTTCCGTTTCGTCGATCACCAGATAGCCGCCACAGGGCAGCCAGACCTGGCGGTAAAAGGCGTCGTCAATCTGGCGCTGGATTCCGAACTTTTCGAAGATCGGCTCCGGCGAATTGTAGAGACTGATTCGGTTGCGGGAACGACGGGAAATCTGCCCGACGAGGTCCTTCATGCGTTCCGCCATCTCCGGGTCGTCGATGATCACTTCCTCAACGTCCTCGGTCAGAAAGTCGCGAACGGTTCGCTCAATCACATCGGGTTCGCGGAACACGCAGTGGGGCGCCGGATTGTCGTCATACTCGTCTTCAATCTTCTCCCATTGCTCCAGAAGAATGCTGAGGTCGCGGATGAAATAGCGCAGCCGTTGGCCTTGGCAAACGGTCCGCAGGATGATGCCCATGTGATCGGGAAGCTCAAGGCGCTCCATGATCTTGCGAAGGCGGGCGCGTTCTTTGGGATCATCAATTCGGCGCGAAATACCAAACTGATCGTTTCGTGGCATCAACACCATGAATCGGCCGGGAAGCGAAATGTTGGTGGTGATTCGAGGCCCCTTACTGCCAATCGGTCCCTTGCTCACCTGAACCATCACTTCAGACCCGATCGGATAGAGAGATGGAATGTCCTTCGCCGAGATTCGCTTTTGCTGCTTTTTCTTCGGCTTGCGGACTTCTTCCAGCGTCTCGTCGTGTTCGTTCTGTAGATCTTCGAGCGCTTGCGGAATGGCATCCCAGAAGTGGAGGAATGCGTTTTTTTCCAAACCAATATCCACGAACATGGCCTTCAGGCCGGGTTCAATGTTCTTGATTTTGCCTTTAAAAATCGAGCCAACGATATTCTCCTCGTTGGCGCGTTCGACTCCGTATTCTTCAACGGAGCCATGTTCGAGAAGGGCTACCCGGTTCTCAAGCTTTTCACAGTTAATGACGATTCTCGTTCCTTCATTAAGTCGCTTACCTCCAAAGAGTTTTCTGATTCGTTTCAACATTCGGTTGGTTCAAAGATTCACAAGGGTTCAAACCAATTCCGTTCCTTGAAACAACATCGCGAAACTTCATCAAGAGAAGGACTTCGGGGACGACAGGGGGGCGAGAGAAGAATTGATGATTCATCGGTTTTTCTTCTTCCCTCCGAACAATTTGTTCAAGACTCCCTTGGGACGCTGTGCAGGAACTGGTTGGCGGACATCTTTCCATTTGTCCACTTTCTTGGCTTGATAGACTTTTTGTTTTTGGGCTACGGATCCCCGTTGATCGGCCGTTTGGGTGATCGATGGTGAATGATAAGTTGATCGTGAAGAACTGGAAGAACCGTCAGAAGAAGGAGTCATTCCTTCGGGGAGTTCTACCAATCCGTCGGCGTCATCGCCGTCCATGAAATTATCAAGACCCGTATTGTCGAAGTCGACGAGTAGGACGCGCTCGAAATGCCCCGTTGCCTCTTTCAGAGGTGCGAGAGCAATATCGCGTTTGCCCAATTTCATCGCCATCGTTTCCTTTAAGATTCGCCCCGCAATGGGAGCGCCGCACCTACCACCTGAATCACCGTTGTGTACAAAGACACAAACGGCCAATTCGGGCTCTTCGTAGGGTGCAAAAGAAATAAACCAGGCATTGGTGGGCTCAGACGGCTTCCCACTTTGTGCCGTTCCCGTTTTTCCGGAAACGATAAAGTCCTCTGATTTGGCCCGCCTTGCGGTTCCGCCAGCTTCATTGACGACCTTATACATGCCACGCTTGACCAGTTCCAGTTCGTCCTTGGTCAGCCCTTCCTCGGAAAGGTCATATTTCAGTTGGGGTTCATCGGGCACGAGTTCATTCCAGGCAACCTCATCCAGGTCCTTGCCTTCGGCTCGCTTGACCCAAGTTTCGACTTCGCTGCGTAATGCTCCTGTCTCTTGAGCTACGTCGTCCATACTTTGACCTGCGCGAACCTTCTCAACCAACTTGCGGCGCTCCGGGCCATCCTTGTCGACGATTTTCTTAATCAGGCGAGGTTGATAGACTTTGCCACCGTTGGCGACCGTGCAGGTGGCGGCTGCCATCTGCAATGGTGTCGCTTCCGCGAACCCCTGACCGATGGAGGTCATTGCGGTGAAGGCGTCGCTCCAAAGTTGACCCTGGAGCTTCAGCCAGTTTGGACTCGGGACGAGTCCCGGGGCTTCCCCATCCAATGGGATACCGGTTTTACGACCCAGCCCCATTTTGCTGGTGACCTCGACAATGTTATTGATGCCGGTGTGATTGCCGTATTGGTAGAAGTAGCAATTGCAGGACTTCTTGATCGCGTCGCTGAGATTGATGGAGCCATGTCTTCCGCCCTTGCTCAAAATCCAGCACTTCATGAATTTTGCGCCGTATTGGACCCCGCCTCCACAGTAAAAATTGCGGCGATGGGAGTCTGACAAACATCCGGCAAGCGCGATCGGAATTTTGAAGGTGGAGCCAGGCGCATGTTGGCTTAGCGCACGATTATACATCGGAGCAGAGCGATCGGTGGAGTATCGCTTCCAGTCATCAGGAGAAACCGAAGGCACAAAATTGTTTGGATTGTAGGAAGGGACCGAGACCATGGCCAAAATGTCGCCATTTCGGGGATCCATAACCACGACGGCGCCACGGCCGGAAGTGCCATCTTCTTTTGGCAGGATGTTCCGCATCGCCTGTTCCGCAATGTATTGAATCTTTGCGTCAATCGTCAGGTAAACGTTGGCGCCCTGTTTCGGCGATTCGTAGGATATTTCGTTGCGGATGATTCCCTTCTCATCGCGACGCAGCACCCGCTTGCCAGGCTTGCCCTGAAGGTACTCGTCCATGCTTTTTTCGATCCCGGCCCCGCCGTAGTCATCGGGAACGTAATGATCGAACTCAAGCCTCTTATCTTTTGGGACTGTTTGGATGTCTGGGAGATTGACGTAGCCCAGGAGATGGCATGCCAGGGAGTCATAGAGATAAATTCGGCTGGGTTTGACGGCGACATCGACGCCGGGGACGTCAAAGTCGTTTTCGGCAAACATGGCAAAGTCTTCGAACGTCAAATCCCGGCGATAGGTGTAGGGAACAATACCGCTGGTGCTTCGGTAGTGAATTTGTAGCTGCCGCGAGTTGAAATCCGTGGCCAACCCAATCTGCATCATCTTGGGCAGCACGGTTTCCTCAACAATGTGAAGAATATCCGCTTCCCGTTTTTCCCGCTGCATTCCCGATACTTTCGCGTCGAAGAACGTCATCGGAACATTCTCAAAGTTGTCCTTGTAGTTATCGATGATCGATTTGAGATCGAAGATCACCTCGTAACTGGCCTCATTGGTGGCTAGGACTTCTCCATTGCGATCGAGGATTTCACCACGTACACCGGGAACCCGGACCGTGACTTCCTTTTCTCCGGGAAGCTGGCTCACCCATTCTTCATGCTGAACGATCTGAACGCTGTAGAGCCGGTGAACCAGAATACCCATTCCGGTCACGACCAGAATCGCGAGCAGATAGATTCGGAGCTTAAATCTGGTGACCATGGCTGTAGGCTCTTCTGAACATGAACTGTTCGAATTCTAGCTGGTAACCGCACCGTTTGGCAACCCGGCTGATGATAATTAACAAAAAAGGTGCCATCAACATGGCGGCCAGCGAAGTTGCGATCATCGTCATCCAGATTTCGGCGGAAAACTGGAATTCACCGGCGGCAAAACTAATGAGAAGAAATTCGCTGATGCGCTGAAAGAGGACGGCCAGCCCAACCATAATGATTGGGAGGAACCAATGCCCACGTTGAAACAAGGGGCGGATTCCCTGCATGAATGAGCCCATCAGCGCGAACAAGATGACTCTCGTGCCGAACGGGAGTGGTGACTCAAGGGGCAGGCCATGCCGGGCGTCCCACATCAAACCCGTGGCGAGGGCAAAAAACAGCATTACGGGGTAGGGGACCGTGAGTGCGATGACGTAAAAGAAAGACCAGGGCATCAGAATCAGAATCTTGATGCCGCCCAAGCCCAAGACGGGGAGAAACTCCTGGATCATCATCGCCAGGATCAGAAAGACGAACATGAGCGCCGAAAAGATCATTTCTTGGTTCCGATGATGGCGAACACGAAGTCCAAGTTTGAAAAATCGACGCTGGGCTCAATTTCCGCTTCGGTGGTGATGTCACCCGGGTGAACGGATTTGACCTTGCCGAGGGCCAGGTTGGGCGGGAACACGAGTCCTTGCCCGGAGCTGATCACATCCATTCCGGGAGTAATCGGCGACGTCTTGTCCAGGTAGCGAAGGCGCAGAGTTGGCTGATTGTTGATGCCTCCGCGTTCTCCGCTCACGGTTCCCTGTCCCATCATCACTTCTCGATTGTCGCCCAAACTGCGATTTCCCTGACCGTGCATGATTCCGCGCTGATCAGTTCCCATGACCCGGGCCGTTACCTTACACGCCTCATCGGTCAACAGGAGAACCGTTGACGTCTTCTCGGAAGCGAGCGCGACCTTCCCGACCAAACCGCTGTCGATAATGATGGGGTCGTTTTCCTTCAGGCCGTGTTCGGTCCCCTTATCAATCACAATGGTATGATACCAAGTTGCCGTCTCCCGCCCGATGACTTCGGCAGCGACCAACTCAAAACTCGGCATCTTCTTCAGTGCCAGCATTTGGCGAAGGCGGGCGTTCTCCTCGTAGAGTCGTTCAACCGCGTCGTTTTCGATCCGGAGTTGCTTCACTTCTTCGGTGAGCCGCTGAATCTGATCTTCGAGCTCTTTCCTCGGCGTTTGAGCTTGGGAAAATTTTTGAGTCTGTGCCTCGACGTTGTGTCGGGTTTTGATCAAAGGTGTCGCCGCTGAAAGCGCTCCCCGCTGCCATCCTTGGATTGCATTATCACCCCAGGTGAGCACCCAGACAACAATCGCCACCAAAACGGCAAGGGCTATGATGTTGACCCGACTCATTGGTTGTAGATTCGGGATGAATTTAGCTTAGCGCAGCCAACTTGAAAAGAGGTCGTATTTGAAAAGGTGAAAATCACCCGTCGAGATTGGCCACTTTTTTGAGGAAGGACAGTTCGTTGAGGACTTTGCCTGCACCTTCAGCTACAGCACTCAGGGGATCTTCAGCCACGTGTACTGGCAGGCCAGTCTCTTCCGTAAGGAGTTTGTCGAGCCCGCGAAGCAGGGCGCCACCACCGGCCAAAACGAGTCCTCGATCGACCAAATCCGCAGAAAGTTCCGGAGGACAGCGTTCCAGTGTGACGCGAACGGAGTCAATAATCGTATTGAGGGGATCGAGCATCGCCTCGCGAACTTCTTGGGACGTGATCTTGATCGTCTTGGGCAGACCGGCGACCAAGTCGCGACCTTTCACTTCCATTGAAGCCTCTTTGCCTTGAGGGTAAGCCGATCCAATCCGGATCTTGATCTCTTCAGCCGTTCGTTCGCCGACCATCAGATTGTAGGCTCGCTTCAGATACTGGACGATCGCTTCGTCCAATTCATCACCCGCGACTCGGACGCTTCTGCTGTAAACGATACCGGAAAGGGAAATCAGAGCCACTTCAGTGGTTCCCCCACCAATGTCCACGATCATGTTGCCGGATGCGTCCTGCACCGGGAGGCCAACTCCGATCGCCGCTGCCATGGGCTCTTCGATCAGGAACACTTCCCGAGCACCTGCGTTTTGGGCAGATTCCCGAACCGCTCGCTTCTCGACTTCGGTAATTCCGGAAGGAACAGCGATGACGACTCGAGGCCGGACAAAGCCTTTTCGGGAGTGGACCTTGCGGATGAAGTGGCGAAGCATGGCTTCGGTCACCTCGAAGTCGGCAATCACCCCATCTTTCAATGGCCGGATTGCGACAATATTACCGGGGGTCCGTCCGAGCATGCGTTTTGCATCGTCTCCGACAGCAAGGACCTTGTTGGTTCCTGCTTGAACTGCGACAACAGAGGGTTCCCGTAGAACAATGCCGTGGTCCTTGACGTTGACCAAGGTATTGGCGGTTCCGAGATCGATCCCGATGTCGTTCGAAAATACTCCGAATAGTTTTCCAAACATCTAGTGATGAAGCTTAAAGCCTGGGCAAATCGTTGGATCGCCAAATATCAGTAACCTGGGCAACCATGTGGGTGTGTTTCTTGGAGGCATTCTGGCCTCTTCGGCGAAGGGTTCCACAGGCACCAAACCGGGCGCCTGCAGAGGCAATTAACTCAAGGAAAAGGTCATTATTGTCAAATCATTTTACCTTTGACTGAAGTCTGTTCCTTTTCTGACGTAGATCGTTCTGAATTTCCATGTTTTTTTGGCTTTTCTCTGGAGGAAATTGAAAATTGCCATGGTTCCGGTTGCTTGCGCGAAATGCTCAACGCGGTTTAGTTCCTCCATGCCAGCCTCTTCGGAATCCAGAGATGTGTTTTACCAATGCCAGCGCTGCGGGAATTGTTGCCGCTGGCCTGGGGAGGTGGTTTTGACTGAGGAAGACTTGGAAGCATTGGCGAAGTTTAAGAACGTGTCGCTCTACGATTTTGTTGCGGAATACACGGCTCTTCGCGAAAACCGGACCGGGCTGACGTTGACGGAAAAAGAGAATGGCGAGTGCGTCTTTCTGGACGGAATCGATTGCACCGTCAATTCCGCCAAACCGGCTCAGTGCCGCGGTTTTCCAAACGAATGGAATTTTCCTGGCTGGCGGGATTCCTGTGAGGCAATTCCTGTCCCGCTTGATTCATCCAAGCGTTCGATTGCAACGGAATCAGAAGTCCGTTAGTCTGAGTTTACGATGACGCAGCAGCAACGAGCACGAGAGTGGCGCAGCGCAATTTCGAAAACCCGGCGCAAGGTGAATGTGGGTTGGTGGCTCGAAATACTCGGGCCGATCAGTATCGGCTTTGGCGTTCTTGCTGCGAGTTGGCTCCTTTATTTCCGGACGCAGATCTGGTTTGAGGAGAACAAGGAGATTGCTGCCTACATCGCGATCGGGGTTCTGCTCGGTTTGCCGATCATTGCCTGGTTTGTTGCGCGCCGACGATTCATCACCACCAAAGAGGCCGCCGTCAGATTGGAAAGCGAGATGAAGCTGCACAACGCGCTTTCCGCGGCCGACGCCGAGATTGCGCCATGGCCTGACCCGCCTATGAAGCCGAGCCTGACCGATGGCTTCGCCTGGAATTGGAGCCGACTTGTCATTCCGCCGGCTCTCGCCATCACCTTGGTGGCTGCCGCATTTCTGATTCCGGTTGAGCCCATCGAAGCGAAGGCAAAATCGCCGAACGAGCCGATTGCTTGGGAAGAAATGGAGGAATGGTTGGAAGAGTTGAAGGAGGAAGAAGTCGCAGAGGAAGAGAAGGTTGATGAGATCCTCGAGCAAATCGGAGCCTTACGAGACCGGCCGGAGGATGAGTGGTTCAGTCACAGCAGTCTGGAGGCGACGGACTCTCTTCGCGAAAGTCTGCAGCGATCCATCAACGACATGGAGAAGAACCTTTCGACGGCGGAGCGGAGCCTGGGGGCATTGGAGAAATATTCCGATGCCATGAGCGAGTCGGCCAAGGATCAGCTCATGCAGGAGTTCAGCAACGCGCTGAAAGGAATGGAATTTGGGAACTTGCCCGCCAATTCAGAGATGATGGATGCGCTGAAGAAAATTGATCCGGCACAAATGCAGCAAATGACCGCCGAGCAGATGGAGCAATTGCGGAAGGCGATGCAACAGAATGCCCAAGCCCTTCGCGAGATGATGGGTGAAGGCGAAGGGCAGGGGGAAGGCCAGGGACAGGGCGCTGGATGGGGGAGCAAAATGGAAGATGAGGATGAATTGATGAAGCTGCTCTTTGGCGAAGGCTGGAGAGAAGGAATGAAACCGGGCCAAGGGGGAATTACGCGGGGAAAAGGAGATGCCCCCATGTTCCACAATGATGAAGAGTCCAATCTCAGCACCAACAAGCCGGAAGAAGTCCAAAACCTGGATGTATCGCGGGCCGCTCCGGGCGAAGTGATCGCAGAGGGAACGGCGGAGCATGACATCGACGAATCTCCCGTCGGTCCGACTCAGGGAGGTCCGGTGAATTCCGTGGGGCAGGGTGGGGAAACCGTCTGGGACTCGAATTTGTTGCCAAGCGAGCGGGCGGTTTTGGAGCGTTATTTTAAATAAGTGTTTCCCAAAACCTGAGGATTTCTCTGGAAGGAAGAACCAACTCGGGCGAGAACAGCCGCCGACTTGATCCCACTTCTCGAAATCACACCGGCGGTTTATGCGCTTACACTTCTCGGCGCTTTCAGCCTCGGGATGTCGAAAACCGGTTTGCCCGGCCTGGCGTTGCTCAACGTCATCATCATGGCGCATCTGTTTGGAAAGGAATCGGTGGGAATCGTTTTACCAATGCTCGTGTTTTGCGACTTGGTGATCTATCCGATTTACCGCCGCTATTCCAGTTGGGGGAAGGTATGGCCGCTCATGATTCCAGCCGTGGTTGGTGTATTGATCGGTTATTGGATTCTCGGTCAAATTCAGGACGACACGACGATGAAGCGGGCGATCGGCTGGACGATTGCGGCGATGCTGGTTCTGCAGATCGTGCGTGCGCGAAGTCAGTCTTTTCTGGAGCATTTGCCGGATTCGCGAAGTTTTCTCATCAGTTCGGGATTGGCGATTGGAACTTCGACAACGGTCGCAAACGCCGCCGGCCCTGCGTATTCTATCTGGGCGTTGGTCAAAAACCTGTCCAAAGAGGATTTCCTCGGGATTGGAGCCCGGTTCTTTCTTTGTATCAACCTCCTGAAAGTGCCATTCAATCTTGATCTTGGAATCATCAACGAGCGGACGATAAAACTGGATCTTGCCTTGCTGCCCGCCATTCTCCTGGGAATCTACATCGGTCGCCAAATCGTGAAAAGAATCCCCCAAAAGGCCTTCGAGTGGGTTCTTTTTTGCCTCTCGGCAGCCGGCGCGGCGTGGCTGATCGTAACCTGACTGCGATGAAGTTGCTACGCCAGGAACAAGATGTGCCGATGAGTTTGGATGAGGCGTGGGAGTTTTTTTCCTCGCCACGAAATCTGCAAAAACTGGTGCCGCCGTGGATGAAGTTCCAGATCACTTCGCTGGAAAGCGAAACGATGCACGAAGGGCAGATCATCGGCTATAGGATTCGTCTCGCACCGCTGATTTGGTCGACCTGGATCACCGAGATTGTCCACGTTGAGAAGGGCCGCGAGTTTATTGACGATCAACGAGTGGGACCCTACAAGCTTTGGTATCATCGTCACACCTTCGAGGAAATTGAGGGCGGAGTGAGGATGACGGATGTGGTCCACTATCATGTGGGGTGGGGGCCGATCGGATGGATTGCCCATTGGTTGTTCGTGGACCGGGTGGTCGCTGGAATTTTTGCGCATCGCAGGAAGGTTTTGGAAAAAGCCTGTGAGGATGGCACTTCGCTCTTTCAATTGTGAAACGATTCGGGGCTTCGCCTCGTGGTTGGTTGCAACTGAAGGGGTTTTAGTTTCCACTTTGGGCCGCCATCAAACTATGAAGGGATCTGCCACGTTCGTTTTAGCGCTTTTGCTTGCCAGCCAGCTTCACGCTGGGAAACCGCTTGGAGATGATGCGTTTGGTGCGCTTCGTGCAATGGAGCCGCTCCAATCAACCGTTGAGCCGATCGGTGAACGATGGGAGCCCCGCGTTGGCGAAGTCATTGCGTTTCTGGGAGGAACGAATGTCGAGCAGGAGCAATTTGGCGGTCATTTCGAGGCGCTGCTTCATCTCGCCTGGCCCGGGAAGAAGCTGCAATGCCGTAATCTCGCCTGGCAGGCCGACACGGTGTACCGCCAACAGCGCCCACTGTATTTTTATGACTCCGAAAACAGGGATCAACGGCCAGGAAGCACTCACGACACTCGAAAGCGGGTTCAGCCGGATACGATTTTCGTTCGCTTCGGCAAATTGGAATCGCTCGATGGAATGGACGCTCTTCCGCAGTTTCGGGAAGTCTACGGAAAGATGCTCGATGCGTTGATGGAGATCACTCCTCGCGTAATTGTCGTGACGCCGACGCCATTTTTCGAGACCGGACCAGCTGCGCAGTTGGCGGAAGAGCGCAATCGGGTCCTCGTGTCGTATTGCATGGCCATTGCCGAACTGAGCGGCGAACGGGATCTCTTTTTTGCGGATTTGTATCAGTTCGAACCCGATCGCGCCTATTCGACCAACGGGATTCATCTGAATGAGGCAGGAAAAGAGGCGATCGCGGAACGCCTTGTCATGCAAGTCACCAATCGCTCCACCGACATCGACTGGAGTTCGACGGTGTCCCTGCGGTCGGTGATCCAGCGGAAAAACCAGATTTGGTATCAGTATTTTCGTCCGACCAATTGGGCCTTTCTCTACGGTGATCGTCAGCATGTCCCCAGCAGCCGGGATCATGAAGACAGCGAGAAGCGTTGGTTCCCGTTCGAATTGGAGCGGGCTTTGCCGATGATCACCAAGTTGGAGATGCAAATTTATGAAATGGCCAACCCCTAAGCTCCTTTCCGTCCTCTCGATTGTTGGTTTTGGAATCGCCGCGCACGGCGCCGAACGCGTGGGAATCTCGGTCGCCGAACGAGCCGCCGACAACTCACCGGAGGCCGAGATGGCGCAGTTTGAACTCGCCGAAGGTTACGAAGTCAATCTGTTCGCCTCGGAAGCGGATGGAATTGCCAATCCGATCGCCATCCATTGGGATCCGGCGGGGCGGCTTTGGGTATTGACCACTCTGGCTTATGCCCAGGTAGAGCCCGGACGGCAGCCCGATGATCAACTTCTGATTCTGGAAGACACCGACGGCGATGGTCGAGTCGATCAAACTCAGGTTTGGGCGGATGGACTGAACATGCCGACCGGTTTCGCGCTTGGCCATGGCGGAGTTTACCTGGCGGAAGGCGAGGGCCTCTATTTTTTGAGCGACAGTGATTCCGACGGCAAAGCCGATCAGCGGGAATTGCTTCTGACCGGTTTCGGGACGGGCGACACTCACCAGAATATCAACTCGCTGAGTTGGGGACCGGCTGGCGACCTCTGGTTCTCCCAAGGGCTCCACAACTTCAGTCGCGTTGAAACGCCGTGGGGAATTGTTCGGGGAGAAGAGGCTGGGTTTTGGCGATTGCGGATTCGTGAGCAAAAGCTGGAGCCGTTTTGCATGGGAAGCATGGCGTCGCAGAATCCCTGGGGCATGGGCTGGGATCGATGGGGATCCATGTTTCTGAAATCGAACAATACCCAGTTGGGTTACGTTTCTCCGGGAATCATTCCGACAATGCATTACGAGGAACTGATGCAACGCGCGACCGTCGCAACCACCCCGGGAAAGAGCATGGGATGTGAATTCGTCGAATCCAGTCACCTCCCGGAGCTGAACGATCATGTGCTGATTGCCGGATACTTTGCCAATCGGGTCACCGCGTTTCCCTTGGAACCCGACGGTGCAGGATTCCGCGAAACGAAGGGGACCGAGTTGCTGATTTCGCGGCACACCAGTTTTCGCCCGGTCGAGGTCAAGGTCGGTCCTGATGGTGCGATTTATGTCGCGGATTGGTTTAACCCGATTATTGGGCATTACCAGGCGTCCTTGCGGCATCCGGATCGAGATACCGTCCATGGCCGGATATGGCGAATCACGAGAAAGGGGAGGGCGCTCATCGAAACTCCCGACCTGGAGAGAGCAAACGCCCGCGAACTGCTGCAAACTCATCTCCAATCTCCGGAACGCTGGGTGCGATACCAGGCCCGGCGACGACTGGCGGATCTGTCGTCCGAGGATTTTACTGAAGCGATGGATTTCGAGCCCAAAGGGAACGTTCATGCCATGGAGGTCACCTGGGCACGCGAAGCGCAACAATTCCGAATCAACGACGACGCTATTCGGCATTCTCTCAAGGCGCTGGGCGTTCCCCAGAGAGCCTATGCCGCTCGCATGATTGGTCGCTGGGCTGAGCATTTGGGGGAGCCGGAAAAGCTGCTCGAAGTCGCGATTGCCGACGAAGATCCGAGAGTGCGGATGGAGTCCATCGTCGCGGCAAGCCATGTCGGGACACCCGAGGCTCAGAAAATTGCGCTGCGCGCGCTCAACGCTCCTCGCGATACCTTTCTCGACTACGCGCTGGTTCAGGCAACCCACGCCCTCAGCGACGCCTGGTTACCGGCCTTGCAAACGGGAACGTTCAATTTCGATTCGTCGAGGCACCTTGCATTTGCGGTGGAAACTCTGGGAAGTTCTGAAGGAATCCAGGTGCTGCTGGATTTGCTCGATTCATCCACGAAATCCGAGAAGCGGGAGCTTTTCCTTGCTCTTGCCCAGGTTGGTAAGCCGGATCACCTGAGGATGGCATTGGAGGCTCTTCCTTTGGATCAGGAATTGCTCAACGTGTTGGGACAAACCACACGGGTTCGGCAAACTCAGCCGAAGGGAGACCTCGCGGCGTTGTTGAAACCAGCGTTGCATTCCGATTCGAATTCCTTGCGTGTTCACGCCATTCAGTTGGCCGGACTCTGGAAGGTGCAACCACTTGCACAACCCATCGTAACGCTGGCTCGCGATCCTGCAGTTGCGGAAGAGGTTCGGCAAGCCGCCCTGCTTGCCGCCGCCACCATTCCCAAGGCCGGAGACCCTGCGCTTTTTGCCAGTGTCATCGCCAGTGATACAAGCCTGACCCTCAAACAGTCCGCAATTGCGGGATTGGCGAATCTGGATTTGGAAAACGCCGCGAAACTCACCTCCGAGCTACTTCCCTCGATTCAAAATGCGGATGAAGCGGCTTTGCTCCTTGCTCCATTTCTCGAGCGTGACCATGGAAGCGCCATCCTGGCGGAACAGCTGAAGGAGCGGGACCTTCCTCTTTCCGTCGTCGATTATCTAACGCAGGCGCTCGCCAGCCTGGGGCGAAGTGATCAAGGGCTGGTGTCGGTGCTTCAGAAGAAGCGTGGAACGTCAGCAGTCGCGGCGACCTATCATGCGGACTTTGTTCAGAAACTTGCTGAGGAAGTCCGCAAATCTGGAAATGCGGACAATGGGAAGCGAGTCTATGAATCTCCCTTGCTGAGTTGTGTCGCCTGCCATGCGATCGAGGGGAAGGGCGGCGTTCTGGGGCCACAGCTGACAACGGTTGGCGCGGGCTTGCCGGTTGATCTTCTCATCGAAGCGATCCTGTGGCCGGAGCGCCAGCTCAAGGAAGGCTATTTCTCCGTCTCCGTCACCACGAAAGAAGGGCGCGTTTACAATGGATATCGGGACCGCGACGAGAAAGGAGTTCTCTGGCTGCGCGACGTGATCTCGGGAAAGAGCGAACCGATTCGCCACAGCCAGATCGCGAATCGAAACGATGTTGGAACGTTGATGCCGGCTGGGCTTACGGCGAGTTTGTCTCGCGAAGAACTCCGCGATCTCGTTCGCTATTTGAGTGAGCTGCGCTGATTGCCGATTCCGAGCTTAAGCGGGAAACATCGGATGCTGCCGCGCAACATAGAGCGCCGCGTAAATCTTGAAGTCTACATCCTTCCCGTCATCGGCGCAGCGACGCGCGAAATCCAGGACTTCGCCAATGGGCACGTGATGCAGCTTGATGCTTTCGTTTCCCACGCCAAAGCGATCGCGATCACTCACTTTCGTGAGTTCGGTGGCGAGAAAGAACGTGATCGCTTCATCGCTCATTCCACTGGAGGTCGGGCCAGCGAAGAGGCTCCACCACTTTTTCGCTTCGTATCCCGTTTCTTCGTAGAGCTCCCGTTTCGCGGCGCTGACGAAGGGTTCCTCTTCCTTGAATGGCTCGTCACCGGCCAGTCCGGCGGGGAGCTCGATCACGTTTTTGCCGAGAGGTGGTCGGAATTGTTCCACCACCAGGATTTCCCGATTCTCGGTGATTGCCAATACCGCGACTACCCCGGTCGCGTTTGCCCGAGTCACGTACTCCCAGGTCTTTCCCTCATCGTGGCCGAGTTTCAGGTATTTCCCTTCGTAAAGAACGTGATCCATACAGAGTCTACGAATAAAGGCTGCCGGCCATTCGACTTCTTCCGCGGCGGGTGTCGAAAAGGCGATCGGTCGCTAACATTCCGCCACCATTGAGAATGAAGAAGACGTTGATCAGCAGAAAGAGGAGAATGGTCTGCGACGTCAATTCTGTCGCGGAGAGCTTGTCGCCCAGGTCATTGTAGACGGCGACGAGGATTCCGATGAAAATCGACAGCGCATTGAGACGAGTCAAAAATCCGAGCGCCAAAAGAAGCGGGCTGAGGAAGAAAAACACCGCGATCATCACGGAAAAGAAGATTGCGACAGGTGTCGGGAAATCCGCGAAGTGCAGAACGAGTGGCCATGGATCGTTCTTCCAAACGTGATTCCATCCCAAGCGGACTTGGGCCCAACCTTGATAATAGATGAGAATTAGTCCGCTGAAACAGCGGAGCAGAAACATACTGAGGTGAACAACGGGTAAAGGTCCCATGAAATCGGCCAATTAACTTTAGGAAGGGGGAAGGGCAAGCGTGGGTGCTTGGCGGCTAGCAAACACATAACGCTCTGACTTGGCAACGCCAAAGTCTGTGTCGTTTTTTCCGGATATCCGGAGAATTGGCTAGTTGAGCGATGGTTCGGGAAACTCGGTGCTTTCGGCTGCAATGAGCGCCGCCAGAGAGCTGGCGAGATTTCCGGAAAGCGGCGTTTTTTCGGTCTCAAGAACTGCGGCGAGCTCAGAGTGAAGATAAACCCGCAGGTCATGAACCCGCGAAAGCATCTTTTGCCGCTCAACCTGGACCGGACCAAGCTCCGGTGAACCCGCAGGAATTGACACTCGTGATTCGAGGCGATCGATGGCTTCGGAAAGATGAGCCGCGGTTTCTTTGACCCGCTGGGGAATGTCGTTGGAACCTCTCTCGTTTTCCTTGCGAAGTTGAGTTACTTTGCGCGCCATCTGCATGACGATCTGAGCAATCAAGCTTTGGACTTCGTCGAGATGATTGGCGGGGGTTGGATCAGGGCTGTTGTGCTCGGACATAACTAAATATTATAAAAACCATAATTTTATCGTGAGCAAAGGAGTTCTGCAAGAGGAGAAGCCAATTCTTTAAGATAAAAAGGTTCTGTGGTAGTGCGACACGTAAAAGATTTGCGAGTCAGAATTGACCTGTTTGAAGGTTCGCCCTCCAATAGTCGAGCTAAAACCAATTCAAATGGATAAAGTCCCCAGAATCATCACTACGGAAGAAGTCATGTTTTTCGATACTGACGTCGGTGGAGTCGTCCATAACATCGCGTATCTTCGGATGATTGAGACCGCACGGACGCGTCTTGCTGCTCAGATGGGAATGAAGCTTGTCGAAATGGCTGATCGGCAGGAATACCCCGTGGTCGTGCGAACGGAAATTGACTATCGAAAGCCGGCGCGACTGGGCGATGTCATCGAAATCCGGGGAGAGTTGGAAAGCTTGGAAAGAGTCCGGTTCTGGATGCGTTTTGAAGTGGTTCGCCCAACCGACGAAGCTCTATTGATTACCTGCCGACAACAATTGGCGTTGGTTCAAATGCCCAAAGGCCGACCGTTGCGGATTCCCAGAGAATGGACGGAGTTGTATCAAGGAGCCCAGTCTTTGAGCGATTCGAACGAAAACTGAACACGGTGTGGACTTGCCGTTTGGTGGGGGAAATTTTGATATTATGACTCGTAGTCTGAGTGAATTCTGACAGACTGAAAATCAGCCAAACGCACGCATGAGCACGAAAACGGACTTACCGGAGTATCAAATCTTCTCGATCCTTCGCGGTGGTGAGGAAGATCCGATCGGACCTTACAGCCAAGACCAAATCGTCAATCTCCTGAACGATGGCGACATTTTATCGTCGGATTTGGTGTATTTCGACGGCCTTGAAGACTGGAAGCCGCTCGGGGAAGTCTTTGAGCTTCACGAAGGCATTTCCAATTTCGAGGACGAAGGCCAGGACCGGTCTCTGGTTGGCCAGGTTTTTGCGGATTTATCGGACGTCACGGCCAAAGACGAAGAAATCTACTACATTGCGGTTCAAGACAAGCCGCCGATCCGGCTCAAGGGACCGGCCGTCATCGCGGTAACGGATCGACGTGTTTGTATCGCCCACCAGAAGCTGAATGGCAGCTTGAGTTTCGATATCTACTACTGGAGCGACATCCACCTTGCCAGCGTTCGCATCAAGGGAAGGGAACACCTCCGCGTATTCTCCATTCTCCTCCGCTCAGGAGAACGGATCGAAATTGATCGCATTCCAGTTCCCCAGTTGGAAAAGCTTGAGCAGCTCGCCAACGATTTTGGCGAAAACGAACGGAGTTTGAGAGGTTGAGACTCAAACGGGGCTTAAGCCCGTTGCCCGATTGGAACGGCTTTTGCGTCGTGACTTCCCGTGTAAAGGGTCAGTGGACGATATAGTCGATTGTCATCGAGCTGTTCCAACACTTGGGCTGTCCATCCTGCCGCACGAGAGATCGCGAAAATCGGGGTGAACAAATCGGTCGGGATCCCCAGGGAATAGTAAACTGTGGCGGAGTAGAAATCGACATTGGCGTTCAGTCCTTTGCGCTCGCGCATGATTTCCGCGATTCGCTCAGACATTTCGATCCACTTGGTTTCGCCGAGATCTTTCGTCATCTCGATCGCCATTTTCCGCAGGTGCGGGGCACGAGGATCGAGAACTTTGTAAACGCGGTGACCGATTCCCATGATCTTCTCCTTTTTGGCCAACCTTTCTTCGACCCAGGCATCTACCCGGTCAGGTTCGCCAATTTCTTGAAGCATGTGAATGACTCCTTCGTTGGCTCCACCGTGAAGTGGTCCCTTCAGCGTGCCAATTGCTGACGTAATGGCGGAAAACATGTCGCTGAGAGTTGCGACCGTAACGCGAGCGCTAAAGGTGGAAGCGTTCATGCCGTGGTCAGCATGAAGGATGTAGGCAACATCCAAGGTCTTTGCCATCGACTCCGTAGGCTCTTCACCGTTGATGAGGTAGAGGAAATGTGCCGCTTCGCGAAGGTCCTTCCGAATTGGAGGAACTTCGAGGCCTTGGCGGACCCGGTGATAAATCCCAATGATCAGCGGGATCTTGGCGCAGATGCTCAAGGCCCGTTCTTCGTTCAGATCCCGGTTCTGGTCGTCGCCGCGGGTGTCGTAGAGTCCCAACATGGAAACTCCGGTGCGAATGACATCCATTGGACCTGCGTCCTTTGGCGCGTTGTGCAGATAGTCGATGACGCCTTTGGGAAGGGTCCGCTGCTCCCGCAAAATCGTGTTGAGCGCGTGGAGTTCACTCCGATTCGGCAGTTTGCCGCGATGCAGGAGGTAAAGAACTTCTTCGTAAGTCGCGTTCTCGACCAGATCGTCAATGGTGTAGCCAAGATAGAACAACTTTCCGTCGGCCCCTTGAACGTCGCTCAACTTGGATTCGTTGGCGATAATTCCTTCTAGTCCGCGGGCAATTACAGGGTCTGACATAACGATTTTGCTTGGCTATTCTTAGGGCTTTGAGAAGTGTCTGAACACTTTAAATAGGAATCGGCAGTAGTCTACCGAGTTGTCTTGGTGAATTTCAAACAAGTTACCCGAGAGCCCGTTTCAATGCTGCTCCCATTTCCGAAGGCGTTTGCGCGACCGAAATACCGGCGTCCTGGAGTGCTTCGATTTTTGCTTCAGCAGTTCCCTGACCGCCTGAAATGATGGCTCCGGCGTGACCCATGCGACGTCCGGGAGGCGCGGTGGCTCCGGCGATGAAGGCCGCGACGGGCTTCTTGCAGTTCTCCTTGATCCAAGCGGCGGCTTCTTCCTCGCGAGTTCCGCCAATCTCCCCGATCATGATGATGGATTCGGTTTCCGGGTCATCGTTGAACATTTTCACAACGTCCAAATGCGAAGTTCCGTTGATCGGATCTCCGCCGATACCGACACACGTACTCTGGCCGAGGCCCATGTTTGAAACCTGCCAAACGGCTTCATAAGTCAGCGTTCCAGAGCGGGATACAATGCCAACATTGCCGCGCTTGTGAATGTAACCGGGCGCGATTCCAATTCGGCAGCCGCCGTGAGAATTCTCGCCACGACCAGGAGTCACGACTCCGGGGCAGTTGGGGCCGATCAGCCGCGTTTTGGACCCCTCCATGGCGGCTTTGACCTTCATCATGTCCATCACGGGAATTCCTTCCGTAATCGCGACGACAAGATCCAATCCGGCATCGACACCTTCAAGAATCGCGTCTCCGGCAAACGGAGGCGGAACAAAAACGGCGGAAACCGTTGCGCCGGTTGCTTTGACCGCTTCATCGACCGTGTCAAAAATCGGAACTTGGTCGGCGAACATCTGGCCTCCTTTTCCGGGGGTGACTCCAGCGGCAACCTGAGTGCCATAGTCGAGGCTGAGTTGCGCGTGTTTGCCTCCAAAAGAGCCGGTGATGCCCTGAATGAGGATCTTGGTGTTTTCGTCAACGAGAATGGCCATAGTAGTTAGGTTGAAAAGTCTGGATGTGCGGGTGAAGGGCTATGAAAAGGAAAACGTCGTGTTGGTTGAGACGGGCATTTTGTCATGAGACTCGGCTCTATTCAGATCGGCAAGCGGATGGCCAATCGATGCGATTTTTTTGATTCCAATGCTCATCTCAGGAAGGTTGCGGAGCCTCAAAATCGTTAATGCTCAAGTCTGCGCGATTCCACCAGCGATGGTTACCGTCTTCCACCACGCGCCCGTTGGGAGGAAGGAATTCGACAGCGTTGGTCGGAGTTTCCTGAATCGTCAAACTCTGGCATTCGAGTCCAGGATTATCCTTGCTGAGAAAGGCGGACATTTTCGCCGCAAAACAAGCTGCTCTGATTTCTGTGGTCGGATCTCCCGGTGTCACCAGGATTTTGCGGAGCAGGTGTGGTTCATTCTCCTGAAAATACGCAATCAGCGGATCGCTTTCGCCCAAATGGAAGCTGTGATCGACTCCACGATCGACCCAATCAAACCAGCGGCCTTTAACCTGGGAAAACTCCGCCAACATATTGGTGTCGGGATCCAGATCCCGAGAACCGGCGACTTCCACGCTGACCACCTCATCGTGACCGTGCGGAATTTGGCAATTCGGAGCTACACCCGAGTTCAGCCGGTGAGCCATGCTGTAGCGCCGGTCAAACTTAAGGACGAAGCTGTGGTTTTGACTCATCAAGAAGCTCGAAACTAGGCAGCAATCGCTTTCACGACTTTCTGGGCCGCATCTGCCAGGTCATCACCCGCAATCAAATTCACGGTGGAAGCTGCCAACGTTGCCTTTCCTGCCTCCACGTTGTTGCCCTCCAGGCGAACGACCAAAGGCAGGTTCAATTCAACCTCCTGGCAGGCGGCGACAATTCCCTTCGCGATCACGTCGCAATCCATGATGCCGCCGAAAATGTTAACCAAGAGCCCTTTCACGTTCGGGTCACTCAAAATGATCTTAAACGCATTGCGAACCTGCTCCTGGGTTGCGCCACCACCAACGTCGAGGAAGTTGGCCGGTTCGCCGCCGTAATGCTTGATGATGTCCATGGTTGCCATGGCCAAGCCCGCTCCGTTCACGAGGCAGGCGATATTTCCATCCAAGCCAATGTAGTTGAGATCGTATTCGGATGCGGCGACCTCGCGAGGATCTTCCTCTTCCGGATCGCGCATTTCCGCGATGTCTTTGTGACGATACAACGCGTTGTCGTCGAAATTGAATTTCGCATCCAGGGCGAGAACCTGACCGTCGGTTGTCACGACCAAGGGATTGACCTCCACCAGCGAACAATCACGTGCGATGAACAGTTTGAAGAGGGCGGCAAAGAGCTTTCCAGCGGCCTTGGCCTGATCTCCTTTCAATCCAAGGAAGGCTGCAAGCTTCCTCGTCTGGTAAGGCTGCAAGCCCATCAATGGATGAACTGGCTCACGCAAAATCTTCTCTGGGGAGGACTCGGCCACCTCCTCAATGTTCACACCACCTTCTTCACTGGCGATGATGACCGGGCGTTCGGTGTCGCGGTCCATCAGGATCGCAAAATAGAGTTCGTTGGCAATATCAACCGAGTCAGCAACCAGAACCTTGCGAACCAGCTTCCCTTCTTCACCGGTCTGGTGAGTAACGAGAACCTGACCAAGCATTTGGCCCGCCTTTTCGGCGACTTCCGCAGGCGAGTTGCAAAGATGAACGCCACCTTTGAATCCATTTTTGAAGGTGCCCTTTCCGCGACCGCCGGCATGAACCTGGGCTTTGACGACCAGTCCTGCCCCGCCCAGTTCTTCGGCAACTTTTTGAGCCTCTTCAGCCGTTTCGGCCACTTTGCCGCGCGGACTGGCGACGTTGAATTGATCGAAGAGCTCCTTGGCTTGGTATTCGTGAATATTCATCAGTTAGGGTCAGAACGAGCGCCGCACCATAAGGAATGCTAATGATCCGTCAAGAGGCGATTCTGAATGTGAGTTCCGTCGGTGAGGTCGCGATGCTTGGCAATAAAAAAGCGCCTCTGGAACTGACTCCCAGAGGCGCTCCTACTAGGTAGGGCGGGGTTTTCGATTTCGCTAGGGGTTTATGAGCGAAAAATTTTGAAATGGGCTGTCCGTGTGGGGCGTATTTAACCGGGGCGGATCCCCGGCAACCTGCTCGCGTCCTGTGTTCAACTTCCCATGCTTCCGGCCATCATCGACACCTCCGCCAGCAAGCGCAGCGGCTGCCAATCCCGGAAACGGCGGCTGGGCTA
>TARA_R110002096_G_scaffold411631_6_pt1 | contig 20888 bp, 33 predicted proteins | sample TARA_R110002096 | Tara Oceans TARA_R110002096 (sample SAMEA4397295) | marine metagenome | biome: Polar Biome; feature: [DCM] deep chlorophyll maximum layer (ENVO:01000326); material: water (ENVO:00002006), including particulate matter (ENVO:01000060) such as... | depth 35 m
GATGGCCAAGTTCGGCCATATGGGCGCGTAACTGATGGGTGCGGCCCGTGACAGGTTCAAGCGCCATCCAGGACAGGCGCGCGCCAAGAAACCACAACACGAAAAAGTCGGTCTGGGCGCGTTTGGCCGTCGGGTATTCGTCCATTTTGGCGGGATGGATGCAGATCATCTTTTCACCGGCACCCCGCCCGCCCGATTTCATCAGCCCGTATTTTACAGACCCTTTGCGCGGGTTGGGCACACCGGCCACCGCCGCCCAGTAGATCTTGCGCGTGTTGCGGTGGCGCAGCGCCTCGGACAAAGCACGGGCCACCCGGTCGGTGCGCGCCAGCATCAACAGCCCGGAGGTGTCTTTGTCCAGCCGGTGCACCAGCTTTGGCTTGTCCTTATAGCCGAATTTCAGCGCTTCGGCGAGGCCGTCAACATGGCGCTCTCCCTGCCCCGATCCGCCCTGACTTGGCAGGCCCGGCGGCTTGTTGATGATGATCAGATGCTCGTCCTTGAAGAGCACGCAGTTCTGGATCATTTTGGCATCGGCATCAGGCACACCGGCAACTGGCACCCGCTCGGGCGCAGGGGCCGAGGGCAGCGGCGGCACCCGGATTTCCATGCCCGGCGCCACCCGGTCTGAGGCCTTTGCCCGCCCGCCATCCACCCGGACCTGACCGGTGCGGCACAGCTTTTCCACCGCCCCCTGGGTCACCTGTGGAAATCGCCGCTTGAACCAGCGATCCAGGCGCTGCTCGCCTTCTTCTTCGCCCACTGTCAGCATCTGCACCGCGTTCATAGAAATACTCCCCGCATGGTCATGGCACCGGCGATCAGCGCCGCGATGGAAAAGATGACAGAGACCGCCACATAGGCCCCTGCCAGGGCCACCTCGCCGCGCTCCCACAAGGTATAGGCGTCTAACGAGAAGGCCGAAAACGTGGTGAAGCCGCCCAGAAGCCCCGTCATCAGGAAAGGGGCAAAACGTGTGCCGCCCTTGTTTGCCAGCGTCACGAACAGCGCCCCCATCAGGAACGACCCGAGGATGTTCGCAATGATCGTGCCATAGGGGAAACCAGGCCCGACCACGCGCATCACCGCCGCGTTGGTCAGGTAGCGGGCCGTGGCCCCGATCGCACCCCCGAGGGCGACTTGAAGAAGGGTCAATATCATCCGCGCTGTCTGTGCTCCAGCCGTGATTTTGTCAACCTCAAGCCGAAAAACAAGGCTTTTGAGTGCGGGCGTCAGCCGCCTTGGCGCTTCGCCCGGAGTTTAGCGAAATACTCACTGCGCTTTTTCAATTCGCGCTCGAACCCACGTTCGGGCGGAATATACCAGACCGGGCGCTTCATGGTTTCCGGAAAATAGTTCTGGCCCGAGAATCCATCTTCGGCGTCATGGTCATAGGCATAGCCCGTGCCATATCCGATCTCTTTCATCATTTTCGTCGGCGCGTTCAGAATGTGCTTTGGCGGCGGCTCCGATCCGGTCTGCCTTGCCGCCGCGCGCGCCGCTTTATACGCCGTGTAGACCGCGTTTGATTTGGGCGCGAGCGCGAGGTACACCAGCGCCTGCGCCAGCGCCAACTCGCCCTCGGGGCTGCCGAGACGTTCATAGGTTTGCCAGCCCTCAAGGCAGACCTGCTGCGCCTGGGGGTCGGCAAGGCCAATGTCTTCCACCGCCATCCGGGTGATGCGGCGGGCCAGAAAACGCGGGTCTTCGCCGCCTTCCAGCATCCGCGCGAACCAATAGAGCGCCGCATCCGGGTCGCTGCCGCGCACCGATTTGTGCAGCGCCGATATCAGGTTGTAATGCTCTTCACCCGACTTGTCGTATTTCGCCGCACGGCGCATCAGACGTTGCGAAAGCTGATCGCGGGTCAGATAGCCCTGCACCTGTTTCCAGGCCGCGACCTGCTCGATCAGGTTCAGCAGCGCACGCCCGTCGCCATCGGCCATTTCCAGCAAGGCCTCGCGCGCCTCGCCTTTCAGAGGCAACGCGCGGCCCAGTTCCTGTTCTGCGCGCTGCGCCAACAGTTCAAGGTCCGCCAGTGTCAACCGCTCCAACACAATCACCTGCGCCCGGCTCATCAGCGCTGCGTTCAACTCAAAGCTGGGGTTTTCCGTGGTGGCGCCGACCAAAAGAAGGGTGCCGTCTTCCATATGCGGCAGAAACCCGTCTTGCTGGGCTTTGTTGAAACGGTGGATCTCATCGACAAACAGCAAGGTGCCCTGGCCATTCTGCCGCCTGATTTTGGCCTGCTCGAACACTTTTCGCAAATCCGGGACACCGGTGAAAATCGCCGATATCTGGACAAATGTCAGGTCGGTCTCGTCGGCCAGCAGCCGCGCGATCGTGGTTTTTCCCACGCCCGGCGGCCCCCAGAGGATCAGCGAAGACAACGAGCCCGAGGCCAGCATTGCGCCCAACGGCCCGTCCGCCGACAGCACCTTGCCCTGCCCCACAACCAGCGACAGGTGGCGCGGGCGCAGCCGATCGGCCAGAGGGCGCGGCCCCTCGGGTTTTGCGGTGCCGTTGCCGGGCGATGTGTCAAAAAGATCAGTCATGACGACAAGGTACGCCTTCGCCCCGGCAAGAGAAAGAGGAAGCGGACAGTTATCGCCGGAAGCTGAGTCGCACCCGCTGCCCGCCGCGCAGCGCGTCGATCAGCCAGCGCCGACCGCCCGACTGCGACAGGCGCGCGACATCGGCCGTCTGCTTGACGCCTTCACCGTTGATCCCCAGCAAAATATCGCCCACCGCCATGCCAGAGCGCGTCAGCGGGCCTTCGACGCCCGTAATCACGACGCCACGGACAGCTAGCGGCAGATCCATTTCAGACATCACAGCCGGGTTGATATTGGCGACGGCCAACCCCGCAAGCCCACCATCAGCCACTGCCAGCGCGGCGCGGTCCGGTGTGTCGGGCGCAGGCGTCAGTGAAACACGCGCCTCGGTCAGCACACCGCCGCGCATGTAGCGAATGGCGACGGTCTTGCCGACGCCCGCTACCGCGAGGTGAAACATCACCTCTTGCGGGCTGTTGACCTCTGCGCCAGCCATCGCAAGAATGACATCACCCTTTTTCAATCCGGCCTTGGAAAAGGGGCTTTCGGGGTGAAGTTCGCTCAGCAACACGCCTTGCGGCCGGTCGAGGCCGAGGCTGTCCGCTATCTGCGTATCGACGCTTTGCCCCGTGACCCCCGCCCAGGGACGCGTGAACCTGTCTGCCCCCGCCTCGGCCTGCGCCAGAAACTGCGCCACCAGATCAGCCGGAATGGCAAAACCGACACCGTTGGAACCGCCTGAACTGGAAATGATCTCGCTGTTGATGCCGATCAGCCGCCCGGCCATATCAATCAACGCGCCGCCGGAATTGCCCGGGTTCACCGGCGCATCGGTCTGGATGAAATAACCGCGCCCCAGCGAAATGGACGAGCGCGCAAGGCCCGAGACAATGCCACTGGAGACGGTCTGCCCCACGCCGAACGGGTTGCCGATCGCCAGAACAAGCTCTCCGACCTCGATACTGTCGCTGGCCCGCAAGGGCAGGTAAGGCAGATCCTGCGCGCCCTCCAGTCGCAGCACGGCAAGGTCACTTTGTTCATCGGCCAACACGATTCGGGCGGCAAATTCGCGCCGGTCCGTCAGCGCCACCCGGATATCCGTGGCCCCGCCAACAACGTGATAATTCGACACCACCAGCCCCGAGGCCGACAGGATCACACCTGACCCGAGCGAACTTTGAACCCGTTCGGTCGGCGCGCCGAAACCCTGGAAGAACTGTTCAAAGAAAGGATCGCCAGAAAACGGGCTGCTGGTGCCCTGCACGACTTTCTTGGCATAAATGTTCACGACAGCAGGGGCCGCAGTTTTGACCAGCGGCGCAAAGCTCAGCGTAATCTCACCCTGCGACTGCGGTACTGCCTGGGCGTGGCCCGTGAGCGGTGCAAGCGTGACAAGCACCAGTGCGAATGTGCGATAGAAAAGGTTCATGGATACCTCCGGAATTATACCCACTGCCGATATGGTCGATCGGCAGTGGTGCCGCAAGCGCCCAGTTCCGGGCACCCTAGTGCATTTTGGTTGCCATGTTGATGTTCACACAGACAGAGCGCATTCCGTCGATGTCCAGAACAGGCCCTGCGGGCTGGCAATCAAGGCCCACACGCCGCGCAAGCCGCGGTGAGTTCTCGGGGATCAGCCCCAGAACGGACGTTGCCCCCAGTTGACGTGCTGAGATCACCATCTCGTGAATCAGCTGCATCTGCACCCGAAGCCGCAACTTCGCGGGCACGGCCTCTGACACAAAAACCCGGCTGCTTTCCCAGATATGCGTTTCTATCGGCGCTTTTTCATACAGCAGGTTCGAGGGAATCGAGGCAAGAAGCCCCTCTTGCGCGTCGCGGATCATGTAGGAATAGATGCCGCAACGGTGGGTTGTCGGGGTCAGACGCACTCCGGCCAGGACCTGACCATTCTGATGCACGGCAACCCATCGGCTTGCGGGGGTGTCGTACTGGTCAAATTCCATGCCGTTGGCCTGGGGCAGATCCCATTTATTATGCACGATGAATGTCTGATGACGCGCGCGGAACATGTTTGCAAACAGTTCGCCATGATTGTGCAGGTTCTCGTAAGAGAGTGTCGTGACTTCCATTTTCATAGTCTCCTTCTGGGGTTAAGAACCGGTCAGAGGGAAGCCACACACCCTAGAGCAATCTGTATTCTCGCGCCTTACGCAGTGCTTCAGAGGTCGTTCGCGCCTCGAGCCGGCCCCGCGCCGATGACAGGCGGGCCTTGAAAGCGCTTTCCGAAATCCCCAGTTTTGCTGCGGCAGCAGTGTGTCGGTCCCCATTGGCGATGCATTGCAGCGCCTCAATCTGTGCTTTCGTCAGGTCTGAAGGCGGCTTGGCCTGAATGTGCAGGCGGGCCGTAATATCGGCCAGTTTTGCCAGTTCCTCGGACGAATACTCACGGTCCGCACGGCTGATGCCAACGATCGAACGCGAGGTTATCGGGCCATATGACGACACAGCCCCATAGGTCAGCCCATGCGCTGCGGCTTTTTTCAGAACACCAAAGGGATCGGGAAGTGGAATTTCGCTCCAACGGGTCGTACCTGACGTCCCAACGCCCCAAAAAACGAGCGGATCACGCAGATAGTAAGAGTTTGCGTTGTAATATTCGATCCATTCGGCAGGGTAGGAGCTTTGATAGACAAGCGGAGACGCAAAGCGGATATGCAGGCCAACCGTATAGCCCCGAGGGGCCATAGCGCTCAGTTCCTCTATCAAATCGGCAAGGTGCTTCCTGGGTGTCATCTACTTTAACAGAGCCTCTTGTTCGGCAACTCAACCCTAAATAAGTCTTAACCGGTCTGCCAGACTTGACGTTAAGATTTCGTTTACGACGTCTGAGAAAGGCAAAATACTTGGGGTGAGTCGGGCTAAAGTGGAAAAGCCCGCCAGAGCGGCGGGCTTTCAACGCTGGCACTATAGGCGAAGCTCAGGCGCCGGCAACATCTTCCGCAGCAACGCGGGCCTTGTCGCCTGCGCCTTTGGCGTTCGGGTCACGGTCGACGAATTCGATAATCGCCATCGGCGCCATGTCACCAAAGCGGAACCCGGCCTTCAGGACGCGAACATAACCACCCTGGCGCTCTTTGTAGCGCGGGCCAAGAATCGCAAAGAGACGCTCGACGTACTGTTCCTGCTTCAGCTGCGCCGAGGCCTGACGACGGGCGTGCAAGTCGCCGCGTTTCGCCAGAGTGATCAGCTTTTCGATGATCGGGCGCAGTTCCTTGGCTTTCGGCAGCGTGGTCTTGATCTGTTCATGCTCGATGAGCGAACCGCACATGTTGGCGAACAGCGCCTTGCGGTGTTCGTGAGTACGGTTGAGACGGCGGTAACCGCGTGAGTGACGCATGTGATTCTCCTAAATCGCGTTTTACTTTGTCCGGCAGGTCCTACGATTGGGCCCGCTCACCTTGGGGTCCTGTGACCCGGTCGTTCCCCGCAACAAAGGCGGGCATCTGGCAGGGTGCGCAAGCGTTGCGCACCCTTGGTAAATCAGAACTGGTCTTCGAAACGCTTGGCCAGATCTTCAATGTTTTCCGGCGGCCAGTCTTCGACGTCCATCCCCAGATGCAGCCCCATACCCGACAGCACTTCCTTGATTTCATTCAAGGATTTGCGGCCAAAGTTCGGGGTGCGCAGCATCTCGGCTTCGGTCTTCTGGATCAAATCGCCGATATAGACGATATTGTCGTTCTTCAAGCAGTTTGCCGAACGGACAGACAGTTCCAACTCGTCCACCTTCTTCAGCAGCAGCGGGTTGAACTCCAACCCATCATCCACATCCGAGCGTGTCGCAGATTCCGGTTCGTCAAAGTTGACGAAGATCGACAACTGATCTTGCAGAATGCGCGCGGCGTAGGCCACCGCATCGTCCGGGGTCAATGAGCCGTCGGTTTCGATTTTCATCGTCAACTTGTCGTAGTCCAGGACCTGACCTTCGCGGGTCGGCTGCACTTCATAGCTGACTTTCTTGACCGGCGAGTAGATCGCGTCGATCGGGATCAGACCGATCGGCGCATCTTCCGGCCGGTTCTTGTCGGCAGCGACATAGCCTTTGCCGGTGTTGACCGTCAGTTCCATGAACAGGTCAGCGCCATCGTCGAGGTGACAGATGACGTGGTCTTTGTTCAGAACTTCGATGCCGCTGCTTTCCGAAATATCGCCGGCGGTCACGACGCCCGGGCCTTTGGCCGAGATCGAAAGCCGCTTCGGCCCTTCGACGTCGATCTTCAGGCTGACGCCTTTCAGGTTCAGAACGATGTCGGTGACGTCTTCACGCACACCCGAAACGCTGGAAAATTCGTGCAGAACGTTGTCGATCTGAACCGAGGTGATGGCCCCGCCCTGAAGCGACGACATCAGAACGCGGCGCAGCGCGTTGCCGAGCGTCAGGCCGAAGCCACGCTCCAGCGGTTCTGCGATTACGGTTGCTGTGCGCGAGGCGTCAGGCCCCGGCTTGACCACCAACTGCGTCGGTTTGATCAGTTCAGCCCAATTCTTGTGGATCATGCGTGTCGCCTCCATACCAGTCTTCTGCCCATGTCCTTAAGCAGTCGACGCCCGAGGAATAGAAATGCCGAAACCGGGCCGCACGCGATGGCGCGCGGCCCGGTAAAATAGAATGTCGTCAAACGCGGCGGCGCTTTGGCGGGCGGCAGCCGTTGTGCGCCATCGGCGTCACGTCGCGGATCGAGGTGATATTCAGACCAGCAGCGGCCAGGGCGCGCAGTGCCGATTCGCGACCCGAGCCCGGACCTTGAACTTCTACTTCCAGCGTTTTCACGCCGTGATCCTGGGCCTTTTTGGCAGCGTCTTCAGCCGCCATCTGCGCCGCGTAAGGCGTGGATTTCCGCGAGCCCTTGAAGCCCATGGTGCCCGAAGACGACCAGGAAATCGCATTGCCCTGAACGTCAGAAATCAGGATCTTGGTGTTGTTGAACGAAGAATTCACATGCGCAACGCCGGCGGCGATGTTCTTGCGTTCCTTCTTCTTCATGCGTGTCTTTTCACGTGCCATATCTCAACGCTCCCTTATTTCTTCTTGCCGGCAATAGCCCGTGCGGGGCCTTTGCGGGTGCGTGCGTTGGTATGGGTGCGCTGACCGCGAACCGGCAGGTTGCGACGGTGGCGCAGGCCACGGTAGCAGCCGAGGTCCATCAGACGCTTGATGTTCATCGAAGTTTCACGACGAAGGTCACCCTCGACCGAGAAGTTCGCGTCGATATGTTCGCGGATCGCAAGCACTTCGGCATCCGAAAGCTCGTTCACACGGCGGTTGATGGCAATGCCCACGGCTTCGCAGATGGCAGCGGCCGAAGCAGTACCGATCCCGGTGATATATGTCAGTGCGATGGGGACACGTTTCCCCGTCGGAATGTTTACGCCAGCAATACGAGCCACGCGCGCTTCCTTTCGTTGCGGTTCCGTTGTGCCAGAACCTTTTTTCACAACCCAGAGGTGGCGGATCCGCCCCCGGTATTTACGTTTTCGTCAGATTTGGCAGAGCCCCGGAACGCAAAACGATTCCCATACGGGACGCCGTGCAATATGGGGTTTTAGCGCCCCCGTCAAGGGCGGCATGCAGGATTAATCTGTTCTGTCAAGCACGGATGCAATTGCGTCGGCCACGGCATCCATCGTGGACAACCCTTCGACAGAATGAAGCTGCCCCTTGGCATAATAATAGCCAATAAGCGGCGATGTTTTCTTGTAGTATTCCATCAGACGGGTGCGCAGCGACTCTTCGTTGTCATCCGCACGCCGCACCATACTGTCCGAGCCACAGACATCACAGATACCGGCCTCTTTGGACGGCTTCATCTGATCGTGATAAACGGCACCGCAGTCGCCACAGGTGTAGCGGCCCGTGATCCTGGCCACCAATTCGGCATCGTCAACCTGCATCTCGATCACGGCATCCAGCGTTTGCCCGACCTCGGACATCAACCCCGCCAACGCATCGGCCTGGGCCAGCGTGCGTGGAAACCCGTCAAAGATGAAGCCGCCACCGGCAGCGCCGGTCAGCTTTTCACGGATCAGGCTGATCACGATCTCATCGGTCACGAGTTCGCCCCGCTCCATCACTTCCGCGACCTTACGGCCCATCCCGGAACCCGAGGTCTTCGCTTCGCGCAGCATGTCGCCGGTGGAAAGCTGAACCATATTGCGGTCGTCGACCAGACGCTTTGCCTGGGTCCCTTTCCCGGCACCGGGCGGACCCAACAGAATAATATTCGTCATTGCAACTCCCCTGGAATATCAGCGGCGCGATGGCGCGCGCGCACCACGCTTTTTCCCGCGAAGCTGCGATTTCTCGATCAGCCCCTCATACTGATGGGCCAGCAGATGCGACTGCACCTGGTTGATCGTATCCATCGTCACCGACACGACAATCAGCACCGAGGTGCCGCCAAAGTAGAACGGGATCCCCAGTTGATTGCGCAATATCTCCGGCAACAGGCCCACAGCCGCCAAATAGCCTGATCCCAGCACAAGAATACGGACCACGACGTAATCCAGATAATCCTGGGTCTTTTTCCCGGGGCGGATGCCCGGAACAAAACCGTTCTGGCTTTTCAGGTTGTCGGCGACGTCATCCGTCTTGAATGACACGTTCGCCGTATAGAAATAGGCGAAAAACACGATCATCGCGACGAAGAAAAACAAGTACAGCGGTTGCCCCGGACCGAAATAGGCCAGGATCGTCGACATCACCGGCCCGGTCTGGGCACCCGAAAATGTCGAAATTGTTGTCGGAAGCAGCAGCAGCGACGAAGCAAAAATCACCGGAATGACGCCAGCCGGGTTGACCTTGACCGGCAGATGGCTCGATCCGCCGTCATAGACCTTCATGCCGACCTGACGGCGGGGGTATTGAATGTGGATCTTGCGCAGGGCGCGCTCCATGAACACCACAAAGCCAATCACAGCGACAACCATCACCAGCACACCGACGATCACCGCAGGCGACATGGCGCCCGAGCGCCCCTGGCTGAGGAACTGCGCCAGCGCACGCGGAATCTCGGCGACGATACCGACGAAGATGATCAGCGAAATGCCGTTGCCGATGCCGCGAGCGGTGATCTGCTCACCCAGCCACATCAGGAACATCGTACCGCCCACCAGGGTGATCACGGTTCCCGCAATAAAAAACAGGCCGGGTTCGTTCGCCAGACCACCGTTCTGAATGGAAACCGCAATGCCATAGGCCTGAACCGTCGCCAAAGCCACGGTCCCGTAGCGGGTATACTGATTGATCTTTTTCTGGCCCTGCTGGCCCTCTTTCTTCAACTGCTCCAGCTTCGGCACCATGGCGGTCAGCAGTTGCACAATGATCGACGCCGAAATGTAGGGCATAATTCCCAACGCGAAAATCCCCATCCGGGAAATGGCCCCACCGGAGAAGACGTTCAGAATGTCGCCGATACCACCGCTGATTTGCGCCATGAAATCGCGCAGCGCTGTGCCGTCGATGCCAGGCACCGGAATATAGGTGCCAATCCGGTAGACGATCAGCAAGCCGATGGTGAAAAGGATCCGCTGGCGAAGGTCTGTTGCTTTGCCAAGCGCCCCCCAGCTCAGGTTCGCCGCCATTTGTTCCGCAGCTGATGCCATTGTGCACGTCTCCACAGGCGCTAAAGGAAGCGCCGCCAAACCGTTTTCCGGTCAGCGGCGCGAGAAAACTATCTAGGGATGTAAGGGGTCTTGCGACCTCTCACAACCTCTTATTCTGCCGCAGCCGCCGCAGATGCCGCAACTGTCAGCGATCCGCCCGCTTTTGCAACGGCTTCAATGGCCGATGCCGAGGCACCGGTGACGATCAGCGTCACCTTGGCTTTCAGCTCGCCTTTGGCCAGAACGCGGATGCCGTCCAGCTTTTGCTTGGTCAGGCCGGCCGCAATGATCGCGTCTTCGGTGATGTCAGCGTTGATGTCCAGCTTGCCGAGGTCAATGAATTTCTGGATCAACCCGAGGTTCACAACCGAGTAATGCTTGGCGTTCGGCTTGGTAAAGCCGCGCTTCGGCAGACGACGGTAGAGGGGCATCTGGCCGCCTTCATAGCCGCCAATCGCCACACCCGAGCGTGACTTCTGACCCTTGATACCCCGACCAGCCATCTTGCCCTTGCCCGAACCCGGGCCACGCGCCTTGCGCTTTTGCTTCTTGGCTGCACCGGCGTTGTCGGAAAGTTCATTCAGTTTCATGTCGCTTCTCCTATTGCCGGATGTGGCCCCCAGCGACGGGAGCGGCCAAACACGGCGTTTCTTGTTGATTCTTGTGGCGATGTGGGCCACTGGGGGCGTATAAGCCCCGTTTGTAGAACAATCAAGGATGCATGTTCAAGGCTTCAGACTTTCGGCAAAAATAGCTTTAGCTTTCTCTTTCGTTTGATCGAGAAAGAACTTTAATTCATCAACATGCCTAATAAATTCCTCAATATTCTGAGCATCAAGAGTGAGCAGCTGTTTGTCGCCAGTCTCGTCACGGATGCCCCATCGATTCAAGTACACATATAAGCCGGGTTCGCCGCCTCCATAGGGGATCGAGCAAACATCAAATGCATCTGATATTGCAAATGCAGATATATCTCTTTCTTTCATTCCTTCCCCTCAGATCAAGAACACAGGCAAGAATACATATTTTCGTACGGCCACGCCACCATTTAGTCCACTCTGATCTCCGCCCAAAACAAAAACGCCCCGCAGTTTCCCGCGGGGCGCCTGTTTCCAGCATCGGTCGGAGTTGCCCCCTGCCCTGCTTAGCCGCGCTCTTCGATGATCTCTACGAGGTGAGAGATTTTCGAGACCATGCCACGGATGGAAGGGGTATCTTCCAGCTCGCGGGTGCGGTTCATTTTGTTCAGGCCAAGACCGATCAGGGTCGAGGTCTGGATCGCGGGGCGGCGGGCAGCAGAGCGGATCTGCTTGACCACAATCGTTTTTCCGGTCGTTTTCTTGTCAGCCATGATCAAGCCTCCACTGCTTCGACGGGGGCCGCTTCAGGCTTGTTCAAAATGTCAGCAACCTTCTTGCCGCGACGCTGCGCGACCTGACGGGGGCTGGCTTCCTGCTTCAAGCCGTCGATGGTCGCGCGGATCATGTTGTAGGGGTTCTGCGACCCGATGGATTTCGCCACCACGTCCTGAAGTCCCAACATCTCGAACACGGCGCGCATCGGACCACCGGCGATGATACCGGTACCGGCAACCGCCGTCCGCATCACCACTTTACCAGCGCCGTGACGGCCTTCCATGTCATGGTGCAGCGTGCGGCTGTCTTTCAGCGGCACACGAACCAATTGACGCTTGGCCTGCTCGGTGGCCTTGCGAATGGCCTCCGGCACTTCCTTGGCTTTACCCTTGCCAAAGCCGACACGGCCACGCTGATCGCCCACAACCACAAGGGCTGCGAAACCAAAGCGCTTGCCGCCCTTTACGGTTTTGGACACACGGTTGATCGCAACCAGACGATCCTGAAATTCCGGGGTTTCGTCACGGTCGCGACGGTCCCGACGGTTTTCTTCTCTTGCCATCTGATTACTCCTAGAACTTCAGGCCACCTTCACGGGCAGCATCGGCCAAAGCCTTGATCTTCCCGTGAAAGAGGAAACCACCACGGTCGAAGTAACATTCTTCAACCCCGGCCTTTTTAGCCCGCTCGGCAATCGCCACGCCAACTTTCGTCGCCGCTTCGATGTTGTTCTTGCCGACAAAGCCCAGACCCTTTTCGAGGGTCGAAGCGGCGGCAAGCGTCACACCGTTGACGTCGTCGATCAGCTGGACGCTGATATTCTTGCTGGACCGATGAACCGAAAGACGGGCACGCCCGTTCGCCATCGCTTTGAGTTTGTTCCGTACGCGCAAGCGGCGCTTGAGGAACAGCTGTCGTTTGTTGTTCGCCATCTCTCAGCCCCTTACTTCTTCTTGCCTTCTTTGCGGAACACGAACTCGCCCTTATAGCGGATGCCTTTACCCTTGTAGGGCTCGGGCTTGCGCCATTCACGGATGTTCGCGGCGACCTGGCCAACAAGCTGTTGGTCCGTGCCTTCCACAATGATTTCGGTTTGCTTCGGAGCAGTGACAGTCACACCGGCGGGAACCTCGAAGTTCACTTCGTGGCTATAGCCAAGCGACAGTTTCAGAACGTTGCCGTTCATCGCAGCGCGATAACCGACACCCTGAATCTCAAGCTCTTTCTTGAAGCCGGTGGTCACGCCGATCACCAGGTTTTCCACCTGGGAACGGGTCATGCCCCACTGCTGACGGGCGCGCTTGGAGGTGCCGCGCGGTTTGACCGTCACAGCGTTGTCTTCCAAAGTCAGCGTCACGTCGTCTGTGGCCGTGAAGGAGCGGGTCCCCTTCGGGCCCTTCACTTCGACGGTCTGACCCGACAAGGTTGCCGAAACACCCTTGACCAGTTCGACCGGTTTTTTACCAATACGAGACATCTTGCCCTCCCTAGAACACGGTGCAGAGCACTTCGCCGCCAACATTGGCGGAACGTGCAGCTGCATCGGACATGACGCCTTTCGGCGTGGAGACAATCGAAACACCCAGGCCGTTGCGAACGGTCGGGATATCCTTGGAGCCCATATAGACCCGGCGACCCGGCTTCGAGACGCGCTTCACGTCACGAATGACCGGCGTGCCTTCGAAGTATTTCAGGCTGATCGTGATTTCGCCCTGACCGTCGGCGGTCGGTGCTTTTTCATAACCACGGATGTAGCCTTCACTGGCAAGCACATCCAGAACCCATGCGCGCAGCTTGGAAGCCGGCGTCTTGACGGTCGATTTGCCGCGCATCTGCGCATTGCGGATGCGTGTCAGCATATCACCGAGAGGATCGTTCATCATCATAGTGCGACCTCCTTACCAGCTGGATTTGACCATGCCGGGGATCTGACCGAACGAGGCCAGATCGCGCAGCATGATGCGCGAGAGTTTGAGCTTGCGGTAATACGCATGCGGACGACCCGTCAGTTCGCAACGGTTGTGCAGGCGCACAGCCGAAGAGTTCCGCGGCATTTCGGCCAGTTTCAGAGTCGCCTTGAAGCGATCTTCCATAGGCACGGTTTGATCGGCAATGACCGCTTTGAGTGCGGCGCGCTTGGAAGCATGTTGCTTTACCAGCTTTGCGCGCTTCACTTCGCGGTTTACCATGGATTTCTTAGCCATATCTAGATTCCTCCCGCTCAGGCCGTGAAGGGCATGTTGAAATGCTTCAACAGCGACTTCGCTTCCGCGTCGGTCTTCGCGGTGGTGCAGATGATGATATCCATCCCCAGAACTTCGTCGACGTCATCGAAGTTGATTTCCGGAAACACGAGCTGTTCCTTCAGGCCCATGGCGTAGTTGCCACGACCGTCGAACGATGTCGGCTTCACACCGCGAAAATCGCGCACGCGAGGCAAAGCGATGGTGATCAGACGATCAAGAAATTCGTACATCTTCACGCCGCGCAAAGTCACCTTGCAGCCAAGCGGCATCTCTTCACGGACGCGAAAACCGGCGATGGATTTCTTGGCGTGTGTGACGACAGCTTTCTGACCGGCGATCAGGGTCAGCTCATCCGCTGCCTTTTTCACTTTCTTGGTGTCTTTGACAGCTTCGCCAACGCCCATGTTGATCACGATCTTGTCCAGACGCGGGATCTGCATGCCGTTCTTGTAGCCGAACTCTTCTTTCATCGCAGGCTTGATCGTGTCGTTGAACACAGCCTTCAGACGCGGGGTATAGGTTGCCTGGTCAAGCATCAGATCGCCTCCCCGGTTGTCTTGGCAAAACGAACCTTCTTGTCGCCATCCATCCGGAAGCCGACACGGGTTGCCTTGCCGGCACCATCAAGCAGCGACAGGTTTGACAGATCGATCGGCATCGCTTTGGGGATGCGACCGCCCTGGTTGGTCTGGGATTGCTTGGTGTGACGGATGGCCATGTTGATGCCACCGACGATGGCCTTGTTGGCATCGGGGTTCACCGACGAAATCTCGCCCTGCTTGCCCTTGTCCTTACCGGCCAGAACGACGACCTTGTCGCCTTTTTTCAGTTTCGCAGCCATCAGAGCACCTCCGGAGCCAGCGAGATGATCTTCATGAAGTTTTTCGCGCGCAGCTCACGCACCACGGGCCCGAAGATACGGGTTCCGACAGGCTCACCCTGGTTGTTCAGGATGACAGCGGCGTTGCGGTCAAAACGGATGGCGGTGCCGTCTTCACGACGGACTTCTTTGGCGGTGCGAACGACGACGGCTTTACGCACGTCCCCCTTCTTGACACGCCCGCGCGGAATGGCTTCTTTCACCGACACTACAATAATGTCGCCGACCGAAGCATACCGACGGTGTGAACCGCCCAGAACCTTGATGCACTGAACACGGCGAGCGCCGCTGTTGTCAGCTACATCCAGATTGGTCTGCATCTGGATCATTTGGTTTCTCCCGACCTTTGGGGCCAATCCCTGTTATTAGGAACCCCCAGGGTTTCGTCATTATGTGGAAATGGCCGGAGGCTTACGCGCCCACGACCACCGTCCAGCGTTTCGTCTTCGAAATCGGCGCGCACTCTTCGATGCGAACAGTGTCACCAACCTTGAATTGGTTTTTCTCGTCATGAGCCCGGTACTTTTTGGACTTGCGAACGGTCTTATGAAACAGCGGGTGCTTGAAGCGACGTTCGACCGAAACCGTGATGGTCTGGTTGTTCTGGTCGCCGGTCACGGTGCCTTGCAGGATGCGTTTGGGCATAATTCAGGCTCCTCAGTTCGCTGCGGCGGCTTCAGCCGCCTTTTGGTTCAATACCGTCTTGATACGGGCAACGTCACGACGGACGGAGCGCATACGCGCGGTGTTCTCAAGCTCGCCGGTGGCCTGGCGAAAGCGCAGGTTGAAAGCTTCTTTCTTCAACGCGATCAAGCTGTCACGCAGCTCGTCCGGCGTCTTGGCCTTAAGTTCAGTGGCGTTCATGCGCCTTTTCCTTTCACATCACCGGAGGGCCCGTGAGGGTTACCCTTGGTCCGATGGAGGCAATGATAAACCAGCGAATCCGGAAACCCGGAATCGCTGGATGGGTTCGTATAGGGGGATGGGGGGTGAAGGGCAAGGGGGAAGTTTGACGTGTTTTTCTAAAGCTATGTTGATACTGCCAATAACTAAATCGGTGGCACTTGTGATGCACTCTTCCAAAACACCGTTTTCAACCTAGCGCTCACAAAAAACTACGATGATAACCTACCAAAATGAAAAGAAACTTACATACTGAATAGAATATTTCGACGCTGGGCGGTGCAAGCGCCAAAAAATACGCAATCAGAACAAAAACCCCGCCTTTTCAGACGGGGTTCTCAAATTTCTACCGGGTGCCGGCCCACGTATTGCTAGCGCAATTCGCTACACCGCACTGGTTTTTCCAAGCGGAAAAACCTTACCAGTCTTCGCGGATTACAACGCGGGTCTGGACCGGAAGCTTCATCGCGCCGAGGCGCAATGCCTCGCGTGCAATCACTTCCGAAACGCCGTCGATCTCGAACATGACGCGGCCTGGTTTCACCCGGGCTGCCCAGTAATCGACAGAGCCTTTACCTTTACCCATCCGCACTTCGGTCGGCTTGGACGACACCGGGACATCCGGGAAAATCCGGATCCAGACACGGCCCTGACGCTTCATGTGGCGGGTGATCGCGCGGCGGGCCGCTTCGATCTGCCGCGCGGTAACACGCTCTGGCTCGGTGGCTTTCAGGCCGAAAGTGCCGAAGTTCAACAGAAAGCCGCCTTTGGCCTCGCCGCTGATCTTGCCTTTGAACTGTTTGCGGAACTTGGTCCGTTTAGGTTGCAGCATCTTTTTGCTCCCTTACGTGCGTTCGCGGCGCGGTTGACGCGGAACAGCGCCTTCCTGTGCCTCAGCGTGACGACGATCATGTGCCTGCGGATCATGCTCGAGGATCTCGCCTTTGAATATCCACACTTTCACACCGATGATGCCGTAAGCCGTCAGTGCTTCATGTTGCGCATAGTCGATGTCGGCGCGCAGCGTGTGCAGCGGAACGCGGCCTTCGCGGTACCATTCGGTCCGAGCGATTTCTGCGCCACCCAGACGGCCAGCCACGTTGACACGGATGCCCAGGGCCCCCATGCGCATCGCGTTCTGAACGCCTCGCTTCATGGCGCGACGGAAAGACACCCGACGCTCCATTTGCTGTGCGATCGACTCGGCCACCAGCTTGGCGTCCATTTCCGGCTTGCGGATCTCAACGATGTTGAGGTGCAGTTCGGAATCGGTGAACACGGTCAGCTTCTTGCGAAGACCTTCGATGTCCGCGCCTTTCTTGCCGATGATGACGCCCGGACGTGCGGTGTGAATGGTCACACGGCACTTCTTGTGCGGACGCTCGATGATGACTTTCGACACACCAGCCTGGATGCATTCCTTGTGGATGAACTCGCGCATGCGCAGGTCTTCCAGCAGCAGGTTGCCGTAGTCTTTGCTTTCCGCGAACCAGCGGCTGTCCCAGGTACGGTTGACCTGGAGGCGCATACCGATCGGATTGACCTTCTGACCCATTATGCGGACTCCCCGTTTTGACGTACCAGAATCGTAAGCTGACTGAACGGTTTCATGATCTTGCCGAAACGGCCACGCGCACGCGGGCGACCGCGCTTGAGTGTCAGGTTCTTGCCGCAATAAGCCTCGGCAACGATCAGCTCATCCACGTCAAGACCGTGGTTGTTCTCAGCGTTGGCAATGGCCGACTGAAGGCACTTCTTGACGTCACCGGCGATACGCTTCTTCGAGAAGGTGAGGTCGGCCAAAGCCTTGTCCACCTTCTTGCCGCGGATCAGACCAGCAACGAGGTTGAGTTTTTGCGGCGAGGTACGAAGCATTTTGACCAGGGCCATTGCTTCGTTGTCGGCCACGCGGCGCGGATTCTTTGCCTTGCCCATGACTTATTTCCTCTTGGCTTTTTTGTCGGCAGCGTGACCATAGTAGGTCCGCGTCGGCGAGTACTCACCGAACTTCTGGCCGATCATGTCTTCGGTCACCGCGACCGGGATGTGCTTTCTGCCGTTGTAAACGCCAAAAGTCAGACCCACGAATTGCGGCAGGATGGTGGAACGACGCGACCAGATCTTGATCACTTCGTTTTTGCCCGATTCGCGCGACTTTTCGGCCTTTTTCAGGACGTAGCCGTCAACGAATGGGCCTTTCCAGATTGAACGTGCCATAGATTAGCGGCCCTTCTTCTTCGCGTGACGCGAACGAACAATATATTTGTCCGTGGTCTTGTTCGAACGGGTACGGTTGCCCTTGGTGCCTTTGCCCCATGGTGTAACCGGGTGACGACCGCCCGAGGTGCGGCCTTCGCCGCCGCCATGCGGGTGATCGATCGGGTTCATGGCCACACCGCGAACGGTCGGGCGAACGCCCTTGTGACGCATGCGGCCCGCTTTGCCGAAGTTCTGGTTCGAGTGGTCAGCGTTTGACACGGCACCGATGGTGGCCATGCATTCCTGACGAACCATGCGCAATTCACCCGAAGACAGGCGAATCTGAGCGTAGCCACCGTCACGACCGACGAACTGAGCGTACGTCCCGGCTGCGCGTGCAATCTGCCCGCCCTTGCCCGGCTTCATTTCGACGTTGTGAACGATCGTACCGATCGGCATGCCCGAGAACGGCATTGCGTTGCCCGGCTTCACGTCGGTCTTGGCGCCAGCAATGACGCTGTCCCCGATCGCCAGACGCTGCGGTGCGAGGATGTAAGCAAGCTCACCATCCTCATATTTGACCAGCGCAATAAACGCGGTGCGGTTCGGATCGTATTCGATCCGCTCGACGACCGCTGCCATGTCATGCTTGGTGCGTTTGAAATCAACGATACGGTAAAGGCGCTTTGCCCCACCGCCCTTGTGCCACATCGTGATACGTCCGGTGTTGTTCCGGCCACCTGTCTTGGTCAATCCCTCGGTAAGGGCTTTGACCGGACGGCCTTTCCACAGCTCCGAACGGTCGATCAGAACCAACCCGCGTTGGCCAGGCGTCGTCGGCTTATACGACTTGAGTGCCATGCTCTCTGTCTTCCGTCAGCTTGAGGGTCGCATATCAGTCGCGACCCGAGGTTAAAGGGCTCCGTAGATCCCCGATTGGTAGTTCAGGCCGTCAAAAAAGACCTGATTCGATAAAAATCCACGGCCCCGGAAAAACCGGGGCCGCAAGATTCGGTGCCTTCTATCAAAGGCCGGTGGAAACGTCGATGGTGTTTCCTTCCTCAAGCGTCACATAGGCTTTTTTCTTGTCGGAGCGTTCGCCCGGACGGCCCTTGAAGCGCTTGACCTTGCCTTTGGTGATGGTGGTGTTCACCGCCTTGACCTTGACGCCAAAGACCGCTTCGACAGCCTCCTTGATCATCGGTTTGGTCGCGTCCATCGCCACCTGGAAAACAACCGCGTTGGCAGCAGAGGCCAACGTTGCCTTCTCGGTGATGATCGGCTTGCGGATCACGTCGTAATGTTCGGGTTTCACGCTCATTTCAGACGAGCCTCCAGTGCTTCGACACCTGCTTTGGTGATCACCAGTTGATCACGCTTCAGGATGTCATAGACGTTTGCACCCATGATCGGCAGAACATCGATGCTGTCGATGTTGCGCGCGGCCAGGACGAAGTTTCCGTCCAACTCTGCCCCGTCGATGATCAGCACGCGCTTCCAACCCAGCTCCTTGGCCATTTTGGCCAGCGAGGAGGTCTTGGCTTCAGCCATCGTCGCCGAGTCCAGGATGATCAGCTCACCCGCCTTGGCCTTGGCCGACAGCGCGTGACGAAGACCCAGCGCACGGAACTTCTTGGGCAGATCATGCGCATGGCTGCGCGGGGTCGGACCCTTGTAGACACCACCGTGACGGAAGATCGGCGCGCCTTTGTCACCGTGGCGTGCGCCACCGGTGCCTTTTTGGCGGTAGATCTTCTTGGTCGAATAGGACACATCCGAACGCCCCAGCGTCGAGTGTGTGCCAGCCTGGGCCTTCGCCCGCTGCCAGCGCACAACACGGTGCAGGATGTCCGCGCGCGGCTCGAGGCCGAACAGAGCATCGTTCAGATCGATGGAACCGGCAGTACCGCCGTCCAGTTTGATCACATCAAGTTTCATGCTTCACCCCCTTCGACTGCGACTTCGGCAGCCGGAGCAGCGGTTGCTGCGATACGGATAGCGGCCGGCATCGGCAGATCGGCAGGCGCAGCTTTCTTCACTGCATCCTTGATCGTAACCCAGCCGCCCTTGGAACCGGGAACGGCACCTTTGACCATGATCAGGCCGCGGTCTGCATCGGTACGAACGACTTGCAGGTTTTGCGTGGTGATACGGGCGGAACCCATATGACCAGCCATTTTCTTGCCTTTGAAAACCTTGCCCGGATCCTGGCACTGACCTGTCGAGCCATGCGAACGGTGCGAAACAGACACACCGTGTGTCGCGCGAAGGCCGCCAAAGTTGTGACGCTTCATCGCCCCCTGGAAACCCTTACCGATCGACGTCCCGGCCACGTCAACGAATTGACCCGACAGGTAGTGATCAGCCGTGATTTCAGCGCCGATTTCGATCAGACAATCCGGTGTGACGCGGAATTCAGCGATCTTGCGCTTGGGCTCAACCGAAGCCTTCGCAAAATGGCCGCGCATCGCAGCGGTTGTCCGTTTGGCCTTGGCCAGACCGGCACCCAACTGAACGGCGGTGTAGCCGTCTTTGTCAGCGGTGCGCTGTGCCACAACCTGGAGGTTGTCGAGTTGAAGAACGGTCACAGGAATCTGCTTTCCGTCTTCCATGAACAGCCGGGTCATGCCCAGCTTCTTTGCAATAACGCCAGAGCGCATGATCTGATGCCCCCTTATACTTTGATTTCGACGTCAACGCCCGCAGCGAGGTCGAGCTTCATCAGCGCGTCCACGGTCTGGGGAGTCGGATCGACGATATCGAGAAGACGCTTGTGCGTGCGGATTTCCCACTGGTCGCGCGACTTCTTGTCGATGTGCGGACCACGGAGAACCGTGAATTTCTCAATCTTGTTGGGCAGCGGAATCGGGCCGCGCACCTGCGCGCCGGTCCGCTTCGCGGTGTTTACGATTTCCTGTGTGGAAGCGTCCAGCACACGGTAGTCGAAGGCTTTCAGCCTGATACGGATGGTTTGACTTGACATGGATATTGCCCTTCAGGCGTGGCGGGAAACGCGGCCCGACGTCTCGAAGAAACGCCGGGCCCCATCCCTCTGCCAATATTAAGCGATGATTTTTGAGACGACGCCGGCACCGACGGTGCGGCCGCCTTCACGGATGGCGAA
>TARA_R110002096_G_scaffold74973_9_pt1 | contig 20878 bp, 19 predicted proteins | sample TARA_R110002096 | Tara Oceans TARA_R110002096 (sample SAMEA4397295) | marine metagenome | biome: Polar Biome; feature: [DCM] deep chlorophyll maximum layer (ENVO:01000326); material: water (ENVO:00002006), including particulate matter (ENVO:01000060) such as... | depth 35 m
GCTGTCGGTAAAACCGCAGCCGCCTTTGAGGTCATAGGCGTCTTCAACCTGCTCGCGGTGTGTCGTGGGAATGACGAATCGGTCTTCGTAATCGGCCAGGGCCATGATCTTGTACATGTCCTCGATTATACGACCGCTGAGGCCCACTCGCTCCGCGATGCCTTCGTCGATCACACCCTCCACGGTTTTGGAGCGCATGTAGGAGCGCATTGCCAGCATCCGTTCGAGTGCGGTCACCACCGGCGCCTCATCCCCCGCCGTCAGCATATTGGCCAGGTATTTGACCGGGATGCGCAGGTTTTTCACATCCGGCATGCCGGCATTCATGCCGATCGCGCCCGCTTCGGCAGCGTTCTGGATGGGTGAGAGCGGCGGAACGTACCACACCATCGGCAGCGTCCGGTATTCTGGATGCAGCGGGAAGGCGACTTTCCACTCCATTGCCATCTTCCAGATCGGACTTTCCTGCGCTGCCTTGATCCAGTCTTCGGGGATGCCATCGGCGCGCGCGGTTTCAATCACCACCGGATCGTTGGGGTCAAGGAAAACGCCAAGCTGGGCATCATAGAGGTCTTGCGTATTCTCCACACTCGCCGCCTCTTCGATCTTGTCGGCGTCATAGAGCATAACACCCAGATACCGGATCCGGCCCACGCAGGTTTCCGAACAAACCGTCGGATTGCCCGATTCAATGCGGGGATAGCACAGCGTACACTTCTCGGATTTTCCGGTGGACCAGTTATAATAGACCTTCTTGTAAGGGCAGCCACTGACGCACATCCGCCAGCCGCGGCACTTCTCCTGGTCGATCAGGACGATGCCGTCTTCCTCGCGCTTGTAGATCGCGCCCGACGGGCAGGATGACACGCAGGTTGGGTTGAGACAGTGCTCGCACAACCGGGGGAGATACATCATGAAAGTGTTTTCGTATTCCCCGTAGATTTCTTTCTGGATACCCTCGAAATTGTAGTCCTGCGAGCGTTTTGAGAATTCGCCGCCCAGGATTTCCTCCCAGTTCGGGCCTTTTTCGATTTTCTGCATCCGTTCGCCGGTAATCTTGGAACGGGGGCGCGCTGTGGGGAACGCCTCCATTTCGGGCGCCGATTTCAGATGGTCGTAGTCGAAATCAAACGGCTCATAATAGTCGTCGATTTCGGGCAGGTCGGGGTTGGCAAAGAGATTCGCCAGAATCCGCCATTTCGATCCCTGCTTGGGCTGAAGCTTGCCTGCCTTGGTGCGTTCCCAGCCGCCATTCCAGCGCGCCTGGTTCTCCCAGTCCGTCGGATAACCGGTGCCGGGCTTGGTTTCCACATTGTTGAACCAGGCGTATTCAACGCCTTCGCGGCTCGTCCAGACATTCTTGCAGGTGACAGAGCAGGTGTGACACCCGATACACTTGTCAAGGTTCAGCACCATGCCGATTTGCGCACGGATTCTCATTCTGCAGCCTCCTTGGCGGATGGTTCCCATGCCTTTTCAGCATCGAGCCAGTCGACCTTGTTCATTTTTCTGACGACGACGAACTCATCCCGGTTCGATCCCACGGTGCCGTAATAATTGAAGCCGTAGGATTGCTGGGCATAGGCGCCGATCATGTGGGTGGGTTTCAGAACCGTTCGGGTCACTGAGTTGTGGATACCGCCGCGATGTCCGGTCTTTTGAGACCCCGGCGTGTTCACGATCTTTTCCTGCGCGTGATACATGAAGGTTGTGCCCTCCTTAATCCGCTGGGAAACAACCGCCCGTGCTGTCAGGGCCCCGTTGGTATTGTAAAGCTCCACCCAGTCATTATCGACGATGCCCGCCGATCTCGCATCGACCTCGGAAATCCAGATCACCGGCCCGCCCCGGTTGAGCGTCAGCATCAACAGGTTATCGGTATAGGTGGAGTGGATGCCCCATTTTTGGTGCGGCGTGATGAAGTTCAGCACCAGGTTGTCGCCTTCGTCCTGCACCTCCCTGGTAACTGTCTTCAGATCGACCGGAGGCCGGTAGGACATGAAGCCTTCGCCAAATGCCCGCATCCACAGATGATCCTGATAGAGCTGTTGTCGGCCCGTCAGTGTCCTCCACGGGATCAGCTCATGCACGTTGGTGTAGCCCGCATTATAGCTGACCTTCTCGGACTCAATCCCTGACCAGGTGGGTGACGAGATGATCTTGCGCGGCTGGGCGGCAATGTCCAGAAAGCGGATCTTGTTGTGATGCTCGCCTTCAGCCAGATGGGCATGTTTGCGCCCGGTTGCCTTCTCCAATGCTTTCCACGCCTTGACGGCGACTTCACCATTGGTCTCCGGCGCCAGCATCAGGATAACTTCGCAGGCGTCGATAGCCGTCTCGATCTTTGGCCGGCCCGCAGCCGGACCGTCCAGATGCACGCCGTTCAGGGCCGACAGGTTGTCGATCTCGGTCTGGGTATCCCAGTTGATGCCCTTGCCGCCATTCCCGAGTGTGTCCAGAAGCGGGCCAAGTGCGGTAAAGCGGTCGTAGATCGCAGTATAATCCCGCTCGACCGTAATAAAGGCAGGGGCGGTCTTACCCGGGATCAGTTCGCATTCGCCCTTCTTCCAGTCCTTTACCTGATCCTGCGCAATTTCGGCAGGGGTGTCGTGCAGGATCGGAAGCGCAACGATGTCGGTTTCCTTGTCCAGATAGCCCGGCGCGATGTCCTGAAACTTCTTGGCGATCGCCTTGAAGATTTCCCAGTCGGATTTGCTTTCATAAGCCGGGTCCACGGCTGCCTGCAGGGGGTGGATGAACGGGTGCATGTCCGACGTGTTCATGTCGTCTTTTTCGTACCAACTGGCTGTTGGCAGGACGATATCGGAGTAAACGCAGGTGGTGGACATCCGGAAGTCAATGGTCACCAGAAGGTCCAGTTTGCCGCGTGGCGCATCCTCATGCCACTTGGCTTCTTTAGGCAGTTGCCGGCCCTCTTCGCCAAGGTCTTTACCCATGACGCCATTGTCAGTGCCGAGCAGGTGCTTGAGAAAGTATTCATGCCCCTTGCCACTTGATCCCAGCAGGTTTGACCGCCACACAAACAGGTTACGCGGCCAGTTCGCCGGATTGTCCGGGTCTTCGCAGGACATTTCCAGATCACCGGACTTCAGGCTCTCCGCGACATAAGCCGGGATTTCCTTGTCCGCTGCCTTTGCAGCTTTGACGACATCAAACGGGTTGGTTTTCAGTTGCGGTGCCGATGGCAGCCATCCCATCCGCTCAGCACGGATATTGTAGTCGATCAGGCTAATGTCCCAGTCCCCTTCGGGCGCGGTGGGAGATAGGATCTCGTTCGCCGTCAGTGTCTCATAGCGCCACTGATCCGTGTGTGCATACCACGCACTCGTGGAGTTCATGTGCCGCGGCGGGCGGGTCCAGTCCAGTGCAAAGGCCAGCGGTTGCCAGCCGGTTTGCGGTCGCAGTTTCTCCTGCCCCACATAATGCGCCCAGCCGCCACCAGATTGACCGACGCAGCCACACATAACCAGCATGTTGATGACACCACGATAATTCATGTCCATGTGGAACCAGTGATTCATGGCAGCGCCGATAATGATCATCGATTTGCCATTGGTCTTTTCGGCGTTGTCCGCGAATTCACGAGCCACATGGATGATCTTGTCTGCAGAGACGCCTGTGATCTTTTCGGCCCACGCGGGTGTGCCGGGCATGTCGTTGGCATAGTCGCTGGTCACCCAGTCACCGCCTAAACCACGATCAAGACCGTAGTTGGCGCAAAAGAGGTCGAACACCGTGGCGACGGCGATCTCGCCCGCAGCCGTCTTGACCTTTTTGACGGGGATGTTGCGGGTCAGGACATCGGGGTGGTCGGCATCGGTCTTGAACTGACCGAAAGCTTCGCCGCCAAAATAAGGGAAATCGACGCGCAGAACTTCGTCGTGATCTTCTCCCAGAACCAGCGAGATTTTGAGATGTGTTTCAGCATCCTTCGCTTTTTCTTCGAGGTTCCATTCGCCGTCTTCACCCCAGCGATAACCGACCGAGCCATTGGGTGCCACGAAGCCCTTCGACAACTCGTCAAAGGCCACGGTTTTCCATTCCGGATTGTTGTCTTCCCCCAGTTTGCCGTCCAGATCGTCGGCGCGCAGGAAGCGGCCTGGCACAAGGCGGCCATTCTTCTCATCCAGTTTCACCAGCATCGGGAAGTCGGAGTATTTGCGCGTGTAGTCTTCGAAATACTCTGTCTGTTTATCCAAGTGGAATTCGCGCAGGATGACGTGACCGAAGGCCATGGCAAGTGCGGCATCTGTGCCCTGCCTGGCGTTCAGCCAGACATCGCCAAACTTCGCGGCTTCGGAATAATCGGGGCAGATAACAGCAGATTTGGTACCTTTATAGCGCGCTTCAGTATAAAAATGCGCATCAGGTGTCCGCGTCTGCGGCACATTGGAGCCCCAGAGCAGCAGATAGCCCGCGTTGTACCAGTCAGCGCTTTCCGGCACGTCGGTCTGCTCACCCCATGTCATCGGCGATGCTGGGGGCAGGTCGCAATACCAGTCGTAGAAGGACATGCAGACGCCGCCCATCAGGCTCAAGTAACGGGTCCCGGCGGCATAGCTCACCATCGACATTGCCGGGATCGGCGAGAAACCAAACACACGATCAGGCCCATATTTCCTGGCCGTGTAGATATTGGCTGCTGCGGTGATTTCGGTCGCCTCATCCCAGGTGGCGCGTACAAACCCACCTTTGCCGCGCGTTTCGACGTAAGAGGCGCGCAGGATCGGATCGGCCTGTAGCTTGGTCCAGGCTTCAACAGGGTCCATTGTCTCGCGCATCTTGCGCCAGACCTTCATCAGGCGTCCACGCACAAGCGGGTTCTTCACCCGGTTGGCGGAATAAAGATACCAGCTGTAGCTCGCTCCGCGTGCGCAACCGCGGGGCTCGTGGTTGGGCAGATCGGGGCGTGTGCGCGGATAATCGGTCTGCTGCGTCTCCCAGGTCACGATCCCGGATTTGACGTAGATCTTCCACGAACACGACCCGGTGCAGTTCACCCCATGCGTCGAGCGAACAATCTTGTCGTGCCGCCAGCGGTTGCGGTAGGTGTCTTCCCAATCACGGTTTTCACGGGTGACCTGGCCGTGACCGTTCGAAAACTGTTCCAGTTGTTTCGACTGGAGGAAGTTCAATCTGTCGAGCAGATGGCTCATATCATTTCCTTTCTTATACAGCAGGTTGGGCAGCGGCGGCGGCGCCACGACCACGTTCGATGTCATGGAGAAGCCCACCAGGCCGAGTGTAGAAGACCCAGGTCACGATCAGGCAGATCACGTAGAAACCAAGAAAGGTCCAGAGCGCGGCATTCGGTGCCCCAGTCATTGTGATCGAGGTGCCGTAGAGCTTGGGAATGAAAAATGCTCCATAGGCTGCAATCGCCGATGTGAAGGCGATGATCGCGGCACTCTCACGGCTGGCCTGCTTACGGCTGGCCGCAGCATTAAGCTCAGGCATGAGACGCGGGATTTCGCGGCCCATGATCGCCGGGATCATCTGGAAAGTTGAGGCGTTGCCGATACCGGTCAGCAAAAACAGCGCCATGAAGCTGACGAAGAAACCCAGGAAGCTGCCACCGGCGCCATCAGATGGCAGGAAGGCGATAACCCCGAAGACTGCAATGATCATGCCCAGGAAAGTCCAGAATGTGACCCGCCCGCCGCCGAAACGGTCGCTGATCCAGCCTGTACCTGCGCGGCTCAGCGCACCGACAAGTGGGCCAAGGAACACGTATTGCAGCGCATTCACTTCAGGGAACATCAACCGTGTCAGCAGCGGGAAGCCTGCCGAATAGCCGATGAAGCTGCCAAAGGTGCCGGTATAGAGCAAGCACATCATCCAGTTGTGAAACCGGCTGAAGATGATTGCCTGTTCGCGGAAGCTTGCCTTCGCATCTGCGATATCGTTCATGCCAAGCCAGGCAGCGACAGTCGTCAAAATAATGAAGGGCACCCAGATAAAGCCGGCGTTCTGCATCCAGAGCTGGCTGCCATCGTCCAGGGTGACCGGTGCGCCGCCCATGGCCCCGAAAACGCCCGCCGTGATGACGATGGGCACCAGGAACTGCATGACAGACACACCAAGGTTGCCCAGCCCAGCGTTCAGTGCGAGCGCATTGCCCTTCTCTGCCTTTGGGAAGAAATAGGCGATATTGGCCATGGAGGAAGCAAAGTTGCCACCGCCCAGTCCACACAGAAGTGCGAGCACGAGGAAGATCAGATACGGCGTTTCAGGATTCTGCACCGCGTAACCAATGCCGATCGCCGGTAAGAGCAATGAGGCGGTTGATAGCGTTGTCCAGAGCCTACCACCGAAGATAGGCACCATAAAACTGTAGAAAATGCGCAAGGTAGCGCCCGACAGGCCCGGCAAGGCGGCCAGCCAGAACAGCTGTGACGATGTGAACTCGAACCCGATGGCGGGCAGGCGTGCCACTACAATAGACCAGACCATCCAGACCGAGAAGGCCAGAAGCAGTGCCGGGATCGATATCCAGAGGTTGCGGCGAGCAACCGCGCGCCCCTTGTCGGACCAGAAAGCCTCGTCCTCGGGATGCCACTCGGTAAGTGTCCGAGGCATGGTTGTCCGCTCGGGCGAGTGGATTTCCTGCATCTCAGGGAGTTCCGGAAGTTCGTCAAGCGCGGGACCATGTGCGGCCCGTTCCATCGCACGCACAGAAAGGTGCATCCAGCCCAGGGAGATCGCTACCACAGCGAACAGCAGGGCAAAGCTGCTTGTGTAGATGCCCGTCAACTCCAGCAAGGCACCGAAACCGATGGGAAGAATGAAACCGCCAAGACCGCCGATCATGCCAACGAGACCGCCGACCGCGCCGACATGTTGCGGATAATAGACCGGGATGTGCTTGAACACGGCGGCCTTGCCGAGGCTCATGAAAAAGCCAAGGACGAACAAGGTGATGACGAAGGGCAAGACGTCCATCTGGGTCGAAAAGGAGATTGGCCCGTTCTTGCTTTGGATTACGTAATCGGTCGGTGGATAGGACAGCATGAACAGCAGCACGAGGCTGAAACCAAATGTCCAGTACATCACCTTCCGGGCACCGACCTGATCCGATAAGTGACCGCCATAGGCACGGAACAAGGAGGCAGAGAGCGAAAACGCTGCCGCGGACATACCTGCGGTCCGCACATCAAGGCCATAAACCTCGATCAGGTAGTGGGGCATCCACAGCGCCAACGCGACGAAACCCCCGAAAACGAAAAAGTAATAGAGGGAGAACCGCCAGACCTGAAGGTTCCGGAGCGGCTCAAATTGCTGCGCAAAGCTTGGGGCCTTGACACCGGATTTCCGCCGCGCGACCAGTTCGGGATCATCCTTGGCAAACAGGAAGAACACGAGCGCCATGATCGCAAGGCCGACCGCCCAGACATGGGCCACGCCCTGCCATCCATAGGCCACCATGATGAAGGGCGCGACGAACTTCGTGACCGCCGCGCCGACGTTGCCCGCGCCAAATATCCCCAAGGCCGTCCCCTGATGGCCCGCATCGTAGAAGCGCGAGACATAGGCAACGCCAATGATGAAGGACCCGCCAGCCAGGCCAATGCCAAGCGCTGCGACAAGATACATGGTGTAGGTCGAGGCGAAGGTCAGCGCCCAGGTTGCCACTGCGGTCAGCAGCATCTGCGCAGTAAAGACCAGACGGCCTCCGTATTTCTCGGTCCACACCCCAAGAAACAGGCGCGTGATCGAACCGGTCAGGATGGGTGTTGCAACGAGAAGGCCGAATTGCGCTTCATTGAGACCAAGCTCGGCTTTGATCCCCACACCAATAATCGAAAAAATCGTCCACACCGCAAAGCAGGCCGTAAAGGCAATGGTGCTGAGCCAGAGAGCTCGGGACTGATCGGCTTTTCGGACGGTACCGGTCCTGTTCATAATATGTCCACCTTGCGTCTGTGCATACGAAATACCCACTTCGGGCTTGTTGCGAGAGGTGCAGGGTGTCAGGCTCTCGATCCTTGATCTGGATCAATTGATGAGAAATACATAACGAATTAAATTGCTTAGACAGATATATCAATCTGGACCCCACGCGCCATCAAGTCGGGAACGGCAGGGAACAATCTGCTGCTTGACAATTATCATGTGGCTCTAATAAATATTTCGGATTAAGTGGAAAACGGACGCGAACATGTGCGAGTTGGACAAGGAAGATATTCGAAGCCTTGAGCTGTTCGCAGGCATAGAAGAGACGAATTTCAATGCGCTCATGCGCGGAGCCTATGTCCAGAATTTTCCGCCCCGCATCGATTTGATTCATGAGAATGAACCGCCGGATTTTCTACATGTCGTTCTGTCAGGTACCGTAGATTTATTCTCGGCGTGGAATGGCCGGGAAACGAGCATGGCAACTGTCAGGCCAGTGTCGACATTCATTCTTGCCGCCTCTGTCAGAGATTTGCCATATCTGATGTCTGCCAGAACACTGGAGAAGAGTCGCATTGCCCTCATTCCGTCCCAGGATGTGAGAACCGTGTTCGCAATGGACAGTGCCTTTGCTCAGGCGATCGTTTCTGAACTTGCACAGAATTACCGCTCTGTCGTGAAAAACGCCAAGGATCTCAAGCTGCGCACATCGCTTGAGCGACTGGCGAACTACCTGTTGCGCCAAAAAGCTCGCACCAGATCCTTGGAGTTTGATCTGACCATGGAAAAAAAGCGATTGGCCTCGTTTCTGGGTATGACACCCGAAAACCTCAGCCGTGCTTTCAAGGGGCTGGAACCCTATGGCGTCAGAGTCGCGGGCAACCACATCGTGATCACTGACCTCAAAGACCTGACACACTATGCCAAGCCAAACCCGCTTATCGATGATTATTCAGCATAAGGACCCCACCATGACGAAATCCATGCCCGGCGCTGCCGCCGACCTTGCAGAGCAACACCCCGACATCTGGGGCGCCTATTCCAGCCTTGGCAAGGCCTGCGCCGATGCAGGGCCCTTGAGCGACCGCGAGAAACGCCTTGTGAAACTGGCCCTTGCAATCGGGGCGAATTCCGAAGGGGCGGTGCACTCGCACAGCCGTCGAGCAAGGTCGGAGGGCATCGAGGATACTGCTCTCGCACAGGTCGCACTTTTGGCAATCGGCCCGCTGGGCCTGCCGCGCGCGGTGGCGGCCAAAACCTGGATCGAAGACAAACCTGATTGAGTTTTTATCCACCGCAGGCCCACACCAAACAGCCACGGATGCAATCAGGCGGCGGCGAACTGGACGACCCTGTGCTTGATCCGTTCTGGGCCACTGCGCATGAATTGCGCCGCAATCATGCGCTCCACGCGGAAGATATGGCCGACCCGGTGAAGGTGATGTCGCGGCTGTATTACGACACTCTGGTGCATGAGCCTGCCGCGCTGAAATTGCTGATCGACACCGTCGGCGCCGAGCGGATCATGCTCGGCTCGGACATGCCGTTCCCGATCGGCAATCCGGAGCCGCGCGCCATTCTCGACCAGCTGACGTGGTCCGATGAGGCCCGTGCCAGCATCGAAAACGGGCTGACGCTTCGATTGATGGGAGAAACCTCATGAAAATGGAACTCACCGGCAGCGAAGAGATTGCAGCCAGTCGCCAACAGCTTTGGGACGGCCTGAAAGATCCCGATCTGTTGACCAAATGCATCCCCGGTTGCAAGGAAATGACCGAGACGGCACCGGATGAATACGATGTGAAGATGCAGCTCAAGGTTGCTGCTGTCGGCGGCAGTCTTGGCACCGGCGAAGGCACTGCGAAATTTACCATCACCGAAACCGGGCCCGACAGCGCCACGCTCGATTATGCTGGCTCAGGCGAGATCGGCGGGCTGGTGGCTGGCGTGGGGTCACGGGTTCTGGGGTCAGTGTCAAAACATTTGACCAAGCAGTTCTTCACCGCGCTTAAGAAACAGTTTGCCGAGATCAATGAGACAACCTGATTGGTCGATGTCGAGAGGGATAAAGATGCTTGCGCAGACAACAGATAAGATAGAGACGTCACACGGCCACCGGCTGGTGGTGTCTCATTGCGCCGGCACGAGACTGCCTGTGCTTTTCATCAACTCGGTGGCGGCGGATCACACGATGTGGGCGGCTGTTCGCGAACGCATGGCCCGGACAAGCATTGCTTATGACGCGCGCGGCCATGGCGGCTCGGACGTGACGCAAGGTGCACTCAGTGTGGAGGACTTTGCCCAGGATGCCATCGCGGTGATGGATGCTGCGGGCCTTGACCGCGCGATCCTGTGTGGGTTGTCGCTAGGCGGGCTGACGGCGATGCAGATGGCTGCCGATGCGCCCGAGCGCGTCGCCGGGCTTGCCCTGGCCAACACCGCAACCAGTTTTCCGCCACCGAGCCTGTGGAGAGAGCGGGCAGCGGACACCCGCGCCGGTGGCTGGCCCAAGCTGATCCAACCCACGCTGGAACGTTGGCTCACCCAAGCCTGGCGTATGGCCAACCCCGAGGGGACATCTCAGATCGTCGAGATGCTATCGGCCATGCCGCCCGAAGGCTATGCCGCCGCCTGCGCCGCGCTCGAGACGGGCGGCACCGCCGAGGCGCTTTCCCGATGGTCGGGGCCGACGCTGATCATCGCGGGAGCGCATGACCAATCCGCCTCCCTCGAAAGGGCCCGTGAGATGAAGACCATAGCGCCGCAAGCCGAGCGGGTAATTCTTGACACGGCACATATCGCCGCGATCGAGGACCCCGAGGGTTTCGCCAACGCTCTGGAAAGCTTTGCCGCGCGGATCGAGGCCGATCATGTCTGATCCCCGGCGCGTCATCATCGGCATCACCGGTGCCTCAGGCACGATCCTTGGGATCAGAATGCTTAAGCTGTTACAGCAGGTAGAGGGCGTTGAAACCCATCTCGTCATGTCTCCTGCCGCTGTGCGCGTCATGCTGATCGAGACGGAATACACCGCTGACGATGTGAACAATCTCGCCGACGTGGTTCACAATTGCAAGGATATCGGGGCGTCCATTGCCAGTGGATCTTTCAAATGCGAGGGCATGATCATCGCTCCGTGTTCGGTCAAGACCATGGGCGCGCTTGCCGCTTGCATGACGGACGACCTGATCACCAGGGCGGCAGATGTCAGCCTGAAAGAACGCCGCCGTGTTGTGCTGCTGTTGCGTGAGACCCCTTTGCACGCAGGGCATATCCGCCTCATGGGCGAGGTCACCCAGGCGGGCGCCATCGTGATGCCCGCAGTCGTCGGCCTTTATTACAAGCCGGATTCGGTCATGGACATGATCGACCATCTTGCAGGGCGCGCGCTTGACCTTTTGGGGATCGACGCCGGGACGGTCAAGCGTTGGCAGGGCCAATCCGAAAAAGCCGCTCAGGGAGACGACACATGAAAGAAGCGCTCGCACGCAGCTATCGCGATCTGCATGACCACATTGCCGAACTTGAGGCACAGGGCCTTCTCAACCGGATCGACCGCCAGATCGACAAGGATGCCGAGATGCATCCGCTGGTACGGCTGCACCATGGTCTGGAAACCCTCGGAAGCCTCGCCGCTCAGCGCGATCATCCTGGCCGATGCAATTGCCGCCGCTGACCTGCCGCCGGGCGTCTTCAACATGATCCAGGGCGATGGCCCCTCTGTGGGCGCGCGCCTGTCTGCGCACCCTGACATCGACATGGTCAGCTTTACCGGTTCCACTCGCGGTGGCATCGCGGTTGCCAAAGCCGCCGCTGACACTGTGAAGCGTGTCCATCAGGAATTGGGAGGCAAGTCTGCCAATTTGATCCTGCCCTCGGCCAATTTCGATGCCGCTGTCAGTGCAGGCACAAAGCTGTGTTTCCGCAATTCCGGTCAATCCTGCCAGGCTCCGACACGGATGCTGGTTGAGCGCAGCCGCATGGACGAAGCCGCAGCGATTGCCAAACGCGCCGCCGAAGGAATGGTCACCGGCGATCCACGCGAACAAGGCACCAATCTGGGGCCGCTTGTGTCCAAGGTGCAGTGGGATCGGGTGCAGTGACTGATCGAAGCGGGCATCGCCGAAGGCGCGACGCTCGTCACCGGAGGCGTGGGCCGGCCGGAAGGGCTGGAGACTGGATATTACGTTCGCCCGACGGTTTTTCGCGATGTGACCAACGAGATGTCCATTGCGCGTGAGGAGATTTTCGGGCCGGTCTTGTGCCTGATTCCCTATGACAGCGAGGACGAGGCCCACGCCATTGCCAATGACACGGTCTATGGTCTGGCGACGTACGTATGCGGCACGGACAAAGAGTCGCTTCTGCGGGCGGCCCGAAAAATCCGTGTTGGCCGTGTCTATCTGAATTATGCGGCGGCCAAGGGTGACGTTCCTTTTGGCGGCTATGGTCAGTCGGGCAACGGGCGCGAACAAGGTGTCCATGGGCTGGAGGATTTCACCGAACTGAAGGCGGTTCTTGGCTACCATGCAGCATGATCGGCAGTGAGGCGGCACCGGGACCGGGCGCCGCCCAAATCTTGTACCAGCATCTGCCGGGGACCTGCTGTATCGCTGATGGGCAGCCGTCCGGCCGAGGTTCGACCACGGATACCCGCCATTGACCCTGTTTGGCCTGACACCTTTTGCCGATCTCTCCGTGGCTCAGCTGATAATGCTGTTTGCGGTCTTTTCCGGTGCGTTTTTCGTCAAGGGTATATTCGGCTACGGCGCGGTGCCGCTGTTGATCGTCGCCGGCTCATTCGTCGTCGAGCCGCATCATGCCGTCGTTCTGGCGGAGCTGACCAATTTCATGACCCATATCCAATACATGCCCGAGGGTATCGCTCGCGGACAGCGCACATTGGTGATCCGGCTCGGCATCTTTCTGCTGCCATCGATTGCCGTCGGTGTCTGGGTTTTCGCCAAGCTCGACGGCGCCGCGCTCAGCATGCTGGCGGGAGCCGTCATCCTCGGGTCGCTGTTTGCCGACTGGCGTGGCCTTCTGGATCCGGTGGCGCCGTGGGTGCGCAACAATGCGCGGGTCGCGGCCCCTGTCTTTGGCGTGATTGCGGGGCTGATCTCGGGCATCATCGGTGCGGGAGCCGTCAGCTTTATCTCCCTCTTCGTGCGGATGTTCGCGCCGGACCGCCACGGCTTTCGCGCGACCATCATTCTTGTCACAGCGACCATCCTGGCTTGGCGCACACTGGCTCTGGGCATTGCAGGACAGGTGACGCTGACCATCGCGCTGGAAGCGTTGCTGCTCCTGCCCGGCGGCGCAGTGGCGGGCCTTTTGGGCGCGCGCGTGGCAAAGCGTCTGATCGATGCAAATTTTTTCTCGGCCTACCGCATCCTGCTGATGTTCGGGGCTACGCTGATGTTCTATCGCGGTGCGGCAGCCCTGTGACTCAACATTGAACAGTCTGGGAAGGAAGCCGTCATCTGACCAAGAAACCCAGATGTCGCCTCCACAATCGGAAGACTACCGTCACGGATGGCAATGCTGTAATCTGTGAGGGATGAGCCAGGAGGACCTCTGAGTTGGATTACTATGATATTGGGACTTATTCTCGAACGGTTTCTACCTCGTCTGATGCCGCGCAAACGTGGTTCAACCGCGGCCTGGCCTGGACTTATGCCTACAATCACGAGGAAGCGATTGAGTGCTTTCGCAAGGCGCTCGTGGCTGACCCGGAGTGTGCCATGGCCCATTGGGGCATCGCCTATTGTATCGGGCCCAACTACAACAAGCCGTGGGAAACCTTTGAGGAAGAGGAAAAACCCGGTTGTATCGACTTGGCGCAGGCATCAATCAGCGCGGCAAGCGCGATATTGGTACAACTGACCCCGGTCGAGCGCGCGTTGATCGAAGCCATTCCGGCCCGTTATCCGACAGCATCCGACATCGAAAACTTCAGCCCCTGGAACGACGCCTTTGCCGATGCAATGCGCAAGGTCTATGCGGAATTTGGCGACGATCTGGACGTCTGTGCGATTTTTGCAGAATCAATCATGAATCGAACACCTTGGCAGCTTTGGGACCTGCCGAGCGGTCAACCGGCGCAAGGCGCGAACACGTTGGAAGCCATCGACGTCCTCGACACGGCGTTTGCCACCCTTCCGGGCGCCTGGCAGCATTCGGGACTGTTGCACATGTATATCCATCTGATGGAAATGTCACCGCATCCCGAACGTGCGTTGCGCCATGGCGATGCGCTCAGCACGCTGGTGCCTGACGCAGGCCATCTTCTGCACATGCCGACCCATGTGGACGTACTGTGCGGCGACTATATGAATGTCGTATTGCGTAACGAAGCGGCAATCGTGGCGGATCGGAAGTTTCTTCAGCGAGAAGGTGCGGACAATTTTTACTCCGTATATCGCTGTCACAACTATCATTTCAAAATCTATGGTGCGATGTTTTTGGGTCAGCCGACGGCAGCGCTGGAAGCGGCAGAAGAGCTTATATCCACGCTGCCTTCTGAAACACTCGAGCCCATGGCGGATTGGTTCGAAGGTTTTATTCCAATGAAACAGCACGTCCTGATCCGCTTCGGGCACTGGCAAGATATTCTGGATCAAAAACTGCCCGAGGACGAAGAGCTTTTCAGCGTCACCGTTGCCATGATGCATTATGCTCGCGCTGTGGCGCTGGCGAACCTGCACCGGATCGGTGAAGCCGAGGCCGAGAAGGGCACTTTCTACCGCGCGCTGGAGCGTGTTCCCGAAAGCCGCATGCTGTTCAACAATACCTGCCGTGACATCCTGAAAATTGCTGAACAGATGATGCTTGGGGAACTTGCCTATCACAAGGGCGAGCACGAAACCGCCTTTGCACATCTGCGTTCGGCCGTGATGATTGACGACAACTTGCCCTACGACGAGCCTTGGGGATGGATGCAGCCAACCCGGCACGCGCTTGGCGCGCTGCTTATGGAACAGGGCAGTCTGGAGGAGGCGGAGGCGGTCTACCGCGCTGACCTCGGTCTCGACGCGACCTTAAGCCGGGCCTGCCAGCACCCGGACAATGTCTGGAGCCTCCACGGTCTCCACGAATGTCTGACCCGGCGCGGTGAAACCGTTGAAATCGCGCATATCAAGCGACAACTCGACAAGGCCGCCGCGCGCGCCGAGGTGCCTGTGAGGGCGTCCTGCTATTGCCGCCAGAAGCAACTCTTGGCTCGGTAACATCTAGCCGTTCAAAATGTCTGCGGTAAAACTGCGGATCTGTCCGAAACCTGCTCGTTCCTTTATAGCGCAGCGAATGCTGGCTCTTTGCCTGCATGGATGCATTCCGCGTCGCAGAAAATTGGCCGGTTGCGGACGTTCCAAGCCGCACAGAGGAGCTCCGTAATTCACAGCAGTTTGTTATAGTTCGAAAGACACACGAGCCTAATCCAGCAGGAAGGTCCTTCCTTTGTGCTCCTATCTGGTTCTGCCCTTACCCCACATGTCGATGTCACTACCCAGCTCCGCCTTGAGCCGGCTGGATGCATCACTCAGGGCCTGCAATACGGAAGCATCAAGATTCACGTCCAGCAACTTCTTCAGTCCCCGGCTCTGCGTGGCATTGCGGGTTCCCACGAGTACACCGCCGACTGCCGGGCGGGTTCTCAGCCAGCCGATGGCCAACTCTTCCATGGACAGACCGGTTTCATCCATGAGGTTCCACAGCGCGTCCAGGAGCTCCTGACCGGCTTCCTCGGCACCGGTTTCGTTGTGCACCACTTCGGCCCATTTGCGATGATCGAACATCCGGGTTCGGGCACGGTTCACGGGAAAGTCGTCCAGCGACTTGTATTTTCCCGCCAGAAGGCCCTGCATCAGCGAGGAATAACACATGATCGGCACGCCAGCGGCTTCGCATTTGGGTTGCACCTCGAACTCAATGGCGCGGAAATACAGATGGTAGGGAAGCTGGTTAACGGAAATGTCTCCAAGTTCCAGCGCATCGTCCATGTCGTTGCTGCCGAAGTTGGACACGCCGTACCAGCGGATTTTACCGTCTTCCTTGAGTTTCTTCAGAGCGCCGATACTATCGGCCAGAGGCACGTCTCTGTTGGGCCAGTGCAGCATGTAGAGGTCGATGAAGTCGGTGCCCAAATTCTTCAGGCTGCGCTCACAGGCTTCAATCACATCGTCGGGAGCCAGATTCGGAGCAGCGACTTTGGATGAAATGACCAGTTCGGAGCGCTTGTCGCCCAGAGCGCGGCTCAGGAGCTGTTCTGAATATCCGTTGCCATAGGCTTCGGCGGTGTCGAAAAAGTTGATACCGACGTTGAAGGCTTCCTGCAGGGCTTTGATGGAGTCTGTTTCTTCCTGGGCACCAAAGGCTCCGGCACCCCCCATGCAGCCATAGACGATAGGACTTGTTATCAGATCGGTGTTACCGAATTTTCTGTTCACTGTTCGTTACCTCGTTTTGATATGATGCAATGACCGGTGGAGTACCAGTTCCGCAAGGTTCCGGCTTCCAGACGGCCGATAGGCAGGCAGGAGCGATTAGGGTTATTTTTCCGCAGCTTCCTTGTCGAAGTTGACACCCGGTCCGGATCTGTCACCGACGTCAATCATTCCGCGTTTATCCCGGATTTTAGGCGCGGCGTCATCAAGGCGCTGCGCTGCCGGTCAAACATAGATTTCGTCGATCAGAGCCTTCAGATGGGCAATGTCTTTACGCAGGAATGGAATGACATCATCACCCATGCGCTGGCCCTTTGTTCCCGCCTGAACGCTGTACTCGGCAGGCATGCAGAATGTGCCCCCAAAACCTGATCCATGCAGTTCGGAAACAAGTTCCCGCCAGTTATAGCCGCCGTGATCATGGGTCGTCCAATGCACGACGTATTCGGCCTCGATCTCTGGTCCGTTGGCGCGCAGGTGGCAGGCACTTTTGAAGTTCACCAGTCCGTTCAAGTGCGGACGGGCAATGTCCACGGCCATGCGGACCGGTTCACCGTCGACGGCGCAATGCGCCATGTCCAGGACGGCGCAAATCAGTTTGGGGTCGTAATCTGCAAGAAGGTGGGCAAGTCCTGCGGCGCTTCCGATGTTTTCGCCATAATGGTTTTGCACGCCGATCGCGACACCATTTTTCTCGAGCGCAGGCAAGACCGCATCAAACTTGCGTCGATAATTATCAACCGAGGCAAGGTAACCGATGCCCATGTCAATCGCCGCACAAATCCGAATAATTCCAACTCCGGCCTGACCACAGGCGTTGATTGTGACTTCATCAATGTCTCCGGCGATGCTCGCAACCTTCAATCCGTTCTCTTCCAGCAATTTGACCGCCTTGGGCAGATCCGTAGATACGCTTTCCGGCAATACCTGATAGCCGGGACGAACCGCCAGTTCGACGCCTTCAAATCCAAGGCCAGTCAGTTTTGCCGCCAGTTCGGGCAAGGGATCGGTCCAGGGTTTTGTGAATACTGAAATCAGCGGTTTAGTCATAGAGTCAACGTCCTTACAATCGTTTTATCTGTCAGTGTGCGAGTGATCAGCCCTTCAGTCCGGTGGTCGCTATCCCGTCGATCAGTTTTCTCTGGAAAATAAAGAAGACGATGAACATCGGAACAAGCGACAGAAGCGACATTGCCAGCATCGATCCCCAGGTGCTTGCCCCGCGCGAGGCCTGTAACAGGCGGAGCCCTTGCGGCACAGTGTAGTTTTCGATCGACGTCAGATAGATCAGAGGCGTCAGGAAGTCTTCATAGGTCCAAAGGAATGAAAACACGGCGGTTGTCACCAGTGCCGGCGTCAGGAGCGGCATGATGATCGAGAAATAGATGCGTATGGGTCCGGCACCATCAATCGCCGCAGCCTCATCAAGCTCTCGTGGAATGCCTCGAATAAACTGAACCATCAGAAAAATGAAAAAGGCATCAACTGCCAGAAACTTCGGCACTATGATCGGCAGGATCGTGTTGACCCATCCAAACCAGTTGAACAGGATATATTGCGGAATCAGGGACGCATGCACCGGAAGCATGATCGTCATCAGCATGATCGCAAACAAAGGCTTTTTAAATGCGAAATCCAGACGCGCGAATGCATAGGCTACAAAGGAGCAGGACAATACATTTCCGATCACCGCGAGAGTCGCAATCACAAAGCTGTTTTTAAAGAAGACTTTGAAAGGCGCGGCCACACCTGCCCAACCCCTGGTATAGTTTTCCCACTCAAAATATCGCGGAATAATGCTGGTGTCGGAAAAGATGACGTTCGAAGGTTTGAACGAACTCACCGCAAGCCAGACCAGAGGATAAAGCATGATCAGTCCGAAAATAATCAGGAAGACATGCATCATGACACGTGATCGCGTCTTGGATTTTGCCGTGATCTGGTTGATTTCGGAAGTCATGTCGCTGGTTCCTGCTGTTGCCGCGGCCATTATTCCTGATCCCCGTAATGCACCCAGTATTTTGCACTCAGGAAGGAAATTGACGTTGCGATGGCAATGATTCCCACCAGCACCCATGCAATTGCAGACGCATATCCCATCTGGAAATCCGTAAATGCCTGTTCATAAAGATAAAGCGTATAGAACAGCGTCGCGTCTGCGGGACCGCCCGAGCCATCGGAGATGATGTAAGACGGCGTAAAGGCTTGAAATGACCCGATCGTCTGCATCACGAAATTGAAGAAGATGATGGGTGTCAGAAGCGGGATGGTTACATAGAAAAACTGCTGCACCGGTCGCGCCCCATCGATGGCGGCTGCGTCGTACATGTCTTGTGGAATCTGCTTGAGGCCTGCCAGAAAAATGACCATCGGCGCACCGAATTGCCATGCCGCCAACAACACCAGCGTCCCAAGCGCGTAGTCCGGATTGGTGATCCAGCTGGGAGCATCGTATTTGAAGTAGGTCCATAAAAAATAATTGATGACACCGTCATATGAAAAGATCTGGCGCCACATGATTGCGACAGCCACGCTGCCGCCAAGCAGGGAAGGAAGGTAGAAAACCGACCGGTACAGACCCAGACCACGCAGCCCGCGATTGAGTATCAGCGCAATGAACAAGGCGAAGCCCAGTTTCAGAGGCACCGAAAAGAAGACATAACCGAAGGTAACTTTGAGCGACTGAATATAGCGCGAATCGCCGCTCCAAAGCCTCTTGTAATTTTCCAGGCCTGCCCATTCGGGCGACGTGAACAGATCGTAATCTGTCAAGGAAAGATACATTGACCCAACGAGAGGACCCAGAGTCAGCAATGCAAACCCGATGATCCAGGGCGAGAGAAACAGAAAAGCAACGCCATTCTGCTTTGTAGATAAATTCTTCGTCTTACTCATGAGACCGCGCTACCCGTTCCCTCAAAGATTCCACGTCGCGTCCGAAGACGGAAGGACAAAGCAAACTGATCGTTTGCAATGTCCCTCCGGGGAGTGATTTTATTTGTTCAGTGCTGCAAGCTTTTCTTCAGCTTCAGCAATAAACGCTTCCGACGCTTGAAGTGGGGTCGCGTCGCCAAATGCAACGGACTCGTTCGCACGACGGAACATGCCACCAAGGCCACCCACGCCAGGACGGCGCGAAGGTGCCGGATCTTCGCGAAGTTTGGCGAGGTAGGCGACCAGCTTCTTCTCTTCCTTATTGCCTGCAGCGCCGAACTTTTCGAGGCCGGCGGTCGAGGCGGGAATCATGCCACTGCCGGTATAAAACAGCTCAACACCTTCCGGGTCGAAGTGCATGAAGCGAATTATGTCGATACACAGATCCTTGTCAGTCGCTTGTGACCAGATCCCGGTCGAGTTCCCGGCATAATCGTAGTGATGCTGCTTCATTTCACCGCCGTCATGGCCGTTCGGCAGCATGTGCAACTCGAGCGGATCCTCTACCAGGGCACCGATGCCGACATAACTGTCGGTCATCTGGATCAACATGGCTGAACGGCCGCGCACGATGCCCAAAGTTGCGGAATTGTCGCCTGCCTGAGCCTGAACATCCCCCGGCGGAGAGCCTCCGGCCTGACGCATATCTTCCCAATACTGGAACCAACTGGCCATATCCGCCGCTTCGAAACCAAGCGTATGCTCCGGAGTGAACATGGATTTCCCTTTTGCCCTGAGGAAAATGTCGCACGGAACGTAGTTGCCGCCGCCATCCTCGATTCCCCAGAAGCCACGCCCATATGCTTTGCTGAGCGCTACAGATGTCTCGCGCAGTTGTTCCCAAGTGAAAAAATCATCGGGAACCGCAACGCCGAGTTCTTCAAACTTTTTGGGACTGTAAATGATGGCCGGCGCAATCGCATCATTTGGTATGGCATAGAGCTCATCTCTATATGTGGCACCAAAAATACTGCCATCCTGATACTCTGAGACGTCAAGCGGGTCCGGGATCCATTTTGACAGAGGCGTCAACACACCGCGTGCGGCATATTCGGCCAGCAGGTCGACGTTCACGCTGAACATGTCGGGTGCGTTGCCGCCGGCAGCTTCCGTCGCAAGCTTGTCGGTGAAAGACCGGAAATTCGAGAATTCCGGAATAATTTCTACATTGGGGTTCCTCGCTTCATATGCCTTGAGTGCTTTCAGCGTTGTACCAAGTTGCTCCTCCGATTCAACATACCCGCTGAAACGGATTTTTTTCTTCCCCTGAGCCATTGCTCCATTTGAAACTATGGTCAGAGCGAAGCCGCCGGCAACAGCCGTACTCTGTTTCAGAAATCGTCTGCGTGAATGAGATGTGGTCATGTTTTCCTCCCTGTGAGTTCGACCATGTTGTGGACTCCTCGGTACGGAAATCCGCGATTTGAAACGGTCCACGGAACGAATATAGTAAAACGTTGCACCAAAGTCGACAAAAAACTTCAGTAAGTTTTTGATGTCAACGCACGAGGTATTTTCGCGCCGATACTCAAATTAATTATCGGAAAAAAATAAGAATAACTATTTGATATTAAACATATTTTTAA
>TARA_R110002096_G_scaffold55624_5_pt1 | contig 20875 bp, 27 predicted proteins | sample TARA_R110002096 | Tara Oceans TARA_R110002096 (sample SAMEA4397295) | marine metagenome | biome: Polar Biome; feature: [DCM] deep chlorophyll maximum layer (ENVO:01000326); material: water (ENVO:00002006), including particulate matter (ENVO:01000060) such as... | depth 35 m
AGTCAGTCTAAAATCGGTCACCATATGCTGGCTGCGACGCAATTTCCGAAAAAAATCGGTTGCCCCGGTAAAAGTTGCCCCGGTAAAAAAAAAATTCAACCTCCAGGGAATGCAGAAAAAAGTTTGGGGCCGCATAGATACCCGGTAAGAGTAAGAGTAAGAGTAAGAGTAGGGGTAAGAGGTAAGAGAAGGGGTAAGAGTATAAGAGAAAAGGACTTACAGAAGCCTATAAGAGATGAATCCAGTCCAACAGAGGGCGAGGAATCCTCTGTATCCAGTCAAAAATGGGTGACCCTTTTGCATAAATCCCATCAAATGGGTGACCCTTTTTAACAGAATATTGACCAATATCGGCATAAATGGGTGACCCTTTTATTGCCAAATACCGTCAGGATAGGCAAAGGGTGACCCTTTTTAGGTCAGTCAGGAGAAAAATGGGTGACCCTTCTCTTCAAATTCCTATCATATTCCTATCAAATGGGTGACCCTTTTGGAAACTGTTTGGACGCAAGGGGTAACGCCAAAAGAAAGTCTTGCAATATGTCGGGCAGCCGTGCTATATTAAGCAATCGATTGGCAATCTGCCATTCATTAACACCAAAGAAAGGACACCAATGTGCTTAATTATTCATAAGCCATATAAGAAACGTATCCCGTCAGATATTCTCGACCGGGCTAAAAAGATCAATCCACACGGGTTTGGAATCACCTATCTGGACAGCGGTCAGACTAAGCGAAAGCTGACATATAACGGCATTGATAAGATGCTAGAGACAGACAGACCGTTAGTTTGTCATTTCAGATATGCAACGGTTGGTAAGATTAACCTTAACAATGTCCACCCGTTCAACGTAAACAACCGAACTGTCATTTACAGCAACGGCACGGTGGACGGGTTTGGCAACGGTCACGAATCAGACATTGCACACATTGCCAAGCGAGTGCTTCCCAAGCTCCGCAAACTGGACTGGAAGCCATTCCTAGAGCTTACAGAGACAAGGTTCTGCATCGTAGACAGTAAGAGCTTGCAGGTGCAACGCATCGGCAAATGGCACGACAAGGATGGCGTGTTCTATAGTAAGGCAAATTGCTTCTACCAGCCAACGTATCATTCACCCTATGGCTCAAAGAATTGGGGCTACAACCATACAGGGGTCACCCATAAATCAGAGAATCAAATGAATAGAGTCGCAGTATATGGAACGCTGAAGAGCGGATTTAGTAACAATCGTTTATTGCAGAAAGCTGACTTAGTCGGAACTGGTAAACTCAAAGACCGCTATCCCCTAGAGGTAAAAGGGTTACCCTATCTCTACGCGGAGAAAGGTGTCGGTGAGTTTGTGGATGTCGAGGTTTACGACGTAGATGACGAACTGCTGGCTAGGCTCGACCAACTAGAGGGTCACCCTAATTGGTATAAGAGAGAGAGGGTTCTGGTAGATATGGATGACTGGAGCCAATCCACCGCTTGGGTTTATTTCCTTGACGAACCAACACCGCAAGGCGTAGCGTTTACAGATTCCTATACGGGAACCGATACAGTTACAGCAGATCCATATCTGCCTAACTTCACACTATAACAAAAGAAAGGAAAAAAATGGACACAAAAAAACACAACGGTTGGACTAACTACGCAACGTGGCGAATCGCCCTCGAAATGTTCGACGGCTACACGGCAGAGGACTTAAACCCCAACGCAGAGAAGGCTACCAGAGAGGACTGCAAGGAATACGTGGAAACGTATATTGAGGACACAACTCACTTCTACAGGTCTAACGACGAGAACGAAGGGCGAAACGGCAAGGGCTTGGTTTATATTGGCGGGTGGGCAAACGCTTTCCTTATGGATGTCAACTGGCAGGAAATCGCAGACCACCTTAACGACGAAGCCTCGGAGAACGAGAGCAGGTCTGGAGAGCCAAAGCACATTGACGAAATCATTGATGCTCTATGTCTATTGACATAAACACAAGACAGATTTAAAACAGGGGTGATCCGAAAGGGTCACCCTTTTTTTATGGATACACAAAAAAGTAAATTACCAGATAGTGGCAAAAGGTCGGAGTTTTCGACGGGAGCTGTTCGTGATGCAATGCAGGGCAAGGGAATGCCGTCTCTATTGCCTACAGAGGCTCTTAGAATGGCTTCTAAACGCTTTGAGGATGGTGCTACCAAGTATGGCAGGGACAACTGGCGTAAAGGCATTCCTTTGTCCAGATACGTGGATAGCATAAACCGACACTTGTGGGCTTATACCGACGGCTGCACGGCAGAGGATCACCTTGGGGCGGTCATATGGAACTCTATGTGCCTAGCTCAGACCCAGAAGTGGATCGATGACGGAACTCTGCCTAGAGACCTGGATGATTTACACCTATAAGGGGTCACCCTTTTTGTAGCAGCCCGCAGCTAAACCGAAAAGGGGTCACCCTTTTGATACCCGGTAGTAGTGATTACCAAGAATGGAACTACTATATATAGTGCCTAAGAGTAAGAGGTAAACTATATCTAGTAAGAGAAAGCTTGACAGTAACCGGGTCGAGGCAAAGAATGGCCCAATGAATATATTCAAAAGAAAAAAGAACTCGCAAAAAACTCAGGACAATCTATCTCTAAGGGAAGCAGACGAAATCATTAAGGACTTCGTTGTGGAATCCAAGGACATCGCTAAGAGGACGAAGGAACTAAGGAAAGCATTTATGCTTAACAATCACATACCCAAGTCATTTTTAGAGAATGCAGAGGTAGAGCTGCGGAAGAAAGGTGTGCCATATTATGCTTGCAAAGTATTGGCACTATCGGAATGTATTGATGAATCTTTGAATCACAGAGATTAATTAACCAAAAAACAAAGGAAAAAAATGGACACAATAAACTGGTTATCCGAAGAGGATAAGAGAGGTATCTTCGAGCAACAAGAAGACGAAATGCGTAGAGATGCTAACAAGCAACTCCTACAAGAAGAGAGAGACAGAGAGATGGCTGTTAGGGTCAGAGCTTTGGCTAACTATAAATATATTACTTACTACGAAGGGCGCTAGTATGTGGATAGTAACCTGCAACCCAAGAGGAACTTTCTCCCAGTATGCAAACGTATTTAACAAGAGAGAAGAAGCTGAGAAGCTATATGATCTCTTTGCCGCGGATGGCTTGCCCTGCACCTTGTGTATGGCAATTGAGTCCTCGAACAAAACGGAAACCGACGACCTGCAACCTCTAGAGGTTATGGGTAGGAAAAGGTTTGAACAAGAGATGAACAAGATGGCAGACTATTACGAATGCACGACCAACAATCATTCCTCAAGACTCACGCTGAAAAGTATGGTCTAAGGGAATCCGTGATTCTGCATACAATTATATTCTTTGTTTTGTTAAACGAAAAACATAACCGCAATAAGAGAGAAGGGAAGTATTGGACTTACAACTCAGCCAAGGGTTGGATTCCTTACTTCCCCTTTTTGACGGAACAGCAGATAGCTAGAACCTTTAGATCATTATCCAAGCAGGGTGCTTTGACCGTATCTAACTACAACAAGAAGAGATACGACAAGACCAAATGGTTTACACTATCACCCGGTCTTTACCGAGAAGTTAAGCGATCTGATTACTGGAAAAGAGTGGTGTCCAGCATTAGGACAGCCTCGATCAAAACTGATCAACCAATACCAGATATAAATATAATAAATATAAAGCCTTATGTATAACAAAAATAAACAAAATGCAGAAGCTCAAGAAGAGCGGATACAAACAAGGATTGAAATGATTCGGACAGAATCTAGAATCCTTTCTCATAAGATAGACCGTATGCAAGAGCAGCGGAAAGAACTCCAAGAAGAAAAGAAAAGACTAAAGGAAATATTATGAGCCATTTCTACGATTGCACCCAAGAGCCATTCCTAACGAAGGCTAGAACCCCAAGCCAGGCAAAGAAGCTTGGTGCGTTGCCCTCAGTAACAACTATTTTGTCCAGCAAGAAGAGTGAGTTTTTGGACAATATATGGACACCCAGAAAACTCGTGGAACTAGCACGACAACATCCACACGCCAGTAGCCGTGACCTCTCGGAAATGAAGTATGGATTTCGCACCAATCCAATAGATGGAAAACCCATTAGTAGCTCGGAATTTGGAACTGCTGTTCACGCTAGACTAGAGGATCAAATAGAATCTATTATGAGAACTGGAAGCATAGATATGGATTCAGTTACAGTTTGGGATAGTTGGGCTTTACCCTTTATAAATTTTATGTCTGATAACGACATAGAGCCAATAGCTACAGAGAAGATTTTGTTTTGTAATAAATTTAAGTCAGTCGGGTCTGTTGATTTGATAGCCAAGGTGGAAGGCAAGTATCATTTATTTGATTACAAGTGCAGAGATACCAAGGGAACTGGTGGTAAGTTTTACGAAGACAAGGACTGCACCCAGTTGGCAATAGAAGCAAGGTTCCTCAGGGACACTATGGAGTTGGACTACGATCCGGGCATTACAAGCGTTTGTATATGCGTGGAATCCAAGAAGCACTACCACAAGAACTGGACTAAGGCTCAAGCTAAGAAGGGCGTGACTAGGTTCAGATACTTATCTAAGCTATACTGGATGGACTGGATGCCCAAAGGCAAATGAAAGAGAACGAAGTGGCAGATCAGTTAATGGTTTTGTTCCCCAAGATGAATAAGCTCATCAAGGCTATAGACCAATTTAGTTATTTCGATTACGAAAATGACAACTACCTGTTTGAAATAAAATCCAGAAGAAAGTCTTACGACCCTTGGATAATCGAGCAGCTGAAGGTGGATACCAATATTGGCATTGCCGAATCAGTTAAGAAGGACTTCATATATGTGAATGAGTTTGAATTTTCACTTTACATCTGGAACATTTCAAAATTAATTAGGAACAACTATGACTTTAGGTTCCAAGAAAGAGAGATGCCTTGGCATACGGACTTCAAAAAAACCGAGTCAATTAATAAAATGGTTGGATATTTATACAACAAGGACGCACTAATTGTTAGTGCTAAACAATAATAACAAAATAAAAAAAGGATACAATGTGGATAATACCAAAGAACTTACACACCTCTCGCTATGTAGCGGATATGAAGGGATTGGGCGTGGACTGCGAGCAGTTTTCCCAACTCTCAGAGAACTCGCTTATGTGGAGATCGAAACCTACTGCATCGCCAACCTGGTCAAAGAGATGGAAGCGGGTGTCTTGGATACAGCACCTATCTTCTCTAATCTTAAAACCTTCCCATACAGAAAGTTTCGTGGAAAGGTGGACATCCTCTCTGGAGGCTTCCCCTGTCAGCCTTTCTCAAATGCGGGATCGCGTCGCGGAACTGAAGACCCAAGACATCTGTTCCCTTACATCCGAGACGGAATTAGAGAGTGCAAACCTAGAATTGTTTGGCTCGAAAATGTTGAAGGAATTATCTCAGCAAAAACAGCCGAAGGAGAATCGGTTCTCCAATATGTCCTCCGAGAACTGGAAGGACTGGGTTATATCGCAGAGGCAGGAGTATTCTCAGCGAGTGAAGTTGGCGCACCTCACCAAAGAAAAAGGGTCTTCATCTTGGGCTACTCCAAACACGATGGACACACTACCACCAAGGAGTTACGAGGCTGCGATGAAGCAAGCGACGACAAGTCGGAAGGGCAGAACAGATCCATCGAACCTAAGGGAGCAAGTGGACGAAACGTCGATGCAAGCCTACAAGGATTCGATGAAACTATATCTGAAGGTAAGGAGAGCCGCAGATTCGATCAGAGCCGGGGAAGCCAAAAACTTTCCGACACCGAGAACTTCGGATGCGGAGGGCGGTCGGATCGAGACGGTGATAGAGGACGGAGTATTCAAGAGCAAGAGGCACAAGAGCAACCAGACCTTTGGAGCCAAGCTGAGGGATGCGGTGGAAACTCACGAGGAGCAGAAGAAGTGGGCAACGCCAAGAGCGAGGGATTACAAGGGTGGCTACAGACCAGAGAGTATGATCCGCAAGGATGGCAAGAGCAGGATGGATGCCCTGCCCCAGATGGTAGAATACGATCCATCGAGCCGTCCAACTACCGATTCCCCAGTAGACCTGGAGAGCGTCAACAAGAATGGGAAGCACCAAGAGTCACCGCCAAATCTTCAGAGATCAAGCGGACAGCTAAACCCAGATTGGGTGGAGCAGCTAATGGGTCTAACCATAGGATCGACAGACTTAGGCTCTTGGGGAACGGAGTTGTCCCACAAGTAGCTACAAAGGCTTTCGTCACTTTATTTACTAGGTTATATGAATGAATATAAAATAACCATACGGAGGGACGACATCCCAGCTAACAATCTACAGGAATCTGACAAGTGGGCTAATGATGAAAATCAAGCTCTAGCTTATATTTTTAAAAACAGATTGAGAAAAGACGGGATCGGAACTCTAAGAAAAGGTGGATGTGCAAAATTAATATCAATAAAAAGGATAAAATGAAAAAAGAAATAAATGTAAACGGGGGAGAGTTTTTCCTCCACAAGGGAAAGATGCTTCGATTCAAAGGAACCAAGAGACTATCGGATAGAATGAATTATTCGTTTGAAGACTGGAGATTTGCGGGCGGTATGGTCTTGTCTATATTTCACAGCGAAGAGGACGAGAAGAAAGCGTTTGATAAAATAGTTGATTGGGGTCAGAAAAAAATGCTTGATAATAACCGACGTTTAGATAAAAAAAAGGAAATCCTGAATATAATGTCTAACCCGATAACCTGTCCTGCGATTATTGATGGATGGGAAAAAGCCAAAGAAGAACAAGACCAAGAGGTATATAAATTCTATGAAAGGAATCCACAAATAAATGATTAACAACGATTACGACGCAATCGGCAGAAATTCTATAAGTAGCTTTATGACTTGGGCAGCAGACAGAATAGAGAGGGAATTTTTGGAGAACGAGAAGGTGGCGAGAGAATCCGGGGGCATAGATTTTATGCCTTCAGCCAAAAACGTCCAAGGCAGAAGTGTGGTCACCAAGGAAAAGTTACATATTATCAAATCAATCGAAGAGATGAGAGAGAAGGGCTACACAGTAAAGTATGGTTGTAAGCAGATGGGAATACACTCCTGCACCTTTAGCAGGTGGAAGGCTCTGTTAAAAGAGGAGGGTCTTCTTTGAAATATATACCATATACCAAGATTGCAAAGTTCCGTAAGGAGAACAAGCCAGACCAATGCCCCATTTTTGAATGCTCGCTAGAAGATGCCGTTCTGGATCACAACCACGATACTGGGATGGTTCGAGGAGTGCTTCATAGGCAATCTAATTCCTGGCTGGGAAAGATAGAAAACTCTTGGAAAAGATTTGGGTCTTGTGCCTCGGTCGATCTTTCATCTGCTTTGAAGAACGTATGTGCATATATAGACAAAGGAGATATGGATTATCTGCATCCTAGGGGTCTTAGGCAAATAATTTCACGGTTTAATAGATCGAGTAAAGAGGAGCAGTTAAATATACTCAAAAAAAATAAATGCTCCGAAATGCAAATTAGTTCTTGCAACAGCACTTCCGACAGGTCTTTGTTGTATCGAACCTCTTTAATTAAGAGAAAGTATAAATAATTATGGACAAGCCAAAAAAGACAGTAACAAAAAAGTTGACTATACGTCACAAAATGCAGGGGATACAATCCTCTTTGAAAGCTCCTAAGGGGCAGACTAATAACTTCGGTAACTACAACTATCGATCTGCAGAAGGTATACTATCAGCACTAAAGCCTTTATTGGGCGAGTGGTGCTGTATTCTTGTCAGCCAAGACCAGATGGTAGAGATGGGCGGCAGGGTATATGTGCAGACAACATCCACCTTGACTGATGTGGATACGGGTGATTTCATTTCCACGACCGGGCTTGCCAAGGAAGCGGAAAACAAGAAAGGTATGGATGATGCTCAGATTACTGGTAGTGCCGCATCCTACAGCTTGAAGCGAGCATTAGGTAATCTATTCTGTATTTCAGACTCCTCGTTAGACCCAGATGCAACTAATACGCACGGCAAGTCTAACACAAACAACACAACCAAAACAACAACTCGGAGAGTTCAACAACTCGATGACATCATATAATAATAACTATGGCTCAATACGATGATACAAACTCGTTTGCCTTGTTTCCGAACAAGAACAAACAGAACGAAGGTCAACCAGATGTAACTGGTAAAATCAACATAGATGGCGTTGAAAAACGCTTGGCAGGTTGGAAGAAGCAGTCCAAAACTGGTGTTAGCTTTATCAGCGGCAAGGTGTCCGACTTCCAGGAGAAAGGCGAACAGCCTAAGGCTCCCGTTGAAGTTGACGACGTAATGCCGTTCTAAGAACCTAGCCCCTCAGAGATGGGGGGCTATTTTTTATAGTTAAACTAAAAGGATGAACAAAAGGAAAAAGGATGAGCAACAAGGACGTTTTACAGCCGCACGACATTGAGTCAGAGCGAGTCATTATAGCATCTTGCCTTACGGATGGGCAAGATACATTTGATAGAATTTCAGCCGTAATAAGCAAAGATAATTTTTACGATAAAGCCTGCAAGATATTGTTTGAGGCAATCGTTGACCTAGCCAATGAGAGTAAGCCGTTGGATGAGATTACCGCTTACGACAAGGTAAGGGAAAAGAACAAGGAGAATGAAATAGGCGGTCTGCCTGGGTTGTATGCCGTTATGGATTATGCCCAGTCTTATCCAGTAGCTATGGCTGCATCGGATATAGTCAAGGAGAGGTCACAGGCTAGAGACATCCTTAGAGCGTCGAGATTAGCCATAGAATCGATTTCAACTGGAGTTAAGGCAGATGTGGTGTGCAGCGACATAGACAGCCATATACGCAAAATTAGCGACAGTAACGATAAGTCCGTTAGCGTGAAGCGAGCGTCTAATGACCTCAAGAATAAGCTTACCCAGATGGATGCGGGGGAATATGTCTTTGATACCCTAAGCACTGGCATCGATCATCTGGACGCAAAGCTAGATGAAGGTGGTATCGGCAACGGGGAAGTATTTGTTATATCGGCTCCAACATCTTGCGGAAAGAGCCAGTTGGCTCTTAATATCGTTTTAAGATCCGCTGTTATGGATAACAAGCCAATAGGCATATTTAGCTTTGAGATGCCTACAGAGCAACTGACTAAAAGAATCCTGCAAACTGCCAGTGCTGTAAATCTCAGGAGGTTTAGGGATCAGGTGGTGACGCAACAGGAAAGGGATCAAGTTTATAAGGTTCTAGAGAAGGTTGAGCAAGCTCCTATCTATGTAGAAAATTACGTTCGTGGTATTGGCGATTTGCGTTCCAAGGCTAGGGCGATGAAAAGGAAACACGAGATAAAAGCCTTAGTCATTGACTACCTGCAACTTATACCATATGACACAAAGATGTCCAAGAATGACGGGATTGCTTACATCTCGCACGGCATTAAGCAGCTTGCCATAGAGCTTAATATACCTATTATTCTCCTTGCTCAAGTTAATCGTGAAGGCGCTAGGCGTGACAGTGGTCTTAACATCCACGACCTAAAAGATTCTGGAGATATCGAGAATGATGCGGATGTCATCTTGCTAATGTGGGCAAAGGGTGGAGACTTAAATGAGTGCAAGGTGTTTGACGCTGAATATCCTTACATAGAACTAAATTACAAAATAGCTAAAAACCGGGAGGGTGAGCGTGACCTAACTGGCAAATTCAAATTCATCAACAATATAGGAAGATTCCAATAAATGACCGAAATCGTAAGACAAGTAATTAACGCTAGAAGCGAAAAAATATTAACTGCTGGATTAGATGCTATGGCTAAGTGCTGCGATGCACTTACTGAGCAAAATAAACAGCTTAACCTTGACATAGGTGGGCTGAAAACTAAGATTCGTAATCTAGAGATTAGACTTTTGGCTAACCAAGAGGAGAGGGAATAAAAGTATAGGGTTAGAAGTTTTTCGTCCTTTCTTCTTTCCCATTACACTTCCCGCCTTTTGGTTAGCCCCTTTTTCTCCAAGTGGGCGTAGCTCAGTTGGATAGAGCATCGGTTTTCTAAACCGAGGGTCCTGGGTTCGAGTCCCAGCTCCCATACCAATATCATTACGAGTAAACAATCATTAAAGGGTAGCCTCAAAAGGGTTACCCTTTTTTGCGTCTACTTGAGTAGACCAGAGGCTTCTACTTCTGCGTCCGAAGCCAATTCGCTCATTCTGCCAATTAACCTTGGGTCTTCTGAAGCCATTTGTGTAAATAACTGGAACGCATTGTCTGAGCTATAAATGGCTGGCAACATAGATAACGTAAAGTCACTAGGTCTTCCAGCATTAACAAAATTAACATAATTCTCATTGGCTAAAGCTATACCCAAAAACTTGTTGATTGGGACATCTAGATTTACACCAAGTATTACCCTAGGCATTACTTTGCTTGCGGCTGATCCGCCTCTAGCAATGAATTGACCTTGGTTTGCTTTAAGCAGTCCAGTAGTATAAATCTGATTTTCCCTGCCAACCCGGTCTAGTATTGTAGCAATATCCAATACATCCTGTAGCCCGTCTTCGCCTAATATTTTTAAGGCTACCTCACGAGGAGTAGATTTACTTTTTCTTAAATCTTCAAATATCTTAGCATCTATATCTGGCAATTTAGAACCACCAAACATTTCTCCCGTTCTCGACCCGGACCCTAAAGATGCTCCATCAAATATCCTTGCTCTTACCGACGCTCTAATGGCTTCCCTCGCAGGTTCGTCAAGAACGCTCATAAACTGTTCAACGTCCGCAGCACTTTTAAGACTTAGTAGTGCGTTTACCATACTGTTCGTATTGTCCGTACTCAGATCGAAGCCCTTTTTCAACAGATCGAAAGCTTCATTTTTTCCTATTGCCTGTACTCTAAGGGATAGACTTGCTTCATCATTTAGTTTTCCTAAAATAACCGACTTTTCCGCAGGGCTCATTATTTCAGGACCTGATTCCAACAATTTCTTTAAAGTACTTGGGGTAACGCTTCCACCAATATTCATTCCCAGTAAATCTTTTGAATATTTACCCGAGTAAACATTAGCAATTTTTTGTAACCTTCTTATTGTTTGCTTGTCAAAAAACTCATCAACCAGGTCATTGTTTTTTAATATGTCTTTTAATTTTGGTAAACTAATTAATGAGTCCCCTTGGTTTTCAGCTGCATTAAAAATTAAATCAATTGCAGAGTTTCTTATGGTTTGCGAAAATTCTTCTGGGTCTGGGGCGGCATTTCTAAGAGCAACTAAACCCTGAACCTGACCCTTTCTTGGTCTTAACAGGGCTTCGCTTATTTCGTTTGGGCTTAATTTTGTCTTAGTATTACCTAAAATACTCTGAAGGTTTCTATCTTCTAATAATGGAAGGCTTTTCTCTTTCCAGAGTTTGTTAGCATCTTTCAAAACATTAAAGGCATCCGAGTCGGCATCCTTTGCCATACCCTCAAGAAGTCCGTCTAGACCATCAATCATACTTCTTAGTTGTTTCTTGGCTAGGTAATCTCCTCTGGCAGCTTGACCATATACCTGGTTTAATTGCTTTTTGGCGTTTACCAAATTTCTAAATGTCAGTTTTAACGGCTCTCCTGGGTCGGTCACTTCTGCTATACCCTCCAACAAAGGCATAAAGGTCATTTGATCTCCTTCCTGGAAAAGTGCCTTGTAGTCTTCAAACTCAGCTATTTGTTTTAATCTAGCCCTCGCTTGCTTACTTAAATCTTTAGCCTTGCTTAATTGTATCAAGACATTTTTTGGAATAAATGATCTAATAATTTGATCATTGGCTCCTCCGGGTAATTCCTTTACCAGAGCGTCCATATTAATGATGCGTCTAGCGGCAGATAGCATATCAATACCATCTATGTCATCACCCATAGATAGAGCTTCATCGTAGAGAGAATCTACCTGTGCCTTGTTTGTCCTGAATATATTTAAAACATTGACTTGCAAGTCTTCGCCCAATTCTTTGGATGTCTTGCGCTGCAAGGTTGGAAGTACGTTTTCAGCCAAATTGTCAAAATACTTAGATGTGGCTTTTGCCGCCATATCAAAAGATTCATCTCCAAGGTCTAAAGCTGCTTTAGATAAAGCCTTAAAATTGTCTTCTCCTATTCTTGCTATTTGTTCAAAGGGAACCTCTTCTCCTTTTACTACCTTAATTATGGTTGAAAGGGCATCGTTGAATGCCATTCTGCCTTGTACCAGAGGAGCCTGCATATCGTCAGACACACCAGTAACCCTCAGGGCATCAACAACCTCCCCCTCTCGTATAGTTGCATCTGAGCCTGCTCGCATTGATGGAGTAGCTTTTTGGGCTATATCTACGCCCGTTCTTTGCTCCATTCTCTGCAGAACTTCCAAGAAGTCTTCGTATGTAACATCAGTTCCTCTAACTCCAGGAGCAGTAAATGCCTTTGCAGCTAGGGTAAACGGTTTTGAAAATCCGTAATCAAATGCTGCTGCAGTTGCACCCCTAGCAGCCGATTGACCAAATTCTATGTCTTTAAATCCAGTATCAGGATTTCCGTCACTAAAGGATTCAATTCCTTCGGAAACAACTTCTCCTCCTGCGGCTCCCAAACCCGCATATGCCGCTCTAGTAGCTACAGGCATTTTTGCTAACATCCCCGGAGCTGTTGCTCCCGGCAAAAGTAACGATGCACCCAACTCAGCACCTAAAACTACTGCGGGTCTTGCCAAATCTAGAACGTCGCCAAATGCAGCACCTTGCTCATCTACTAATACTTGCGTGTCACCCTTTTTAACTAGGAATGATGGCTTATTGCCAATGCTAAATTGAGTAACATTATCTTTTCCATACCTATCTGCCAAAAAGTCAAACTTGCCCTCCGTGTCCTCTTGGAAGGACAACAAGCTTCTATTCAAAACGTCCCCAAGTCCAGAGCTTATATCAATTTTACTTTCATCTACGTCTAAGGCTGAGGATAGATTACTTAACAATCCTTCTTTAATTCTACGATTTCTTTCTGCGCTATACCCAGGGTTTTTCATAGACATAGGAGAACCGCCCATTGGCATCATAGGCATAAATCCACCAGTTGTTTCTGGTCGATTAAATGGAAGTATGTTTTCTTCCTGTAACCCAGTATCTATGTCCCTGATAAACTGACCGCTTAATATATTATTTGTTGCACTTAGTCTCGCATTCCAGCCAACGTCAATTTTTTCAGGTTGGTATATAGGTTCATCAAAGCCTTGTCGCCTAGCAAGAACTCCTTCTATAGCCGAGTATTGATCACCGCTAAGTTGAGGTAGTACACTTTCTAGTTGTTCGTTTGAAAGTGTAGAAATATAATCTTGATTTAACTCCATATTTGATTTTTAAGGATTAAACAAACTGTTAACATTGACTGTATTATTGATATTTTTATTTCGACCAAAGTCTCCCATTCTTACTCTCTCAATATTATCAGCAGATATAAACGGCAACTCATTTTCTAATGTATCAAAGGTTGTTCTGTATTGGTCATAAACCGTTATTCTTCCATCAAGTGTTCTTTTCTTTTTATTTATTAATTGCTGAATAAGTTCAAGGCTTGTCTCTCTGTCACTTGTTGACCCATAACCACCCATAGCCTCAATAAGCCTTTGTGCATCTATTTCTGTCAATACACCCGGACCAAGAACATCTATCCTAATTTCACCAAGTAATGCTTGGAAACCTGCTTTTGCAACAGCATTCCTCATAGCTTGAGGGTCTAAATCTTGACCAACAAAGTTTTGTATTTTACCTCTAATGTCAGTTACAAGACCTGTGAAACCCTCTTGGCTCATTTCCCTCGATTTTTTGAATGCTTCAAGAGTTCCTACACCACCAGATTCTTCAAATATACCTGTTTGAAGCTCCATAGCCTTATTCCTAGCATCTTTTACATTTGCGGATGATGTAGGTGACCATTTGGTTATATCTTCTGGTTTAAATACGCCATCTTGTCCAACAGTTCCCCATTGACCAGTATCCATATTTTGACCCATCATAAGCGTCTCGTTGCTATCTCTACTCTTCATCAATGTTGAGTCTTTTAACTTTGCTCCATATCTCGCCATTCCTTCCGTAGATTCATCTAATTTCTTATTTTGAGCTGCACTCATCTGGCTTTGCAGATTTGCATACATTCTTACAAAAGCCTCTGGGCTACCCGCAGCTTCAATTCCAGCAAGTATGCCCTTAGGAGTTAAATCTCCACCAATATTATTGTCATCAAGAAATGTCTTCACAGCTACTGCCGATCTTTCATTATCTATTCTTTTCATTCTTTCTTCAACCTTTACTTGAGTCCTCATTGCCCTGGCTTTTTGACTATCGGTTGCATTTCTATTAGCACCTCTAGCCATTATAGCAGCCTCACCAGCGGTAGGACCGTATTTTTGTTCCTCAGCAGAAACCTTATTGCCATCCTTATCGTAATTAAAGGGAGTGTTAAAAGGCAATCTATTCTTGAGTTCATTTTGACTTTCGAGACTAGCCTTATCGTAAGCAGCTTTGGATTCCAAGAAAGGTTTTTCCATCTCAGCCATAGCTTTTTGAAACTCTGGGCCTCTAACGTATTCATTATCCGCATTTCTTTGTGCAGCAGATTGTTGATCAGTTCTCATTTTCAACAAAGCGTTCATTTCTTCTACGGTTCTGGGTTCAAAGTCCGTAGGTCCATTTTGATTACCATACTCAGCCTTAGAAAGATTTCCATCAATCGTGCCGAAATTACTACTGGGACTTCCCATAAGACTATTAAGCTCTGCAGCTTTTTGAAGTTGTGCTTCTGTAACTGGATTTCCAATAAAATTCTGTGCATTTCTTTGAGCTTCGGCTCTAATGCTTTCTAAAAATCTTGGCGTATCATTAAATCCAGTTTCTCCTTGGATGAATGTTTCGGCAGAAGGCAGTCGAGCAGATTGATTTCCAAACATCTGTTCAAACTGACTTATAGTAGGATTGAACCTATTGAATGGCTCTAGTCCAGGACCCGGTTCAGACGAAATTCTAGGAGTAAGTGTGTTTTGAAAATTAACTAGATCTTGATTAGCTGCTCTCATATTGCCCAACAACTCGCCTATATCACGACTCATATAATTAGCACTTCCACTATAATTTTGCAAGCCGCCTAGTATAGCCCTATTTGTGTTATCAGATCTGGTTTGATAGGCTTGATCTTTGGAGGCGTTTATTGCTGTTTCTAAAGCACTAAAATTCGCAGAACCATAATTGGGAGAACCAAAAGAAGTGCCACCATATTGTTGCAATGCCGCTAAAGTGCCACCCGCGATATTGTCTGCAAGTCTGATGTCCTCCATCCCACTAACATTATCTACATATTGATCACTAAATCCTCCAGTCCCTCTTGAATTTAAATAGTTGTTTTGAAAATCAAACGCATCAGCGGGATTGTTAGAAGCGTTGGGGTTAAAAAGATCCGCTGGGGTTGAAGCACCTCCAAAGTTTCCGAAATTAGAGCTTGATCCTCCACCGAGAAAGTCGTTTATGTTAAAGTCTTTAGCCATTGCGTTATATTATACCATATATGGTTAGTGTTTTATTATATCTTTAAAAAATGAAATTTTTGACCCGGTTCCTTTATTGATTTAAATAATTCAATATCCTTAGCGTAATACTTCTCAACTCTTTCTTTTTGGCTGTCAGTCAATATTAACTTTTTGCTACTTTTATTTTCGTGAGGTATTTTACCGTCGTATCCTCCGTCGCGCCACATTTGTTTGTAATCATCTGGGAATTTGTATAAGTGTATATCATCAAATAAAAAACAAGCATTTCGTAAAATAGTTGCAATGTCCATAAAATGCAGATTTCTAAAAGTGTTTTGTTCTAGCATTTCAATTAATTTATTAACACTATGCTCGGAGTATTTCTTATTTTTCCTTAATGTATTAACCGCAGATGCAAAACGCTCTACTGGATTACGGACTGGTATAAACAAAGAATTACGACCTTCATCTGTATCAATATTTGATATTCTGTTTATTGAGTTTGTGTGAGGCGTTGGATAATCAAGAATTAACAATGTTGAGGAATAACCACTTTTATAAACACAGGCTCCGTGTTTTCCGTTAGGATATTTAAATACGTTGATTGGAAACATATCAGTAACTCCAAAGGGTTAAGGATGGAACCTCGGTTGTTTCTGACAAAAAGCTTGCTGGTTCACACTCAGCATTTCCACTACCAACTGGATCATCAAAAGTTGCTCCTACAAAACTCTTGATTACCGTCTTGACAAACGGTAAGCCGTCTATGGTTACGCTGCTTAAATCGACGGTTCTTTTCCTTGCAACTTTACCGATTGAATAACTACCACCACCAGAAGTGGTAGTGCTTAAAATAGTGCAAGTATATGGTATAGGATCACCAAAAGGCGGAGGGTTGGCTGATACGGTTGAAGTATAAAAAACGGAGGTAGACTTTTCTATATTTTCGCCACCACCTGTGCTAGTGTTATATTCAAAAGAAATTCCGTGTGCGTAATATGTTTTTTCGGCATCGTTTTGATCCAGAACTTTTCTGGGAGCACCATTAGAAACACTAAAGGTTTCTGAAGTAGATCCAGCTGAGTGATCTGTATCAACCCCCTGAGCATCGGTTGGAGTGCATATTAAATCCCTAGGTTGATTTCCTGGTTCAAAACTTGCTCCCGAAAAACTCGCGCTGTGAAAATTCCAATAAGCTGCAACTGCTTGTTTAAGTGTGGCTGGGTTAATAATTCTTTCGCCAGGGACGGTCCTATTACTTAAACACAGGTTAAACCCATTGCCTTTTCCTAGTGCTGTAAATGAAGTTGCGGTTGGCATTACTGCTAAGTTATTAAGGGGTTACTAATGGTGCGGTTGATAAAATATGTACGGTAGCAAGCGCTCCGTCTTTGCAAACATCAAACTCCCTGAACTTTGCGGGTTCGTCAGCTTGAAAACCGTTGTTCATATCTTGCATAAATAATTGTATTTTTTGCACTCCTCCTGGAGTCTCTATAACAAATCCTCCACCTTCTTCGTCTGGTTTAAAAACCATACCAGAGTAATTTATTCTTACGGCACTTACAGTACCTCTTGCATTTGGAGCGCCAATGCCAAGATCACCGTCTCCGTCAAAATCATAATTAAACCAATCGTTCGGTCCTACGGGTGCGTTTGGATCATCAGGATCATTAGGATCTGTTGTAGGAGTTGAATTATCGTTTGGCGCGCCGCCCGAAGCACCACCCTGACTATTGCCGGGAGTGTCCTCACTGCTAATTGTATCTACACCCTCTTGGTCGGTTGCTTTTTTATTTGTTTCTTGGCTGTTAAAGGTGGGCTGTGAGTATTGTTTACTGTCATAAATAATACCCTCTTCAAGCTTTCCCCTTTCTTCGCTTGTGCGCATTTGCACAATCTGACGCATTTCATCCGCAAGACCTCTTATTTCTCTGCTCCTACGACTACCACTAGACTGGCGAAGAGCTTGTTTTTCTAAGTTTTTAACAAATCTATTATCCGCCCTATCTCGCCTAGTTATTCGTTGGTTAGCGAGAGATATCTGGTTCTGTTTATTTCGTTCGTCATCAAGAAACATTATGCTGGCCCCAATCTATATTTTGATGTGTCATCTAAAGTAGCGGTAAATGCACTGGCGACTGTTACTTCACCGTTTATTCCACCGTAAGCGGTAATATTTCTGGACTCTCCACTTCCTGCACCCGCAGTAATAGTTAAAGCTACATTTTTAAATACATTGTCAAATGTAGTACTTTGCGGAATTTTAGTTTTAGTATGATCTAACAAAAATTTAGTATTAGTAGTTCCTATATTTTGAGATATAAAACCCGTTCTTTCAAACCCATATAGTGTATAAAAAACACTTACTCCCGATGTATTATAATCCGCAAAGCGAGTCAAGCCAGAACTAAGTGTTACTTTTTTTGTATTAGTATTATAGTCAGTAATTGTCCTGGCTTCTTCTATTCCGCTTGTAACCACATTATCTGAATTTCGAATAGTCAAACCACCCTTTGTTATTGCAATACAACTATGTTCTAAGTCAGATGCACTCGCAGGAGCCTTGTTGAAATCCAACTGAAGGACTGGTATGGTGTTAGCATCGGAAAGTGTAACCATACCATCTATAACTTGTGAGTTACTAAATCTACCCGATGAACTAGCAAATTCTGATCCTATCTGTTTTGTTCCTTCTGGGACATAGCTAACTGTCCTTGAGGGAATTGTTGATACGGTAATTCTTTTCTTAAATGCAACCGTTCCGTCAATTGTTTCAAAAGCAGGAACTATAGTTACATCTAAAACAAATTTTGTGTTTTCTGGATCGGAAGGACCACCTTTCATACCTATATTAGCAGAATTTCCATTAAGTATAGGTCTTCCGTTAATTAAAAAATTTCCACTAAAATCCGAGGCTGGTTCTGTGATTACAACATCTAAATCTAAAAAAGCTCTATAGCCTCGCAGTGCATCCGTTCTGCTAAATGGATTTTTATTTATATCTACACCAGAAGAATATGAAGAAGCCCAGGATTCGGGGTTATATAAGCCTCCTGTAGCGTTGTCATATTGTTTGTCTTCTGCAGTAACTGTAGAGCTTTTTTGTATAAAAACAAAAGTTTCGGTATCTATTAAGGACTCAACGGGGGGAGTTAAATAATATTCAAATGATGTAATGTCATCTCGATCCGAATATGACCTAGCGTCAATAGTTCTTTCTACTAAATTTACAACCCCTGGATACGTAAATGTATCCAAGCTGCTGTGAGTTGATATAGGCGTAACTGAACTTAAGGGGTCAGCAAGTAATACAGAATTACCCGATTTGTCCTGCAAGGTAGTTACAGTTATTGTTTTTAGTCCAGAGGTATTATCTACAGATCGCCTGATAATAGGTCCTACCGTAGTTCCTTCTGTTACTAAAAATTCTGTAATTACTTGAATAATTCCATCTTTTAAATTGCTTTTTGAAATGTTAAGAGTTCCTGGCTCTAGCCAAGTTTCTTGAATTCTAGTGTAGCCTCCCTCGTCAGCATCTAAAACATCTTCTTGCACTGCCCCAAGTGTCAATGTCTTTGTTCCATAACCAATGGCACTATGATCTACTAGCGTAGCAGTACCTACAACTAAACCATAAGAAGTTCCAGATTTTGCTATTACAGTTCGAGTAACTCTTCTTAGACCATTTAATTCGTGATCTACTTTTTCCTGATTTTCTTGTACATATGTATCCGTAAGCGTTTCATATGTAAAAGTTATTACATAATCTCCAGTATTAGTAAAACCCGCTTCATTTTGAACCAAAGCCATATTGGGGTATGCTTCCCCAATTCTCGGATCAATGCCCTCGATGGACATTGGATCAATATAGAGAGTTCCAAAACTCGCAAAGATTTGAGCTTTATTGGAATTATACCAAGCTTCGGTGTCATTGTTAGCCGTACACCTGACTACAAGCTCATACCTGCCGTTGTGCAGTTGGGTTACCTCTACACGGCTACCATAAATCTTTAGCCGCTGACTTCTATGGAATACTGGCATTGTTATACTATTTGCCTAACGCCATAGGTTGCGCCCTGCTTGGTTTTTTTTACGACATAGCCTGGATTTTTACCTCTAATAAACTTAGTTCTGGCATCTTCTGACATAGCTGGACCTTTTCCATCATCTACACCAGAAGCATATGATCGTGTAGATGATTTTTTAGATGATGGATTAGTACTGGGTCTACCAGACTCGGAGCTTTTTGCCCTAGCAATGACTACACCCATACCTGGGTACGACACATCATATTTACTTGTATCAAATGTTGCTATAGGTTTTCTTTGGGGCCAAAATAAAAGAGACATAATAATTTTAATTTTTTTAGTTTAATCGACTATTGTACTATTCTTCTAGAAAAATCTATAGAATTTGCTCCTAGATCTGTAACTACTGGGGGAGCAGTATTTATAATCTCAAAGCCACCGTTTTTCTGTACTGATCTTCCCGGGGATGCTCCAATTAAAGGCGCTCTTCTTCCGTATTCTGTCATAGCATCCTGCGCGGATAGACCTCCTAATTTGCTCGAAGAAGACATACCAGTTCCTCTTGTTGCGGCATTTACATTACTTAGAATTTCTTGTCCAACAGTATAATTTTTTACCGGGTTTCTAAAAGTTTTAGAATTTTCCCCCTGGTTAACCGTATATGTTTTGGTTCTTTGCGGGTCTAAAATGCGATCTTTCATTAATTGGGTTCGCATATTTTTGTATTTATCTTTTTGGTCATTTCGTATCTTTTGACCGCCCGCACCATCAAGATATTTAGCTATATTCATACTTGATCTATACGAACCTAACTTACGTGAATCATATTGAGGCAGCACCCTGCCATCGCGACCTGTAGGTAAATCTTTTTTACTAAATCCGTTGCCATAGAGTCTATTGACATCCGCTAAAGCTTTTTTTTGTACTGATCTTTGCAATCTAACTCCCATAGTATTTAATTGTTAATTGTTAATTGTTAATTGTTAATTTTCTGTATATATCTATATGCAATGCTATTAACATTTCCATCGCTTTAAAGCAAGTGCCTTGCGGGTAGGTCTGCCCTTTTTATCTTTCATTGGGCCTTTAACGCCAGACATTCTAGCACAAAATGATTTTTTTCTAGCTAATTTCTTACCTTTTGGGTTAGATTCCGTGACTGGAGCCTTGAGGTTAGCACCCGTCTTGCGTTTAAAGTAGGCGCGACCAGTGGCAGTTAGTCCTCCTTTTTCGCTTTTGTGTTCCTTCCTCATTTGCTTTTTACTTTAGCTTTAGATGTATTTGCTACGACTGTTCTTCCTTTGGCTCCTGCTGCTTTCTT
>TARA_R110002096_G_scaffold100173_9_pt1 | contig 20852 bp, 19 predicted proteins | sample TARA_R110002096 | Tara Oceans TARA_R110002096 (sample SAMEA4397295) | marine metagenome | biome: Polar Biome; feature: [DCM] deep chlorophyll maximum layer (ENVO:01000326); material: water (ENVO:00002006), including particulate matter (ENVO:01000060) such as... | depth 35 m
GAACGAGAATTTCAAAGGCTTTGGAGGGGTCTTGCGTCACGAATTCTGGACTTGAGTTGAGAGTAGTTGAAAAAGAAACGGGATTTGTGACATGGAATCTGAGAAAATGACACGATCCAATCCATTCGGTGATTCTCTTGACTTAAGAGCCGACGATGAGACCGAACGAAACCTAATATGACGAAACGCGTCCTGACCCAAGAAATCCTCGATCAACTTGAGCATGATCACCCGGATGCCTTGCGGAGCCGGGCGGACTTGATTCGGATCAATGGAATTTTGGGGAACTTTCGTTGGCTGCGCAAAGCCCTGGAAGAACAAGGGGCTGCTGATGGATCCGCACACGTCGTAGAGATTGGCGCTGGTGACGGCCACTTTATCAGGAAGTTCGCCGCCGCTCACCCCAAGGTGAACTACACCGCGATCGACCTGGCTCCGAAGCCTCCGGAATGGCCCTCGAATTTGAATTGGAAGCAGGGCGATGCGTTGGATTGCCTTCCCGAAGTTGGAGGCGACATCTTGATCGCAAATCTCTTTCTTCACCATCTGACCGACGCGCAATTGGCAAAACTCGGCGAAGGTTTGAGCGGCTATCGCGCCGTCATCTGCAATGAACCGGCTCGCTTCCGAGCCTTTCATGTTTTGGGAAAAGGCGTGCAACTGATCGGGGTCAATTACGTAACCCGTTTTGACATGCATGCGAGCATCAACGCCGGCTTCCGGCACACCGAACTGCCAACGGCTCTCGGACTGGAGCAAGCCGGTTGGCACATCGAAGCGTTTCATTCCATTTTTGGGATTTACCGAATGCTGGCCACTCAGGAGCGATGAATCGGTTTTTTGACGTTGTGATTGTGGGGGCCGGTCCCGCGGGGCTGGCCGCAGCCGCCTGCCTGGGCCGCCACGGCTTGAAAATCGCAATTCTCGATCGCCGCAGCCTCCCGATCGACAAACCTTGCGGCGAAGGGGTCATGCCTCCCGGGGTGGCCATTTTGAAGAAATTGGGGGCAACCCCGTTTCTCAACCAATCCGATTTTCACCCGTTTCACGGGATCCGGTATCTCACCCCGACCGGCAGGGTGGCGAAAGCTGACTTTGCCGAAGGCCCGGGACTCGGCATTCGCCGAACAAACCTCTCGCAGGCTCTCACGCATCTTCTGGATTCAATGCCAACCGTTGAGATCCACGAGAACACTCGCGTTCAAGGCATTGAGCAACACGAAAGCGGGGTTTCCATTCAATCGAACCGTGGCGATTTCGAGACACGCCTTTTGCTGGGAGCCGACGGGCTGCATTCCCGGGTTCGGAAATGGGCTGGGCTCGAAGGGAAAGCATCGCGGCATCGGCGACTCGGAATTCGCCGCCATTTCGAAGTTGAGCCCTGGAGCCGGTTTGTCGATGTCCACTCCGGTCCCGGCGTTGAGGCTTATGTGACGCCCTGTGGCCCGAATCAAGTCGGCATTGCCTGTCTATGGGAGCGTGACACCTATCCGGACGCCGAGCCGGGAAAAGACTTGCTGGACTCGCTTCTGAAAGAGTTTCCTGACATTCAAAGAAAACTTGAGGGAGCCAAGCCCCTTTCGGAAACGCTTACAACGGGGCCACTGGAACAGAAGACTCGACGGCGCGTTTCCGACTCCATCATCCTCATCGGAGACGCCGCCGGTTACCTGGATGCCTGCACCGGAGAAGGAATTACTTTGGCACTGAAGCAAGCGCAGCTTCTGGAATCCCACCTCGTTCCGCTTCTCGCCGGTTCGAGGGGGTTGATCCGGTCGAACCAGCTTCGCAACTATGAGGCGGCTTGTCGCAGGGTGTTGGCGTCCTACTATCTGGGAACACATTTCCTGTTGCTCCTGAATCGGCAGCCGCGGTTCATGGAGATCTTTGTTCGCGTATTGAGCCAACGCCCGGCGCTCTTGCAGCATCTTCTCTCCTTCAACATGGGGACGGTTCCACTGTGGCCAAGTCGGGCCTCTCTTCATCGCATTCTCGAATCCCATGCCTAACCTTTCCAAAATCGTTGCAGATGTTGATTTTGGCGGAATTGGAGCTGACCCAACAGAACGTTTCAGTGACGCCTGAAGTCCACATTTTCGAGATTCAATACCGCTCTGCCGATTATGACCGGGCGTTGGAATTGCGGGAACGCGTTCTTCGCGCGCCCCTGGGACTCACATTCTCTAAGAAGCAATTAAAGGCAGAATCCGAAGAATGCCATGTCGTCGCCCAATCAGCCGGTGGCGAGATTCTTGCGAGTGCCAGTATTGTCTGGAAAGCCCCAACAACCGCCAAGCTCCGCCAGGTTGTGGTCGCCCCGGACTTCCAATCGCAAGGACTAGGAACACGGATCGTTCAATTTGCCGAATCCATCGCCCAGCAAAAGGAAAGAACGCTTATTTACTGCCACGCTCGCAAGCCGGTGACCGCGTTTTACACGAAGCTCGGATTTCAGATTGTCGGCTCTCAATTTGAGGAAATTGGGATTGACCATTTCCGGATGGAAAAGGGCATCCCTCCACGCTGAATCAGTTCCCGTCCTGTTCCGCCGCATACTTCCGAATCGATTTCTCGATTGCGGCGACCTTTGCCTGATCCTTATCGAGAAGATAGGTGCAGCGCTTCAGTTCCATTTCAGCCCACTTCCAAAGACGCTCCTGAGTGGCATCTTCAAAACCGCCTTCCACTGGACCGTATTTCTTGTCGAACTGCTCCCAGCGACGTTTGGCGCTTCGCAAACGTTGACTCTTGGCGGCGGCGTAGAAATCCTGAAAAACCGGGGACTGCGAACCTCCGTTATCCCTGGGGATCAGAGTTGACGGATACAACTCGGCCCACATGGATTTGTAGGCGATTGGAGGAAGCCGAAAATTGCCCAGATCGTCCTGTGCCTTCACCGAAGTCAGGCAAAACGCCAAGGCAAGAAACAGGAAACCGCTTAATCGGACGATTGGGAACAGGGGAGCTTTGACTGGGGGCGCGTTCATAAATGGACAGGGGGTTGTGTCGTCATTGGACATCCGGACCGCTCGAAAACTTCAGATCAAGACAGCCCCGGTCCAACCAGAAGCCTACTTGGCTCCCAGCTTTTTGGCGATGGCTTGGATCTTCCGCTCGATACTGGATAGATTCCGTCCCTGTCCCTCGGAAAGCGACTGGCAGCGCTCCAGCTCGGCCTGACTCCAGCTGCAAAGTTGGGCAGCCGTCCCATCCTCATATTCGCCTCCCGGAAGAACGTATTTCCGCAGGAAACCTTTCCATCGCAACTCCGCGAGCTGGAGATTCGAGCTTTCAGCGGCGGCATAGAAGTCGGACAAAATGCGACTCTGCGAACGCATCCCAATCAGACTGTTTGCCCGGGGAGAGTTCTTGGCGAGCGTTTCCGGAAACATTTCAGCCCAAGCCGATTGATAAGCATTTCCCGTTTGAATTCGAACTGAGGAGGTTTCCCCGTCACGAACACTAACCGTTGTTTTAGGATCGGATGCTTGCGCCAGGTTGCTGCCTGCAATCAAGCAACCAACCAAGCCGATTCCGATACACGAAAGGCGAAGATATTTCATAGGACTAAGAATTGGCATCGATATCCGCGATGATTCCCTCAGCAATTGCTTCGGCAACGTCGCGCTTCACTTGGGCGGGATTGGGAGCGATGTTTAAAACCCGGTCTACGGTTTGAACATCAATGAATTCGATTTCAAGCAGGCAGGCCCGGTTTCTGGATTGGCTCGCTGAATTTCCAAGTGAAAGATCGTTGAGAACGGCGAGACGAGTCTCCTTCAATCCACGATCCTTCGCATTTGCGTCATGACTCTTCAGTGCACTGAAGACGCGACTCTGAATTCGCTGCGCGAGTCCCCGATCCTTGGTCAAGTTCACATTACCGCCATCACCGCCGGGACGAACATGAGTTTCAACCCCGCGGGCGGAGGCGTTGAACGCATTGAAATGGAGACTGACAAAAACCACGGCTCCGGTATCGCGAGCTCGGTTGGCGCGAGCGGACAGCCCCACGTTGACGTCGGAAGTCCGTGTCATCACCACATTCAGGTCGGGCGATAAAGCATTCAACTTGTCCCTCACCAGTTGCCCAAGTTCCAAGGTGAGGTGCTTTTCCAGTTTGCCGGAGTAACTCGTCGCATTATTGGGCGAGGAACCGCCGACTCTCGTGCTTCCGCCATGCCCGGGATCAATGACAACCGTCACCCCGGACGAAGTTGGTGGATCTGGCGTCGGCGTAGAGGGCGGAGTGGGAGTGGTTGGAGGCGTTACCGTTTCGCATCCGGTCCAGAGGGCCAGCAAGGCGAACACAACGAGAAGGCAGCAACGTCGAATCCCGGCTTTAGACATCATAATTGGAATCACTTCAACGGAAGAGCTTGGTCAGGTCAACTCAAAAAAAGCCGCATTCCTGTCTTAGCCAGAAACGCAAGAATTGTGGGTTGGAAGGGGATTTTGGGCTTGTCTCTCGCCTCGCATTGCGTTGGATGGAGTCCATGAAGATCCCATTCCCTGTTTTTTGGTTCGCAGCGCTTGCGAGCCTTACCTGTGCCACGGCGCAGGAACGCCCTCCCAACATTGTCGTCATGTTCACGGACGATCAGGGCTATGGAGACGTGGGATGCTACGGAGCCAAGGACTTCAAAACGCCGCATCTCGACCAAATGGCGGCGGAGGGAGTTCGCTTTACCGACTTCTATGTTTCCAGCCCGGTTTGCTCAGCTTCCAGAGCCGCCCTCCTGACGGGATGCTATCACGAACGGGTCGGAATTTCAGGGGCCCTTGGGCCGGCAAGCAAAACCGGGCTTGCACCGGAGGAAGAGACGCTTGCCGAGATCTGCAAACAGCGCGGATACGCCACTGCGGCGATTGGGAAGTGGCACCTGGGACGCCCGTCCCAGTTTCTGCCAACCAACCAGGGATTCGACGAGTATTTCGGTCTTCCCTACTCCAACGACATGTGGCCCTTTCATCCGAACGTTCTCCACCTGCCGATGAAGGAACGCATCAAGCGATGGCCCCATCTTCCGTTGATTGAAGGAACTGAGGTCATTGTGGACGAAGTTACGCCGGAAACACAACGCTCGCTATCCACCTGGTATGCTGACAAGGCCGTCAATTTTATCGAAAGGAACAAGAAGAAGCCCTTTTTCCTCTATGTGGCCCACTCTCAGCCGCACGTTCCTCTTTATGTTTCCGACCAATTCGAGGGCAGCAGCGAGAATGGCCTGTTCGGGGATGTCATCCAGGAAATCGATGACACCATGGGCCGGATTCTGGCGAAATTGGAAGAAATTGGACAAGCTGAGAACACCCTCGTGATTTTCACTTGTGACAACGGTCCCTGGTTGAGTTACGGCACGCATTGCGGTACGGCAGGTCCGCTTCGAGAAGGCAAGGGCACGTGCTGGGATGGCGGGATTCGCGTCCCCTTTATTGCACGCTGGCCCGGCAGGATTCCAGCTGGAAACACCTGTTCCGAACCAGCTGCCACCATTGACATTTTGCCAACAGTTGCAAATCTCATTGGTGCAAAGCAGCCCAAACGGCCGATCGACGGAAAAGACATTTGGCCCCTTCTCTCCTCCGCGGAAGGGGCGAAATCACCGCACGACGCACTGTTTTTTTACTACAAAAGGACCGAACTCCAGGCGGTTCGAAGCGGAAAATGGAAGCTGATACTGCCGCACAAATACCGGTCCCTGAATGGCCGCAAAGGCCGAAATGACGGCATTCCCGTTCCCTACGACAACAACGATGCGGAACTGGGCCTCTATGACCTCTCGAACGACATTGGCGAACAGAAGAATCTGGCAGCCCAAAATCCTGAAGTCGTTGCCGAACTGATGAAAAAAGTAGAGTCCATGCGCAACGATTTGGGTGATACGCTAACCAAAACCCAAGGCAATGGACGGAGAAAACCCGGTACAAGCTGAGTTTTCTTGCTCTTATCCTTTATTTTGCCACTTGGATCGTGTTGCATTTCGGTCCTGCTGAGAGCACTTTCAACGTTATGTGGGAAATCACCGACCAACAACTCTCCGATCACTCGGAATGGCTTAAGTCCAACGGACAAAGCGGAAGCAGAATGGACAAAACGGGACGCGACCTTTCGAATTCGGCACACCCCGGAGCGAAAATGGATCAAGGGAAATTTATCGGAGCTCGGTTTAACAACGCCAACCTGGAAGGGGCTTCCTTCGCCGAGGCCGATTTCAGTGGAGCTCGCCTGGAGAAAGCAAACCTCAAGGGAGTCAACTTTCGCGGAGCCGATCTCGGCGGGGTAACTTTGGATGGGGCGGATTTAACCGGTGCCGATTTGACCAATGCGGATTGCTCCGGCGCGACGTTTCGGAATGCCAATATGACCAATACCATTTGCACCAACATCGATTTTGTCGCAGCAGACCTGACCGGTGCCAAGCAGGATGGCATGAAGATTTCCGGAGAAGCCCGCCTACGGGACGCGCAGGGATTGAAGTAAATCGGGCTACCGGTTATTGCTCAAGCACGTATTGGAAAATGAGGGGAGCCACGATAGTGGCATCGGACTCAATCATGTAGCTTGGCGTATCGCCAGACAGCTTATCCCAAGTGATTTTCTCGTTGGGAACGGCCCCCGAATAGGAGCCGTAGCTGGTTGTAGAATCGCTGATCTGGCAAAAATAGGCCCAATGGGGAACCTCGGTTTTTTCCAGGTCCACCCGCAACATCGGCACCACACAGATGGGGAAATCCCCCGCAATGCCCCCGGCAATCTGGAAAAATCCCACGCTTGAAGTGCTGGTCGTGTCCTCATACCAGGCAGCCAACTCCGTCATGTATTCGATGCCCATTCGCATTCCCACCGGACTAAGGTGATTCCGCATACAATGGGAAGCATACATGTTGCCAAGGGTGCAATCTTCCCACCCTGGAACAAACATGGGAAGGTTCTTCTCCGCGGCGGCAACCATCCAGCTGTCTTTCGGATCAATCTGAGAATGAGGTTCAAGTTTTCCTGACCGAATCAGCTCAAAGAGATGTTGATGAGGGAAAAGGCGGTCGCCCCGTTTCTCGGTCTGCGTCCACTGCTCGAGCACCAGGTCATGAAGAACGGCCATTGCCTGTTCTTCCGGGATGCAGGTGTCAGTCACGCGGCAAAGCTTGGCCTCATGAATTGCCACCTCGTCGTCAGTCGTGAGATAGCGGTAGTTCGGCACTCGTCGATAATGATCGTGGGCAATGAGATTGTAGACATCCTCCTCGAGATTGGCTCCGGTGCAGCAAATCGCATGCACCTTGTCTTGCCGGATCATTTCTGCCAAAGAAAGCCCCAGTTCGGCCGTACTCATGGCGCCCCCCATCGTAAAAAACATTTTCCCTCCATCATCCAACAATTTCACATAGCCTTCAGCGGCATCCTTCAACGAGGCACTATTGAAATGGCGATAATGATGGCGAATGAAAGTTGAAATGGGTTGGGACATAACTTGGGCTGAATTGGACTTTTATTAACCGGATTCAATGCTTTAGGGTCGCGAAAATGCAACGTTTTCAGCACCCTAACTTGGTGGCTACAATCCAACCGTGGCAATAGCTTTTCCCGACAAATTCATTCATCCATGCCAAAATCCAGCGACGCAATCCGCAAGGCGAACCTAGACGGAAACTTGGGTTTGATCATTTACTCCATTCCAAATTTTCCGGACCCGGAAACCTATCTGGCAGTGCTCAACGAATTGGAATCCAATTCGTTCGTCAGCGTCTTGGAAACCACGTTTCCGGTCGCCGACCGATATTCCGAGTACGCGAATGAGACCATTCAGAATGCTCACCATACCGCCATCCAATATGAATCCGGTTTGGGTTCGATTGACCATCTCCAGACGATTTCAAAGCCCAAGATTTGTGTGCTCTACCGCGCAACTTATGAGGACGAAGGATTCACCAAAATTCTGGACTATTCCCAAGGAAACCTCGATGGAATCCTGTTCGAATGGGAGGTTGAAAGCGACTCGGATTTCGTCAGCCTGGGCCAACAGCGCAATATCGAGGTAATCCATTGTGCCGGAAGTTATCTGACCGAAGCCGAAGTGGATGATCTGGCCAAAAAACTGCCCCAGAACCCGCTTATTTACTTTGAAGCCGCCTCGATGACCGGAGCTGAATTGTCTGATATCGACGAAATGAAACAGTTTGCCAAACTCCTAAAATCAAAGCGTCCTGACTTCTGCCTCGCCGCTGGTTTTGGCGTAAAAACTCCAGAAGACGTCGCCCTGTTGGCAGGTATTGAGGAGATGGACGCCGTCATTGTAGGAACCGCGTTTCTCCAGGCGATCGAGAAGGGAACTGCTTCAGCGATCGATTACGTGGATAGCATCACCCGCTCTTTGACACGCTCATGAATCCATACGCCGATCTTCACTGGGACTGCGAAAAGCCGCAGACTCGAATCAAGCTCTGCGAATTCGAGAACCTGGACTCTGCTTACGAGGCATCGTTTCTCGGCTGCGAATTTCTCGGATTTCACCTGTTCAGCGACCAGGACATTCCGGTCAAAACTGCCAAATTTGAGGAAATTTTCGAGGAACTCCCCCCTTACGTCGAGAAAACGCTGCTAACGGATCTCGAAATCGGCAAGCTCCTCCCGATCCTGAAAAGGCTGAAACCGGAAGCGGTTCAGTACTACGACGATACACCGACCGAACATCTGGAGGCGATTCGAGACCAATTTCCAGCGATCCGGATCCTCAAGGTCATGTCCGACAAATCGGAGGAAAATGATCCTTCGGATGACGACGCGTTTCTTGAGCGGTATCTGCCGTGGTGCGATGCCATCCTCCTGGACAGCATCCGGGATGGTGGAAGCGGAAAGACCGGCGATTGGGCGCACTGTGCAGAAATCGTCAAAAAGTCCCCCAAACCAGTGTTCCTCGCCGGGGGACTCAATCCCTACAATGTGAAGGAAGCGATCCAACAGGTCAGGCCATTCGGAGTTGATGTCGAAAACGGAGTCAGCAACCGAATCCCATCGGGAATCAGGCTCAAGAACCTCCAGAAATGCCGCCTCTTTATCGAAGCCGTTCGGGAAGCAGATTGGCGCCTCGGTCGCGTCCTATGAGATTTTCCCTTCCACCAGTTGACGGAACGTCGCGATCTCATAGTGGGCCAATGCCAAGGTCCGATTATCCATCGTCTCCCTAACCCTGGAAGGAACTGTTTTCGGGCAATCCAAATCCAATTGGAAGAGCCAATTGTGAGAGACGATCGTTTCAACATCCCGCAGAAACTCGTATCCTCGATAGGCCAAGCCGTCATACAACTCGTATAGCCAAGGAACAGTGTTATAGAGGAGCATTCCCCCTTCATCCTTAAAGTAGGATAACAACCATAGAGGAAACGTTCCATTGACTCCGCTCTCAACGAATACAGGAGGCTTTTCCAGCCCCAACTGATCGAGTTGAGCCTTGGTGTCGTCAATGAAGTCCTGCGGCAACACTCCAGGAGAGAATGCACACTCTCGATACTCCTTCCGCAGCTGATCCAATGGGAGCAATTCCCTGCTGCTCATCAAACTCTTGTAGAGCGCTTCGTAAATGAGAATCTCGTAAATCTCTTCGAACCCGGCATACGCATTGGTAAACGTTCGATTAAAGATTAGCGCCTTGGGAGAGTAGCGATTCTTCCAGACCAATCCCAAGCAAATGAGAAGCGTATCTCGCAAGAGCATGACCGGCTGCGTGTCGTCGCGAATCAAGACATCTTCAATCCATTGCAAATAGGAAGCCATTTCCTCCAACACCCGTCGAGTTTGCCCTTCCCATTTCGTCATCGCGTCCCTACTTGGAAAGTGCATGCGAATGTCTGGAACTTCGTCGATTTCCGCCAACCGAAGGACATATTCGGGCAGCTCCCAAGACTTCCCCGCCATAAAAAGCAACCCGAGTTGGCCTCCATCCATTGCCGAACTGGGCTCCGTCATCAAGCCGGGCCCTTTTTCGAGCAATCTCCCCAGCCGGACTCCGGCATCTTCCGGTTCCAATGCCGCCTTTACATAGTCCGCATAACCTTCGGCTTCATAGTCATTCAGGACCTGCCGAACCGTCGCGGCATCTCCAAGAGCTTTCTCCAAATCAACGCCTTGCGCCTGTTCCCAGGACAACAGTCGAGATTTTAAAAATCGAGAAATAAATAACGCTTCGTAATCCTCTACCATTTCAAACACGTATTCCCTTCATTCTTCGGTTACCGGATTGTTGAATCGCCAACCACCGGACTTCCACCGTAGGGCGAGAACCAGCGCAACAACCGCGCGGTTCGCGGCGATGACAAGCCAAATCCCATACGATCCCAAATCAGGAAAGTAGTGGCTCATCAACCATCCTCCGGCAAGGATCACTAGGGAATTCGCCAAAAAAGTTGCTTTCAGCGTCCAGGCGGCATCTCCGGCACCATTCAAGGCATTGTCCACCGCGTAAAGGCACGCATCAAACGCGAGAATGACGGGGAGCAGAACCATGCATTTGACACCGATTCCGATCGCTTCGCCTGAGTTGGTAAAGCTGGCAAAAATTTCCGTTCCAAAGTGCCAGCATAGAACTCCCGCACCACCCATGAACACCAGGTTCAGGAGGAGGGTTGAACGAAGATCCCGGTTCGCCTCCTTCTCGTCACCAGCGGCCAAGTGATGCCCAATCAAAGTCGTTAACGCAACGCCTACCCCATCGCCGGGCACACTTATCAACATCAACACACTGTAAACAATGGCTGCAGCGGCAAGATGTTCCGTTCCAAAACCGCCGATAAAAAAGATCAACGCAACATTCCAGAAAAGCGTGTCCGCCACATCAATAAATCCATTCGGCAATCCTATTTTCAAAAGGTCCCACCCCTTTCGGAAACTGATTCTTGGAATCCACGTACGGTAGACGCGAAGAGCTGGATGGAAGAAAAACATTCCCAATAGCAAAACGGCCCAAACCACAGATGCGACAACCGTTCCCCATGCCGCTCCCGCGATTCCCATTGGCGCCACCAAACCCGGAACACCGAACATCAGAATATAGTTCAATATAATATTCAGAACTACATGCACAATACCACCCCACATCGGCAGAAGCGGCAACCGGGCTGCAAAGAAAAAATTTGCCAGAGCAGCAGCCAGCACTTGAGCTGGAAAAGCCCAAACTGAAATCTCAAAATAGGTAACCTCCGAGAGATAAACTGGGTAATCATGGTTGAGCGGACGAAAAATCGATTCCGCGACAAAATGAAGTGACGCTCCCAAGGCGCCGACCAACAGAGCAATGAAGATGGCTTGCCATGCATAGGCGGAACATGATTCCGGGCCAAACCTTCGGGCTGCATGCGAACCACAGGTATTCAGTGCAGTCATGAGGCCCACTGCAAAACCGAGCAAAACGTAGAGTACCTGCTGTGCAGGCATCAACGCAGCCAGGAATTCTTCACCCAATTGTCCCACCATCCAGGTATCCGTGAATTGCCGGGCCGCGAACGCAAAATAGGTCACCACGGTAGGCCATGCCAACACCAGAACCGACTCCAACCGTCTCCCGTTTGCAATAGTATCCACCTCGCTCTCCATAGACTGAATTTTAAGACATGCTAATTTCTATGCGACACTTATAGTTTTTACGGTTATTGTAAAGTCGATACCAAAACCATGAAAATCCGAACATTCTCACTCCTTCTTTGCTTTGCATTCACCAGCGCAGCACTTTTATCCGTAAGCTGCAAAAAAGAACCAGACAAGCCTTCATCTGCAGGGACCGCAAAAGACACCACGCCATTGGTAATTTGCGCCTGGGCAGGAGAAGAATATGTAGCGGCAGAGGCTCTCGAACTCTTCACCCAGGAAACTGGACGGGAAATTCGAGTCGATGCCTATGAGAACGCGGATGAATTGAGAGCACTTCTTGAATCGAATCCAGGCGTGTATGACATCGTCATCACCGATGAGGCGGCGCGTCGTGAGTTGCAAGAGCTTCAGCTACTGGCTCAACTGGATTTTGAAAGCCTCCCAAATACCAAACACCTGGGCAAACGCTTCTGGAACACGGACAAAGCAGCTTCGACCCCGAATGCAATTCCATACCTTTGGGGTTCAACCGTCGTTGCCTATCGCACTGACAAACTGGATCTGACCGAAGAAGAATTTAGTTGGGACCTCTTTTGGGATCCGGCAGTGAAAGGAAGATGCGCTCTGATCAACGAGAAGGTCGACATCTTCGCCATCGGCCTGATTAAAAATGGATTCTCGGCCAATTCAAACAATCCAACAGAACTTGATCTGGCCCAAAAGAGTCTGGAAGAGGTAGCAAGTGCCAATGCGCTTCAGTTTGACGGAGGCTGGGAGAATATGGAACGCCTCGCGAGTGGAGAACTTTGGGTGGCCCATTGCTATAGCGGTGATGCGGCATACTTTGCGTTTGAAGACGAAAATATTGGTTACTTCATGCCGAAGGAAGGAGCCCAACTTTGGATGGACGAGTTCGTTATTCCCAGAGACAGCAATAACACCACAGGGGCACACGAATTCATTAACTTTATGCTGCGTCCAGACGCAGCCGCGATCAGTGCGAATACCTTGTGGTATCTGACTCCAAACGAGACCGCACTTCCGATGCTTGATGAAGAGCTTCTTGCCGACACGGTCCTGAATCCTTCCGAAGAAATGTTGGAAAAGTGTGAGTTCATTGATCCCCTTACAGGTTTGCGCGAGCGGACCATGCAACTGGGAATGCGCTCGATCAGGTCCGTATCCGAGAAAGCCCTGACGCAGGTGGACGATGCCACTAGTCCAGAGACGGCAATGAACCCAACTCACTAGAGTCGGATTCACGCGAAGTGATATCAGTCTTCACTCTATTTGACCTCAAATAGCCGTTCCCCCAAGCTCAAGTCGATGCCCATTCTCGGTGCTAATGTAGAAAGCAGCCCTCGCCTCAAAAAGGTGTTGGGCCGCTTTCTACTGACATCGACGAACAGTATACGTTTCCACCTGTTTGTTGCCCTCTTCCTTGTCGCGTTTCTCCCGATCCTACTTCTCTCGTTAGCGCTTAGCTCCAACCTCAAGAAATCAGCGCTAGCCGATGCCAGAAAACACGTTGAAGTCGTCGGTGATGAATTGGGGGAACGGGTCGGAGAGTTGATGCATTCGATCGAACGGCATCTTCAATCCCTTCAGTCAAATCCCAGGATTCGCAGCAAGAGTGACTCGACTGCCGATCGGCATCGAGAAATGGAACGCCTGTTGTCCATCTATGATGACTTTGATGATATCAGCCTCTATCGGCCCGACGGATCCATCATCGCGTCAACCAATGAAGACGGCCCTGATCCGGCTCCCTATCATGAGCACACTGCCTGGTTCAAGGAATCCGTAAAATCTGGAGAACGAGTCGTATCACGCCCCAATCGACGTATTGGTCAGAGCGGGATGTTCTTGGTGGTCTATTTGCCGATTCGGGAGCTGTCTGGAGAAGTATACAGTGTGATGCGGGCAAGTCTTCGCTTCGATCGCATTCAGAACATTCTTGAGAGTGTTGAGCTTTCAAAAACGGGCCAGTTCATGTTGGTTGACGAGTTGAGTCTTGTGCTTCACGACCAGCAAGGTCAACCTCTCCCACGCAAGCTTGACACCGGCTTCGACTGGTCAGGGTGGCTGTCCAATCCTCGCGGAATCACTCATTTGCAGGGGGTTGAGTCGGTCTATGCCACCAAGTTGATGCATCCCACCGAAACCCGAGTCGGCTGTCATTGGCTGCTCATTGGGCATCTCCCGACCAAGCAGGCGCTCGCTACGGTTGATACGGCGCTCAAGACGATCTGGGGGTTTCTCCTATTCTCAGTGTTTGGCATTATCGTTGTGACGCCCTACGTCAGCAACCGCCTTGTGGACCGGCTCAGTCCGTTGATCAAGGCCGCACGATATGTCGCGGAGCGGGATTGGGATAAAGTAGACCTCCCGGAAGGTGGTCCATCAGAAATTTCCGCCCTGGCACAGTCTTTTGGAGGGATGGTCCAAGAGATCAGGCTGCACCAAGATGAGCTTGAAAAGAGAGTTGAGGATCGAACGCAGGAATTGGCTGAAAACCGCCGCCAACTCGAACAAGCCAATGCCCAATTGGAAGCGTCATTCCAGTCCACGCTGGAAGGAGTTCTCGTGATTGGGAACAATGGCAACATCCTTTCCATCAATCGTCAGTTTCTCCGTTTCTTCAACTTATCGAAGGACGTTACCGAACTGCTCACGGTGGAGCAACTCAACGCACGGGTTGAAGAATTGATTGAGGATCACCGAGGGTTCCAAGGCTTCGGCCAACCGTTGCTGCATACCCCGAAAGACAACAAGATCCGGCAACGCCACGAGGCGGAGTGGCACATCGAAGGAATCCACGAACGTTACCTTAAGGTTTATTCGGTCGATGTTCGCACCAAACAAGGCGACGACTTGGCGAAGATGTGGGTTCTTAGAGACTATACCGAATCTCGAGTCCTCGAAACCAACCTTCAGCAAGCACAAAAGATGGAAGCTGTTGGCAGATTGGCAGGGGGTATTGCCCACGACTTCAACAACCTGCTCACCGGCATCATCGGGAACCTGGCGCTCGTCCACTTTGAGATGCCAAGGAACTCACCCATTCTGGAAGATCTCGAATCCGCAGAGAAGGCCGCGCAAAGGGCTGCGGAATTGGTCAAGCAATTGCTTGGGTATTCCCGTCAAAGCTTTCTCAATCTCGACGTTTGCAACCCTAACTTCCTCATCGAAGAGGTTACCACATTCCTGGGAAGAAGTTTTGATCCTGGGATCAAGATTGATACCGATCTCTGTGATCGGATCTGGGATGTGGAGGTCGATGGTACCCAGATCAATCAGGTACTTATGAACCTTTGTGTGAATGCCAGGGATGCCATGGAGGAACATGGCAACAAAGGCGAGTTGGTGTTGAGCACTCAGAACCTGGATCTCCGTTCGAAAGACCTTCGAACCTATAGTCACGAAGCAGCGACTCCGGGAAAATACGTCTGCATCTCGGTTAGAGACAACGGTAACGGAATTCCCGACCACATTGTGGAGCACATTTTTGATCCGTTTTTCACCACCAAGGGCCAAGGCAAGGGGACGGGACTGGGCTTGGCAACGTCTCTTGGAATTGTCGAACAGCATGGCGGATGGATGACTTGTGAGACAAAGATCGGAGAAGGAACCACGTTTTTGGTTCACCTCCCAAAGGCGATCGCGGCCCGCCCGAAGAAGAAGAACATTCAAGCAAATACCCTACCCGCCCCCTTGGGAGGAAAAGAAACCCTTCTCCTGGTCGATGACGAGATGGTGGTGCGTGGCGTTTCCGAAAAATTTCTGCAAAAGAAGGGCTATAACGTGCTGACGGCCTGTGACGGAGAGGTCGGGTTGGAGGTTCACCAACAACATTCGAGGGAAATTGACCTGGTCATGCTCGACTTGACCATGCCCAAACTTTCGGGGGCCGACACTTTCAGGGAATTGCGGAACCGAAATCCCAATCTGCCCATCATTATTTACAGCGGCTACATTGTTGATGACAAAGAATTTGAAGCTGAGAACGGCTCCAAACCCGACGCAATTCTTTGCAAGCCGTTCGATTTGCAGGACCTTGCCAAAGTGATTCGAAATATTCTCGACGAAGCCAAAGTCGAGATCGCCGCCTGATGACCGACTTCGAGACCGAGCATCGAAGCTTGGATTTTCCGAGATAAATGCTACCACAAGGGCTCGCGCCTTGTAATGCCTCCCGAGGAACCACAACCTTCGATTGACCAGCAACTTAGTCGGCTCCAGCCTGAATTGCGCAGGTTTGTGGGTTCACTCCTCGCCAATCCCTCCGATGTCGATGACGTTCTTCAAGAAGTAAACCTCACGGTTTGGGCCAAACGTGACGAGTTTGAGGAAGGAACCAACTTTCGAGCCTGGGCCTTTAAAATCGCTCGATTCAAAGCCCTCGCTTCCCATCGGGATACCATTCGTAGCCGGCTTAGCTTGTTCGGCGATGACCTTGGAAACAGGATCGAAAGTTTGATGATCTCGGACCCTGGTTTCACGGATGAACGCACGGAAGCTCTTCAAGCCTGCCTCAGCCAATTGACGAGCAATCAGGTTGAGCTCTTGGAAGCCCGTTACGCCCGCGAGTCAACCCTGGTTCAACTCGCCCAAAAGAAGGGGATTAGCGCCGACTCCGCCCATAAGGCAATCTCCCGGCTTCGCATTCAATTGCGTCAATGTGTCGAAAAACGACTGCAATCAGATCGATCTACCCCCTGAAAAATCATCGCGTCAGGAAACTCCTTCACTTGGAATTTCCTTTTAGCCCCCTTAATCCATGTCAAATCACTCCAGAGATTTCACCGATTCTTTTCAACAGTTGGTTGATCGGTGGATTGATGGCAACATCTCACCGGATGAACTGGCGGAGTTGGAGGCTGAACTATCGACCAGCCCGGAAAAACAGCGCTACGCCGCAGAATCGTTGCTGTTTTCAGAGCAACTGGCGCTCGAAATGGAAACGCCTCAAGTTCGGAAGCCCGCACCACGGGAGCTCATCAAACGCCGAACCCTCGTTTTGGCAGCAATTGGAGCAACTTTCTGTTTCTTGATCTTGTTGGTGAATCTGGGGAATCACGCAGAACCGCCAGGCGGGTCCCCAGATTTTGCATTCATTGATCGGCTCGAAAATGCGGAGTGGCTTACCACTGAGCAAACGCCGACTTTTGACTCGGAAGTCATCCGCGGAGAATCGCTCAAACTCGCAAAAGGGTTCGTAGGAGTAACCTTCACCAACGGAACCCGGCTCCTGATTGAAGGGCCCAGTTCCTTGACCATTCACGATACGCATTCGGTCACGCTGGAGAACGGAAAACTCGTGCTCAGCTTACCAGCAGGTTCGGACTCCTTCTCCATCGAAAGCGCCGGATACCAAATCCAGGTCGCCTCAAATAGCAGAGAATCACACGAAGGAAACCTCTATGGTTTGTTGTATGATCGCCCCAAAAATCTTCTTCAAACCAGCGTCTACTCCGGCGACGTCGAAATTCAGCCTTTGGCGGATGGAAAACAGGCTACAATTGGCGCAATGCCCGTGTTCAACGAGGTTCCCATCGCGGAATCGTTCTCTCTCGCCCTCGAGCGGACCGAGGCTTCTGCGGCAGCCCATCGACTTGAGATTCAGCTGAAGAACGAAGAGACCGGTGACGGATTTTTCCAACTGATTGAATCTTCGACTTCTCGGGAAAGCTCCCCACCAAGCGAGTGTTGGCTGAAATTGTTTACCGAAGCCCAAAGTCAAAGCGACGATTTTCTCGTTCAAGGAAGCACGGGAAGAATCGCCAAAAAATCCGATTCGTTTGGATGTTTTGCGTTTCCGCCGGACGCGATGCGAATCAGACTTTCCCACGATCACCCAATGCAGGGAGAAGCGTTTCTGTTCGCGAAAAACCCCTCATTTCACCGGAGTGATTTTCTGGGACGATGGACAATCTCGACTCATTCAGCAGCAAAGGCCTCGGCTAAACTTCTCAGGCTTCGCTCTGACGGAAGCATCGTTTCAGAGAGTCAGCACCGCCCCAAAACCAATTGGTATTTCCGGGCTGGCCTCGTTTATCTCATCGACTCGAACGGCAACATCAAAGATCGATGGCTTCCGATGGACTCCGATCACTTGATTTCCGAAGCCGATCATTCCGTCTTGATCGAGCGATATTGATCGCCAGCCAACGTTATTGGTCGCGAAGGAAAAGGGGCAACTCCTCACTCACGTTACCGGAAGAAATATCTTTGCGCAGGCTCGGGTTCACCCCCTTGAAGTACTGAAACAAATCACTGTCAGTCGAAAGAATCACCGTCGTGTCCTTCCCGATGATCTGCTTATAAACTTCCATGGTCCGGGTGAACTCGTAAAAGTTCACCGCATCTTCACTTTGGTTGAAAGCATCGGCATAAATCTGGGTCGCTTGTGCATCGGCGCGTCCCTGAATCTCTTGAACCCGCTTATACCCGTCAGATTCGATCTCCTTGAGTTCCCGATCCATTTTCCCGAGAATGAGAGAAGCCTCTTCGTCGCCCTCAGAACGGATTTGCTCAGCAATCTGTTCCCGTTCACTCGCCATTCTGCGGTGGATCTCCATAATGACATTCTGATCCTTGTAGTTAACCCGCTTGAATCGCAAATCGAGAAGCTTGATGCCCAGATCCTCCAGTTCCTTATCAGCTTGAGCCCGGATTTGCTCTTCGATTTTATTTCGCCCGATCTCAATTGCCTTCAATTCGGTACTGATCTCCAAACCTTCGTCAGGTTCGCGATTGGATGAACGAACGACCTCAACCAACTCATGCCGAGCGATCGCCTTCAACGTCTCGCCCGCCAAGATATCATCGAGCCGCGATTCCGCGCTGCGCTCGTCTCGCAAACGGAGGAAGAACTGGAGAGGATCGACAATCTGCCATCGTCCGTAGGTATCCACCTGAATGAACAGCTTATCTTTCGTCTGCATCGGGGTGGAAACCCCATCCCATTCCAATACCCGGCGATCGAGAACATTCACTTCCTGAACAAAGGGAAGCTTGAAGTGAAGCCCTTCTTTCTGAACCGGCTTGCCAACCGGCTTGCCGAATTGCGTAAGAATAACCTGCTCGGTCGGATCAATAACATAGACCGACATCCAAACGACCAAGGCCGCAATTACCAGCAATAGACTGCTGGCCATAATTCCAAATTGTTTCATTTCTGACCTCCCAGATTAAGTAGTGGAAGCAGTTGCTTCGTTTCCTCGTCAATAATGACTTTGCTCCCAAGTTGAGGAACGACCTCCTGAAGGGTTTCAAGATAGATTCGGCGCTTGGTCACTTCCGGCGCTTTCTCATATTCCTCAAACAAAGCCATAAATTTCGCCGCGTCGCCCTCCGCTCGATTCACTCGTTCGGTCGCATAACCTTCTGCTTCGGCAACCAAACGTTCAGCTTTACCACGAGCCTGCGGAATTGTGCTGAGATATTCCCGATTCGCCTGATTGATCTTGGTGATCTTTTCCTGCTCAGCCTTGTTCACGTCCTGAAACGCGTCATCCAGAGCTTGAGGCGGGTTCACGTCTTTTAATTGGATCTGGGTAATATCGATCCCCATTCCATATTGACTTACCAGTTCTCGAAGTGCTTCGAATGCCTGCTGCTCAATCCCCGCACGGCCAACCGTCAATACTTCATCAACGGTGCGATCTCCGACCACTTCACGCATCACCGATTCCGTGGCGTCTCGCAGGGTGGGTTCCGGATTTCTTACGTTAAACAAATACTTTTCCGGCTCGGTAATCCGGTATTGAACCACCCACGTCACATTCACCGCATTCAAATCACCGGTGACCATGTCTTTCTCAAGTTCACGTTCCCCACGATCCGGCGAGAACTGCCAGCGATTCGTAGCGCCCTGACTCATGATGCCAAATTCCAGTTTCTTCTGCCGCTTGACCTCTACCTTGCGGATCTGGTCAATTCCCCATGGCAACCTCCAATGAAGGCCCGGCCCTTTCACCGGAAGGGGTTTCCCCAAACGGAGAACAACCACTTCGGAGTCTGCGGGAACCTGATAAAAAAGGGTTCCAGCAGTTCCAAGCAAGAGGATCAGAAATACAGCTGTGACCAACTTCCCGAAGGAAAGGTTGAACTTGGGAAGCTGCGGATTGGGAGGTGGTGCAGGCATGGGCTAAGGGTAATAGTTTAACGCAACTACTTCACCCACGCGGAGTGAAGCGCTTCGCAGTTTTCAAGGCTAACTTCTCCCTTCTGAATCACCAAACGGTATTTCACCTCAAGTGGCTTATCGGGAGTCACATCAGCGACAAAGTAAGATCCAAACCGGCCATAATCGCGCTCGCTATAGGTCGCAGGTTTGGGATTCTCTGGATGATCAAGATACACCGTGGTATAGCGCTCTCCGCCCACAACAAAACTCATCGCCTTCCAAGGCAAATTGGTAATATTCGCGGCACCGCGATTCTCCTTCCCAAGATTGATGGTTTTGCCCATCTCTGCTTTGCCACTCTCTGGTCGAATATAGTAGGTCTGTCCTTTCGTGGATTCAGCCACCTCATTGGATGCTCGAAACTGAAATCCAGCATGCTGCGGATCCCCATCCAAATGAACCTTGGGCACTTCGGTCGACAATGTTGAAGTGAAATCGACCACGAGTTGATCTCCTTCTCCCATTCGAAACACCAGATCTCTTTCTTCCGTGATGAACGTCGTTCCATCGTCCTTTTTCCAAGCAATTTGAACCCGCTGATGCGCCTGCTCTTTAGTCGCTTCAGAAATCAATACCGATTCGTGCAGCTGAAACGCCTTCCGGCAATGCCAAGTGTCGACCGTGCCGGAAGTTCCATCAATCCCGCACTTGGAAAAGCCGAAGTAAATCCCTCGATGATGGGTAAATTTTCCTCCGGGCCCCTTGGTGATGAAATTTTCTCCCTGGGAATCGTAGACTTGGTGAAACGGTTTGTAAGTTTCCTCCCGGCGCTCCGGATCCATGGCCTCGGAAACGTAGCGGACGATGTTCCGGCCGTTGTACGACAAATCGGAGTGTTTTCCTGCCGTTTCCTGCCACGCGAAACCGGAGTCATCCGCGCACAAGTTTCCGACGACCAAGAGTCCAAGAAAGGTCAAAAAAGGGGCTTTCATACGACGCCTCCTTAGTGCGGCTTCCCGTATTTCGCAATCAGTTCCTTGATCCTTGCGGCCCGGTTTCCGGGGTTGGGATGAGTACTCATGAATTCGGGCTGCCGGGCGCCTCCCGAGGCTTGCTCCAGAACCTTCATCACGCCGATCA
>TARA_R110002096_G_scaffold16106_31_pt1 | contig 20845 bp, 14 predicted proteins | sample TARA_R110002096 | Tara Oceans TARA_R110002096 (sample SAMEA4397295) | marine metagenome | biome: Polar Biome; feature: [DCM] deep chlorophyll maximum layer (ENVO:01000326); material: water (ENVO:00002006), including particulate matter (ENVO:01000060) such as... | depth 35 m
CTCGCGTTTTCCAGATGGTCTCTCCCGTTCTCTTGTCCAGCGCGGCAAGCAACGCCTCGTCTCCTCCGGGCGAGCAAATCAAGCGATCCCCATCGACCAGGGGCGATTCGCTGTAGCCCCATCCCGACATCATCTGCCCACCAAAGTCGCGTTGAAAGTCTGTGGACCAAACCAGCGAGCCATCTTCCGTGTTGAGGCAGGCAAGTTCGCCCTTTTTGCTGAGGCCGAAGACAAGACCCGATTCCGGATCAACCGTCGGAGTGCAGTTTGGCTCGCCCGTTCCGATGGGCGTCGACCAGACTTCCGATCCATCTTCCAGCTTGCGACACAGTATCATCGTCTTGCCATCAATCTGGCCCATCGTGAAAAAGTGATCGCCTGAAATCACCAGGCTCGACATCCCGGAACCCAATCCCCGGTTTCTCCACAAAAGCGAGGGGCCGGAATCCTCCCACGCGCTCATGAGCCCGGATTCATCGGAAATCGCGTTTCGGTTGGGGCCTCTCCACTGATACCAATCACTGCTGGAGCCGGCAGAGGTTCCGGCCGGCTTCCATTGATTGAAGAATTCCTGGTCTGCAGGTGAGAACAAGGAAATTGCGGCGGTGAACGTTCGCCCATCCTTTCGTTGGATGGTCACTTTCCCGTCTTTCACTTCCAAGACCGTCGCGACGATTTTCTGCCCGCTGGAACTGGTGAATTCCCGAACCTCAGCTTGGGACCAAACGGAAAGGATGGCAAGAATACAGAGACCGGCTAGGAGAGGTTTTAGGCTGGAGATCATCCAAGAGTCCTATCTGAAAAAGTGCGGGCTGCCGACAATCTTTTGAAGAAAAATCGTTTCAGATGCCACTGGCAGAAACTGAAACTTGACTAGTTCAAGAGCGAGTATCTGGTTGCGAATCATGGATCCCAAAGAAGCCGAGTTACTAGCCGCGTTAAGGAATGGAGAGTTTGCCTTTGCCGACTTCGGTTGTGGCTCGGGAGGTTCGATCGATTTCTGTCAAAACCGGTTCAAACGTGGAAAAGGGCTTGGGTTTGATAAGAAACCCGTGAAAATCGAAGCCTGTAAGGAAGCGGGCTTTCCGATCGTCGGCCAGAATGTGCTCGAGCTCGATTTTCCGGATTCCTGCATTCAGTTTGCCTCGATGTTGGACTTCCTCGAGCACCTTCCGACGGAGGAGGATGCGGTCAAGATGTTGGAGGTCGCCAAACGAATGGCTAGTGACTTCATCTTCATCCGCCACCCCAGCTTCGAAGACACTGATTACCTGGCGCAGTTTGGCCTGAAAATCGATTGGTCGGACTGGAATGGGCATACGAATTTGATGACGGTTGCCGATTTTGAGCGCGTCTTTGCAGATCTGGGATTCACCGAGTATACCGTCGTCCCGAGGACTCAGCTGTTTGATTCCTCGCATCCTTGTATTGTCCCTCAATCGGCTCCGACGGATACGGTGCGCTATGATGAAGAGAAGTTGGGACCCAAGCCTTTGGTTTATTTCACCAAGCCGGTTTGGTCGCAGTTCGAAATTTTTGTGAAACTGAACAAGGATCTTTCGCAATCCGATTGGGCGGAGATTCTCAAGGATTCGATTACAAACGGATAGTTCCTGGCCGGAATTGTTTGTTTTTCGTGTTTTGACACTTCGATTCGGGAACGGTTATCGTCTCAGACGTAATCTCAAGACGTCTGATCATCATGAACGAACCCGATCCATCACCGGAGTCGCCGCAATTGTCCGGGCAGCTCAGGCAATCCTTTGAAAAGACCGCAGCAGCCGGTGGCACGATCAGCTTTGTCGCTGGTTTCATTTCCGATGTTCTTCAACCTCTGGCTCCGATTGCGAGCTACTTGTTGGTGGCGTCAGGAGTCGCTCTGGTCGTTCTGGGATTGGTGGCCGCCGTCGCGCGGGCGGCGAGAAACTGGGCGCTGCCGATGACGGTGTTTGCCCTGTTCATGGGATTGTTTTCGGGAGCGATGGTCGCTCTTCAGGCCGCGGGCGAAGGCGAGGAACGGGGAGTTGTTGCCGCGAATGTCCCCGCGATTGCTTCACTACAGGAGACTCTGGGATTAATTCAGCAGGACGTGGCGGAGATCAAGGAGACGACGGTCCGAATCGAAGACAAGACTGATCAGGTCCTCAAAAGTGTCGAAAACATCAGCTCGGCGTTTTCCGAACTCGCCAATCAAGGAGGGGTGATTTCGGATCCGAAGACGCCGGAGCAGTACTACCACAATGCCAGGCTCTATGAGTTGAAGGGAGATTACGGCAACGCGCGTCGAGCCTATTTGGCCTATTTTAATTTCAACCTGGAGTTTCTGGACCCGCATTTGCGTTTCCAGGATTTTCTCAAAGTCCAGGAGGGCCGAGCCGGTGCCCGCGAGAGCTATCAATATATCGCAAATCGATCAACGACGACGGGTCCCAAAGTCGCGGCGATTTTGTTGTGGGACCGGGAGAAGCGGATTCAGGATCTGGAGGCATTCCTGAATGAAAATCCGGACTATGCACCCGCCTACTATTTGATGAGTTTGGAGTTCTCTCGCGATCGGGTAGGAAATCAGAGTTTGGAAGACAAGCGGCGGGAGAAGGCGTTGCTGGAACAGTTTCAAGAATTGGATGCGAAAGGTCAACTCGCCAAACTGTTCGTTGATAAGGAGATGGTATCGAACTGGCGGGCAGATGCAGAGGCACGACTCAAGGCATTGGAGTCTTCCGCCATTCAGATGGAGGATCCTGTTGTCATGACATGGATGCACACCAATTCCGGGTGGATGGGGAATATCCAAATCGTTGAGCCGACTTTGGAGATCTTTTGGAAGAAACCCGGAGAAACCGAATTCCAATCAACGGGAATGTCTCAGGCCAGAAGTTATTCCACGGGGAAGTTTCAACCCAATATGACGATCTCCTTACCAAATAGTGCAGAGAAGTCGGAGTTTTCGATCAAGTATGTAAACGCTTCAGGAGTTGAAATGGGCCCATATCAAGTGGGGTTTGATCCGGTCATGGCTACCATGGAGCAGAGTAAACAGACGCTACGACTGACTCGTCAGGGCTGGGTTTCGTTCCGCGATTGGGATGACAAGACTCTGCTGTATTTCAGCCATCTGTTAACTCATCGGGGAGTGTTGACTGGCATTCGCTACGGGGTGGACAAGGAGACACCGGATCAGAGCTTCGATTTTCCTGCCTACGAGAAACCGGGAATGGCCGATATTTCGAGCGATGTGACGATTTATACCACGGTTCCTGACGCTACCAAATTCGTAACGGTTCAGCTGTCGTTCAAAGACGGAACCCAAAGCGAGATCGCGACCTTTGAACGAGAATAATCAGGCTCGGAAAAGGGCTCCCATCTTTTTCCCAAGCAGGAATCCCGCACCAACGATCGCGACCGTTAGGAAGGCCATTGCCCAAACGCCGAGTGCTGAAGCGATAAAAGGCCCGTTGCCCAATGATCCAAAGAGCGAATAGATCGCCGTTGTAATCGGGAAATGCGCCTGTTTTTGCGCCAGGATCAGCGAGTCGGAGACTTCCAGCATTGAGAAGGCAAAGGCCAGAATCGCGCCGGCAATGAGATTTGCAGCGATGAGTGGGACCGTAATTCTTCGCATCGTTGTTAGAGGCCCGGCCCCGAGGCTTGCGCTTGCCTCCTCAAGGCTCCTGCTGGTCTGTTGGAATCCGGCGACCGCAGATCGCACAATGTAGGGTAGCCTGCGAACTGCGTAGGCGATGACCAGCAACAAGAAGGGATTGCCGGGATCAAAGACATTGACCAAAAAGTGAAACGGCTTGCCCTCACGAGTCATCGCCAAATATCCGAACGCGAGCACCAATCCCGGAACGGCGAGTGGCAGCATTGAAAGGGCATCCAGGAACTGGCGACCAACCATCTTCGTTCGGACCACGACATAGGCGATGGATATGCCAATGATGAGATTGAGAATCGTCGCCAACCCGGCGTATTTGAGACTGTTTCCAATCGAAGGGACCGTGATGACATGGCCCAAGGCTTCTTCGTAGTGTTGGAGCGTGAAATTCTGGGGGAGAATGGAGGCATACCAGTCTGTTGAGGTTGAAACCAACAAAACTCCGAAATGGGGAACCGTTGCCGCGAGGACCACACCCAGAAAAAACGCAAAGACAAGCCAGCGGCTCCAGTTTTCGATTTCATGGCTATGGCGCCCTACAGAGGCTCTGCCCGAGGAGGATAGGTCCTGATTCCCCATCAGTTTCTTGCCGGTCAAGAAGATAACGGAAGTGATGAACAGTACGACGGCGACCAACGCATAGGGGAAGGGGCTGGCTCCCAGGTCTTTGATCCCGTCGAAGATCTGGACGGAAGTGATGCGAGTGAAGTCGAAAATCAACGGGACTCCCAACTCCGTGAACGCCCAGATAAAGGCGATCGTGCTTCCCGCGAACAACCCTGGTAGTGTTAAGGGAAGAGTGATGTAGAAAAAACGATGAATTGGAGAACTCCCCAAATTCTCGCTGGCTTCTTCCAACGCGGGATCAAGGTTGGCCAGAGCGGAGCTGACATTGAGATAAACGATCGGATAAAGATGAAGGGCATTCATCAGAATCATTCCCAGAAAACGGTGCCTTCCCAACCAATCCACCGGATTGTCTGGATCGACGAGACCGAACCAACTCAAAAAGATATTCAGAGAACCACTTTGCCCGAGAATCTGTTTCACGCCAATCGCGCCGACAAAGGGAGGCAAGACGAGAGGAACCAAGAGGAGTGGAAGGAGGATCGACTTGAATGGGAAATTGTATCGATCTGCAATGACAGCCAGAGGTAATGCAATGAGGATCGACCCGAGTGTGCTGAAAATGGCGACAATTGTCGCATTGAGCAATCCTTCCAGGTAATATTTATCCTGAAGGACATCTCTGACATAACTGAAGGTGAACTCACCATCGACGATGAAGGCTTCCTTCAGGGTTGTAGCAATTGGGTAGACAAAGAACAACGCGAAGAACACGAGCATTCCCGCGTAAGCGAGAAGGGAAATGTTGATCTGGCGAATCTGGCGCAAGACTTGGTTCATAGTTCCCTCCTTGCAATCTCAGCTGCGTCCTCATAGTTCTGGCGAAAGCCCTCGCGCAGATCTCTTCGTAGTTTTTGAATCGTCAGGGGATCACTGGAACTCATACGCTGACTGAGATCGCCTGTGACATTGGTATAACCAACCTGGCTGACGTCATAGAAGATCTTGGTCGCCCGGGGCGGGAAGCCGGTTTCGACAAGGACGTTCCACGCCTCCTGTAACTCTTCGTGGGTTTCAAGACACATTACCTGAATGATGAACTTGATGATGTTGAAATGGGGAGCGGTCCAATCTGCCTCATAGTAGAACTGCTTGGCGCGCTCGTAAGGCATAACCTCGGGATCGCTGGAGTATTTCAATTCATCTTCGGTGTAGGCATCCTTTCGAATTGGCAAACGGCGCAAGGCATGAACTTTGGGGCCGCCCGGAGCGTCGATTCGGTAATGCCACAGTCGTTGCCCTGCGGGCGACAAAACAAAGTGGATGAACTCAAGAGCCAGGTCAGGGTGGGGCGCCCCACGAAACATGCCGATGGGGTCCGCTCCAATCGATGTGCCGCCGATCGGGGCGACAAACACAGCTCTCGAGCTTCCATCATCTTTCCTGAGACGCTCGTTGGAGGTGCGGCCGTAGAAGTCGATGGTCATACCTGCCGCCGCATTTCCCTGGCTGACGTCATAGGGAATCTTGGTTGATTGATCGGTGAAATACCGGGCGTTGGCGGCGATGCGTTGAATCAGGTTGAGCCCTTCCGTCCAACCGGAGTCGAGCGCATCAAAAGTCGCTTTCTCCTGATCCGCAACTTTTGACGGATCGATGGACGAGACGGCTTTCGCGAGTTGTTGCTGAAGCAACATTTCGAAGGCGGTGTTGGCTGACCCGCTTTTTGTCGGATCAGCCAGGGCTACTGCACCAAAGAACTTGGGATCGCCAAGGTCGCTCCATTGATCCGGTACTTCCGCTTCAATCCGTTGGAGGAAATCCGTGTTATACAGGATTCCAAAGCTGGACAGGCAGTTTCCGACCCAGCGACGCTCCTTGTCATACATGATTTCGCCGCTTGTTGTGTAGGGGATGACGTCGTCGGTGAACCAAGATGGCTCTTGATCGAAAATACCGCTATCGACAAGGTGCCCTCGCGATGCGTGCCGCTTGAAATAATAGGGACCTCCACCAAAGAAAAGGTCGATTCCGATTCCGACTTCTGATTTGAGGAACTCCCGGCGGGCCTTCTCGAATTCGGTGTCGTCTCCCGCCGTGCCATCTGGAGTCGATTTGCTGACGGCTACATCGCCGGGACCAGAGCCTTTCGTCTTCCACTTGCGCTTCAGCTTGTTCCGCCAGTGATTCTCAAACGCAGCCCGATAGGAGCCATCAATAAACTTGGAAATATCTGACGTGCCACCGAGGTCTCTCCAATCGATTCGCACGCGTTCCCCGGTCTTTGCTTCAAGGTAGTCGCCGAACGCGGAAGCAAATTCACCGCGAATGGTGTCATTGTGCGGGCTGACAATCACCAAAACCTTCTCGCTCGCCTGCGTTTGCTCCGCTTCATCCGGGCGCATCCAGAATGGAATGGCGACGACCACGAACATCGCCGCAGAGACGATAACGGATCGAATCCAACCTGATTGAGCCAAAAAGCTCGCAACCCTGGGGCGGGGCTTAGCGCTGGAGGAGGACGACATCTTCGGGATAGACTACGGCATAAAAAACTTTGTCCGACGGACCTTCCAACTGGCGCGGATTCATTTCACTGACGTGAATTGGTTGAGTGAGACCCTCCGCGCTCAATTGATATTGGGCCATTTCTCCGAGATAAGTTCGGCCCGTAATATGCCCTTTGATGAAGTTTCCGCTCGGTGGTTGCTTGGTGAGGGTCAGACTTTCAGGGCGAATCGAGAGCGTGACGCGGTCATTGTATTTGGGCTTCCAGCGCTTGTGCGAGATGCGTCCCTGGATGTTGCCGATTTTGGTTTCAACGGTCCAGAAGCCCTGCCGGTTCAGTTGTTCAACCAGTCGACCTTGAATGAAATTGGCTTCTCCGATGAAGCTGGCCACCGCGCGCGAGACCGGATCGCGGTACACTTCCTGGGGAGTTCCAATCTGGGCAAAGTCGCCGTTTTCGAGAATGGCCATCCGGTCGGCAATGCTCAGCGCCTCTTTCTGATCGTGAGTGACATACACGGAGGTGACGCCGCTCTCCTTGCAAATGCGGCGAATCTCCGTTCTCATCTCGACCCGCAATTTGGCGTCGAGGTTCGAGAGCGGCTCGTCGAGCAGCAGGCAATCGGGCTCAACGATCAAGGCTCTCGCCAGCGCGACCCGCTGTTGTTGTCCTCCGGAGAGTTGGTTGATTCGCCGGGCGGCAAAATCTTCCATCTTGACGGTTCGGAGCGCCTTCTTGACGCGCTCTTCGATGATGCCCCGGGGCAATTTCTTCTGCTGAAGGCCGTAAGCGACGTTTTGACCGACCGTCATGTGAGGCCAAAGCGCATAGCTCTGGAAGACCATCGCGGTTTTGCGTTTGTGCGGAGGAAGCGTCGTGACGTCCTGATCATCGAAATAGAGCGACCCTTCGTCAGGGGTGTAGAATCCGGCGATTGACCTCAAAAGAGTCGTTTTGCCACATCCGCTCGGGCCGAGGAGGAAGAAGAGTTCACCCTTCTCAATCCGCAGATCAAGATTATCGAGCGCAATGACTTCTCCAAATCTTTTGGTGATATTGGTGAGGGTAATGGATACCATGCGAGAGTGACGATTTCGCGCCGTTAGAGTAGGGGAGAGTTGACTAGCGAATTGGGGTAGAAACGCCTATGAAAGGCAAGTCCAAAATGTTTAGAATTTCGAGAATCTACGTAAAGTTTAGATTCATGCCAGGAAGGTTCGCAGTAAGTTTTGGCATGGCCAAGTGACGATTTTGGTCACTTGAGCATTCAGCAGATCCTGTAACGTGATCAGCATCGGGCGTCTAGCAGGATACTGAGAAACCTGACAAGCAGGGATTTGCTGGAACGTCGCTCGTAAAGGAAATGTTTTCCAGAGCGACCAAACGAATCCATCGAACCTGAACTGATTCATGAAAAACACGACTCTGACATCGGCGAAAGTCTGCGAGCCAAACGGAGCGGGACCGGTCACGGTCAGTATTTCTCGCAAGATCAAGCCGGGGCTTGAAGGCGAGTATGAGCGCTGGCTCTCCGGCATTATCGAAGCCTCATCGACATTTGAGGGCTATCAAGGCACGAATGTGTTGCGCCCCAGTCCGGCAACCGATCAAGAATATGTGGTGATCTATCGATTCGACAATTTTTGCCATGGCAAGGCCTGGGAGCAGTCGGCTCTTCGTAAGCAGTGGCGAGATCAGTTGGAAGGACTGGTCGAAGGTGAAGAGAAGACGCGCCACACCACGGGGCTCGAATTTTGGTTCGATTTTCCGGAGATGGAGGCGAGCCAACCCGCTGCCCCCCACAAGATGATCATTGTTTTGACAGCAGTTCTCTACCTGATGTCGATACCGGTGAATCTTTGGGTTCTGCCAATGTTGGAGCCAATTCCCGTCCTGCTACGACCGTTGCTGATCATCGTTTTCCAGGTTGTCTTGCTGACTTACGTCGTCATGCCTCAAGTCACCAGGCTGTTGAAGCCTTGGCTTTTTCCCAATCAATCATCAGCCGCAGCAAAATGAGGGAAAAGCCGATTGCGGTCGAATTTCGCCGAGGGGCGTTGTTGTCCGAAATCGACTTGTGGCTGGATCCGCACGACCGGAAGGCAGAGGCATTCGTTTCCATGCTCACGCAGATCATGTTGCGCCTCATCAAACGGCGATTTGCTCGTCGACGACCAAGCGGTTTGTGGAGAAACGCTTTGGAAAACGTGGCCATCTTGTCGGCCACGATTTCGGAGTGCCATTTGAGTTCAAGAAGCACAGGGTCGAACTTTTTCCCGCGGGGCATATTCTTGGATCTTCCCAAATCCGCCTGGAGCGTGATGATGGAGCGTCACTGCTCTACACCGGAGATTTTAAATTGCGGCATGGATTTGCGTCGGAGGCGACCGAGGCGAGAACCGCGGATACGTTGATCATGGAGACGACTTACGGCATCCCGAAATACCGCCTGCCTCCCAACGATGAAGTGCTGGATGATTTGCTCCGATTTGTTCGGGAAGCGCTTGAGGACGGAGTGACGCCGATGCTGGGTGCCTACTCCTTGGGCAAGGCTCAGGAAGTGCTGATCGCGTTGGGGCAACTGGGGCCGGAGCTGCAGTTCTTGCTTCATGGCGCCGCCGTCAAGATGACGAAAATGTACGGCGAACTGGGCTACAATTTGCCTCCGTATCAGATGCTCGAAGCAGGGTCCCGTTTCGAAGGCCAGGTGGTCATCGCTCCTCCCAATGCGATTCGATCACAACAACTGAGGAAGGTGAAAAATCGGGCTACGGCCATGATCAGCGGTTGGGGAATCGATCCGAGTGCAAAGTTTCGCTATCAGGTCGACCGCGTTTTCCCACTCAGCGATCATGCCGACTATGATGATCTGCTTCGTTACGTCGAAATGGTTCAACCGAAGCGGATCCTCACTCTCCATGGCTATGCCGATGAGTTTTCGGCGGATCTGCGATCGCGAGGTTGGGAAGCGTGGTCGTTGACGGGAGAAAATCAGTTGGAGCTGTTTGGGGCGTCCCCAAATGCTTCCGGAAAGGAAGCAAGGCCGGTTGACGCGGCTGAGCCGTCCTCACGTGGTGAGAAAAGCGGGTTCATGCAGTTTGCGGAGCTTGGGGATGCGATCGCGGCCTCGACCGGCAAGCTGAAAAAAATCGAAATACTGGCGGACTTCCTGGCGAAACTCGAAACCGAATCATTACCCATCGCTGCGGTTTTCCTTTCCGGTAAGCCGTTTGGCCGGGCTGACCAATTGCGATCACTCAACGTTGGCTGGGCGATCACGAAACGAGCTCTGCTTGAGGCGACGAATCGGACGGAAGCGGAGTATCGTCAGATTGCCCAGGGCCAGGGGGATTCGGGAAGAGCCGCCTTTTTATTGCTCGAAGGCAAAACCCAGCCGCAGCAGGACGGTGCGACGCTGGTCCAGATTCGTGAACACTTGGAACACCTTGCGGGAGCGAGGGGACCTGTCGCGAAGTCGAAATTGCTCAGCGAACGGCTCTTGAGCCTTGATCCGTTGGAAGGGAAATATCTGGTGAAGTTGCTTTCGGGAGATCTCAGAATTGGCCTGAAGGAAGGCCTCATCGAAGAAGCCATTGCCTCCGCTTTTAAGGTCCCTGCTCCGGATGTGAGACGCGCCCACATGTTGACCGGCGATATTGGCCATACCGCGACGTTGGCCAAATTGAATCAATTGGATTCCGCGAAAGTGACGCCGTTTGTGCCGATCAAAGTCATGCTCGCGAGCCCGGAAGAAACGGCGGACGGAATTTGGAAGCGCCTCGGAGAACGCGGCCGGGTTTGGCTGGAGGACAAGTATGATGGAATTCGCGCGCAACTCCACAAACGCGGAAAGAAGGTGGAATTGTTTTCCCGCGACCTTCGCCCGCTTCACCTAGAGTTTCATGAATTGCTCGAGCCCGCTCGAAGTCTGGACGCCGACTTCATCCTGGATGGCGAAATCATTGCATTTGCGGAGGGGAAAAAGCTGACGTTTTTCGATCTTCAAAAGCGGTTGGGACGGCTCAACGACAGCGATCTCTTTCTGGGAGCAAGCGTGCCGGTTCGCTTCGTCGCGTTTGATCTGCTTTGGCTCAATGGCGAAGAACTTCTGGAGCGGCCATTGTGCGAGCGGCGGGAGTTCCTTGAATCGCTGGAGATGACGGGGCCATTTGAAGTTTGCGCGGTTCGGCAAGCCTGCTCTGAAACCGAAATCGAAGCGGAATTCAAAGCCGCGCGCCAGCGCGAGAACGAAGGTCTGATTGCAAAGGATCCGTCCAGCTCCTATTCCCCTGGCCGTCGTGGTCTTTCCTGGCTCAAGTTGAAGAAACCGATGGCGACTCTCGATTGTGTCGTCGTCAAAGTCGAGCAAGGGCATGGAAAGCGGAACCATGTTTTGAGCGATTACACGTTTGCGGTCCGCGACACGCAAACGGGTGAACTCGTTGTCATCGGGAAAGCTTACACCGGATTGAGCGATCGGGAGATCGAGGATCTGACCGAGCATTTTCAGGAACACACGCTTTCGAAATCACGGCGCAGCCAAACCGTGGAACCCAATGTGGTTCTGGAGATCGCGTTCGACTCAATCAATCCCAGCAAACGTCACAATTCCGGTCTCGCGATGCGATTTCCAAGGATCAAAGCGATTCGCCACGACAAAACGGTCGAAGACATCGACACGCTGCAATTCGCCCGGAAATTGGCCGGAATCTAATCCGAGGCTTTCAGGGGCCAGAGGCGATCCAAAATTGCGTCCTGTTGTGCGTGCATTGCTTCACGCAGATCAGGCGTCAGATCATCGTAACCGTGAAGGTGAAGCAAACCGTGAACGATATAGAGCAACAGTTCGCGCTCGACCGGCCATTTTCGGCTCATCGCCTCTCGCTGGGCGGTATCGGCGCTAATCAGTAGTTCCCCGTGTTGAAAGGTAATGACATCCGTCGCCGTTGGATCACCCATTTGCTCGTCGTGGATTCGGGCGATTTCCGCATCATCGAGAATCGAGATTTCGAGGTGCCCGAGGCTGGCCATCAAGCTTGGTTCCGAGCCTGATGGCGATCGAGACACTTCGCAAAAAGCACGAGGAATCGCCAAGCTGAGGACCTCGGTATCCAACTCGACATTGATTTGGCAGTTACTGAGTTCGAAGCCCGGACTCCAAGATTCCTCAGGCAACATTGCTTTTCGGCTTCGAACCTTCCGCGTCGTCTTTCTCGACCACTTTCAACTCCGGCTTGCCCTCGGCAGGTTGCTTGGCCCCATCGCCACTCGTCTTCTCATCGACACCCTCCTGCTTGTAGGACACGCGGGTATGCGACATGCCGGAAAGCGTTGAGAGAAAGCTGGCTTTGACCTGCGACAGATCGGCAAATGTCAGACCACATTCATCGAGTTGGCCTTCGCGAATCCGGTTTTTGGTGATCTCGTCGATCAATTGCTCAATCTTCGGAGGACTCGGCTTTGAGAGCGACCGTGAAGCACTTTCGATGCTGTCGGCGAGACTGATAATCGCGCTTTCGCGAGTTTGAGGTTTCGGCCCGGGATAGCGGAAATTTTTCTCCTCAACGGCCGGTAAATCGTCGGATTTCGCCTTTCCTTCCTCCTGTTTGGTCTTCTGCTCGCGCCGCAATTTGCGGGCCCGGTCATAAAAATACTGAACCAGTGAGGTTCCGTGGTGTTCGCGGATCACGCTGATGATTTCGTTGTTCAACCGGTGTTTCAACGCCAGATCGACCCCGTCTTTCACGTGAGCGATGATGATCAACGCGCTCATCGTCGGCGTCAGCTCATCATGAGGATTCTCGTCATTGTCGATGTTCTCGATGAAATACTGCGGTTTCGTCAGTTTTCCGATGTCGTGGAAGTAGGACGCAACCCGGCAAAGCATTCCATTGGCTCCAATCGTGTCGGCGGCGGCTTCGCTCAACCTGGCGACAACGAGACTGTGATGATAGGTGCCGGGTGCTTCGTAGGTCAGGCGACGGAGCAGGGGATGGTTGAGATCGGCCATTTCGAGCCAGGAAACATCCGTTGTGATCCGAAACAGGCTCTCCAGCATGGGCAATAACCCGCTGATCAGCATTGCCATCAACGTTCCGGCCAAAAGCGTCGTTCCACATTGAATGGCGATCGTCTTCCAATCCGTTTGGATCATCACTTCGCCAGTCGCGATGGCCAGAATCGTCGTCGCGATTCCGACGAACAGGCCCGCCCGAATCACTTTGCTTCGTCGGCGCACCTGGTGGGTCAGATAAACGGCCACGAATCCCGAAACGAGGCTCATCACCATGAAATTGAACGCCATATCCGCCGGAACCAGCATTGCGCCAAGAAGACTCGCGTAAATCGCGGTCAGCGTTCCGTGGTTCCGCCCGAGAAGAATCGACATCACCATCGGGGCGAAGGCGTAGGCCGGGAACAGATATTCAAAGGGAATTCGCGCGACTTCAGAGACTTTGGCGACTCCATCCAGTTGAGCGATTGCTTCCGTGGTTGCTCTTGCCGTTGCCTCCGCGGCCGTCCCTGCGGCAGCTCCCAGAGTGAAGGCGATTTTTAGGAGGAAAAGGTGGAAGAAAAGAACACCAATCGTGAGGAGAACCCGGTTATTCCTCAAGAAATTGCCGGTATGATTCACATAATAGTGAACGGCAAAACTCCCGATGATGACGACCACGACCAAGGCCATTCTCGTCACGTCGCTGGGATACAGTGCCTCAGGATCCCGCGCATAGCGGATAAACAGAACGGAAGCCAACGCGAAAAGCAGGAACAGAATTGCGCGTGGGCCTCCTCCATATTGAAGATTGTGAACGAATTCGTTCTCAATCACGGTGCGCCTCCTCTTCACATTGGAGAGACCGCGACGTTCAAGCTGCAGTCTGGATAAAAATTCAAGCATGATGGATCAGGATGGAATCAAGGAGAGGGCGCGGGCTCTGTTGAGAATGGGCGGGCTGCGGCGGATCAGGACTTGGCGGAGCCTGGTTGTTGGTCGGCTTCGTCTCGATATTTGCTGTATGCCCCGATGATTCGCTGCACGACGGGGTGCCTCGCGATATCCTTCTGTTGGAGCTGACAAAATTTGACACTTTCGGTGTTTTCGAGAGCCTCCATGGCCTCGTGGAGGCCGGATTTGGTGCCTCTTTTAAGATCAATCTGGGTTGGGTCTCCTGTAACCGTACATCTTGATCCGTTCCCGAGGCGTGTCAGAAACATAAACATCTGCTCGCAGGTCGTATTCTGCGCTTCATCCAAAATAATCGCCGCTTTATTGAGCGTTCGACCCCTCATGTAGGCAAGGGGGGCGATTTCGATCATGTCGCGTTCAATCCAACGTTCCACCTCGTAGGTTTCTGCAACATCGTGAATCGCATCGTAAAGCGGGCGCAAATACGGAAAAATCTTCTCTTTGAGGTCTCCCGGAAGGAATCCCAGCGCTTCGCCTGCTTCGACTGCGGGCCGCGTCAGAATGATTCGATCCACTTGTTTCTCCTTGAGAGCCTGGAGGGCGGCAGCTACCGCCAAATAGGTCTTGCCGGTTCCGGCGGGGCCAAGCCCAAACACAACTTCTTCGCTTTGAAGGGCTTGGATGTAGCGGAGCTGGCCCGCAGTTTTCGGGGAAACGGCCGGTTTGGAGGGCGTTCCGAGCAGTTTTACCTCCGCCAACTTGTCGAGAGGGATTTCATCATCCTGGCCTGCAACGGATCTTACGACGTAGCGAAACGCCTGGGGGCTGATTTCCAATCCCTTTCGCCTGGCGGCTTCCAAATTTTGGAAAATCTCCTGAGCTTGCTCCACAGCTTCTTGTTCCCCTTCGAATTGCAACCAGTTGTCACGGGTCGTAACTCGTACACCCACAGAACTTTGAAGCGATTTCAGGAGCGCCAGATCGTTGGCAAACAGCGATTGAAGAAAATGGGGGTTATCGAACTGGAGCTTTCGGGTTTCCATAATGGAGAAGCGATTCCTTAATGGTCTGACGGAAATGGGAATCGGACAACAAGCATAAAATTCGAGCCGACCTGACTCTGGTCGTGAAGCGGAGCTTACGTCATTCAGCCCAACGAATCAACCTTCTTGGCAGAGTCGGGCGTTGGCGATGGACCGATTGGGAGAACTCGATCCCGGAATTGAGCCATTTTCACGAGAAAATCCATCGATTCAGTCGAGATCGGATTCAATTCATCGAAACGCTCGCGACAATCGGATCGTGGTCACTGGCGATTTGGTTTCGGTCGAGAGCGACGGTATTGAGGTGAAGGATTTGGCATTTGGCGGATTTTGCGAGATCGGGACTCACCAGGATGTGGTCAAGGGTGCTGACGTTGCCCCGGTAGCGATACGTGAACTGCTCTTTCGGGGGCAGTGAATCGAGGACGTTATCAAGAAGTCCGCTTTCGGTGAGAACCCGGAGCGACTTGGACTTCGCGTAGTCGTTAAAATCGCCCATCATGATGACGGGATGATTTGGGGATTGGGACCTCATGGCTTCGACCGCATTGACGAGGGTGAGGCATTGCTGGATCCGTTGGGTCTCGGATTCGAAACGTGGACTCTTTTTCCAGACCGAGTCGTCACCGCGTTTGGATTTGAGATGCGTCGCCACTGCGAAAAAGGGGCGATTGGTGGCCAGAAACTCGAATTCGCAGCCCAGCGCCTTTCGGGTTCCTTCAAAGGCAAGGTGTTCTAGGACTGGTCGCGATTCGGATGGAATGCGAAATGGCTCGGCGATTGGCCGAATGCGGTCGGGCCGATACAGGAAGCCGACGCGTATATTCCCTCCGGGAATGCCTCCTTCACGGTGTCGATCGGGAGCGCGATCGAGGTAGCGATACTCGACCCCGGCATCTGCAAGGGCCTGCGTCAGCTTGGCGCCCAATTCCCGGGAGGTTGTTGTGCGATCGGCGATGGAATTTTCGATGCCGGAGTCGTCCTGGACTTCGGCAAGTGCGACGAGATCGGGGGAATGGAGGTCTCCAACGAGTTGTTGGGCGATTTTGCTGATTCGGCTCGTGTCTCGCGCCGAGAGATTCCAGAGATTGTAGGTGGCGATCATCATCCGGTCACTTTGAGCTCCCAATTCCAGTTTGGCGGTTTTGTGCTGTGCCTGAGCCCGGATTCGCAGGTCGGTCGTCGGCAGAATGATGGGTTGTCCGCGGGAAAGGTCGAGAACGCCCACGACGTCGTCCAAAAGCGTTCCGACCTCGGTGATCTTGGATGAGCCGACGTGGTCGATGAAAAGTCGCTCCGCGTTGAAGTCGAATTGATAACGGGAGTTCCAATTGCGATTTGGGTTCTCTGTTGCCGTCGCCGTGAGGGTGCCGATTGAATTGCGGTCATCGGTGGAAATGTCATCGGGGATGACAGCCACCAACGTTCGCCGGGACTCCCAGTCGTTGAACAGGTCGAGAACCCGCGGGTTCTGCACTTTTACGAGCAACGACTCATAGGGTTCATAGGCTTCCATCGCCTGGCTCGGGGAAAGTTGGGCCATTTGAGAGAGATCAAGCACGTGCGGTTCGGGAAGCTCGCCGGTTGGACCGGGCGTGACTTGTTCCTCCTGCAAAATGGTAATTTCCGTGTTCGTGAAAAACCCATCCTCGTGACTGTATTCCTTCACAAAACCTTCCACGGTAACCCACTGGCCGACTTCGATGTTGAGATCCAGTCGCTTCGGAAGGTAGCAATAGATGGCTTGGTCCTGATCCTGAAGGAAGAAGCGCTTCACGCCGTTTGAGCTGGCCTCTATGAAGGTCAGGATTCCCCGGGTTTGGATCCAGCGTTGTTCAAAGGGGGAAAATTCCCCGCCTCCCTGTACGATGGGGATGGAAGGCGTTAGGAGTGAGGGCGGCTCCTTATCGTTTTTGTGGAGTGCCAGGGCGAAAATACCTGCTGCCAGGAACCCTGCAGCGAACCAGAAAAGACGGATGGACATGGTTGGGAGTGAGGGGAGAAAACGGACAAACAAAAATCAGCGATCAAAGCGGAAGTTGGAACGGATGCTGCTACCAGCGTGGAACGATACCGTCACGGTTCTCTGGTTTTCAGCCAGGGAAGCTGGACCATCATATGCATCGTTTCCTCACACCGACACCCTTTTCGTGCCCACTTTCTGTCATCTCACGGTGGTTGAAAGGCGGTTTGACAGTGAGGTGAAATCTTGAACTAACAACGTCTACGCCCGGAGGTGAACTTACCTCAATTCAGACAACCCCATGCCTGCGCCTTCAGCTTGGTCGAGATGCTGGTCGTGCTGGGAGCCGTGTCGGCGCTCACGGGGATGGTTACGATTGGATTGCGTGGGTTTCAGCGGGAACAAGGCGCCGCAATCGTCGAGGTGAAAGGCTTTCTGGAATCCGCGCGGAGCCTCGCGGTTGCGCGGCGGACCGAGGTGTATGTCGCCTTCACCAACGGAGAACCGGAGGACGATGAACACAAGTTCAGCCGAATGGCGATGTTCATTCCGGATCCAAATCTCGACTTGTCGAGTCCGGAAATCGCGGTTCAGCAGCGGCACATCTTCGAGCGCAAAATCGTCCCGGTTTCGGAGTGGTTTAGACTTCCCGCCGGACAAACCTGGGCTTTCGGGAAAGACTTCGAGCAGCCGTTGCAGGGAGCGTTTCAAACGCTTTTGGATCTTGAATCGGAGGAGAACGCGTTGCTGCGCGAGTTCCCGTTTCGTCTTGAGAACGACACTCTGAAACTGCCGTTTCTCATGTTCGATGGTCAGGGGCGGGTCGGGATTCCTCCCATTTTTGCCCAGCAATACCTCAACGTCGGCATCGTATCTCGATTCTACGAGAACGGAGATCCCGTTGATCAGGGTCAACAAACTGGGACCACAGGCGACCAGTTTCCGAGAACGCGCTGTGTCGGCATCAATCCGCTAACGGGGCGGGCGCATATTCTGAACTACTAACCCAGATGATGACCAATTCCCCACGCTCAGCCGGTTTCACCCTCGTCGAAGTCATTTTGGCAATCGGGATCACCGCAACCGTGGCGTTACCACTGCTGGCGCTGGTCGGAATGAGTTACGAAACCAGCCTGAATTCTGAAATGCGGTTCGCTTCGTCTGGGATCGTTCGCGACATTGTGGCCGATCTACGGCAAAGCACCATTACCACCGGCCCCGTGATTGCGGTTGGAAAGGATGAGAACGGGAACCCGCTTTTTTGGGAGAACGCCGGGAGCCGAAACGCTACCTCCCTTGATGGGACTGAAGTTTATATCGGGTATGATGCCAGCGGTGGACCCGTCTGCGAAGTGGGGGAAGCGGACTATCAAAACCGGACGAACGAGATTCATGAAACGGTGGCCTTTGTCGCGAAAATTGTGTTTGAGGAAGTCCTGCCCCCGTCCGGTGAACTGGAAAGTCCGCGTCTGCTTCGTGCCTGTGTTTCGGTGAAAAAACCAGGGGCTGAAGAGACGTTCACCACCTTGCTCAACGCGACCAACCAGTTCAGCTGTCAGGATGGAAGTGATACCTAGCGCTTTCCATCGCGTCACCCGGCGAGCCGCCGGTTTTTCGCTTCTGGAGCTGATGGTCTCGATGGCGGTGCTGTCGGTCCTGGTGGTTTTTCTGGCGGAACTCTTTGCGACCACGGCTGGGAGTTGGGTGCAAAAAATCGGGAGCCAGGAAGCGGAGATGGAGGTTCAGATTGCACGCCAATGGCTAACCGAAGATCTCTCCGCCGCCTACACCAACCGGCCATTGCGAAGTTCCGGAACCAGTCATTTTGCGGGCACTTTTGAACAAGGCCGGTTTTTCCGGGATCGCCTGATTGTTCCCTTCGAAGTGGATCGCGAATCGGGATATGGCGCTTCAAAAGCAATCGTCAATGCCGCGCCGGAGTTTAGTTCGCTTTCCTTTGTGGCGCTTCGCCGCGATGCCGGATCCATTCTGCCGGAAACGTTCTCGCCGGAACGATTTGGAGCGTTGGGAAATCCGGCGTTGGAGAAAAATGCTTACGGAGAGACGGCGTTCTTTGCCGCTGCCGACACCTATCTGGTGGGATACTACGTCGCCTACACGCGGGATTCAGAACTTCCCGGCTCGAGCTCAAGCCTGAAACTCTATCGCCACAGTCGGCCGTGTGGGACTTCGAACGGACAAAGTCAGGCAAGCACCATTTTGCGCTATCAATCTAATGTTTTGAGCGAGGAACTGCTTCCTCTCGCGCAGTTTCGGAACGAAGAACTGCCCTTTCTGTTCGCATTTCGAACGAAGAACGCGCTCACGATCGAGCCCGAATCCGCGGTTGCGCCCTGGCCGAAATTTGCGGATCCCGAGGACCTGGTGGCAAAGCCGCCCTCCACGAATCTTCCCGACGGAGGTTTGAAGGCGTGGCACGATCCGGAGAATGCCGTTCACGACTTTCTTCGCGGCGATGAACCGGTCGCGACCAACGTGGTTCGCTTTGAGGCAAAAGCCTTCCGGCGAGTCGAGATTCTTGATGCCGACGGACAGGTCGATCATGTCGAACTCATGAACGCCAGGAGGCTCAATACCTATCTGAGTCTGGGGGGAGGCGACGAATGGCCGGCGTTAATCGTTCCCAGCTTTGTTGAGATCACACTCGCGGTGATCGGCCCGGAGGCTGCGGCACCTCTGGAAGAGCGAAGTGACTGGATCATGAGTTGGGGAGAGGACGATCTCCCGACGGGCAGCAATCCCGTCGCGAAGCGTTTGATTGAGCGCAGCCTTCGAACCGTCCGCTTCCGCGTTCCCATTCTTCATGCCTCATGAATCAGCAACTTTCCCCATCGCATCGAGGTGCGGCCATTGTCCTGACTTTGGTCTTTGTGGCCGGGATCGCAGCGCTTGCCGTTTCGCTGCTTTCCATTTCCAGCCAGCAGAATCGCAATTCGGGCTATCGAGCGCAATCCATTCGCGCAGAGCTGGCGACTGATGCCGCCTTCGCCGCAGCGAAGAATCTCCTCCTGAGCCAAACCGCCAACGACAGCTATCAGGTAACCAGTATTCTTGATGGTGATTGGAGCGGCGATCCGCCCAGCCGCTATTCGTTCATCATTCAACCAGGTGCGGATGAGATTCGTTACCTGCCGCTGTTTTCAACGAACGACTCCAGCGCGACCCAGACGAAGGGCTATCCATCGGATCTTCACGCCAACCCGATCGACAGTGACGGCAAGAGCGAACTCGCTCCGGTCATTCCGGCGTTTGGTCCGGATGCGCCGCGTCCTTTCGTGTTGTCTCCACTCACTCATCTTGATCCGGATACCGGTGAGTTGGTTCGCGAGAATGCGCGGCCACCGGTTCAATTCCTTGAAATCGACGCTCCGGAATCCAATCACACGCTTCAATTCGCCTACTGGATCGAGGATCTGCAAGGCTATCCCAATCTCGACAACATCGGGATTCCTTCCCAGTCGAAAGCAAATGGCCAGGCGCTGCGCTGGGGTGGTTATGAGGAAGGGGACGCAAGGCTTGGTGATCCGGCCCTGGCGCAGGACTTTGTTTATTCGCTGGAGGACTCTTCCCTCGATTCCTATGTGCTTGAGTTTCCCGGAGTGATTCCGGAGGCAACTTTCGCGGATGGGAGACGGCGGGCGGCACAGGTTGTGGCGAACCAAGTCGCGCCGGGATTGAGCCCGCGGGAATTGCACTTCTTCCCCTGGCAAACGGACCAGTTTGACGCGGAGGAACATCCCTACTGGCGAACGACTTATCTTCGGGCCAACCAGTCGGTGCTGCCTTCGATCGGAGCCAGTGTGATGTTGGCGCAGGTTCCGCAGGGATCGGAGGAACGGAACCGGTTTGGCATTGATCTGGAGGAGCGTTTTGTCTTGGGACTGCGGGGCTACCGCCATCAACCGGTGATTCCCTATGGTCATGGCTATCCCAATGAAGGGGAGCCTGCCATGAACCTGAATGGGCTGATCTATGAAGCGCAGTTGGCTGCGGCTGACGACGATCCGGATGGTGTCAACGATGCGGTGATCGAGTTGGCGGATCACTTCGAAGAGAGCCTGCCGAATTTTGTGGATCGCAATGGCGGTTTCCCCGAGCACTATTACCGGACGTTGATCGCAAGCATGATTGACTACGCGGATGAGGGAGTGGATCCCACGTTGGCGGATCCCGGGCA
>TARA_R110002096_G_scaffold2773_3_pt1 | contig 20843 bp, 17 predicted proteins | sample TARA_R110002096 | Tara Oceans TARA_R110002096 (sample SAMEA4397295) | marine metagenome | biome: Polar Biome; feature: [DCM] deep chlorophyll maximum layer (ENVO:01000326); material: water (ENVO:00002006), including particulate matter (ENVO:01000060) such as... | depth 35 m
GAGAAGGGAGACATAGGAGGAGACAAATGGAATACAGTTGCAACACACGTTAATGATAGTTTCTTTTTCATTGATATGGAACGATACACATTAGAGTCTGTGTTACGTAAAGGAGCTGAGCTCGTTAAACGTAAAGGTATTAAATGTCTTGTTATTGACCCTTTTAATAAGGTTAGAGACGTTGATTGCCATACAGAGGATGTTAACCGTTACACAATGGAATATCTAACTAAGATTGAAACGTTTGCTAAAAAATATGATGTGCTAGTAATGATAGTAGCTCATCCAACTAAAATGTATAAAAACCAAAATGGTAAAATTGATGAACCGACTATGTATAATATTAAAGGCGGCGGCGAATGGTACGACGCTAGCTATCATGGTCTTCTCGTACATCGCGATTATGAGCTTAAGACAACTAAAGTTAAAGTTCTTAAAGTTAAGTTTCAAAACCTCGGCGAAAATGGCGCTGAAGCACATTTCAAATGGGAGCCACGCTCAGGATGCTTCATACCGGAAGTAATGCCTGAGATGGAAGAGAAAATGCCATGGGAATAGGTAAGACTATAGATTGGAAACAACCTTTTTGGAACAAAGAGAACACTGCAGCATATTCCTGGTGTATAAAACATGGAATTAAAATATACTCCGTGCCTTGCGGTAAAGGTTTTAATAATAAAACCTGTTGGATAGAGGTAAATGTAAACGGAAGAAAACAACAAAGTCCAAAGACTTATGGTCCAACAGAATTATGGCCAAAAGTTATGGAATTATATAAATTTTATTATGATAAAAACATTCGCAAATAAATTTAAAAATGCTAGTGAAGCTTTTGAATACTGGTATCAGTGTATCAATGCTTACGGCACAGAGTTTGCAGACACCAAAGCTTTATTTAATGTAGGCTTTGAAATGGAAAAGCCAGATCAAGTTGATATTAAATCTAGTTTTAGGAACTGGAATAAAGAATATGCATCAGCTGAGTTTAAATGGTATATGTCAGGCAAACCGTACATACAAAAGCTAGGAGAAATATACGGTAAGATACCTGCTATATGGGAACGTATGGCTAATGATCAAGGGTTTGTTAACTCTAATTACGGATATCAATGGGATAGAGAAAACCAATTAGACAACGTAATTACTATGTTAAGACGAGATCCTGATACTAGACAAGCTACAATATCTATCTTCGATGGTAAAGAAAGAAACCTTTACAGCCAAGATACACCTTGTACTTATGCAATACAGTTTACAGTTGTAAATAACAAACTGAATATGTGTGTGACGATGCGATCTAATGATCTCTGGTACGGTTTCTGTAATGATCAGTATTGTTTTGCAAGACTGCAGCAATTGATCACAGAGGAGACAGATTATGAATTAGGATCTTATTATCACTTTGCTCATAATTTACATTTGTATACTAAAGATCAAGATAAATGGCCTGAAAAGCCTGATAATCTTGCACAAAGAAAATCAGATATTTATGGATAAAAAAATAGAATATTATTTATACCACATACCGGGTAAAAAAATAGGTGTGACACGTAATCTTATATCTAGAGTTGTTGAACAACAAGGGTACAACTTAGACGAAATAGAAGTTCTAGATCAAAGCTCAGATATCGATTATATATCTGACCGCGAGTTAGAACTTCAACAGTCTTACGGCTATAGGGTTGATAGACAAAAATATAAAGATTTATATATTAATAAAATTAAATTAAATAAAATGAAGATCAACGCAACAGAACAAACATCAACATTCCCTATTCCATTGAGCAAATTAAAAGGAAGGCTAATGGATGAGCTAGGAAGAGAATGGGAAACACTATATGGCAAATTCCAAGTCAGTAAAGATACAGTAGAATGGTTAGTTAACAATGCTAAAACCTCTATGTACGACGCTAATAGATGTTATATTTATAACAAAGCTTTCTTTGAGAAATTTGTAAATGCAAAAAAGAACGACTATAACGAATATCTCCAACAAAAGTTTAATCAACACGCTCAAGATAACGAAGATCGTTTCGATAAGATCAGAACTTGGGCATCGGATAGAGGCTTATACGATAAAGGAGACACCAAAACTCAGTTTGCTAAACTCATGGAAGAGTCTGGTGAATTAGCTAGAGCAGTATTGAAAGATGATAAGCTTGAATTTGTAGATGCAATAGGCGATATGGTTGTTGTACTTACTAACTTAGCTTATTTAGGTGGAACTAATATAGAGCACTGTATTGATTCAGCATACGAAGTGATTAGAAAAAGATCTGGTAATATGGTTAACGGAACATTTGTGAAAAATGACTAAGAAAGAAATAAAATTTAGAGATCCTGTAGTGGAAAGAGTTGTAGATAAGTTTGTCGAAAGATCAGACGTAGGTTTTGAAAAGTATAAACAAACATTAGATACTGAACGTAAGACTGGTGTTAAAGACTTAGCTGGCTATCTTAACGATGTACAAGAAGAACTAATGGATGCAATCCTATATATTCAAGCAGCTCGTGAAGAGCTTAATGAAGCCAAAGACCAAGTCTATGGCAATAAAATTAAAGGACTTCCGTATTATGTCTCGGATATCGCGTCGTAAAAGAGGACCGGTTCAAGCTAAGAAAACAATTGTAGACAACATAGAATTTAAATCAGGACTTGAAGCTTATATGTATAAGGCTTTAAAGAATGCTAAGATAAAAGCAGAATACGAGGGGACAACATTTGAATTAGTCCCCTCATTTGTCTCAACTAATAATAGTTATGAAAGAACCGGCAACGGAAAAGGAGAGTTCAAAAATAGGGGTAATAAAAATATTCTTAATCTCAAGTATACACCTGATTTCATTGGCACTAACTTTGTCATTGAATGCAAGGGTAGAGCTAATGAGTCTTTTCCTATTAGGTGGAAGCTATTTAAAAAGTATATGGCGGAACACTATCCGAAAACAACGTTTTATAAACCACAAAATCAAAAAGAATGCGACAAAACGGTAGAGCTGATTCTTGGAAGTCTAAAGAAATAGCTAGAAGAAAATATGCTGAACGACAACTAGAAAAGTTTATAAAATGGAGTATAGAAAGCAAAGGCTATTTGAAATATAAAGAATTAATAGAATATCAAGAAAAATATAAAACTCAAAATGAAAGAAAGTAAATTATTAGAAATGCAAAATAAAGTTGTGGCATTAACGAATATAATGCAACAAGTGATTAATGAAATAAGTCATTTAAGAGAACTCTCTGTAGGTACATTAGAAACTATTAAACTTCTACCTGGTTATGATGAAGCTATTGAGACATTGAAATCAAATATTATTAAAGAAAAAGAAAAAGAAGATAAAGAGAAAAAGTTAGAAGTATAACAATTTAAAGATTACTATATGGAGTTATCAAATGAAATATTATCTGATATTACAGTGCATATGAAGTATGCGAAGTATATACCAGAATTAAAGAGACGAGAATCGTGGGATGATTTAGTTACAAGGAATAAAAACATGCACATTAAAAAATATCCTGCATTAAAAGAAAATATAGAAGAAGTTTATAGATTAGTTTATGATAAGAAAATTTTACCAAGTATGCGGTCGCTTCAGTTCGGTGGTAAGCCGATTGAAATATCACCTAATCGTGTTTACAATTGCGCTTATTTACCTATCGATCATATTGACTCGTTTAGTGAGGTAATGTTTCTATTGCTTGGTGGAACTGGTGTAGGTTATTCAGTACAAAAACACCATGTTCAAGATTTAGAACCAGTAAACAAACCATATTCAAAAAGAACAAGAAGGTTTTTAATAGGAGACTCCATAGAAGGTTGGGCAGATGCTATAAAAGTTCTTATGAAGTCTTATATGGGTGAGAAAAGACAATCAACAGTTGATTTTGATTTTTCAGACATAAGACCTAAAGGAGCACAGTTAGTAACATCAGGAGGTAAAGCTCCTGGTCCTCAACCATTGAAAGAGTGTATACTAAAGATAACAGGTATACTTAATAGTAAAGAATCTGGAGATCCACTATCTACTATAGAAGTACATGATATAGTTTGCCATATTGCAGATGCAGTATTAGCAGGAGGCATCAGACGAGCAGCCTTAATAAGTTTATTCTCTGCAGATGATGATGAAATGATTTCATGTAAGTCAGGCAACTGGTGGGAAACAGATCCACAAAGAGGACGAGCTAATAATTCAGCATGCTTAATGAGACATAAAATAACTAAAGAGTTTTTTATGGATTTATGGAAACGTGTAGAGCTTAGTAATGCTGGTGAGCCTGGTATATATTTTAATAATGATAAAGACTGGGGTACAAATCCTTGCTGTGAAATAGCTTTAAGACCTTATCAGTTTTGTAACTTATGTGAAGTAAACGCTTCAGACATTGAGTCACAAGAAGATTTAAATGAAAGAGTTAAAGCTGCAGCATTTATAGGAACGTTACAAGCTGGTTATACTAATTTTCATTACTTAAGAGATATATGGAGAGAGACTACAGAGAAAGATGCATTGATCGGAGTGTCAATGACAGGCATAGGATCAGGCGTAGTTCTTGGCTATGATATGAAGAAAGCGGCTGATGTAGTTAAAAGAGAAAATTCAAGAGTTGCAAAGCTTATTGGAATTAATTCTGCAGCTAGATGCACGACCGTGAAGCCTGCTGGGACGACATCTCTGGCATTAGGAACATCATCTGGTATTCATGCATGGCATAACGATTACTATGTCCGTAGAGTTAGGGTAGGCAAAAACGAAAGTATATACAAATACTTAGTTGAAAGTCATCCAGAGCTTATAGAAGATGAGTACTTTAGGCCTCATGATACAGCTGTGATTAGTATACCTCAGAAAGCTCCGGCTGGAGCAATAATGAGAGATGAATCACCATTTGAATTACTTGAAAGAATAAAGAAAGTAGCAACTGAATGGGTTGTACCTGGTCACAGGAAAGGATCTAACACTCATAACGTTTCAGCTACAGTTAGTTTAAAAGCTGAAGAGTGGGAAGATGCTGGTGAGTGGATGTGGGACAACAGAAAACATTACAATGGTTTATCTGTCTTACCATACGATGGTGGTAGTTATACTCAAGCACCATTTGAAGATATAACAGAAGGTGAATACTTAAACCTTTTACAACACTTAACAGAAATTGATTTAAAGAATGTTACAGAGACAGAAGACAATACAGACCTTAGTGGTGAGCTTGCTTGCGCTGGTGGTGCTTGTGAAATTACCTAGTTGTAATAAAATAACAAATAAAGAAAAAGAATTTACTATAAAAAAAGGAAGACATAGGTCGACATATGCTTTAAATTATAGTAAAGACACAGTGTTCGGTTGGAACATTGAATTTGATTCAAGTGCTATCTATAAAACTGTGGATAGCCTTAATCAATTAGATATAAATAAATTAATAGGATGGAGCGATTGCGGAGATAGTCATATGGATAATTCCATACGATTTGGCTGGAGATGGTTAAACGACAGTTTAGAAATACACTGGTTTAAACATGAGCACGGGGAATTTAGTTTTGATCTTATTAAAAGAGTTAGTATATGTGAACAACATTACTATGAATTAACTATATCAACTTGGGATTATGAATTATCAGTTGATGGTACTTATGTACATGTATCTAAAAACTGTCCAGACAAGTACAGGCGATATCAATTATATCCTTACTTTGGAGGAAACGAAAGTGCTCCTCACGATATAACAATTAAAATCAAAAAAGATGTGTGAATTATGCGGAGGTCTTTGCGAAGGCTGTTAAATAAAAACAATTAAAAATAAAAAGGGGACCTCGTTTGAGATCCCCTTTTTTGGTTACAGGAACGTTGGGTATGGTGCCCATTATTTTATGTTCCTTAGCATTTCCATCTTTTTCTAGCTGCTTTACCTCTTTCACCAGTCCAACCTTTGGATCTAGCACAAAAAGATTTTCTACGCTTAGCAGCTTTACTTCCTGGCTTAACGTCTCCTGTTACAGCTGTCTTAAGCTTACTACCTGGATTTTCTTTTCTATACTGCTTAACGCCTTTGCTAGTCATACCGGCGCCTTCTTCTGCTGACCTAAAAGTTCTTCCTTTACCTTTAGTTGTTTTACGCATCTCCATCGGGGATTTTCTACCTGTACATTTCAAAGCCATATTGTTTATTTTTTGCAGTCTTTAGATTTCTTATGGTTGTATCCTTTTTTCTTTAGTTTCAAATGATCTTCCATTGTATTAGCCATAATTTCTTTACAACCTTTATACATCATATGCTTTTTATACTTTTTATCTTTCATTATTTCTTTTTTATTGGCACACAATTGTTTACCATTTTATTACCCTTTTTTTTCATGCCTTGCTTAACGTAACCGTCCCAGCAAGGTTTTTTCTTTTTAGATCTTTTAGTTGCCATTACTTTTTCTTTTTACGAGTTCTACTTGAAGCTCCACAAGGTTCACCAGTTGCTACATTAATCCAGTTTTCTTTTTCAAACCAATCTCTAAGTGTTGCTCCTTTCTTACGAGCACCTTTGACATTACTCTTACTAGACCTTTTGTACTTACCAGATGCTGCAGCAGATTTCTTAGCATTAACAACCTTACTTTTTTCAGCAGAAGACATTGACCTTACTTTACTAGCAGGTAAACAAACTTTAGTAGTTCCACCACCTTTTACTTTACTTTTTGCCACGGTTTCTTTTTTTAGATCCACCACCAAAATTTCCAGGTCCACCAGCCTTAGTACATCTAACACCCCAACCTGAAGCATAAGCACTTGGCCATACTTTGAATTTCTTTTTTGCAGCAGCTTTACATGCTGAACTAATTTTTCCCATGTCTTAAGTTTTATTTTTTATTAACTTTTTGATGAAGTTCTTTGTCAAGTTGTTTAATATCTAGCTCTAACTCTTTAACTTTTAATTCTAAAGTTAGTATGTGACCTTCTGTCCACTGTTGCTTAAGATCATATTCTAATCGTTTAACCTCAGCTGGTGGCAACTTCTTCGCCTCTTCTATATCTGATTCTAAGGTATAGTACATTCCCATTATTGTCGATGTAAATACAACTATGCTAATAATTGTTTTTAAATCTAGCTTAAACTCTGTGTTTTCTCCTATCTTCATTCTTCTAGTTCTAATAGTTTTTTAACTCTATCTTCTTCGTATTTTAAAGCTCTTATTTCAGCTTTAGTCAAACCTAGTTCAAGTAATTTTTCTACTTGATCTTTCTTAGTTAGTGATTTGTATTCATCAAATTTTACTTGTTTAGCTACTTCCTTCTTCTCTTCTTCAGTTGGCTCTTCTCCACTATTCTTTTTTATTATAATCTTTATTTTAGCATCTTCTGATTTAGCTTTTTTAATAGTAGTGTTATCTATACCTAAAGATTTCATTAACTTAATTTGCTGTGGTGCAGTAAGATCTTTAATAGTATCATAATCAGTAGAGCCTATAGCTGCTTTATATCTAGCTTTTTTCTTTTCTTCTTTACTGACTGCTTTTTCCTTTGGAGTTTTAGGTTTAGAATCTTTTTTATCTTCTAATTGCCATTCTGGCCAACCTAATAACATAGCTACTGATTTCCAAGTTTCTTGATCTTCTTCTAAAGCTCCTTTTATATTATTAACTTTAGTAAACAACCTATCAAGAGGTACATTAGTTGTAGCAGTTATTACTTTAGCTAATGATTCGTAAGCTGGATTATCTAAACTAAACCCTTTATCAAATATTTCTTGTCTACGTTTCTTTGAATCAAACGGGTAGCCTGCACCTTTAAGTTTAGAAAGTTTACTTTTAATAGCTGGAGAAAATTGGAGTAGTGTCTGCCATGCATCACTATACTCTGGTCTATCTTTTTGAGATCTATCGTAAATATCTATACCTAAGTTTTTAAGAACTTGAACCGTAACTCCAGCAAAACCTAAACCTCTAAGCCAAGAATCCATCATGCCATTAGCTGCTCTAAATATCTTTTTCTCTTCACCTTCGCTTAACTCATCATCATCATCACCAAAGCCCATAGCAAATAAACCTGATTGCAAAGCATTAAATATTAAGTTCTGTAGAAAAGCATAGTATATTATTTTACTAACATTTGTTTTATTATCTCCTCTACCATTGATAATATCTTGCGCAGCTTTCTTTTGTATTCTAGCATACTGCATTGGAGTATTAACAAATTGAAGAACTACTCTACCAAGGTCTGTTGATTGTTGTTGTGATATCATGCTTGGATCAGAAGACTGTTGAGATATTTCAGAAATTCTTCTAAATTCTTTCATAGCTATTTCTTCTGCTTCAGCAAGAGTTTTACCTTCGTTTTTCACAAGATCATTAATCTTGTTTCTATAGAAAGTAGCACCACCAGAAGCTATTGCAAAGCTATCTGCAAACTTTGTTGGTATATAACCTTTTTCAATAATATAGTTTAATGCAGCTTTAGCTTTATTCTTAGAAGTTTTAGCAGCATCAGCTATTTCAGATTCACTAATGTTAAGTTTTAATCCGTTACGTCTATCTAATAAATATTCAGAGTTCATTAATTTAGTAAAATCTTTCCAATACTGTGGTTGATTTGCAAAAGCTTTACCAGCTTTTAATGGATTGTTAAAACTCCAATTAACAAAGTTAGCAGCAGATATAGTCTGTAACAATGCTGATCTCATATTAAAAAACATGATAGCACCTGTCGATTGGTTTATGTAGTTCAACACTCTATCACTAAGTCTATTACCGCCATTAATTCTGTTACGCCCAGCTTTCATTCTAGATATACTATTCTTTAGAGCTTCAACATAATTAGAACCAAGAGCAACTTCAAGTTTATTTATGTTTTCTTTAGAAAATATAGTATCTATATTCTCACTCCAAGTTTCTAAATATTTTGAACGTTTAGTTGTGTTAAGTAACTCTATTAAATCAGTAGTAATAGTACCTGCTTGCCAAGCTTCTCCTGGATTAGAGTAGCCATCACCTTTAGTTATAGATAACATTTGATCTGCAAATACTTTTAATTTAGGATCATTTTCTATTATATCGTTTAATTCTTTGAAGTCTTTCTTAGATAAACCAGGTATATCTTGACCAGTCTTAGCCCATAAGTAAACTCTTACAGCTTGCTCATTAGTAAAACCTGACTTAGTTTTTTTACGTAAGTCTTTAGGAACATCTAATTCTTTTTTCAAAGCTTTAAAATCATTCATAAGAGCAACTCTATCAGCAGATAGATTTTCCATAGCTTGAGCATAAGGTTTTAATAAAGCCTGATCATAGAAACGCATATGAGCTTCTCCTTGCTTACCTTTACCTAAAGTTGCATATAATAAACCTTGAAAGTCTTCAGCAGAAGGTGGTATAAAGAATTTAAACCTACCTTTTCTAGCACCTGCTAATTGAGCTTTAACATCTGAATATATTTTAAATCTATCTATACCTTTAGATTGCTCTATTATAATATTAAACTGTTCGTTCATGTTTTCACTGAACTTGATTTTAGCTTGCTGAGTCTTAGATTTAACATCTAATACTTCTAATGCATCTCTTACAGCTTTAACGTTAGATATTTGATCATCAGCAAAATAAAAGTCATTATAACCTTCAGCAGCTTTATCAACTATCCAATTTGATTTAGCAAATGGAGAGCTATCACCTAGTCCTGATATATTATTTAATGGAATATTTAAACCTATAGAATCTAAAAACTCTTTAATAGCTGGTGAAGCTTCTTGAGCACGAGCTGTTAGTACAAATATGTCATCTGCTCCTCTTGCTTCTTGTATTCTTTTAGCTGCTTCAAATAATGGTCCTTTTTTACCATCCATTACTTTATTAAATTCAGAGAAGTCATAAACAGCTCCGTCTTGTAGCATTTCGTCTCCTCTTTGCGCGAACTCTTCAGCGGTTAATTTACCAGTTGTACCATCAGGCATTGTATAAAGCACATTACTTTTAGTTCTAGCTAACGTATCGTCAAAATCAAACACTCTAATCTTTTTAACTGGAGCATTAGGATTACGAGCAATACGCAATGCTTCATCTAATGTTGTAGCTTTACCAATAACATCTTCTGAAGTCATACTAAATGAATTTCTAGTATTCATTACTTTAGGTCCATCAACTAAAGGTACATTTACTTTTTGATTGGTTTTGTTTTTAGAAACTTCTACAGGTAAAGATTCTTTCAATCTAGCTTTAGCAATATTAATATCTAATCCATTTAACACTATTTCTTTAACTAGTTCGTTTTGATAAGCAGCGATGTTTGGATCATTTTTAAACTTAGAATCAACACCTAATCCAAATTCTTGTATTATAGACTTACCAGTTAAAGGGTTTATTATTTTGTTTAAGTTTATACCTGCTGAAGCTAATCTTATTATAGAATCATCTAATATGCTAGTATCTTTAGGTAATCTTTTATCTAGCTTCGCCATATCCAGCAAGTAGTCATCTGCTTTAGAAAGTTGAGTCTGGTAGTAATTCTTTTTGATAAAAGGAAATACTTCTTTAGTCTTATTATTGGCAATAGCCCATATTAAAGTGCCTCCAATAGTAGATGCTGGTGGATTATGTTCTTCTATAAAAGGTCTTTTATTTTTATTACCTTGCTTAGATCCATCTGGTCCATAAAGAAACTCTTCAGACACATATGCAAAAGGCGAAGATATCTTAATTAAGCCACCTGTTGCTTGATAGCCTTGGGCTATAATTAAAGCAGCGTTTTCAACAGGCATTTTAATAATTTTCTTTTCTCCAGTTACTTCGTCAATTACTTCTATTCCATTGTTAACAGCATCATTCAATTCAAAAGCAACTTCTTCTAATACTTTCATATTATCTTTAGACCTGCTTTTAAACTTTTCTATAAAAGCTTTTGTTATTCTTTCTTTTACAGATACTTTTTTAGGTACTAAAGCGTTTTTAGCGGTGTTTTCTTTTGCAGCAGCTTTCGCAAGCTTATATGCAGGATCACTAGTTCCATAATATAATTTACCTCTGTCTGCAACTAAATTAGTTAATGGCTTACCTTCTTTATTAACTGGTGGTCCAAAATCTTTTTCACCTTTTGCACCTTTTCTTTTTTTATCAAAACCTTTAGCGAAAGAACCATCAGTTAATCTATACCAAACATCTCCATCTATTGCCTTTAAATTAGGATTAGATTCTAAATACTTTTTCAGTTTATTAGCTTCAGCGCTTACATCTCCTACCCTAGCTCTTACAGCGCCTGCGGAAGCCGGCATAGACGATTCAAAAACATTTAAACTTAATGCAAAATCTTTAATATTTTGAAGTATACTATCTTGCTTTTGTTTTCTATTGCTATCATTTACAGTAATAGATCCTTTAGGTATACCAGCTATAACACCAGCAGCATTTATATCATACGCATCTGCTACTTTAATTAATTGATCTCTTTGTCCTCGGCTAAAACTTTCAACGCCACCGGACTCACTAAACATTACTCTAGACTTGCCTTCACCCATTTTAGCAGGTGCTCCAGCTTCTCTAAGTGCTTGGTTAACTATAATTTTTTCAGTTGCTCTTATTATAGCTTTAACAGGTTGACTAGAAATAGAAACGTTCTGTGTATTTGGTGTTCCAGCTTTAGTTATACCAAACAATTCATTATAAACATTATCATCAATGTTTTCTATTTTACTTTGTTTAGCTAAACCTTGTGTGCTTCCAGTTTTAGCTGATTTAACCCTACCACCTTTAGAATAGAATTTATCTAATAAAACTTTAGCCATGCCAGTTGATTTACCTGAGGGATCAGTTCCTTCAGCTAAAGCTCCAGATAAAAGTGATTGTCTATTTGTATTTAAAAATTGCTGTACAGCTTTTATATCTTGACCGTTTAAAGCAGCATTATTTTCTATTTTATTTAATATAGACTCAGCAATAGAAGTTCCTAAAGCTTTTTTTCCTTTCGGTGTTTTCCAAAAAGAACCACCGTCGTCAATATATACAGCTTCAGGATTTGACATAAACATTTCAACAGTTTCCTTAAGGACTAGTTTTGGCGTTTGCTTATATCCCTTACCTTTTAATTTTAAGTTAGAAGCCATAGCTTTTACTTTCTTATCTATAGCTTTAGCCTTGTCTCCTAATCTATCTTTTATAAAAAACTGAGGACTTGGCTTTGCTTTATCAGTAGAAGTAGTAGATTCAGATGCTTCCTGTTTTTCAACAATCTCTTTAACACCTTCTTTCTCCATGCTTATTTCATCTCCTTTTTTCTGCATTTTATTAAATCCACTACCAACTTTAAGACCTAAATAACCACCTATGTATCCTGCTAGATCGTTATTTACTTGTGGATTAAAAGCTTTAACATGATTCATTAAAAAATCTATACCAGCATAAGCAGTTCCAGTAGGATCTGAAGAACCTTTTCGTATAGCTATAGCAATCATATCTGGTATAAAAGAAGTTTGAACCTCTTTATTACCTGACTTTTGAAGTAATGCTTTCTTTTCTGCACGAGTACCGTACTCAAGTATGTTATTATCTTTATCTAAAATAGTTGTACCAGCTAATATTTCGTCTTGAACTAAAGCTAATCCTTCAGGAGATTCAACAAATTCTTTCCATTGCTGTTTAGTTTTACCTTTAGCATATTTTTGATATATATTACCAAAAACAGTATTTCTAGTATCTTGCCTTACTTTCTTATTATCGGATGTTTCATCAACTATACTTTTAGAAAAATCAACTTTTTTAGTTGCTTTAGTTTTTTCTTTAGATTTTTTCTGATCTTTTATTTTAGTATCTGTTTTAGTATCAGTAATTAATTTACCTGTAACACCTTCTTTAGCTACATCTAATATGTCTTGCTTTAACTCTCCTTTTTCTATTTGCTGTTGATAGTTTTTAACAAAGTCATATACATCTTTACCTGTATTAAATTCAATTCTACTATATCCTTTACCTTTAAATATTGGTGTAAAGAATCCACCTATTTTTTGAAATATATTTTCATTGAATTTAATTTGTCTAGTACCTATAAGATCAGCAAAAGCTGTCATATATTCTTCATTGTAAAATTCTTCTTTTAACTCTGCAGTTACAGTACCATCATCATTTTTCTTTATAGTTTTAAATCTTCTTTTTTCTTCAGGAGATATTTCATCTTCAGATTTAAAGCTTTCGTATCTATATTTATTATTAATTCTTTGGTCTATTAAATCTAAAGCTTCTACAGGTAATACGCTTTTAAACTCATTAACAACTTTGTTTAATGATCCAGGTTCAGTAAAACTATTTCTTAATATACCATGCAACAGCTCATGTGCTGCTACGTTGACTGCTTTAACTTCTTGAGCAACTTCTTTATTTATATAAATATCTCCATTAGGATCAAAAAACCCATCTGAATTAGTCACATTCATTGAATTCTTCTTGCCTATTTCAGTGTTGTCATAAGCTTCTTGATATTCTTTAGAAGTGTTTAAAGTATTTGCAGTCTTGCCAATTTTTTTAGCTTCTCTACCTACTGTTTCTGTTTGCTCAGTTAATCTTCTATTTGCAGATTCTCTAAGAAAGTTTTCATTATCTGCAGTAGCCTTACTAATTTCTTGTTCACTTTTGTTTTTATAAAAAATAGATGGAGAGTTTAACCCATCTTTTGCTTTATTTATTTTGTCAGCGTTTTTACCATACTCTAATAATTCATCAGGATTCATTAAGTTTAAATCTTGTTTAAACCTAGCTTTTATTTTAGTAATATCGTTAGCTTGACTTTTCATTTCTTCAATGATAGTTACGGCTTGCCCTTTTTTATCAGCATCTGAAAGATCAGAGTCATCAATTTGTTTTAATTGAGAGTTTAAATCGTTTATATTCTCAGCAGATTGACTTATTATTTTTTTATCACTATCAGGCATTAGTTTGTAACGAGCAGCTTCTTGAACAGCTTGATTACTATTTTTCAAATGACCACTTGTTACTATACTAGCCCCTGAGCCAACACCAATTAAACCTGCATCTAAATAGTTTTTCCAACTTTTAGAAATATCAAACTCTTGTCCTAAAGTTGCTGCTTTCCACATGTCGTTAGAAAGTTCTGTAGCAGCTTCAGATAATCCTTCTTTTCCCGGCTCTATAGCATATTGTTTTAATATTTTTTTGCCAAAACTATCAACTAATTCTCTAGCTGCTTTTTCACTTCCTTCACCAACTAATAAATTAGCTTTTTTCATTACTCCTCTAGTAACTAATTCAAAGCCAGCTTCAATAGCACCACTACCCATAGAGCTAAATACAAGTGTGTTCATGCTAGTTCCATCATCTATAGATTCTTCAAAGTTTTCATCAAATGAATTACCAGCAGCACTAGCGCCTAAAGCCACAATACCACCAACCCCAGTAGACGCTAGCAATAACGATGGAGCTGATTCAACAACACCATATACTATTCTTTTAACAGCATTACTAATGTTTCCTTTACCTATTTCATCAGTTATAGATTCTTCATCAAACTGCTCTATACCACTTGTATATATGTCGTTCATTATATCTACAGCAGGTATGCCTAAGTTAGAATCTAATTCACTTTTTATATTTTTTAATAAACTTTTTCTAGCTTCAGGGTCTATATCTTCACCTCTTAGAATTTCATGAGTTTTTAATGCTTGGTCATGAGCACTAATTATACCCATTTCAGCAAGATTAGCTACTCCTTTACCAAATGAATTAAAACCTCTAGCTGCTAAATTACCTGTACTCTCCCAAAATCCTGGTTTTTCTGGAAACGAAAGTTGTTTAGTAATTTCATTTCTTTTATTTATAAGTTGATTTAATTTAATTTCTTTTTCTTTATCGTTTAATGTAGTAGATTCGTTGTATTTTTTTTCTAAATTATCTAAAGCTTTTGATTGGCTAATTAATTTTCCTTTTCCTTCTTCTTCAGGAGCATATTTAGCTTCTTTTCCTAAAAGAGGTTTTAGATTAGGTGACAAGGCTCTTAAAGCATTAGGCATTAAATCTAAATCTATCTTACCTGTTTTCTTATAATAATTATATAGTCCAGGAGCGCGTTGTCTTAAAGGTTTATCTATAGAAAAATAACTTGCATCTTCTTGATCTTCTTGACTTTCAAATATTTTGCCAACACTTTCTTCAGTAAATATATCAATTTTACCGGATACCATTTTTTCTAAAAGCTGCTCTTTACTTAAGCCCTCAAGGCTTTCAGTGCTTATAGGAACTGCTAAAGTTGTAGTCTGTGTAGTTCCAGGCAGCACTCCAGGCGTAGTAATATCTTTTAATTCAAAATCTATTCCATCAGGTTTTTGTTCTTTAACTGGTTCTTCTTCTACGCCCATCATAGACCTTGAAGCTTCTACTAGCGGATCAACGCCTTTTTTAACAGTGTTTAGTTTTCCTGTAGTTTTACCTTTCCCAGACTTACCTACTAAACTACCTTTTTCAGAAGAAACATTTTGCTTCATCATTTCTCTAGCCTGTCTAACAACGTCCTGGATTTTGGTATCAGGCTCATTATTGTCTATCATTTCTTGAACTATCTCTAGTAACCTTTCTTCGTTCATATTGAATTAAATATTTAAATAGTCACTGGGTGTTTTTCTATTGGTTAGTCCTATTAATCTTGACCCATCCGATGGTGTTGCGCTATTAGAACTATTAGCAGAATTTGATTTTTTAGATGATTTATTTTTAGGTAAATTATCTAAAAACCCATCTAAAATATTGATTTGTAAAGCTTCAGGAGTGTAATTATCAAACTGATTAGAATATACAAGTTCTCCATTATCGTTAAGTACTTCCTCACCGTAAGCCATCCAATTACCTTCGCTGTTGCCTTCTGTAGCAAATTCATTTAAATGAGCCTTACCTAGCTTATCATTATTGTAATAATTTCTTATAGCTTCTTGATCATATATAATTTCTCCATCTTTACCCTTTTCTCCAAAAGGAGAATTTCCACCTGAATTATTTATCTCAGCATCAATCATATCCTGCATCTCTGTATAATCAAATGGTTCTACAGTTCTAAAAAAACCATCGCCTTTTACAGCATTATCTAGCATGTCTGTAGCATTGAAGCTTGTGAACTCTAAGCTTTCACCTTCATTTAAAGTATCTAATGTGTTTCCTAGTTCTTGTTCATCAACAAGGCTTATTCTAAAACCACCATTATCATCCACTGTTAAGTGCATGTTTTCACTGTTCATGTCCTGCGCTTCAAAAAACTTTATAAGTTCAGGATTGTAACCAGGAACTAAAGCACCTTCTTCTCCAGGTTTTAAATCTCTTGCTGCTTCATACTGTAATCTAGCAGCTTCTAAGTTTGTTAAAGTATTATTTAAGTTACCTAAGAATCTAGTTCCTTCATTAATCTTTTCATCAATTTGTATTAAAGAAGCGTCTGGATGTTCCTGTATCCATGTAGATATTTGATCTCTTTTTCCATCAGCTAAGCCAATAACTTCAGATCTAAATACATCTTCATTAGCGTCACTAAAACTATCACTAGCAACGTTAATAGCACTTTGAGCAGTATCCCAACCTTTCATAAAGCTTTGGTCTGCAGATTTTTGTCTTTTATCTAGCAACTGTTTAGCTTCTTCTACATCTCTAGCTTTCTTATCCTTTGAAGCTTGTGCATCTTTCATGAACGTATCACCCATGCGTGATAGTCCTTCAGCTAATCTTCTACCGCTAGTGTTGATAGGTTTTCTTCTTGGGTTTGCGTAACTTGCCATATTATTCTTGTGTAAAATCTGTTTGCATTAGTCCTTCTCCTAATCCTCCAACACCACTCATAAACGCATCTGTTGATGTATTTCTATAGTTTTGGATATTATCACGTCTGTCATCGACTGAGCCTTGCATTCTGCCTAATTGAACTATATCTCTTTTCTCTTGCCTTCCATAAGCATCTACTTCTTCACCGATAGCTTGCATTTCTATATTCGCTTTTTGTGCTTGTAATCCAGCCTCACCTTGAGCTGCAGCTTTAGCATTAGTAGCTTCTTGTTGCTCTATACTAGCTGAAACTTTAGCTTTGCTTTGTGCTGCTGCTTGAGCAAGTGCTGTTGCTCCGCCAGCTCCTGCGCCTGTTGCTCGTATAGTATCTAATGTGTTAGCTAAAGCTTGATCTGTTTGCTCTGCTTGCATTTCTGCTGCTTTAACAGCTACAGGTAGATTAGCATATGGATTAGATAATGAATCTTTCATTGCTCTAATTTCATTAGATTTGTCTATAACGGGTTGTCTGTTAGCTTCAAAATCACGCATACGTTTTTTCGCAGCTTTAAGACGTCTACGCTCTGTTTCAGCTTTGTTTTTTTCATTTACGCCTTGAGCTATTCCAATAGCCAATTTAACGCCACCTAAAATTAAAGGAATCATAATTTATATTTTTATTTATTAATAAGTTAAGATGACTGTACAAAAGTAGTGCCAACTGACCATAGTTCTTTTGGTCCATTAGGATCAGTAGTTTCATCTGTAGATATTGTTACATCTAATAAATATCCTTTTAATCCAGTAACAGCGCTTCCGGGAACAACTTGACCGTTTTGAAATAACGATGCATTTATTATAGATGCTGTATATAAGTTTTCTTTTCTATTAAAACCTACTCTTTGAGGATAACCACTATTAGGATCAACATATAAACCTTCATCATAGCTATATACTATACCACTTAAATCAGAGCTTACAGTATTAGGCGCTTTATCTACTCTAGTTAGATCACTATTCATAGAGGTAACTTTCCAGCCATTATCTCCTTCGTAGTTTATTGTTTGAAACACTTTTCTAGTAGAAGGATTTGCATTGACCAAAAAGTTCATTGTAGAACTATTAGAAACACCATAAAATACACCAAAGTTCCCAGTACTAGTGTCTTGATAATGATTATATAAAGAATAATCTACAGTACTATATGTTTGACCTTTTAAACTAAATATAAAAGAAGGTTTAAATGTAAAGAAACTTACCCAACCTCTTACACTTTCGTCGTATGCTAAAGTGTCATAATTAGTATTTAAGTCAACAAAGGTAGGTGTAGGTTGTAATGACACAGTATAGTATCTATTGAAATTATCCCAACCACCTACTATTTTGTTTTTGTAATCAAAGTTAAATAAACCTGAAGACTGAAGCGTTATAGGAATATTAACTGTTATAGTAAAGACTTCAGGTGTTCCGCCAGCTGAAACTATATTTGTAATTCTAGCTCCTGTATCTTCTGCTGTTGTACCATTTAAAACTAAAACTTTACTACCTATAAAAGTTTGACATTCGTCAATACCTGTAACAGCGAAATCAGTGACAGTAGTAGCTGGAATTGCAGTGTTTAATGCCCAAGCTTTACTACTTGTTTTATAAAGATTATCCATGCCTGTTAACTGATCTCTAAAATAATCTTTCATACCATACTCAGATATCTCTGTTAAACCATCTATTGACAATCTCATGACAGAACCTCTATATGGATCTACAAAATACTTTCTGTTACCAAAAAACGCGAATGATTCTGGGTTAGTACCAATACCATATCTACCAGCATAAGGAACTATTTGACCAATGACAGTTCCAGGTGGTAAAGTTTGAGTACCACCTTCGTTCATATACGTAGTATCTTTATCTATTAAACCTTGACTAACTTTATTTTCTTGGAATATTATTAAGTTGCTGTCACTAGCGTATAGCTTTTGTATACTACCATTATGCGGGTCTAAAGATCTAGTTATTGTCTCACCAATAGAAAATACATTAGTTTGATTTATCTCTGTTCTAGAGTTATATACACCAGAATATATTAAAGATGATTCTCTAGTATCTTGTTGTGGTTCTTCTTCGTTTAAGTAAGCTCTAACACCTTGAGAAACCATAGTATTGTTAAATCCACCTTTTATTCTAGCTTCTTCTATATACCAGTTTTTATCTGAATTACCACTAGTAGCAGCTTGTATAGGAAAATCTGGATAACCAAACGGATCCCACTCTAAACCAGGCCAAACTGGCTGAGAACTAGCTGGAGTTGACCCAGTTTTCTCAACTTTCTTCATTGTGAATGAGTTAAAATACTTTACTTCTACTATGGTTGCCATATTATAATCACTTGTTTATTTGTATATTTAACACGGTAGCGAAGCTATAATTGTTACCGTTATTATTGGTGAAGCAACAGCGCCGAAACCATCTCGAGCTTCAATTTTAGCTTCAATAGTAATAGATTTAACTAATTGAATTGTTGATACTGGGTCTGTATACACATCATTACTTGGGTTGCCTAAAAGATTTAATCTAGTACGCTCAACGGTGGTTGAGACATTTTGAGGCATACTATTAATTCCTCTAAATCTTATTTTAACTGCAGAAGAGTTAAATGGTTTACTAGTATTTACGCCATCTGTGAAAAATATACTGTCTGAAACGTCCATATTTTCTTGAATCTGATAAGGTTCAATAGTAGCATTAGGATTATCAATATAGCCTTTAGGCCAATCAAATGAAAAATCGTCATCTACAGGTGGATCAGCGTTTTCACCATCTGTAACTCGAGCACTTACTAAATGCCAAGATACCTCATCTCTTTGTAAGCTTGTATCAGCACTACCATTAAAGCATTCAAAATTTCTCGTTGTGTCAGTAACTCTCCCAAATATTTCTCCATTTTTGCAAACAATTACTGAACCACTAGTCGCAGTACTTCCTTGGTAAGCAGGAACAACATTGTCAATGCTTCCAGAAAATTCTACAGGTATACTATATTTGTCATTAGTCATTAATAAATTAAAATCAAAAGAAGTATTATTACTATCTTGCCCTACATAATAACCTTTTCCAACAGCGTTTGTTGTAGACAGACTGAAAGTTCCATTATTGTCGTCACTCAAACTAAATTCGCTAGTTCTATCATTATTGTTTTTATCAAAAACACTTACTATTTTACCTTCAATATTTTTTCCTGTTATAACAGTATTTTGAGAACTTAATAATGTGAAATTATTAGTACATATTACAGAGCCTGTCTGACTTTCATTTAAACTAAAATCTATATTAGTAACCTTAACTGGTATTGCAGCTGGTATACCTTGTGATATAGCTAAGTTTAAATCTGATATAGAACCACTAGAAGTAGTTTCGTAGTATATATCAAGTAAAGATTCAACTGGAGTTGTTTCTGCCACTGCTAATTGACTTTTAAAACCACCTTGCTCTGACACTCCTATTTGTTTAGACGTACTAAGTATACCAATCAATGGGTTATTACCTGCATTGTAAACAACGCCTGGAGGTCCAAAAGTCCATGTGTCATTAATAGAAGTAGCTAAAGTAGCCCCAGTAGCTTTATTTAAGCGGACTTCAGAATCAGTGCCAACAGCATAATATGCGCTAACATAAAAACCTTCTGCTGATGTTATTATTTCTGTACCAGTAGTTACTTGCCTAACACTAAGTAAAGCCATTCCTGGTTGAATTTTATCATTAAAACCATTTAAAGGAATTGTTATATTTCCTCCAGTTCCAGCTACTCTTTGCGTTATGGATATTCTATTAAGATCTATACCTAAATCCGTTAACTCAGATATTTGAGTTACTTTTTCTAAATCAGTTCCTGGATAGTTCTGTACACTAGAAAAATCTATTGTATTATTTACTCTTAGTGATAAATTTTCTGTTGAATTATAATTAGTTTGACTTGGCCCTACAGTACTTAAATCTTTTGGTACTTTGTTTATATTGTCTGCAAATAAACTAATATTAGCTGTCGTAACACTAGATAAGCCATCTGTATTTAAGCTACCATTAACAATACCAGGTAAATAAACATTGTAATAATCTTGTTCTGTTTGTTTAACA